>ERZ795061.852-NODE-852-length-30250-cov-6.024474_pt1 | contig 30250 bp, 26 predicted proteins | sample MGYA00375145_ERZ795061 | MGnify/ENA primary metagenome ERZ795061 (study PRJEB30190, sample SAMN05720144) | anaerobic digester metagenome | isolation source: active sludge of municipal wastewater-treating anaerobic digesters | place: USA | collected 2014-12-22 ... | reverse complement strand
CTTCGCCCTGATCATCTTCAGGGCCGGCGAGCCGCATCTTCGGCCCATGGACAGCAAGCTCGGGGCGGGCGGGACGGCCGGCGCCGCCGCGCCGCCCCCGCCGTTCCCGCCGTCCCCGCCGAAACCCGCCGGCGGGGCGGCCTCGTCCGCCTCCCCGCCGGTCCCGTCCGGCGCCGCGATGGGCCGGCGCGAGGAGGGCCAACGCATCGCCACCCTGGTCATCCTCTTCCTCATCGTCATCTTCTTCTGGGTCGCCTTCTACCAGGATTTCTTCGGCTTGACCCTTTTCGCCGAGCGCTCGACCGTCGTCCTGAAGTGGCTCCGGCCCGAGACCTACCAGTTCTTCGAGCCCTTCTTCATCCTGGCCCTGACCCCGCTCCTGCTCGCCCTCTTCGCCCGCCTCAACCGCTCCGGCCGCGAGCCCTCGACCCCCGTGAAGATCCTCCTCGGCATGCTGATCATGAGCCTGGCCATGATGGTCATGGTCGCCGCCTCGCTCGCCGGCGGCGACCGCGACCGGAACATCATGTCCCCGGCCTGGCTCATCGGGACGTACTTCATCGTCACCCTGGCCGAGATCCTGATCTCTCCCATGGGCCAGTCGTTCGTCTCCAAGGTGGCCCCGCCCAGGTTCGCCGGGCTGATGATGGGCGGCTGGTTCGCCGCCACGGCCGCCGGCAGCTACGGCAGCGGCCTGCTCGGCAAGTCCTACAGCCGCCTGGCCCACCACGAGTTCTTCCTCCTGCTGGCCGGGCTCATGCTCCTGGCCGCGGTCCTCGTGGCGCTGTTCCTGAAAAAGCTCAAGCGCTTCGCCGCCTGACGAACGGAGGTCAGCCATGTCGCTCATCCGGGAAAAAGTCGGACAGGCCGCCGGCCTTCTCCGCGAATTCGGGGTCGACTGCTGGATCACCTTCACCCGGGAGAGCGAGATCTGCGGCGACCCGACGCTCGTCTTCCTCGCGCCCGGCCACGTCACCTGGCACTCGGCCTTCGTCGTCTGCGCCGATGGCCGGACCCGGGCCATCGTCGGCCTCTACGACCGGAAGGGGATCGAGGAGACCGGGGCCTACGACAAGGTCGTCGGCTTCGTCACCGGCATCAAGGAGCCGCTCCTCGAGTTCCTCCGCGAGGCGGACCCCCGGACGATCGCCGTGAACTATTCCGAAGGGAGCGAGATCGCCGACGGCCTGACCCACGGCATGTACCTGACCCTCCGGCGGTTCCTGGCCGAGGCCGGGATGGCCGACCGCTTCGTCTCGGCCGAGAGGATCGTCTCGGCCCTGCGCGAGCGCAAGTCCGAGGCCGAGATCGGCTGGATGAAGCGGGCCGTCCGGGAGACCGAGGAGATCTACGGCCTCGTCGCCGGGTTCGTCGCCCCGGGCAAGACCGAGAGCGAGATCGCCGCCTTCATCCTGGCCGAGGCGGAGCGCCGCGGCCTGCCCACGGCCTGGGGCCGGGCGACCTGCCCGGCCGTCTTCACCGGCCCGGACACGGCCCAGGCCCACTACGGGCCGACCGGCCGCATCGTCGAGCCGGGCCATATCCTCAACATGGACTTCGGGGTCAAGGTCGAGGGCTACTGTTCCGACATGCAGCGGACGTTCTACGTCCTCGCTCCCGGCGAGACCGACGCCCCCGAGGACGTCATGAAGGGCTTCCGGACGATCGTCCGGGCGGTCGAGGAATCGAGGCGGGCCATGCGCCCGGGCGTCCAGGGCCTGGAGATCGACGCCGTGGCCCGCGGCATCGTCACCGGCGCCGGCTACGCCGAGTTCCCCCACGCCCTCGGCCACCAGGTCGGCCGCTTCGCCCACGACGGCACGGCCCTGCTCGGCCCGCCCTGGGAGAAGTACGCCCGGAAACCGTTCCAGAAGCTCGAGGCGGGCATGGTCTTCACCATCGAGCCGCGCCTGACCGTCGCCGGCCGCGGCGTCGTCACCATCGAGGAGATGGTCGTCGTCACGCGCGACGGGGCCGAGTGGCTGGGCCGGCCCCAGAAGGAGCTCGTCCTGGTCCGGTAGATAGAGGGCCGGATACCGCGTCCCGGCGATCGTCCTTGCTCTCGACCTGTTTGGCTGGACCGGTGCGCGGGGAGGCTTTCCCGCGCCACGAAGGACCCAACCTGGGGCAGAAGCCTCCGGATCTTGAACCGCGCATCTCGACCCGCGACGGAAGCCGCGACGTTTTCCGGGTCGCGGCCGGGCATCTCGATAGGTTCTGGAAATGGCCCTCGCGCCCACAACTTCCATCGGACTGAGATGAAACCAACGCTTTCCACGTCTCTATTATCCTGGATCATTCAAGGATCGAGACGGCCCTTTTGAATGATTCAGGTTAGCATGACAAATGAACCCGGTCCTTCCGAAAGTCTTGACAATATCAATACCAGTAGTCATACTAATGGTATGAAAATCGCCATTTCCATTCCTGACAGCGTTTTCCGCGAAGTCAAGAAGCTGGCCGAGGAGCAGAAGCGCTCCCGGAGCGAGGTCATCGTCGAGGCGATCGAGGAATTCTTGAGAGATCTGGAATCCCGCCGACTTATCGAGGCCCTGAACAAGGCCTATGCCGCGCCTGAGACCGAGGAGGAGCGCGAAGCCCGGAGCGCCGCCCTGGAGCTTTACGCTCGCACGATCCTCGCCAAAGAGAAAGAGGAATGGTGATCCTCCAGGGCGACATCTACTGGCTGGATCTCGGCAGACCCGCGGGTTCCGAGCCCGGCTTTCGACATCCTTACGTCGTTGTCCAAAACGATGTTTTCAACGCCAGCCGCATCCAAACAACCGTCTTGTGCGCGATAACGTCGAACCTGGACAGGGCCAAGGCTCCGGGCAATGTCCTCCTCCGGAAAGGCGAGGCGAATCTGGCCCGTGCGAGCGTCGTCAACGTCACCCAAATGGTGACCGCCGACAAGTCCGCCCTCAAAGACAAGATCGGGACGTTATCGCGTCAAAGGATCCAGGAAATCGTTTCGGGCCTCGGTCTTCTCTTCCGGCCCAGAGACCTTCCGAAGACGCCGCCCCATCCATGGGGCCTGCCGTGAAATCATGGTTTGACGGGAGACTCCGATTCTTCTAGAGTGCCGGATGATGTTCGCCCGCCGATCCATCCTGCCGGTTATCGCGGCGCTCGCCGCTGTAGGCGCGGCGGTGTCCGCCTGCTCCACGGGCCCGCGGCGCCCGCGGCCCTTCCAGCTCAGCCCCTGCGGCCGGGCCTTCGTCCTCGTCGACCGCGGCCGGCCCGCCGCCGCGATCGTCGTCCCCGAGGGCGCCGGAGAGCCCGAGCGCCGGGCCGCCGACATCCTGCGGACGTCCATCCTGAAGATGAGCGGCGTCGACCTCCCGGTCCGCGAGGCCGCCGCGCCCGGCGGGCCCGCCGTCGCGGCCATCGGCTTCCCGCCCGAGGCGCTCCCCCCGACCGTCGCCCCCTCCCTCCGGGCCATGCGCGCCGACGGCTTCGTGGCCACGACCTCGACCGGCAACCTCTACGTCTGCGGCGGGGGCGGCCGCGGCGTCGTCTACGGCGTCGTCCACCTCCTCGAGAAATATTTCGGCTGCCGCCGCTTCAGCCCCACGGCCGAGGTCTTCCCGAAGCGCGACGACCTCTTTCTCGGCTGCATCCTCGAGGCCGACAACCCCGCCAACGACGTCCGCGCCGTCGACGGCGAGTTCTCGCTCGACCCCGACTACCGCGATTGGCTCCGGCTCACCGACCACCGCGCGCTCCACGGCGACGTCTATGACGTCCACACGTTGCGGCGGCTCGTCCCCGCTCAGAGGTATTTCGAGTCCCATCCCGAGTACTTCGCCCTGGTGAACGGCGAGCGGACCGCCGACCAACCCTGTCTCAGCCGGCCCGAGGTCTTCGACATCGCCGTGGCCGGGCTCCGCGAGGAGATGGCCGCCCAGCCCGAGCGCAAGATCTGGTCGATCAGCCAGAACGACAACCTCTCCTACTGCCAGTGCCCCGAGTGCCTGAAGGCGATCGAAGAGGAGGGCTCCCCCGCCGGGCCCATCATCCGCTTCGTCAACCGCGTCGCGGCGCTCTTCCCCGACAAGACGATCTCGACCCTGGCCTGCCGGCTCTCGCGCCCGGCCCCGCGCCTGGCCCGGCCGCTGCCGAACGTCGAGGTCGTGCTCCGCGAGATCGAGCTCGACCGCGGCCGGCCCGTCGCCGCGGGCCCGGCGGGCGCCTCGTTCGTCCGCGACATCGAGGACTGGGGCCGGATCACGAACAACATCGCCCTCTGGGACTGCACGGTCAATCTCTCCCACTCCGTCTCGCCCTTCCCCAACCTGCACGTCCTCGGGCCCGACATCCGCTTCTTCTGCGGCCGCGGCGTCCGCAAGCACTTCCAGCAGGCCAACACGGGCCCCGGGCACGAGTGGAGCGAGCTCAGGTCCTACCTGCTGGCCCGGCTTCTATGGGACCCGGGGGCGGACGCCGACGCGGTCATGGACGAGTTCCTCGCCGGCTACTACGGACCGGCCGCGCCGCACCTCCGGCGCTATATCGACGCCCAGCGGGCCGCGCTCGAGCGGACCGGGGCCCGCCTCGGCGTCCACGAGCCGCCCACGGCCCACGCCGGTGACTACCTCTCCGCCGCCGACGTCGCCCGGTACGACAAGATCTTCGACCGGGCCGAGGCGGCCGCGGCCGGGGACGCCGAGGCCCTCGCCCGGGTCAAGACGGCCCGCCTGCCCCTGCTGTACGCGGAGCTCGAGATCGGCAAGGACGACATGTTCGGCCCGCGCGGCTTCTTTGAGGACAAGGGCGGCCGGCCCGTCGTCCGGCCGGCCATGGCGCGACGGCTCGAGGAGTTCGCGGCCCGCGCCCGGGCCGCGGGCGTCCGGACCCTCGACGACTCCGGGCTGACGCCGGAGGACTACTGCGCCTCCGTCCGGCGCCTCATCGAGGTCAGGGTCGAGGGGACCGAGCGCCTTGCCGCCCGGCGCGCCTCGGCCGGCGGGCTCTCGTGGGTCTTCGTCGACGAGATCGTCGTGCGGTGACGGCCGCGAGCCGTGTCGAGGCCCCCCCGGGCCTCTCCCCACGTCAGACAACATTGACATATTCTTGACAACTTCCGCCCCAAAATCCCCGATATTATCGTCGAGATCGGACGAGGGAGGCCCCCATGAGAAGCCAGAGAATGAGAGCCCCGACGGCGGTCGCGGTCCTCATCGCTTTTGCGGCAGCGGTCCCGTCGTTCGCGGAAGACGAGGGCGCTGCCCGGTCGGCCGGGGCCGTCGCGCCGCGGGTCGCGGTCCAGGAACCGTCGGCGCTGGCCGAGCACTATCTGTCCACACTCGCGCGAAAAACGAAGAAGGCCCGGACCATCGGCGGCGTCCTTGCAACGGCCGTGGGGGCCGTCGGCCTCGCGGGCGGGCTCGACCTGGTCAACCGGGACGACGAGGAGGATCCGTTCTGTTGGGGCGAGGTCTTCGGGAGACCGTTGATCGTGGTGGGCGGGCTCTGCATCGCGATGGGGGTCTTTTCCCTGGCCGTCACCAGCCCGGCCGAGAGGTCTTACAAGCGCGTCCGGGACATCTCCGATCCCGGGGAGCGCGAAGCGGCCTGCGCTGACGCCTTGGCCCGCCTGGCCAAGACGGGGCGGAGATCGAGGATGATCGGCGGCGGCCTGATATGCGCCGCCGGAGTCGCCGGCGCGATCGCCAACGGCGGTGACGACCCTTCGGGCCCGCTTCTCATGGCGGCCTTTTCGGGGGGCCTGGCGGCACTCTATACCTTCCTGGTCAAGAGCCCCGAGGAGAAGTCTAACCGAGCCTACCTCGAACGCAGCCGGGTCAAGCCGGTCCCCGAGCTGATCCTTGGCGTTGGGCCCCGGGGAAGCGTGCGGGCCGGGCTGTCGCTGGATTTCTGAAGGACGCCGGGACCCTACGAAGCTACATAGGGGACCGTCTGCGGGCCTTCGGGCATGACGCAGATCGAGGCGCCGCGGCCGTAGCTCGCGAGGAGCTCCCCGATCGTGTCCTCGACGCGGCGGCACGGGAGGAGGAGCGCGCCGCGGATCTCGTCGTCGGTGAGGCCGTCCGACCGGACGTGAACCCCGGCCTTCAGCTGGACCAGGGCCTGGACCTGGGCCTGCCACTGGTCCTGCTCGAGGAAGCCGGGGGCCGAGATCCTGGCCAGAAGCTCCGCGGGGCTCGCCGACTCGCGCAGGAGACGGCCGTAGAGGCCGTGCTCGGGGACGCCGTCGGCGCAGCGCGCGGCGATGACGATGGCCCCGCCGGGCCGGACGATCGGGTCGGCGGCGCGCATCCCCTTGACCGACTGATAGAGGTTGAGGTCGAGGGGATAGCCCGAGTTGGTCGTGACGACGATGTCGAAGAGGCGCGGCACGGCGACCATGGCCGAGCGCTTGACGAAGGCGCAGCCGGCGGCGTGGGCCGCGTCGAGGTCGCCGGCGAAGACGCCGGTCACGGCCTTGTCGCGGTTGAGGGCGACGTTGAGGAGGAAGAGGCGTCCGGCCCGCCCGGCGACCTCGCGGACCTCCTCGAAGATGGGATTGCCCCGGGTGACGCCCCAGATGGCCCGGGGGTGTCCGACCATGCCGGCGTCGTGGTTGCCGAGGACGGTGCGCTGGCCGGCCATTCCGGGCATGACGGCCTTGCCGCCGCCCGAGAAGCCGGCGAAGAGGTGGGGCTCGATGAACCCGGTCAGGACCTTGAGGTCGCAGCGCATGAACTCGGCGTTGAGCCAGGTCTCGTGGCCCCTCGAGGTCGCGCCGACGCGGACCTGGGTCGCGGGGTCGAAGGCGTCGTTCTGGACGATGCGGCGGCGCTCGAAGACGGCGTCGCCGACCATGGCCCGGAGCTCGGCCTCGGTGTTGGGTCGGTGGGTGCCCAGGGCGTTGAAGAGGACGATCTCGACGCCCGGGACTCCGTCCAAGACCTCGAGGACGGCCGAGAGGAGGAGCGGGTTGGGCGCGGGCCGGGTGATATCGCTGAAGACGACACCGACGCGCGTCCCGGGGCGGACGAGGTCGCGGAGGGGCGGCGAGCCGATGGGCGAGGCGAGGGCGGCGCGAACCGAGGCGGCCGGATCGGGGAGCGCCGGGACGAAGGCCGGCTCGACGACGGTGACGTCGAGCGCGTCGTCGAGCTCGACCTGGAGCCCTGTCTTTCCGTAGGCGAGCTTGACGCGCATACCGGTATTCTAAGGGCCGGGCCCCGGTTTTTCCACTTTTTCCGGTTCCGCCCCCGGCCGGCCGGGAAGCCCGCGGCCGAGGCCGGGCCGGGCGGCCGCCCCCTTTCGGCTTGGAAAGCGTCCCGTCTTGGGCTAAGATGGGCGAGGGTTTCCCAGTTCATCAAGGAGGTTCGACCATGCCCGTTTCCTTCAAAGACCTCGGCCTCTCCAACACCAAGGACATGTTCCGGCGCGCCTTCGCCGGCCAGTACGCCGTCCCGGCCTACAATTTCAACAACATGGAGCAGCTCCAGGCCATCATCACGGCCTGCGTCGAGACCCGCTCGCCGGTCATCCTCCAGGTCTCGAGCGGGGCCCGCAAGTACGCCGACCAGACCCTCCTCCGCTACATGGCCGAGGGCGCCGTCCGCATGGCCCGGGAGATGGAGAAGGCCAAGGGCGCCGGCCAGGCCATCCCCATCACCCTCCACCTCGACCACGGCGACACCTTCGAGCTGGCCAAGTCCTGCATCGACAACGGCTTCTCCTCGGTCATGATCGACGCCTCGCACCTCCCCTACGACGAGAACATCGCCCTGACCCGCCGGGTCGTGGACTACGCCCGGCCGCTCGACGTCTCCGTCGAGGGCGAGCTCGGCGTCCTGGCCGGGATCGAGGACGAGGTCCAGGCCGAGAAGTCGACCTACACCCGCCCCGACGAGGTCGTCGATTTCGTCAAGCGGACGGACGTCGACTCGCTGGCCATCTCCATCGGCACCTCCCACGGCGCCTACAAGTTCAAGCCCGAGCAGTGCACCCGGGACGCCCGCGGCGTCCTCGTCCCGCCGCCCCTGCGCTTCGACATCCTGGCCGAGATCGAGAAGCGGCTCCCCGGCTTCCCCATCGTCCTCCACGGCGCCTCGTCGGTCATCCAGGAGGCCGTGGCCACGATCAACGAGTTCGGCGGCAAGATGAAGGACGCCGTCGGAGTGCCCGAGGAGCAGCTGCGGCAGGCGGCCCGCTCGGCCGTCTGCAAGATCAACATCGACACCGACGGCCGCATGGTCATGACGGCCACGGTCCGCCGGGTCTTCGCCGAGCAGCCGGGCGAGTTCGACCCCCGCAAGTACCTCGGCCCGGCCCGCGCGGCCCTCGTCGAGATGTACAAGCGCAAGAACCGCGAGGTCCTCGGCTCGGCCGGCCGCTACGGGGCCGAGAGCTGATCGCGGCCGGAGGCGCCGCCGGCCGCGTCCGCGCCTCGGAAGTGACCGGCTACAGGATGAGCTTGCCGATCCCGGCGAGGAAGAGGATCGCCCCGAGCCCGAGGACGTACTTGAACGGGATGGCCAGCCCTTCCTTGACGTGGACGACCCACATGTCCCGGTCGTAGGCCGCGCCCGTTTCGTCGCGGTAGGTCTCCTTGATCTCCTCGACGATCCGTTGGATCGTGTCGAGCTTGGCCTTGTGGCCGGCGACGGCGGCCCGGATCTCCTGCTTCTCCTGCGGCGTCAGGGTCCGCTCGAAGACCTTGTCCTGCTGGTAGAACCGGAGCGCCCCGTCCGTCTGGAGGAAAAAGACGACGAGCGGGAGGCCGGCGGCGATGAGCATCAGGAGAAGCCCCCGGCTGCGGCCGTTCCCCCGGCGCCGCGCGGCCGGCGGCGGAAGACGGGCGTCCCATTCGTCCTGCCTGGCGTCCTTCCGTGTCCGCATGGCCCACCTCCTCATGGGTTTTGTCGTGGCACGGGCGCAAAGGGCCCGAAACGGCCTTTGTCCCGGAGGGCCGGCAACGGTATAATGGCTCCCATGACAGACAAGAGGACCTCCCGCCCGAGCTCTTCGCTCCCGGCCGTTCTGGCCTTCCTGGCCGTTCTGCCGCTCCTCGCCGGGTGCGCCGGCGAGCGGCCGACGGCCGCGGACACGGTCATCCTCAACGCCCGGGTCTACACGGTCGACGCCGCCGCGCCCTGGGCCGAGGCGGTGGCCGTCCGGGACGGCCGCATCCTGGCCGTGGGGACCACGAAAGACATCTCGCGCCACAAAGGCAAGGACACCGAGGTCATCGACGCCGCGGGCCGCCTCGTCCTGCCCGGCATCGCCGACAGCCACGTCCACTTCGTCAGCGGCTCCTCGAACCTGGCCGCCGTCGACCTGGCCGGGGCCAAGACGGTCGAGGAGGTCCAGGCCCGGATCCGGGCCTTCGTCGCGGCCAATCCGCGGGCCGAATGGATCCAAGGCCGCGGCTGGATGTACCCCGTCTTCCCCGGCGACATGCCGGACAAGAGGATCCTCGACGAGATCGTCGCCGACCGCCCGGCCTGCATGCGCTGCGCCGACGGGCATTCGAGCTGGGTCAACAGCAAGGCGCTGGCGCTCGCCGGGATCACGCGCCGGACCGAAGACCCCGAGGGCGGCCGGATCGTCCGCGACGCGACGGGCGAGCCCACCGGAGCGCTGCTCGAAGCGGCCGGTCAGCTCGTCGCCCGGCTCATCCCCGAGCCGACGGCCGAGGAGAAACTGGCCTCGGTCCGCCAGGGGCTGAGGGAAGCGGCCCGGCTGGGCGTCGTCCGCGTCCACGGGCTGGGCGGCGAATTCGAGGACCTCGCCCTGTTCGAGAAGCTCCGCGACGAGGGGGCCCTGACCGCGCGGCTGACCGTGGCCATGTGGGTCGACGCGCCCGGCCCGACGGACGGGGATTGGAGGGCCTACGACGAGGCGCGGACCAGGTGCCGCGACGCGTGGCTGGCCGTCGACGGCGTCAAGCTCATGCTCGACGGCGTCATCGACTCCGGCACGGGGGCCATGCTCGATCCCTACGAGGGCCAAAAAGGCAACAGGGGCGAGCTCTTCTGGGCGCCCGAGGACTACAAGAAGGCGGTGGCGGCCTTCAACGCCAAGGGCATGCAGGTCTCGACCCACGCCATCGGCGACGCGGCCATCCGCCTGAGCCTCGACGCCTACGAGGAGGGCCAGCGGGCGGCCGGCGGCCCCGACGTCCGCAACAAGATCGAGCACGCCGAGGCGATCGCCGCGAGCGACATCGCCCGCTTCGGCCGGCTGGGCGTCATCGGGAGCTTCCAGCCGCTCCACGCCGACCCCGACCCCGCCTGGATGGACAGCTGGATCCGGAACGTCGGGCCCGAAAGGGAGCGGCGGGCCTTCGCCTGGAAGGCCGTCCTCGACGGGGGCGGCCGGCTCGCCTTCGGCAGCGACTGGCCCGTGGTCACCCTCAGCCCCTGGCCGGGGATCCAGGTCGCCGTGACGCGGCAGGACCTCGAGGGCCGGCCCGAGGGCGGCTGGCTCCCCCAGCACAGGGTCACGCCGGCCGAAGCGGTCCACGCCTACACCCTGGGCGGGGCCTACGCCATGCACCGGGAGAAGGACGAGGGCTCGATCGAGCCGGGCAAGCTGGCCGACCTGATCATGGTCTCACAGGACATCTTCGCCATCGACCCGCACAGGATCGCCGAAACCAAAGTGCTGCTGACCATGGTCGGCGGCAAGATCGTCCACGACGCCCGCTGAGGCCCGAGGGGATGGCGCCGGGGGCCCGCGGAAGTTGACAGGGCCTTCCGATTTCTATTAAAAGGGGCTCTCACAATGTCCGCGTCAAAGGACGGTGGCCCATGAGATCACGCTTCACGCGCATCGCGTTCGCCGTCGCCGCCGTGGGGCTGTTCGTTCCGTTGGCGCCCGGCGCCCAGGTCAAGACGTCTATCAAGAAGAAGGAGGAGGCCGTCGCCTCCGTCGAGAAACACAAGGCCGAGATCGTCGCCCTCAGCGACCTGATCTGGGGCTTCGCCGAAGTGGCCCTCGAGGAGGTCCGCTCGGCCAAGGCGCTGGCGGACTTCGCCGAGGCCGAGGGCTTCACGGTCGAGCGCGGCGTCGCCGGGCTGCCGACCGCGTTCGTGGCCAGCTACGGCCGGGGCCGGCCGGTCATCGGCGTCCTCGGCGAGTACGACGCCCTGCCGGGGCTGTCGCAGAAGCCCCGGAGCGCCAAGGAGGCCCTCGAGCCCGGCGCGCCCGGCCACGGCTGCGGCCACAACCTGCTCGGCGCGGCGGCCCTGGGCGCGGCCCTGGCCGTCAAGGACCTCATGGCCGCGGGCAAGCTCGAGGGGACCGTCCGCTTCTACGGCACGCCCGCCGAGGAGCGGGTCGGCGGCAAGGTCTACATGGTCCGGGAAGGGCTGTTCAAGGACCTCGACGTCTGCCTGAACTGGCACCCCGGCGACAAGACGGAGGTCGCCGTCAACAGCTCCCAGGCCATCGTCGAGTTCATCGCCGAGTTCAGCGGCCGGACCGCCCACGCGGCCGCCGACCCCTGGAACGGCCGCAGCGCCGTGGCCGCCCTGGAGATGTTCACGGCGGGCCTGAACCGCATGCGGGAGTTCGTCAAGCCCACGGTCCGGATGCACTACTCGATCGTCAAGGGCGGCGACGTCCCGAACGTCGTGCCGGCCTACGCCCGGCTCTGGGGCTGGCTCCGCGATTCGAAGGGGTCGGGGGCCGAGCAGCTCCTGGCCCGGGCCCGCAGGATCGCCGAGGGCGCGGCGCTCATGACCGATACCGAGGCCACGATCACGGTCCAGGGCGGCGACTGGGAGACGCTGGTCAACCTGGCCGGGGCGAAAATCGTCCACGCCAACCTCGAACGGCTCGGCCCGGTCCCGTTCACGCCGGAAGAGCAGGCGTTCGCCAAGGAGATCCAGCGGGCCACGGGCGTCGAGCCGGAGGGCCTCGACGGCCGGGTCCGGCCCTGGGCCGCGCCGAAGCCCGATCCCGACGGCGGCTCGACGGACGTCGGCGACGTCAGCTGGGTCGTGCCCATGCTGGGGCTCAACGTCACCACGGCGCCCCTCGACGCTCCCTGGCACGCCTGGCCGGTGGTGGCCTGCTCCGGGATGTCCATCGGGCACAAGGGGCTCGTCTACGCCGCCAAGGCGATGGCGGCGACCATGGTCGACCTCTACGAGGACCCCAAGGCCGTCCAGGCCATCCGGGCCGAGTTCGAGGAGAAGACCAAGGGCGTCGTCTACAGGCCCTTCATCCCGGACGGCCCGCCGCCCCTGCCGAAGCGCTGAGCCGCGCCGCCGCGGGCGTACGGGGCAAGCCGCGCCGAAGGGGAAACGGGGTTATTTCGGTGGTGGAGCTGACCAGGATCGAACTGGCGACCTCTTGAATGCCATTCAAGCGCTCTCCCAACTGAGCTACAGCCCCACCGGGGAGAATCTCTGAGGCCGTCTTGGGCTTCAAAGACTGGCGGATTATAGCAGAACGGCGCTGGGCGTTCAACTCCTTTCCTGCCGCTCCTTTCCTGCCGCCGGGGCCCCCGGGAAAGCGGATTGACGGCCTTTTGAGCCTGTGCGAATATAGGTCCGGCTGCCATGCGAACCGATGACAGGGACCCGGAATCCGTCGACGACGAGATGGCGGCCGTTTTCAGAGGCAAGACGCCTGTCGAGCGGCTTCGCGTCGCGTTCGGGCTATGGACCTCCACCAGGGCCATGCTCGAAAGGCTCCTCCGGTCCCAGCACCCCGACTGGGACGACCGAACCGTCAAGGGGGAAGTCGCGCGAAGGATGTCCCATGGAACAGGATGAGCTCCTGAGACATGCCGCGCGCTGCTTTGTCGAACACGGCATCCGCTATTTCGTGACCGGCGCCGTCGCCGCCATCGCCTACGGCGAGCCGAGGCTGACGAACGATATCGATGTCGTGGCCGATCTCGACGAAGACAAGATCCCCCGGCTCAAGAGCTGTTATCCGGCCGAGGAATTTTATTTCGACGAAGGATCCGCCGGGCGGGCCGTCCGAACCAGGTCCAAATTCAACATCATCCATCCCGGCTCCGGCCTGAAGATCGACATCATGATCGCCCGGGGAGACGAGTTCGATCAGAGTCGCTTCAGGCGGGTGCGTCGGCTCAAGCCCCTCGAAGACACCGAAGTCGATTTCGCCTCGCCGGAGGACGTGATCCTGAAGAAATTGGACTTTTATCGGCGGGGAGGCTCCGACAAGCACCTCCGCGATATCGCCGGCATCCTTAAGATCTCGGCGGACATCATCGATCTCGCCTATATCGAGGTTTGGGCCCGGACGCTGGGCCTCGAAGAGTTATGGGCCTCAGTGTCGCAGAAGGCGCGGGGATCCTAACTTATCTTCAGCCTCACGAGCTCCTGGGGGCGATCCAAGAAGAGCCGGTCGCGATCCTTTCCGCCCTAAGATCGCTGCTTCTCGATGATCCCGTACTCGTAGAACTGGACGCCGCGGTCGCGGTCGAGGAGGAAGAGGCGGTCCCCCCGGATCCAGATCCCGTCCACGAAATGGGTCAGCGGGATCGCCCCGAGCAGGACGCCGTCCGGGGCGAAGACCTCGAGCTTGTACATATCGGTTGTGCGGAGGTCCGTGTCGCCGACGACCTTCCGGGTCGAACCGCCGTTGACCGAGCCGGAGACCATGATGGCGACCTCTTCCTCTTTCCTGATCTGCCTGTCCCGGGTCACGACCCAGATCCGCCCCTTGCCGTCGGCGGCGAGGGCGTCCGTCACGCGGTTCAGCTTGGGCGCGAAGAAGCGGGTGCTGTTCGCCGTGACCTCCTGCCGGCCCTTCTCGATGAGCTTGGTCGAATAGTTGAGCTCACGGTCGGCCCTCCAGAGCAGCCGGCCCTCTGGCGAATACCGCTCGACCCGGTTCTGATAGACGAAGCACAGGATGATGTGGTCCTCCGCGTCGACCTCGAAGTAGCAGGAATTCCCGATCCTGTTGGTCATCTCGTCGCCATAGTCGAATGGCTCGCCGAACTCCGCGATGACCTCGAGGTCCGGCCCCAGGAGCTTGACGAGCTTGGGCTGGGCCTCCTCCTTGGCGACGTTGCCCATCCCGAAGGTGACGGCGGCCCGGGCCGCGACCGGTCCGGAGCCGAGGAGCCGCATCCGGTCGATCCGGAGCTTGGTGATGGGCGTCGTCTTGAGGACTTCCCAACCCGGAGAGAACACCTGGATCCTTCTTTGCGCGGAATCCAGGACATGGAAGTTCCCCGGGCGATCGATGCAGATCGAGTTCAGGCTCTCGAACTCGCCCGGACCTTGGCCTCGCCGGCCGACGGTCCGGACGTACTTGCCGTCAGGGCCGAACACCTGGATGCGCTGGTTGCCGCTGTCGAGGATGAGGAGGTTGCCGGCGGCGTCCACGGCCATGTCGAAGGGCGAATCGAAAGCCAGATTGTCGTCTTCCGTATCGACGTTCCCGATCGTCCGGACGAGTTCGACGGCGAGCTTGGGGGCCTCGCCCCACACGCCGCCCTTCTCGTTGTGAACGACGCGGACGCCGTCGACGGTCTCGATCCGCTGGGCCGAGGCGATGGTGGAGATGATCAAAAGCAAGGAGAATGACGAACACAAGGCCTTCCGTGTCATGGACCTTCCTTCTCGTGACGAGGTCATTATACTCCGATTGACCGGGCGGCGGGCGCTATGGTAAGTAGGAGGCGAGGGACATGATACCCGTTTCCCAATTTGTTCTAATCGACTTCTGTGAGATGCCCTTTATCAGAGAGCCATCTTTGCTGTCGTGGCACCGGCTCGTTTTGCTGAACAGGGAAAATGGGGAAACGGGTATCATGTCCCCCATTTAGGAGCGGAAGATGAACTTTCAAGCCCTGATCAACGCCCGTTACAGCGTCCGCGCCTACAAGCCCGAGCCGGTCCCCCGGGAGAAGCTCGACCGCGTCCTCGAGGCGGCCCGGCTGGCCCCGACGGCGGCCAACCGCCAGCCCTTCCGGGTCATCGTCGTCGAGCCCAAGGGCCGGGAGAAGGAGCTGTCGCGGATCTATCCGCGAAAATGGTTCGTCCAGGCCCCGGTCCTCCTCGCCGTCGTGGCCGTGCCGTCGGAAGGCTGGGTCCGGAAGTACGACGGCTGGAACGCGGCCGAGGTCGACGCGACGATCGTCATGAGCCACATCGTCCTGGCCGCGACCGAGGAGGGGCTGGGCACGTGCTGGGTCGGGGCCTTCGACCCCGCCGCGGCCCGCGAGGTCCTGGGCCTGCCGCCGGAGGTCGTCCCCGCGGCCTTCGCGCCGCTCGGCTATCCCGCCGACGCGGCCGCGCCCAAGCGCCGCCGCCGGCTGGCCGAGCTCGTCCGCCGCGATCGCTGGTAGGGTTTTCCGGCGACATCGCCTTTCTTTCTTTTTCCCCTTGACTCTGACGTTGCGTCATGGCGCACAATGGAGGCGTGGATACGGCCATGAAAAAGACAGGCTACCTCATCGGGGAGTTCGCCGAGCTGACCCGGGTGACGGTCCGGACCCTCCACTACTACGACCAGATCGGCCTGCTCGAGCCCGGCTTCGAGCGGTCGAACGGCTACCGCGTCTACACGGACGCCGACCTGCTCAAGCTCCAGCAGATCGTCACCCTGAAGTTCATGGGCTTCTCCCTCGAGGAAATACGCCGCCTGCTCGAGAGCAAGGGTTACGAGGCGGTCAAGGCCCTCAAGGTCCAGGCCGCCGCGGTCAGGGACGAGATCGTCAGGCTCCGCGAGGCCTCTCGGGCCATCGGCCAAGTCCTCCTCCGCCTGGAGAGAGACGGCCGCATCCACAAGCGGAAACTCCTCAAGATCATGGAGGTCATCCAAATGGACGAAGACGCCAAGAAAGCCTGGCACGAGAAGTTCTACACGGAGGAAGAGCTCGGGAAGTTCCGGGAGCTCGGCAAGAAGTACGCGCCGGAGGACATGGCCGCCTACCAGAAACGCTGGGAGGCCCTCGTCGCCGAGGTCAAGGCCCGCATCGAGCTCGACCCGGCGAGCGACGAGGCCCAGGACCTGGGCCGGCGCTGGGCATCGCTCTTCGACGAGGCCTACGGCGGCCGGCCGGACCTCGAGGCCCTGATCGCCAAAGCCTACCGCGCCGGCGCCATCCCCAAGGACCACAACATGATAGCGCCGGAGGTTTGGGGCTTCATCAGGAGGGTCCACGCCGCCGCGAAACGAGCCTCGCGGCGGACATAACCCGTCCGGCGGAAGACGCGTATCGAGATGAGAGGCGACCCGGCCGCTTTACTCGGCCGGGATTTCCCATTATAGTGGAACACGCGTCGAGGCCCCCCGGGCGACCGGGAAAGGGCGCCGACGCAGGGAGGTCCGTCATGACGAGAAACCCGATGATGAAGACCGCCGTGGCCGCGGCGGTTCTCCTGGCGGCGTCCGGCCTGGCCCTTTCGTCAGCCGGCCCCGGGGCGGCCCCGGCCCAGGCCGGCAAGACGGCCGTGCTCGAGTACAAGATGCCGGCCGGCCGCGTCCTGACCTATCAGACCAAGTCCGAGATGGGCACGGCCATGGAGGTCATGGGCCAGTCCATGGACAGCACGACGACCCAGTCGAGCACTTTCCGCTTCGCGTCGAAGGGCCCCAAAGGCAAGGACCTCCTCCTGGGCGTGACGGTCGACGACATGACCATGAGCGTGACCGGGGCGCAGGGCGACATGTCGCCGGACCTGAGCCCGCTCAAGGGCAAGTCCTTCGACCTGGTCCTGTCGCCGCTCGGCTCGGAGATCGACGTGACCGGCGCCGAGGCCCTCGAGTACTCGATCGCTTCCGAGACGAGGAACCTCGGCAACGAGTTCAAGCAGTTCTTCCCCGACATGCCCGGCAAGCCGGTCAAGATCGGGGACACCTGGCCGTCGAACGTCTCCATCGAGGAGCGCATGAGCGCGCTGACGGTCAGGATCGACCTCCAATACGTCAATACCCTCGAGGGCTTCGAGGCCGTCGACGGCATGGAGTGCGCCCGGATCGGGGCCCGGATGACCGGCACCATCAGCGGCTCCGGGAACCAGATGGGCCAGGATGTGACCTTCACCGGGACCACCAAGGGCCAGGACGTCTATCACTTCGCGGTCAAGGAAGGCGTCTTCGTCAAGGCGGTGTCCGAATCGACGGCCGAGATCGCCGTCGACGTCCCCGCCGCCGGCATGAGCATCCCCATGACCCAGTCGACCAAGGGCGAGGTCAAGCTCGCGGCGAAGAATTAGCCGTCCGGCAAGGAGCCCGGAATGACGGGGCGAAGCGCCGCCGCGGCGCTCTCCGCGCTGAGCCTTCTTGCGGCCCCGGCCGTCCTCGGGGGGGCGGCCCGCGGCCAGGACCGCCAGCCGCCCCCACGGGAGCACGCCTCCGTCGTCGTCAACATCGAGGTCCCGGTCCGGGTCATGCGCAAGGACGCCTTCGTCGAAGGCCTGACCCTGGCCGACTTCGAGGTCACCGAGTACGGCGTCCGCCAGCCGCTCGAGGCCGTCTATCTCATCAGGAACAAGGAGGTCCTCCGGGAGGAGGTCCTGCCCGGCGCGTCCCCGCCGACCCCCCGGAAGGTCCGCAACTACGTCCTCTACCTGGACCTCAAGGAGTACCTGCCCAAGATCGAGGAGGCCCTCGACTTTTTCTTCCGCGACGTCCTGGGGGGCGAGGACGCGTTGTTCGTCGTCACGCCCGCCAAGACCTACAGGTTCCGCTCGGAATACCTCGCCCGCGTGCCGCGGACCGAGATCGCCGCCCGGCTCAAGGGCATCCTCCGGGCCGACATCGCGCTCGGCAATTCCCGGTACCGGAACCTGATGCTCAACTTCTACCAGCTCGAGGACGAGGAGTTCCCGCCGGAGATGGCCGACGTCAAGGAGACCCTCCTCTTCGAACAGGCCAAGGAGATCCGGGACCTCACCGAGCTGACCGAGGAGCGGGTCATGGCCTTCGCCGACATCCTCAAGGCCCTCGAGGGGGAGAAGCACGCCTTCCTCATCTTCCAGAGGGAGGTCCTGCCGGCCCACGTCTTCGGGGATGACCGCCAGGCGGAGCTGGCCAAGGCGGTCGGCTTCGACGTCGAGAAGATCAAGCGCCTTTTCTCGGACGCCTCGATCACCGTCCACTGCCTGTACATCAACAAGAGGCCGGCCTTCGCCCTGAGGGACTTGTCCCAGAGGGGGTCCGCCCCCCTGACCCGGATCCAGGACCTCTCGTCCGACGTCTACGCTTCCTTCCGCGAGATGGCCGAAGCGACGGGCGGCCTCTCGGAGAGCACGTCCAATCCGAGCTCCGCCCTGAAGCGGGCCGCGGAGGCCTCGGGCAATTACTATCTCCTCTACTACCGCCCGCTCGACTACAAGGCCGACGGCCGGTTCCGGGAGATCGTGGTCAAGGTCCGGGGAGAGGGCCTCAAGGTCACCCACCGCCTCGGCTACATCGCGGACTGAGCGCCGCGGAGCGAAAGGAGCCGCCATGACCGCCGAAAAGCCCAAGCGCATCGAGGACGTCAGGAACAAGGACGACTTGCTCGTCGTCACCGGGGCCGGCGGCTTCATCGGCGGCTCGCTCGTCCGCTACTTCAGCGACAAGGGCTTCCGCCGCATCCGGGCCGTGGACAAGAAGCCGCTCGACGAGTGGTACCGGCGCACGCCCGGCGTCGAGGACCTCGTCCTCGACGTCAGCCTCCGCGACAACTGCGCCCGGGCCTGCGCGGGGGCGGCCGAGGTCTACAACCTGGCCGCGGACATGGGCGGCATGGGCTTCATCGAGCGCTACCGGGTCGAGTGCCTCCGGTCGGTCCTCATCAACACCCACATGATCGAGGCCGCGGAGAAGGCCGGCGCCGACCGCTATTTCTTCTCCTCGTCGGCCTGCGCCTACAACGTCGACCTCCAGAAGGGCGCCCGGTCGCGGGCCCTCAAGGAGTCCGACGCCTACCCGGCCAACGCCGAGCGCGGCTACGGCTGGGAGAAGCTCTTCTCCGAGATCGTCTGCCAGGAGTACTGGGCCGAGCGCGGCCTCAAGACGGCCATCGCCCGCTTCCACAACGTCTACGGCCCCTACGGGACCTGGGACGGCGGGCGGGAGAAGGCCCCGGCGGCCCTCTGCCGCAAGGTCGTCGAGGCCGGGGACAACGGCAGCTACGCCGTCGAGATCTGGGGCGACGGGACGCGGACGCGGAGCTTCATGTGGATCGGCGACTGCCTCGAGGGCATCGACATGATCATGCACTGCGACGGGCTCGTGGCCACGCCCATCAACCTGGGCTCGAGCGAGCTCGTCTCGATCAACGAGCTGCTCGCCATCATCGAGGACATCGCCGGCTACAAGGTCGAGCGCCGCTACGACCTCTCCCAGCCGCAGGGCGTGGGCGGCCGCAACTCCGACAACACGATGATCAAGCGCGTCCTGGGCTGGGAGCCGTCGACGCCGCTGCGGACCGGGCTGGCCCCGACCTTCGCCTGGATCGCCGAGCAGTACGCGGCCCGCAAGGCCGGGAAGAAGGTCGCGCTCTAGGGGGCCGGGACGGGCGCTCCGTCACTTCCTGCATTCGGCGATCAGGCCCTCGACCTCGCGCCGCTCGGCGGCCGATATCGCATCTCCCTTGAGAGCGAGATATCTCCGGAAGAGGGCCTCGGCCCGCGACTTCTCGCCCGACTCGAGCGAGGCCAGGGCCAGATTGTAGACGGGCAGGTCGTAGCCCGGATCGAGGGCCATGGCCTTCTCCCAGCTGGCGACGGCCTTGACGGGGTCGCCGGCGATCTTCCAGGCCCCGCCGAGGCCGTTGTGGACCGAGGCCAAGGACGGATCGGTGGCCAGCGCCCTTTCGAACAGCGCGAAGGACCGGTCGATGCGCCCGGAATCCCGGGTCTTCAGGCCCCAGGCGACATAGAAGTTGCCCATGTTGCCGTTGATGACCGCGTCGCCGGGGGCCAGCGCGAGGGCCCGGCCGAAGTGCTCCTCGGCCTTCTCGAACTCGCCCGTCTTCCAATAGGCTTCGGCCAGGGCGCCCCAGACGTTCGGGTCCTCCTCGAAAAGGCCGAGGGCGCGGCGGAGGACCTCGATCGCCCGGGCGAAGCGACCGTGTTCGACAAGGGCGATGCCGAAAGAGGAGACCATGGGGAACGAGCCGGGGTTGGCCAAGGCCCCGCGCTCGTAGGCGGCGAGATGGGCCTCGGGCCGCCCCAGCGAATATTGGAGCTCGGCCAGCTTGGAGTAGGCCCGGGTGAGGTCGGGCCGGGACTGGATGAGGCCCTCGAGGAGGCGGACGGCCTCCTCGGGCCGGCCCTCGTGCGCCAGCCGGCCGGCCTGGATGAGCCGCTGCTCGAGCGGCAGGAGCGTCTTGAGGTCGTCGGCGGCGCCGAACTCCTTCTTGGCCGGCGCGGCCGGGCCGGAGGCGTAGCCCAGGCTCCGCAGGCGCTCGATCGTCTCGCGGTCGGCCTGCCGGACGGAGGACCCGGAAGGCGCGGCGACGCGACGGAGGAGCTCGCCGAGGGCCTTTCTATAGGGGGCGACGTCGCGGACGGGGGCCAGGTTCTTCGTCTCGTCGAAATCCGCGCCGAGGTCGTAGAGCTCGGGGATCGGCGAGTCCATGTACTTCATCGGGCCGTCGATCACGCCCCGCAGCGGGGCGGCGCCGCGATGGTAGTAGCCCTCGAGGGCCTCGAAGTAGATGGGCCGGGGCTCGAGGCGGCGGCCTTCGAGGGCCGGACGGACGGACCGGCCCCGGAGCGTCCCGGGGGTCTCTAGACCGAGGAGGTCGCAGACCGACGGGAAGATGTCCTCGTGGCCGACGGGGTCTTTCGCCCGGCCGGCTCTCAAGCCGGGGACGGCGACGATGAGCGGCACCCAGATCGTCGAGTTGTAGGCGAAGTAGCTGTGGGTCATCTCCCCGTGCTCCCCGAGCGACTCGCCATGGTCGGCGGTCAGGACGACGAGCGTCCGGCCGGTCTCGCCCCGGTCGGCGACGGCGCGGAAGAGGCGGCCGAGGGATTCGTCGACGTAGGCGACCTCTCCGGAGTATGCGTCCCCGGCGAAAAGGGAGTCGTAGGGCGGCGGGGGGGCGTACGGCGCGTGGGGGTCGAAGAGGTGGATCCACAGGAACCAGCGGCCCTTCCGGGCGGCCAGCCAGTCGAGGGCCGCGTCCACCGTCTTCCCGGCCGGCCGCTCGGGGAAGTCGAGGGCGGCGGCGGCCCGGGCGGGGTACCTGTCGTCGTAGACGTCGAATCCCTCGGCCAGGCCGAAGCGCGTGTCGAGGGGGAAGGCGCTGACGAACGCGCCCGTGTCGTAGCCGGCGGCCTTGAGGGTCCGCTGCAGGCTGGGGGCGCCCCGGGGCACGACCCGCATGCCGTTGTCGTCGGCGCCGTGGGCGGGCGGGATCGCGCCGAGGAGGATGCTCGCGTGCGACGGCAGCGTCAGCGGGGCGTGGGAGAAGGCCCGCTCGAAGACGACGCCGCGCCCGGCCACGGAGTCGATCTGGGGCGTCTTGAGATAGCGGGTGCTGTAGCAGCTGAGACGGTCGGGGCGCAGGGTGTCGATGGTCACGAGCAGGACGTTGAGACCGGCGGCCCGGGCGGGCGGCGCGGCGCTCGCGGCCGCGAGCGCGAAAGGCAGGACGAGGGCCAAGACGAGGCGCCGGGCGGACGGCCGGGCCGTCCGGGGGCCGCGGTGGAGGAAAGAGGAGTCGCGCATCTGGTCCGATGACCCTCGGGACATCATCCATTATAGGGGGGGCCTCGCCGGGGAGTCAACACGTCCCCTACCGGAATCGGCGGAATCGTGCTAAAATGCCTTCTCGAGAAAGACGGAGTATTATGCCCAAGCCTCAGAATAGACCGATGCGAAACCTGCTCTTCTGGATCGCGGCGGGGGTCCTCATCATCGTCCTCTGGAGCTTCCTCCAGTCCCCGGCCATGGCCAAGAAAGACCTGGCCTTCTCCCAGTTCATGTCCGAGGTCGAGGCCCGGAAAGTCGAGGAGGTCACGATCCAGGACAACCAGCTCCGGGGCAAGTTCACCGACGGCCAGGCCTTCCGGACGGTCCTGCCCGCCGGCTACGCCGACCTGATCAAGATCCTCCGCGACAACAACGTCAACATCGTCGTCAAGGACACGGCCCGCAGCCCGATCCTGGCCCTGCTCATGAGCTGGTTCCCCCTCCTGCTCCTCGTCGTCTTCTGGGTCTTCATGATGCGCCAGATGCAGGCCGGCGGGAGCAAGGCCATGTCCTTCGGCAAGAGCCGGGCCAAGCTCTTCTCCGGCCAGCAGAAGAAGGTCACCTTCAAGGACGTCGCCGGCGTCGAGGAGGCCGAGGAGGAGCTCGGCGAGATCATCGAGTTCCTCAAGGAGCCGCGCAAGTTCACCCGCCTCGGCGGGCGCATCCCCAAGGGCGTCCTCCTCGTCGGCGCCCCCGGCACCGGCAAGACCCTGCTCGCCCGGGCCGTGGCCGGCGAAGCGGACGTGCCCTTCTTCTCCATCAGCGGCTCCGACTTCGTCGAGATGTTCGTCGGCGTCGGCGCCTCGCGCGTCCGCGACCTCTTCGACCAGGGCAAGAAGCACGCCCCATGCCTCATCTTCATCGACGAGATCGACGCCGTCGGCCGCCAGCGCGGGGCCGGCCTCGGCGGCGGCCACGACGAGCGCGAGCAGACCCTCAACCAGCTCCTCGTCGAGATGGACGGCTTCGACTCGAACGAGGGCGTCATCCTCATCGCCGCGACCAACCGGCCCGACATCCTCGACAGCGCCCTCCTCCGCCCCGGCCGCTTCGACCGCCGCATCGTCGTCAACATGCCCGACGTCAAGGGCCGCGAGGAGATCCTCGGCGTCCACGCCCGCAAGGTCCCGCTGTCCGGCGACGCCGACCTCAAGGTCCTGGCCCGCTCGACCCCCGGCTTCAGCGGGGCCGACCTGGCCAACCTCATCAACGAGTCCGCCCTGCAGGCGGCCCGCCAGGGCCAGGACAAGGTGACCATGAAGGACCTCGAGTCGGCCAAGGACAAGGTCCTCATGGGCGTCGAGCGCAAGAGCATGATCATCAGCGAGGAGGAGAAGAGGAACACGGCCTTCCACGAGGCCGGCCACGCCCTGACCGCCGCCCTCATCCCCGAGGCCGATCCCATCCACAAGGTCACGATCATCCCCCGCGGCCTGGCCCTCGGCCTGACCCAGCAGCTCCCTCTCGACGACCGCTACACCTACACCAAGGAATACCTCGAGGCCCAGCTCTCGGTGCTCATGGCCGGGCGCGTGGCCGAGACCATGTTCCTCAACAAGACGACGACCGGCTCGGCCAACGACTTCGAGAAGGCGACCGAGATCGCCCGCAAGATGGTCTGCCAGTGGGGCATGTCCGAGCTCGGCCCGCTGACCTTCGGCGAGCGCGACGACCTGATCTTCCTCGGCCGCGACCTGGCCGTGAACAAGAACTTCAGCGAGAAGACCTCCGAGCGCATCGACGAGGAGGTCAAGAAGATCGTCATGCGCTGCTTCCAGCGGACCCAGGAGCTCATGGAGAGCAACCGCGACAAGCTGGTCAGGATCGCCGAGCTGCTCCTCGAACGCGAGGTCCTGAGCTCCGACGAGATCAACGCCATCGTCGACGGCAAGGCGAAGGACGGCCGGGCCGCGGCGCCGGACGCGCCGCCGCCCGCCCCGCCGACCGCGAAAGGGCCCGGGGAGAGATGATCCGGGACGGGGGCCATGAGGAGAGAAACGCGCTCCCTTGACCTCAAGGGGCGGCGTTTCACGCTCGGCCCGCGGACCTGGCTCATGGGCGTCGTCAACGTCACCCCCGACTCGTTCTCCGACGGCGGCCTTTTCTTCGACACGGACAAGGCCGTCGCCCGCGGCCTCGAGCTGGCCTTCGAGGGGGCCGACATCATCGACGTCGGCGGCGAGAGCACCCGCCCAGGCTCCCGTCCCGTCCCCGAGGAAGTGGAGATGGACCGGGTCTTGCCCGTCATCAGGGGCCTGCGCCGCGGGACCGAGGCCCTCATTTCCATCGACACGGCCAAGGCCGCCGTGGCCGAGGCCGCCCTCGGGGCCGGGGCCGACATCGTCAACGACACCAGCGCCCTGCGGGCCGACCCGGCCATGGCCGCCGTGGTGGCCCGGTCGGGGGCCGGCCTCGTCCTGATGCACATGCAGGGCACGCCCCGGACGATGCAGGAGGCGCCCCGTTACGACGACCTCCTCGGCGAGATCGGGGCCTTCCTGGCCGAGCGGATGCGCGCGGCCGTGGACGCCGGGATCCCGGCCGAGCGCCTCATCGTCGATCCCGGCATCGGCTTCGGCAAGACGTGCGAGCACAACCTCGAGCTCCTGCGCCGCCAGGAGGCCTTCCAGGCCCTCGGCCGGCCGCTCCTCGTGGGCGTCTCCCGCAAGGCTTTCCTGGGCGTCATCCTCGACCTGCCGCCGATGCGCCGGCTCGAGGGGACGATCGCGGCCGCGGTCCTCGCGGCCGAGCGGGGCGCCCACATCCTGCGCGTCCACGACATCGGGCCGGTGGCCCGGGCCGTCCGCACGGCCGAGGCCATCCTCGGCGACGGCGGCGGGGACGGCGCGGCGGACGGGGGCCGGGGCGGGGGGAGGCCGGGCGATGCTCGCTGAGGCCTGGACGCTCGTCCGCCACATCACCGTCCTCGACGTCCTGGACATCCTCCTCATCGCCTTCATGATCTACACGGTCATCCTGCTCATCCGCGACACCAAGGCCTACCAGGCCGCCGTCGGCCTGGCCCTGATCGGCGCCCTCTACCTGCTGACCGCCTGGGGCCGCCTCCGCGTCTCGAACCGGATCATCCGGTCCTTCATCCAGTACGTCATCATCGCCGTCATCATCCTCTTCCAGGCCGAGATCCGGCGCTTCCTGGCGGAGATCGGCTCGCGGACCTTTCGCCGGCCCTTCGTCCTGCGCTCCTTCCGGGAGAAGGTCGACGACCTGTTCCAAGCCATCGAGTTCCTGTCCCAGAGGAAGATCGGCGCCCTCATCGCCATCGAGAAGGAGATCTCCCTCTCGACCTACGCCGACCGCGGGGCCGAGATCGGGGCGACGCTGTCGAAGAACCTGCTCGTCTCGATCTTCTTCCCCCGCTCGCCGCTCCACGACGGGGCGACCGTCATCAAGGGCGATACGATCGTCGCGGCCGCCTGCCTGCTGCCGCTGCCGGCCGCGCACCGCCTGAAGAGCCCCTTCCAGACCCGGACCCGCCACCTGGCCGCCATCGGCCTCTCGGAGGAGACCGACGCGGCGGTCATCGTCGTCTCCGAGGAGACCGGGACGATGTCCCTGGCCATCAAGGGCCGGCTCGAGCGCTTCGACGACATCGACGCCATGAAGAAACGCCTGCTCGATTACCTGAGGGACCGATGAGACGCCCTCTCCAGGTCCGCTTCTTCCGAGACTGGCCCCTGAAGCTCGTCTCGCTGGGGCTGGCGGTCGGACTGTGGCTGCTCCTCGTCCCGGCCGAGAAGGCCACCGCCGTGAAGTCCCTGGCCGTCCCGCTCGAGGCCCTCAACGTCCCGGCCGGGCTGGAGATCGTCGAAGGGCTGCCGGCGACGGTCGACGTCACGCTCCGGGCGCCGAACCGGGTCCTCGACGGGATCGGGCCCTCGGGCCTGGCCGCGCGGCTGGACCTCGAGCGGGCCACCGTCCTGCAGCAGGAATATCCCGTCGCCGCCTCGGCCGTCAGCGTCCCCAAGGGCGCCGAGGTGGTCAAGATCGCGCCGTCCAAGGTGACGATCAGGCTGGAGCGGACGGCCGCCGCGACGCTCGAGGTCCGGGCCACGCTGCGGGGCCGGCCCGCGGCCGGCGCCCACGTCGAGGGGGTCGAGGTCGTTCCGGCCACCGTGGAGGTCGAGGGGCCGGAGAGCCGGCTCCGGTCCGAGGACGCCGCGACGACGGCCCCGCTCGACCTCACGGGCCTGACCCAGCCGACCGTCTTCGAGGCCGACATCATCCTGCCCCGGCCGGAGCTGCGGCTGGTCAACTCCCCGGCGAGCGCCCGGGTCTCGGTCCGTGTCGTCGCGGACAAGCCCGCGGCCAAGGCGCCGGCGCGGAGGAGCCCATGAAAAAGAGGCTCTTCGGGACGGACGGCGTCCGCGGCACGGCCGGCGCCTTCCCGCTCGACCCGCCGACCATCGCGCGGCTCGGCCAGGCCCTCGTCGGGCTCCTGGAGCGGAAAGGCCTGGACGGGCGGCTGCTCATCGGCCGCGACACCCGCGAATCAGGGCCCTGGATGGAGAGGGCCTTGGCCCGGGGCGTCAGGGCCGCCGGCGGCGAGGCCGTCTCGGCCGGCGTCGTCCCGACCTCGGCGGTCTCCTATCTGACGAAGACGCACGGCTACGCGGCCGGGGCGGTCATCTCCGCCTCCCACAACCCCTTCCAGGACAACGGCATCAAGGTCTTCTCCCGGGACGGCGTCAAGCTCCCGGACGAGTGGGAGCTCGAGGTCGAGGCCGATGTCCTCGCGGGCCGCGGGCGCCTGCCCGGGCAGGAGCGGGAGGTCTTCGCCGATCCCCGGCTGGCCGTGGACTACCTGGACTACCTGGCCGGCCGCGTCCGGCGGACGGGCCGGCGGAGCGCCCTGAAGGTCGTCGTCGACTGCGCCAACGGCGCCAGCTCCTTCCTCGCGCCGCTCGTCCTCGGCGGCCTCGGCTTCGGCGTCGAGGCCATCCACTGCGCCCCGGACGGCAAGAACATCAATCTCGGCTGCGGCTCGCTCCACCCGGAGGCCCTGGCCGCCCGCGTCCGGGAGTCCGGCGCGGCCATGGGCATCGCCTACGACGGGGACGCCGACCGGGCCCTGTGGGTCGACGGGACCGGGCGCCTCCTCAGCGGCGACCACACGCTCTTCGTCCAGGCCCTCCACATGAAGCGGTCCGGCCGGCTCCGGACGAACGAGGTCGTGGCCACGTCCATGAGCAACATGGGGCTGGAGGCGGCTCTCGGCGAGCACGGCCTCGGGCTCGTCCGGACCAAGGTCGGCGACAAGTACGTCCACGACGAGATGGTCGCCCGCGGGGCGAACCTGGGCGGCGAGCAGTCGGGCCACACCATCTTCCTCGACGACCTGCCGACGGGGGACGGGCTCCTGACCTCGCTCCGGATGCTGGAGGTCATGGCCGAACGGGGGGAGACGCTCTCCGGCCTCGTCCGGGACATGGCCGAATACCCCCAGACCCTGGTCAACGTCCGGGTGACGCGGAAGCCGGACTTCGCCGAGTTCCCCGACATCGTGGCTGCGGTGGAGGAGACGCGGGCCCGGCTCGGCCGGGAGGGGCGCCTCGACCTCCGCTACTCGGGGACGGAGCCCCTGGCCCGGATCATGGTCGAGGCCCGCGACCCGGCCCTCGTCGAGGCCGCAGCGAAGAGAGTGGCGGACGCCGTCCGCGAGCGCCTCGGCGAGAAACCCTAGACGCGTTCGGAGGCCCCCATGAGACTGGCCGTCAACATCGATCACTTCGCGACGCTGCGGCAGGCCCGGAAGGCGGCCGAGCCCGAGCCCGTCCTGGCCGCGCTGCTGGCCGAGCAGGCCGGGGCCCGCGGCGTCGTCTGCCACATCCGCGCCGACCGGCGGCACATCCGGGAGCGCGACCTGCGGCTGCTCCGGGAGGCCGTCAAGACCAAGCTCAACGTCGAGATGGCCGCGACGGAGGAGATGAAGGCGATCGCCCTCGAGATCGGGCCCGACGTCGTCTCGCTCGTGCCGGAGCGGCCCGAGGAGCTGACGACCGAGGGCGGGCTGAAGGTGACGCCCCGCCGGAAGGCCCTCGCGCCGCATGTCGCCGCCTTGGCCGGCGCGGGCATCCGGACGAGCGTCTTCATCGACACCGGCCTCGACGAGATCTCGGCGGCCCGGGAGATCGGCGCCTACGCGGTCGAGATCAACACGGGCCCTTACGCCGACGCCCGGGAGGGGCCGGAACGGGACCGGGCGCTCGAGGCCGTGCGCCGGGCCGCGGAGCACGCCCGCCGGATCGGGCTCGAGGTCCACGGCGGCCACAGCCTCGATTACCGGAACGTCGGGCCCATCGCGGCCATCCCCGAGATCGAGGAGCTCAGCATCGGCTTCGCCATCGTCGCCCGGGCGGCCATCGTCGGCGTCGAGCGGGCCGTCATGGACATGCTGGCGCTTTTTTTCTGATGACCGGCCAGCTTTTTGCGCTGGATTAGAGGCAGGCATGGGCATCCGGATCGACGGCCAAAGACTGAGGCGCGACCTCGAGGAGCTCGGCCGGATCGGGCGCGACGAGCGCGGCGGCGTCAGCCGGCCCTCGTTCAGCCCGGCCGACCTCGAGGCCCGGGCCTGGCTCCGGAGCAAGATCGAGGGGGCCGGCCTGTGCTACCGCCAGGACGGGGCGGGCAACCAGTTCGGCCGGCTCGAGTGCGTCCCGCGGACGGTCATGGCCGGCTCGCACATCGACACCGTCCCGAACGGCGGCATGTTCGACGGCGCGGCCGGCGTCCTCGCCGCCCTCGAGGCGGCCCGCCGCATCGTCGAGGAGAAGGTCCCGCTGAGGAAGGCGATCGAGGTCGCCTCCTTCACCGACGAGGAGGGGAACCTCGTCGGAGACTTCCTGGGCAGCCGCGCCTTCCTGGGCCTCCTCGACGAGAAAGAGGTCCGCGGCGGGAGGACGTCGTTCGGCCTGCCGTTCGCCGAGGTGCTCGAGGCGACGGAGTTCACGGCCGACACGATCCTGGCCGCCCACCGGTCGCGGCCCGACCTCGAGGCCTACCTCGAGCTCCACATCGAGCAGGGCCCGGTGCTCGAGGAAGAGGGCGTCCCGATCGGCGTCGTCGAGCGGATCGCAGGCAAGCACTACCGCCAGTGCGCGTTCATCGGCGAACCCGGGCACGCCGGGACGACGCCGCTCGAGCTCCGCCGCGACGCCTTCCTCGGGCTGGCCGACTTCGCTCTGCGGGCGACCCAGCTCGTGGCCACCCGGCATTACGGCAGCGTGATCACCGTGGGCAAGGCCGCCCTCCATCCCGGGTCGTTCAGCGTCATCCCGGGCCGGGCCGATTTCACGCTCGAGTTCCGCAGCGCCTCGCCCGAGGCCCTGGCCGCGATCGAGAAGGACGTGTTCGGGCTGGCCGAAGATATCGCCTCGACGCGGGGGCTCCGGTTCGTCTCGAAGGTCGTCGACAGGACGGCGCCGGTGGCCGTCGCCCCGCGCCTTGTCGGCCTGCTCGAGGAGGAGTGCCGCTCTCTCGGCTACGGCTCGATGCGGATGGCCAGCGGGGCCGGCCACGACGCCCAAGTCCTGGCCGGAGCGTGCGAGGCGGGGATGATCTTCGTCCCGTCGCCCGACGGCGTCAGCCACTCGCCGGGCGAGCGCGTCGACTGGGACGCCCTGGAGAAGGGCGCCAACCTGCTCCTCCGCGCCCTGATCCGGATGGGGTCAAACCTTTAATTTTTTAATTTTTTCCGATGACCGGCCAGCTTTTTGCGCTGGATTATCAGAAAATTAAAAAATTAAAGGTTTGACCCCTTCTTCCTTCTTCAGCGGACGCCGCGGCCGTAGAGGACGACCTTCTTCTCGCCGATGAGCGGCCAGCCGTTCTTCCAGTCGTACTCCTCCTGGCCTTCGGGCATCGGATTGACCCGGATGACGCAGGCGCCGCGGGGCCCGGCCCCGGCGTTGTGGTCGATCCGTTCGGAATAGTCCCACCCGTCGCCGTATTTCTTGGCGTTGACGGAGCGGTCCGGCCGGCCCGGCCTCTGCCGGTCGCCCATGACCTGGCTCTGGGGCTTGACCAGCCGGTAGGGCCCTTCGCCGACGAGCTTCCCCGCGGCCTTCTCGTAGGCCGAAACGTCGAGCGGCCGTCCTTCCCTTTCGTAGGCGAGCAGGAGCCAGGGCGTCCCGGGGATCCGCTTGCCGTTCGTGAGGCCGGCCGGGACCGAGGCCGGCTTCTCGAGAAGGGCCATCTCGGGGTCGGCGATAGCCAGCGGCGCGTCATAATAATAGCCCTGGGGGAACGGCGCGGAGATGTCCTCGAGGCTGTAATCGTTGCTGTATCCGTCGGGCGCGAACACGGTGATGCCCGTGACGCCGGTCAGATAGATCTTGGCGGCGGCGAGCAGATCGACGACCCGGACCCCTTTGTAGGTCACGTATTCGTCGCGCCGCTGGGTCGTCTTGTTCATCAACAGGAACTGGCTATGCACCGGCATCGCCCGGATCTCGTCCCAGCCCAGGGAGATCGTCGGGGCCAGGGGAAGGCCGGGGCGGCTGGCGGCGTCGCCCGGGTTGCGCAGGTCGGCGATCTCGGCGCCGTTGGCGTGCCCGTCGCCGTCGGAGTCAAGGCCGTCGAT
>ERZ795061.851-NODE-851-length-30261-cov-6.477885_pt1 | contig 30261 bp, 20 predicted proteins | sample MGYA00375145_ERZ795061 | MGnify/ENA primary metagenome ERZ795061 (study PRJEB30190, sample SAMN05720144) | anaerobic digester metagenome | isolation source: active sludge of municipal wastewater-treating anaerobic digesters | place: USA | collected 2014-12-22 ... | reverse complement strand
TTACCTGTGCCGATCTGCATTCATCCGTGTCATCAGCGTTTCCATTTTATCCTTACCACAATATTTTACCACAATAGATACACGGATTTGGACGGATTTTCACAGATTTACCTGCGCCGATCTGCATTCATCCGTGTCATCAGCGTTTCCATTTTATCCTTACCACAATATTTTACCACAATAGATACACGGATTTGGACGGATTTTCACAGATTTACCTGCGCCGATCTGCATTCATCCGTGTCATCAGCGTTTCTATCTTATCTTTGCCCCCCAATTTATTTCTATATGTTCAACAAAAGAACCCGGATAAAAGACCTGCTGGCAAGCGATAAGGCCGGCTACGAAACAACCGTGATGGGATGGGTACGAACCTTCCGCAACAACCAATTCATTGCCCTCAACGACGGCAGCACCAATAATAATATACAGGTGGTGGCCGAACTGGGCAAGTTTGATGAAAGCCTGTTAAAGAGAATAACCACCGGCGCCTGTATAAAAGCAACGGGAGAAATAATCGCTTCATTGGGTAAAGGACAGAAAGTTGAGCTGAAAGCAACGGCAATAGAAATACTGGGCGACAGTGATGCAGAAAAATTTCCGCTGCAACCCAAAAAACACAGCCTGGAATTTTTACGGGAGATCGCTCACCTGCGTTTTCGTACCAACACATTCGGCGCTGTATTCCGTGTACGGCATGCGCTGGCTTTTGCCATTCATAAATTTTTCAATGATAAAGGATTTGTTTACCTGCATACACCCATCATTACTGCCAGCGATGCAGAAGGCGCCGGCGAGATGTTTCGGGTAACGACTTTACCCATCGACGGTACTGCTCCAAAGAACGACGACGGTTCTATAAATTTCAAGGATGACTTCTTCGGCCGCAGCACCAATCTTACTGTAAGCGGACAACTGGAAGGAGAACTTGCTGCCATGGCGTTCAGTGATATCTATACATTCGGACCAACCTTCCGGGCAGAGAATTCAAATACCACCCGGCACCTGGCCGAGTTCTGGATGATTGAACCGGAGATGGCTTTTTATGACCTGGAAGACAATGCAAACCTTGCAGAGGAATTTATTCAGTATGTAATAAAACATGCGCTGGAAAATAATAAAGAAGACCTGGAATTTTTAGCGCAGCGTTTGGCAGAAGAAGAAAAGGCCTTACCGCAGGATAAGCGCAGCGAAATGGGATTGCTTGAAAAGTTAGAATTTGTTCTTAACAACAGTTTTGAACGCCTTACGTATACCGAAGCGATCGAGATATTGAAAGAAAGCAATCACAATAAGAAAAAGAAATTTCAATACCCTGTTACCGGCTGGGGAATGGACCTGCAGAGTGAGCACGAAAGATATTTAGTGGAGAAGCATTTCAAAAAACCGGTTATACTCACTAATTACCCGGCGGCTATCAAGGCGTTTTATATGCGGCAGGATGATAACTGCGAACCGGGAAGACAAACGGTTTCGGCGATGGACATTCTTGCTCCGGGAATTGGTGAGATCGTTGGCGGCAGCCAGCGGGAAGAACGTTTGGATAAACTCACGAAGCGTATGGAAGAAATGCATATCCCGGCAGAAGAGCTGTGGTGGTACCTGGATACAAGACGTTTCGGCGCTTGTCCGCATGCAGGCTTTGGACTTGGTTTTGAACGCCTGGTTCAGTTTGTTACCGGTATGGGAAATATCAGGGATGTAATTCCTTTTCCAAGATACCCGAAGAGCGCTGAGTTTTAATTAAGAATTAAAAATGAAGAATTAAGAATTGGGTGTATGCAAAGGATAGTGTCTTAAAATAATTATACTCCCCACATTTTTAATTTTTAATTCTTAATTTTTAATTGCGTTTTATTAACCTTATCCCAACAGGTAATGCTGCAGCATGAATACCGCTGCCCCGGCAAAGTATCCAACAATGGCCAGCCAGCTAATTTTTTTCAGGTACCAGAAAAACTCGATCTTTTCAATACCCATAGCAGCAACACCGGCTGCAGAACCGATGATGAGTACGCTTCCGCCTGTTCCGGCGCAATAAGCAAGAAATTCCCAGAAATAATGATCCGTTGGATATTGATCCAGAGAATACATTCCCTGCACGGCAGCAACCAGGGGAACATTATCTACAATTGAAGAAATCAAACCGATGGATAACGTGATGACGGAAACATTCCCGATCTTTTCATCCATCATGATTGCCAGGTTCGATAAAATACCGGTTGCCTGCAGGGCGCCGATACTCAATAATATGCCCAGGAAGAACAGCACGCTTGGTGTATCGATCTTACGCAACGCATGGTTCACGGAAAGCAGCCCTTTTTCTTCTTCGTCTCTTCCGCTGTGAATTAATTCGGTGATCATCCACATTACACCCAGCCCGAATAAAATGCCCATATAGGGCGGCAGCTGTGTAAGCGTTTTAAAAACCGGTACAAACAACAGGCTGAATACGCCCACTGCAAATACGAGGTTTCTTTGATACGCATTGGTATTAAAGTTCACGCTTTGCTCTTCGTTGCCGTCTGCCCTTTTCAGGTTGCCTTTCATTCTCCAGCTTATCAATGCCGCCGGAACGATCATGCTCACCAGGCTTGGTAAAATGGTTTGAATGATGATGGAACCAGCCGTTATCTGCCCGCCGATCCACAGCATGGTTGTGGTAACATCCCCGATGGGCGACCAGGCGCCTCCGGCATTGGCTGCAATTACCACCAGGCCGGAGAACATCAGCCTTTCTTCCTTATCGGCAATAATCTTTCGCAGCAGCGAAACCAATACAATGGTAGTGGTAAGGTTATCCAAAACAGCGGAAAGAAAAAAAGTGACAAGGGCAAGCAGCCATACCATTTTTCTTTTGCTGGTGGTTTTGATGCGGCTTGTTATCAGGTAAAAGCCATCATGGGCATCAATCAGTTCCACGATCGTCATAGCGCCCATTAAAAAAAACAAAATGCCCGACACTTCTCCCAGGTGGCCTGCAAGATGTTCTGATGCAGCATGACTATCTCCCGAAAGCAATGCATACAGCGACCAGCACAAGGCGGCCGTTACCAATGCCGTAGCGGCTTTGTTGATCTTAATGGGATGCTCCAGTGCAATGGCGATATAGCCCATTATGAATATGACACAGATCGTAATAACCATTTTTGCCTGTTTTACTCATGGTAATTTAATCCTTTAAGGTAGGCTTATTTTGTATCATAAAAGCCAAAGACCGAAATCACAGATCCCGGTCTTTTGGCTAATGCAAAAAAAGTATGGACAAAATAATTAACCCGCTTTTTCTGCGGGCGGTAATTCCCTTATGTGTTGCGGTAATACCTCTCTTACAAAGTGAACCCTCCTGCTTTCGAGGTTGAACATGCCGGCAACAAGACCAACTTTACCTTCGCTGCACAGTTCATTAATAACAGGACTTCGCTGCATAATCTCTGCCGTTGAATTGATCACATTCGTGTATGTCACTTTTTCCAGGTAGAGATAATTGTTTTCGCCAAGCCCATAGGCTTTACTTGATTCAACAGCGGGCTGTATCTTTTTAAACAGTTGCGAAAAATGTCCTTCCGCATTTCCCTCACAGGCTTCCTTAACAACGCCGCATTTTGTATGTCCCAATACCACGATAAGCTGTGCACCTGTAGCCTTACAGGCATATTCAATGCTGCCCAATACTTCATCATTCACCACATTACCGGCAATGCAGATATTTAATATTTTTCCCTGCTCTATGTCAAATATAGTTTCGGGCAAATCCGGGCAATCTATGCAACTCAGTACAATAATGGCGGGATCTTCCCGCCTTTGCATCCGGGCCTTTCCGCCGTTACCTGTATTCTTTGCAAAGCGTTTGTTTCCTTCTTTCAATATGTTATATACCTGGTGAGCATCCAGGTTGCTGTATAATTCATTGATTTGCGATTTCATAATAAACCGTTTAGATATACTCCCGGCCGGTGTAATGGCCGGAATGAAATAATGATAAAAAAATCACCCGGTGGTTATCGGGAACGAAGGCCGGCATTGCGGCAGAAATGAAATTTTTTAAAGGTCGGGGGGAGGTGAAATGAGTTCAAAATGAACGATGGCAAGCCTGGCTTCGTCGAGCAGGCAGTACTTCAATGGGTTGGACGCTGATGTCCCGGTTTTCAATGGGTGAAATTCGTGCACATACTCTTCCTGCATGTTACCCTGGTTGCCGGCTGATGATTTTTCCTCTGCCGGCTTTCCCGGCGCTTCGTCTTCTGGTAAACCGGCATCAGATTGCTCGATCATGCCTGGCTGTTTGCCGGTTCCGTAAACAAAGAAGTTGATGCCGGTTAAAAAAAACAGGCAGCCGCTCATGAGCAGGGCGGTTGCAAAACGAATCGCTTTTGTTTTTGTTTGTATGGTCTTTGTGCGTTTCAAGCTGTTGTGAAAATACGGCAAATTTTTTAAGTAATGACATCTTGCGGAACAGGATCAATGCAGTCTCTTGCTGATCTCATCCAAAATACCGCCGGCCTTAAGGTCCTGCGCCAGTTCCCAAAACATGATACCTCCTAACTTTTTCCGGCGGATGAATTTTGTTTTTGCTTTTACAGATCGCCGGTCATCAAAGGTTGCAAATAATTGTTGCGAACTGTTGTATTGATAAGGTGCTTTTGCTTTTTTATCCCAATAATATCTATAGCCAGATGTATCGCTGAAGTAACTGGTAAAATCAGCAAAGGCAACGCCTCTTTTAAATTTTCCGGGCTGGTACAACCCGTGATTTATACCGGGTACGTTCTCCCAAACCCTTCCGTACATCGCTGCCCCAATGATGAGTTTGCCGGCAGGCACTTTTTTATTAAGCAGCCAGTTCACGCACTTACTGGCAGATTCCTGGTTGGGCATATAGTCCTGCAACAGTGTATGATGGCCGGTAACCACAGCATAACCCCCTACCAGGTCGTAGGTCATCAGGTTAATAAAATCAACCAGCGGAACAACGGCATCCCAATCAACCGACCGCTCCAGGTATTTTACAAAACCTCCTGCAGCAAAGGTTAAAAGATAATCTTTACCCATTTCCTGCCGCAGCGCTTTAATGAGCTCGGTAAAATTATTCTTATCCGCATCCTCGTATTTATGCCCGGGGTATCCTTCAATGGCGGGGTATTCCCAATCCAGGTCCAGTCCGTCAATACCGTACTGTTTAAAAAGCGCCACCGTTGTTCTGGCAAAGTTTTGCCGGTGCGCTGCTGTTGCAAACAGGTCGCTGCAGAAGGAGCAGCCGCTCCAGCCGCCAACAGACACCATGATCTTCAGGCCGGGTTGTTCTTTTTTCAGGGCAACAAGTTGCTGCAAACTGTTCCGCTGTTCTTCGTTGTGAAAAGTAAGCGTATCGTTCTGTATTTTTAAAAAACTGTAAATGATGTGCGTGAGTTTTTTGACCGGGTATTGTTTGATGGTTTCTGCATTACCGGTTGCATAGGCGATGATCTTATAGGATTGTTTTTTCTGTGCTGAAGCGAAAAAAAAGAAAGATAGAAAAAATAACGGCAATACCATTTTCATATATCTGAAGATAAATAAAATTCAACGCCAAACGCCTTGTTTTTCCATGGGCACCAAGGGGTTTGAGCGGTAAAAAAACATTACTTTTAAGGTATCGATCGCTTCTTTTCCGGTTTTCCGCTTCCCTTATTGATTCATTTTATTAAACTGCATTCGCTTATGAATTGTATTAAGTTTTTTTGCTTTCTTTTACTATTTTCTTTTCCTTCTCTAATTTTTGGACAGAAAAACGATACCCCCAAAAAAATAAACAGCAAAACATTTGACCCCGCTACTTTACTGTGGTTCACATCCCCGGCAAAAAAATGGGATGAAGCATTGCCGGTTGGCAACGGAAGACTGGGTGCTATGGTTTTTGGTAATAACGGGGAAGAACGCATTCAGTTAAATGAAGAAACCTACTGGTCGGGCGGACCATATTCAACCATGGTAAAAGGGGGTTATAAAGTATTGCCCGAAATACAAAAGCTGGTATTTGAAGAAAAATACCTGGCCGCACATAATTTATTCGGCCGCCATTTAATGGGTTACCCTGTTGAGCAAATGAAATACCAGTGCCTGGCCAACTTACATTTGTTTTTTAAAAACCAGGACAGTGTTTCTGAGTATAATCGGTGGCTTGACCTGGAAAATGCTGTTTCAGGGGTTTCTTATAAGTCAAAGGGTGTTACCTATCTGCGGGAAGTGTTTGCTTCGGCGCCCGACCAGGTAATTGTTGTTCGCATTACGGCTGATAAGCCCGGCAGTATTTCTTTTACTGCAAATCTCAGGGGAGAAAGAAATCAAACACATTCCAACTATGCAACCGATTATTTCAGGATGGATCCATACGGCAAAGATGGACTGATCTTAACAGGAAAGTCAGCAGATTATATGGGCATAGAAGGAAAAATAAGATACGAAGCAAGACTAAAAGCGATCCCTGATGGTGGTACGATGAAAACAGACGATGTGAATCTTATCATTGAGAATGCAAATTCGGTAACGCTGTATTTAGCCGCAGCAACCAATTTTGTGAATTATAAAGATGTAAGTGCCGATCAGCACCAGAGAGTGAATAATTATTTTACGGCAATAGAAAACAAAACCTATGATTCCATTCTTAATTCAGCTATTGCAGATCACAGGAAATATTTCGATCGGGTCTCCCTCCACTTATCCAATACCCCGCATTCTTTTTTACCTACACCTGAACGGGTAAAAAAAATTCAGTCCGAACCGGATCCTTCCATGGCTTCATTAAGTTACCAGTTTGGCAGGTACCTCATGATCGGTTCTTCCAGGCCTGGTACCGAACCCGCCAACCTGCAGGGTATCTGGAACGACAACATGAACCCCTCCTGGGATTCAAAATACACCACCAATATCAATACCGAAATGAATTACTGGCCGGTGGAGAGCGGCAATCTTTCAGAATGTGCCGAGCCCCTGGTGAGAATGATAAAAGAACTAACAGACCAGGGTTCACAGGTAGCCCGTGAACATTATGGTGCAAGAGGATGGGTTTTTCATCAGAATACAGATATATGGCGGGTTGCAGCTCCCATGGACGGTCCCACCTGGGGAACTTTTACAGTTGGTGGCGCCTGGCTGTGCACACATATATGGGAGCATTATCAATATACAATGGATAAGGTTTTTTTGAAAGAAACCTACCCATTGATAGAAGGCTCGGTTCAGTTCTTTATGGATTTTTTAGTGCCGCACCCCAATGGAAAATGGCTGGTCACCAACCCATCCACCTCTCCTGAAAATTTTCCGGATGGCGGTGGTAACAAACCTTATTTTGATGAAGTAACAGCAGGATTCCGGGAAGGCACAACAATATGTGCAGGCTCATCAATCGACATGCAGATTTTGTACGACCTTTTTGGTTATTATATTGAAGCTTCAAAAATTTTAGGTAAGGAGAATGTTTTTGTTCAGCAGGTTAAAACAGCCAGGGAGAAATTAGTACCGCCTCAAATTGGTAAAGACGGCTCCTTACAGGAATGGGCCGATGACTGGAAATCGTTGGAAAAAAATCACCGGCATTTTTCACATATGTATGGCTTATACCCAGGAAAGGTATTGTATGAAAAAAGAACGCCGGCATTAATTGCGTCTTATAAAAAAGTGCTGGAAGAAAGAGGGGATGCTTCCACTGGTTTTTCAAGAGCCTGGAAGATGGCCCTGTGGGCAAGGATGGAAGACGGGAACCGGGCAAACAAAATTTATAAGGGTTATTTAAAAGACCAGAGTTGTACTTCGATGTTTGCATTATGCGGCAGGTCATTACAGGTTGATGGAAACTTTGGCGTAACGGCTGCTGTTACCGAAATGCTGATGCAATCGCACGATGCGTTTATAAAATTATTGCCGGCATTACCTGATGAATGGAGCGAGGGTGAATGCAAGGGTCTGTGTGCAAGGGGTGGTTTTGAGCTGGACTTTGCCTGGAAAAATAAAACAGTAACACAGTTGAAAATCTTATCCAAAGCAGGTGAAAATTGCAGAATTGAATTTAAACCAGGCATGAAGATCAGCAGCAACGGCAAGAAGATTGGTTTTAAAAAATTACCGGATAATAAAATTGAATTTGCTACAACCAAAGGGGGTGTTTACCTGGTTGAATAATTTTTAAAATAAAAGCAACAACATGAATCGTAACCTTTCATTCTGCCTGGTTTTTTCACTATTTGTTTTTTGTTCCGGCAAAATTCCGGCCCAAACAAAGAAATTAACCCTCGAAGATATTTACGCTGATAACCTTTACCGGGCAAAAGGATTTGGCCCGGTAAGGTGGATGAAAGACAACAAGGGTTACTCAACCCTTGAGAACAATGCTGAAGCTAAAGGAAGTGATATTGTTGTATACGATGCAGAAAGCGGAGCAAGAAAAATTTTGGTTAATGCCAAACAACTGATTCCGGCAGGTGTGGGAAAACCTTTATCCATAGCCAATTATACCTGGAGCAACGATAACAGCAAGCTGTTGGTTTTTACCAATACCCGTAAAGTATGGCGACAAAATTCCAGGGGCGATTATTGGGTATTGAATCTTGCTGATGGCAAGCTCACACAACTGGGTAAAGGGCTTGAGGAAGCCACACTCATGTTTGCAAAATTTTCGCCCGATGGCGGAAGGGTGGCCTATGTAAGCAAGTTGAATATTTATGCAGAAGATATTACAACCGGTGTAATTACCAAATTAACGAAAGACGGAGGCGGCAATATCATTAATGGAACATTTGATTGGGTGTATGAAGAAGAGCTTGACTGCCTGGATGGTTTTCGCTGGAGCCCCGACGGAAAAAATATTGCTTACTGGCAATCGGATACCAGGGGGGTTGGTACGTTTTACATGATCAACAACGTTGATTCCAATTATTCAAAACCAATTCCGTTACCTTATCCAAAAGTAGGCACGGCTAATTCCGCTGTTAAAGTGGGTGTTATCCCAGCTATTGGCGGAAAAACAAAGTGGTTTGCGGTACCCGGTGATCCACGAAATAATTACCTGGCCCGTATGGAATACATCCCGGGTTCTGACGAAGTGATGATACAACAACTGAACCGGTTGCAAAATACCAATACCGTTTGGGTGGGTAATACCAGAACCATGGCGCTTAAAAATATTCTTACTGATAAAGATGAGGCCTTCCTGGATATTCATGATAATATTGTTTGGCTAGATAATACAAAATCATTTACCTGGACCAGCGAAAAAGATGGCTGGATGCATTTGTACAAAGTATCCCGTGATGGAAAACAAATGCAGCTAATTACCAAAGGAAATTTTGACGTGGTAAATATTAATTGTATTGACCCGGCTGGCGGCTTTGTATATTATATTGCTTCGCCTGAGAATTTTACACAACGTTATTTGTACCGCAGCAGGCTGGATGGGAATGGTGAAGCCGAAAGGGTATCGCCTGCGGGTATGGCAGGCCAGCACAGTTACCAGATATCTGCCGATGCAGGATACGCCATCCATAGTTTTGAGAATGCAACAACGCCAAGGCGGATTTCCCTTATAAATCTTGGTACACACCGGGAAATAAAATTACTGGAAGACAATGCCGGTTTAAAAACAAAAATGAATGAATTGGGTTTGCGTAATAAAGAATTTTTTAAAGTAGATATTGGTGATGTTGTGCTTGATGCCTGGATGATAAAGCCCATTAATTTTGATCCGCAAAAAAAATACCCGCTTTTATTTCATGTGTATGGAGAGCCGGCCGGTTCTACCGTGCAGGATAACTGGGGCACCGGTGATAACCTCTGGCACCAATACCTCAGCAACCAGTTGGGTTATATTGTTGTGAGCATTGACAACCGTGGCACCCGTGTACCCCGCGGCCGTGATTTTAGAAAATCTATTTATCGCCAAATAGGTTTGCTGGCAGCCGATGACCAGGCGAAGGCTGCAAAAAAAATTATTGCAACCTATTCTTTTGTTGATGAAAAACGCATTGGTATCTGGGGCTGGAGCGGTGGCGGACAGATGAGTTTGCATTGCCTGTTCCGCCATGCCGATGTTTATAAAACCGCAATTGCTGTATCCTTTGTTTCCTTACAAACCCTGTATGATAACATTTACCAGGAGCGCTACATGGGCTTACCAAATGAGAACGTAGCCGGTTACCGGGATGGCTCCCCCTTAACACATGCCGGTAAATTGCAGGGCAACCTCATGATCATTCATGGTACAGGTGATGATAACGTGCATTACCAGAATTTTGAAATGCTGGTAAATGAGTTGATCAAAAACAACAAACTGTTTTCCATGTTATCTTACCCCATGAGAGATCACGGCATCAGCCAGGGAAAAAACACCACCCTGCACATGCGGAGAAGTATGGAAAAATTCTGGAAGGATAATTTGTAAATATCGCAAAAGATATTTTGTACCTTAACAAACAATATGAGCACATATCCCAGTATTTTCAATGATGTCATCGGCCCGGTAATGCGTGGCCCCTCCAGTTCTCATTGTGCCGCTTCTTTACGTATTGCCCGCCTGTGCCGGGATTTAATGGATGAAAACATCAAAGACATTTTAATTGAGTTTGATCCCAATGGTTCATTGGCAACCACCCATAAAAGCCAGGGATCGGATATGGGATTGTTTGGAGGCTTTTTAGGTTGGGAAGCCCACGACGAACGATTGCCTGAATCCGAAAAACACATTGCAACCGCCGGTATCAATATTACCATTAATATTGTGGATATCGGTAATGGTCATCCAAACCTGTATAAAATAACACTGCACAATAATAAAGAAACACGAAAGCTCACAGCCATCTCCACGGGCGGAGGTATGATTGAAGTGATTGCCATTGATGATGTGCCGGTTTCTATGGCGGGAGATTATTTTGAAACATTAATTTATTGCGATAAGCCCGAAAATATCATTGCATTTTTAAAAGCATCTATACCGTTTGATGCTATAGAATTTCATAAAGGCGAAATATCTTTCATTGAAATCAAGTCGCAGTCATTTTTAGATGAAGGCATTTGTAACGAGCTACGGGCAATGGAAGGCGTTTCGTTCATCAAACAACTGAACCCTGTTTTGCCGGTAATGGCGCGGAAAGATTTACAGGTGCCTTTTATTACCTGCAATGAAATGCTGGAATACAATGCCGGTAAGAACAAAGCCCTGTGGGAATTGGCGGTTGATTACGAAATGGCCCGTGGAAATATTTCTGCTGCGGAAGTATTCGAAAAGATGCGGAACATCATTCATATCATGGGTAATGCCATTCAGCTCGGATTGAAAGGAACTCATTATGAAGACCGCATTTTAGGAAGTCAGTCTGTACAATTCAAAGAAAACTGGGAAGCCAATAAACTAATTGGCGGCGAGACCAATAACCGCATCATCATGTATGTAAGCGCCATGATGGAAGTAAAAAGTTCAATGGGGGTAATTGTTGCCGCACCAACGGCAGGCAGTTGCGGCGCCTTACCGGGCGCTTTGTTCGGCACAGCACATTCTATGCAATTACACGAAGACGAATTGGTGAAAGCGATGTTATCGGCCGGTTTAATTGGCGTATTCATTGCGGCACATGCCACATTTGCCGCAGAGGTAGGTGGCTGCATGGCCGAAACCGGATCCGGCGGCGGCATGGCGGCAGCAGCTATTGTAGAATTGAAAGGGGGAACATTGCAACAATCCATTGCTGCTTCATCGCTTGCTTTACAAAATTCATTAGGCATTATTTGCGATCCCATTGGCAACCGGGTAGAAGCGCCTTGTTTGGGAAGAAATGTAATGGCAGCAACCAATGCCGTTTCCTGCGCCAATATGGCTTTATCAAATTACGAACAACTGATCCCTTTGGACGAAGTGATAGAAACGATGAAAGCGGTTGGCGACCGGATCCATCATACACTGCGTTGCACTAACCTGGGCGGACTCTCAATAACCAGGGCGGCAAAGAAAATAGAAGCTATGCTGGAAGGGGTTCCGGGTACTTTTTTTAAGAGCTGTTAAGTTGTATCTTCTTTTCAAAAAACTTAATCAATAAAACGGGCCCCGGTACGGGGCCCGTTAACGGTAAAAGAAATCTTAATTGATCACAATCTCCTGTTTTGTGCTTTCCTTCCCGGCAATAACCGGCAGGCTAACCTGAAGCACCCCATCGGCATATTTTGCCTTGATGCTTTTGCTGTCGATACTCTCATCCAGGGTAAAGGTTCTTACAAAACCACCGCGGCTGTATTCCCTTAATATCCATTCCGGACGGGGAAAACCTTCGGGTGGCGTGTAAGAAACAGTGAGTTCGTTTCCATTCACACCCAGGTGAAAATGTTCTTTGATACGTCCGGGAGCAAATACCAGCATTTCAAAACTGCTTTCGGTTTTGTAGATGTTTACTGCTGCCCTTTGCATAGACCGGATAAACAGGGGGCTTCTGTTTCCGTTACGGTTGCCTTTTGCGGCGCATGACTGATTGTAGTGCATGTTCTTTGTTTTTGATTATAAAATTTGTTACAACCATTCTCACTAAAAATGATGCCGCGGCTGATCTTATGAAAATATGGCAGCCGGCTAATGATTACTGGCTGATTTTTGTTATTGATGAAGTACCGGGTTTGTATGCATAAAACCGTTATTCCTTTTGTATTTTTGTATTCTTGCATATCCACATATGACAAAATTAATCTTCGCCCTGTTCTTCTTTTTAGTATCATTCATTAGCCAGGGCCAGCGAAAATGGGTGCTGGAAAAGACCGGGAACGGTATCAACGTATATTCATCGGATGTACCCGGCGCAGCATATAAAGCCGTAAAAGTAGAAGCCAGTTTTACCGGTACCTATTCAAAACTCATTGCCGTGCTTTCTGATGTATCCCAGTTCAGCAAGTGGATCTACCATTCTAAAGCCAACAGCGTAGTGCAAAAAAATTCGCCCCTTGATTTTATTTATCATACAGAAACAGTATTACCATGGCCCATGTCGAACCGGGATGTGGTAATTCATATGCGGATCAATACCGACAGCCTTCCGAAGTTTATAACCATTACCGGCACCAGCATGCCGAAGCGGATCGCTAAAAAATCCGGCCTGGTGAGGGTGAACCATTACAGCGCCCGGTGGAAGGTAAGCATGCCAACCCCGCAAACCATTAGTATTTATTATGAGCTGGAACTGAATCCTGCAGGAAATATTCCCGGCTGGATGGCAAACTCATTTGTCAGCAAAGGTCCCTTTGAAACCTTTTCCAACCTGGCTAAAAAATTAAAGGAGTGACCTGGCTTAACTCACGCCTGTTATCTTTCCATCCACCACATCAATAAAATTGGCCTGTGGTATTTTGGGCAGGCCGGGCATGCGGACCATCTCACCACAAACAGCAACAATGAAACCGGCGCCTTTGCTGATTACCAGGTCGTCTACATCAATTTTAAAATCGCCATCCAATCCGCTGATGGCCGGGTTGTGTGTAAAAGAGTATTGTGTTTTTGCCATGCAAACGGGCAAATGCTCCAGTCCCAGTGTTTTTATCTTCTTTAATGTTTCCTGCGCTTTTTTGTAAAGCACTACATCCTTTCCGCCGTAGATGGTGGTTACGATCTTGCGGATCTTTGTTTCAATATCGTCTTCCATATCATAAGTATGCTTCAAGGGCTGTGGGGCTGTTTCACAAATATCCACTACTGCTTTTGCCATTTCCAATGCACCTTCTCCACCCAGGCGAAAGGATTCATTCACGGCAAACGAAACCTCTTTTTCTGCACACCAGTTGCGCAGGTAAGCGATCTCTTCATCGGTATCAAAATGATACCGGTTAAGCGAAACCAGCACCCGTTGTTTAAATGATTTTAAAATAGCAATGTGTTTCTCCAGGTTACGCAACCCTTTTGTGAGTATTTCCTTGTCGGGCAGCATCATAGTTTTTTCGCTGGCGCCACCGCTTAGTTTTAATGCCTGCGAAGTGGCCACCAGCACACTCATGGCTGGCTGCAATCCCGCTTTTCGGCATTTGATGTTGAAGAATTTTTCGGCGCCCAGGTCGGTGGCAAAGCCTGCTTCGGTAACCACGTAGTCGCCAAACTGCAAGGCTGTTTTGGTTGCCATCAGCGAATTGCAGCCATGCGCAATATTTGCAAAAGGCCCGCCGTGGATCATAGCCGGCGTTCCTTCTAACGTTTGTACTAAGTTTGGTTGAATGGCATCTTTCAATAATGCTGTAATGGCCCCGGTAACGCCCAGGTCTTTGGTGGTAAATCCGTTCCCGGCAAAGGTGAAGCCCAGCAGCATGTCATCGATCTTCTGCCGCAGTTCGGTCAATCCTTCCGAAAGACAAAGTACCGCCATGATCTCACTGGCAGGCGTTATCACAAATCCTGTTTCGGAAGGAATGCCGTTGTTGGGTGTATCCAGCGCCGTAACAATTTTACGGAGCACCCGGTCGTTCACATCCAGGCAACGTTTGAACAGAACGGTTTTGATGCCTTCCGGTTTACCGCGGTTATAAAAACGATAATTATCAAGCAGGGCAGCCAGGGTATTATTGGCTGCGGTGATGGCATGAAAATCGCCGTTAAAATGCAGGTTGATCTCTTCCATTGGTATCACCTGAGAGTAACCGCCTCCGGCGGCACCGCCTTTCATACCAAAGCAGGGACCAAGCGATGGTTCCCTCAATGCCAGCACTACATTCTTTTTTAATTTCTTCAACCCGTCGGCCAATCCAACCGAAGTGGTTGTTTTTCCAATGCCGGCCTTGGTGGGCGTAATGGCGGTTACAAGAATAAGTTTTGATGCGGCGATCTTTTTTTCATCAAATTCCCTGATATTGATTTTTGCTTTATGGTACCCGTAGGGTATCAGCATATCGGCGGGCAGTCCCATGTCGGCAGCAATAGATGTTATTGGCCGGATGCTTGCTTCCTGTGCTATTTCATAATCTGATTTCATATTATTAAGAATAAATGAAGAATGGACTTTGGAGTAAAATAACGATCACACAATTTGCCTTGTTTGAGGAACAGGCGTGCTGATCTTGTACAGCAACTGACCTGATTGATGTCAGCCCTGTTGTTCAGGCAACCGTTTCCTGTACTTATAAATTTAAAGAAGAAAGACGGAAGTTCCGCCTTTTAGTCTATAAGGTTTGTTGCGCAACCAACCATAAGCGTTTTTTGACTACCTTAATCTTATGGTTCGCCTGCTATTGAAATTGTACTGGAAATTATCCGGCTGGAAGATCTCCGGCAGCTTTCCGTACCAGCATAAAAAAATGGTAATGGCCGTTGCGCCGCATACCAGCATGATTGATGTAATGATCGGTTTTGCCGCCCGCAATGCGTTGAATATTCAGCATGCAAAATTTTTAGGAAAGAAGGAGCTCTTTAAAGGGCCGCTCGGCTGGCTGTTGCGGAAACTTGGCGGTACGCCGGTTGACCGGCACAGCAAGCAGGGTATGGTTGACCAGGCCGCATCACTCTTTACTAACAACGAAAATTTTTTACTGGCCCTTGCTCCCGAAGGCACACGCATGCGGGTAAACAACCTGCGGAGCGGCTTCTATCATATCGCTAAAAAGGCAGGAGTACCCATATTACCGGTAGCGCTTGATTTTAAAAACAAACAGTTGGTTATTGGGGAAGCATTTTTTCCTGGTAATGATGAAGCGGGGGATTTTAAAAAGATCATCGGCTTTTTTGCAAATTATGAAGGCAAGCACCCGGAGAAAGACCTGCGGCATTTAAAAACCCATAAGGTTTAACAAGCATCGTGGCTGATGGGTAAACCTTATGGGTTTTTTCAAAATTATTTCCTGGCTGTCGCATCAGTATCCCCGATCGTTACTGATGCAAGCATCCTTCCGGCAGGTAATTCGCTGGAAGAATAATAGATCTTAAAAACACGGGTGCCTGATCTTTTCAGGGTAATGATGTCCTGCGTGCTGCACAGCATTTCGCTCATGGCGGATTCGTTATCCTTGTAGCGCCATTGCTTTAATGTTTTTCCCTGTTCGTCTTTTACCGTGATGGTCCTGTTCTTTCCAATATGACCACAATGATGATAACGGATGGTAAGCTTGTCGCTGGCCGAAACGGTGCCCAGCTGCAGGTTCTTTACGCTGTTCATGTCTTTGCCGAATTGCTGCAGCAGCGGCTTTCCGTTCAGGAGTATTTCAAACCCCTCGCCGCCGAAATTGGGCGAAAAGGAAAGAAGCGCTGCTGCAGTGGCAACCAGCATCATGGCTTTGGTTATTATTTTTTTCATGGCTTTACTTTTTATGATGAAATAAAATTGTTTCCTGCTCAAAGAAAGGAAGGCAGCAGCCCGGAAAGAAATCCGTTTGACGAAAGGAAGGAGTTGCTTGACGAGTTACCGGAAATATCCATTATGCCGGTTCGCTGAATATCTTCAGCAACAGTGCATACAATTCGGGGTGTTTGCTTTTCAGCAGGTCGGGGCGTTCGAAGAAATATTCCGAAACCACGGCAAAGAATTCCGCTTCGTTGGTAGTGCCGTACGGATCAATGTCGGAACGGTCGTCGCGTATCATCGCCATTTCTTTTTGCATCAGCTGCAGCCAGGGTATCACGTATTTTTTATTCATCAGCGCTTCGGGCACTCCATCAATATCGCCGTCGGTCTTATCAACCAGGTGAACGAATTCATGAATGGCCGTATTATTCTTCCCTGTTTTGTTGGTAAAAGCCTGCCGCAGTTCAAACTGGGATAATATCATCATATGGTTCATGGCGCCGCTGCCCACCATGCCTAAGATATTCCGGCCATTGCCCTGTTGTTCAAACTCATGATCAAAGGAATCGGGATAAAGCAATACCTCATGTAGGTTGCGGTATTGCCAGCCGGGGAAATGATAAATGGGGATGATGGCGCTGGCTGCTATCAGCGCCCGGTCTGTGTCTTCCACCCGGGTATTAACACCGGTGATCTTTACCTGCGCTAAAAACTGTTTTGCCCTTTCTTCAAAACCGGCCTTTTCATTTTCGGGCAGTTGTTGATAAAAGGGCACTTCCCCTGACAATATTTCTTTTAATTGCAGAGGCGGCGGGTCGGGTATTACCATTTTCTTTTTTTGTAACCACCACACGGTATATATAATGGCCCCAATGAAAATAAAGAAGACAACTAATTGCATAGGATATAAAATTAGTCATCATCGGGGAATGATGAACACAGCTATTTCATCCCCTGCGGGCATTGATGTTTACCACAGAAGGGCAGAAAAAGAAGGCTTTACCCGTTGCCCACCCTTTCCATCTCGTCGCCGGCACTGCCGTTGGAACGCCTTACGGTTTTGTATGCTTTACCAAAGCGGTAGGTAAAGGAGATGTTGAACACGCGGCTGCCCCTTGGCACCAAAGACCAAAAGAACTGATATAAGTACGGTATTTATCTGTTTGATCCTCTTCATAGCGGCTAAGATAGGCCGGGGGAGAGGCTTTGAAGGCCGGTTTTTGTTAAGCGGTTATAAAACGAATGTAGTGGCGCCGGCAGCGGGGCCGGGAGTAAGTTTTTTACAGGTCCGGCGGTGCTCATATAATATACCCGGCACAAGGTATTTTTGGCCGTTTTCTCTTTATTACATTTATAGCAGAAAATTCCCTTTATGAAAAAGATCAGCCTGCTGGTTCTGTCTCTTACCATTGTAATAAGCCCTGTTCTTTGCCAGGACTATACAGTCGGCACCCGTAACGAAGACGGGTTTGCCAATGCCTATAAAAGCATAACCATTGGCAGTGGTTATAATACTAAAACCGAAACCCGTTACGGGCTCATTAACAGTAATGGAAAATTCATACTTCCCCTTATTTACAAAACGGTTTTCAATGCCGGCGAGCCGGGTATTTATGAAGTGAAGGACACAATGGATAAAATGGCACTTTACAATGCCCTGCTGCAGCAGTTCATTACCGATGCGGTGTTTTTTGACATTGATCGGTTCAGCGAAGGACTGGCTGTTGTGAAAAAAAGGGCAGAATTAAGTTTTAAGTGGGGGGCTGTTGACACAAAGGGCAATATTGTTATCCCGGTTGAATACGAATACTTAGGCGCTTTGAAAGAAGGCCTGATGAATTTTAAAAAGGAAAGTAAGATGGGATATATGGACAGGAACATGAAGGTACTGATCCCGGAATCTTATTACAATTATGCCGATTTCAGCAACGGCCTGGCTGCCATTACCCCGGTTGAGGCAGGCAAAATGGGATATATAGATAAGAACAATAAGGTAGTGATCCCCGTAAAGTATGAGGATGCCGGAACCTTTTACAAGGGCTATGCGGCGGTTGCCCTTAAAAAAAGCAAAACGGTTGGCGGGGCAGGCAAACCAACCATTACCTATCCCGGCGAAATGATGCTCATCAATAAAGAAGGAAAAGAACTTACGCCTTCACCCTATCATTATATATCATATTATAACGACGGAGGTTTGTTTGTGGTAACCATCGATAAAAAGAAAGGCGTGATCGACAGTACCGGAAAACTGATCCTGCCGGTGGAATACAAAGATGCCAGCACAGATTATAACGGCAATATGATATTCCGTACGCAGGATGATAAGTATGGGATGATAAACAATAAGGGTGAACTGATCATGAAGGCCGAATACGATTATATTGCTGCTGCCTTACACGACAAAATGTATTACAGGCAGAAAGGCAAGTACGCCATCATGGATAAGAACAGGAAACTGATCATTCCGGCAGATTCTGCAGCAACTATTGCCCGGGGCAAGAACCGTATTCTTTTTATTTATGCAGACAAAGTGAAAGTGTTTGACAACAGCGGTAAGCTGCTGAAAACTTTTTTTGAAGGAAGCATTAAAACATACGCTACCAACTTTGCAGCCAATGAAGATTCTTTAAAGATCAGCTACGACGCCGGTGTGGAAATTATAAATACAGCAACCGGCGCTAAAAAACAATTGCCCTGTACTGAAGCAGGTGATTTTAATGAAGAAGGAATTTTCATCGCAAGGCACAACAAACTCTTTACCTATGATTTTTATGATCATACCGGTAAAAAACTGAATACCACAGGCTATAGCACCGCTATCAATTTCAGCGAAGGCATTTGCGGCTTGCAGGAGAACAGCAGCAGCACTCCTTACCTTGCTGATAAGACATTTAAAAAAATAAAAGACCTGGTAACTGTTTTTAAAGGCCCGTATTCCGAAGGACTGGCAGCAAGCGTAAACAATACCTATCCGTCGAGGGTTGTGTATTTAGACAAACAAGGCAACGAAGCTGTAAGTATTTACGGCAAAGACGGGGGTAAATGCATCAACGGCCGTATGCTCATCTCAGACGGAAGCTGGTACTATTATTACAACCGAAAAGGGGAAAAGCTTGGCACAAAACAATGGGAGGAACTGGCCGATTACAGCGAGGGGCTTGCGGCAGCTAAAAGCGGAGCCAAATGGGGCTTCATTGATACCATGGGAACGGTGGTCATTCCGCTTCAGTTCGACCAGGTGGGAAGTTTTACCAAAGGAACCGCTGTAGTAAAGAGCAATGGTAAGTTCAAGCTCATCAATAAAAAGGGAGAATCCATTGACAATAATCTTTATGAAGGCGCCGGCAACCCGGCCAATGGAACATTTCCGCTGATGAAGGGAGACAAGGTTGGGTTAGTAGACAACAAGGGAACCGTCATCATCGGGTTTAATTATAAGAACATAAAGCCAATGAGCGAAGACAGGGTTTGGGCCATGCAGGACGGTAAATGGGGATTGCTTGACAATAAAGGAAATGCCTTAACCGGGTTTATTTATAAAGATGTAGCTGATTTTGATAAGGGATATGCAAAAGTAAAAATGAGCGATAAGATCGGGTTGATCAACAAAGCCGGAAAGGTTATTCTTGCAGCAGATTACAGCGGGCTGGGTTCTGTTTATAAGAATACCATGGTAGGTATTAAACCGGCTGGCGTGGTTATGTATAGTTTAAAATGACGGGTTACATTACATCTTTGAAACCAGCGAACTTACCAGGGAAGATTCAAATCCCTTCTGCAGCAAATGGTCCTGCAGTTTTCTTTTTTTGACAAAGATGTTCTTTTCGGAGCGGAGGGTCTTCAGTTTCTGATCGAAGAGTTTTTGCAGCGTTTTTGAGTAATCCGTTTCCGGAATTGCGGCCAGCGCTTTTTTTATACAGTATTCGCTTACTTGTTTTTGCCTGAGCGAATATTTTATTTTTCCCCTGCCCCACTGCTTCATCCTGAATTTTCCGCCGGCGTATTGCATGGCAAAACGTTCTTCATTCAGGTAGTTCTCTTCTATCAGTTTTGAAAGGATCTCTTCTACATCTTTTTTATACAAACTAAAACTGTACAACTTTTCTTTTACCTCGCTGTGACAGCGTTCCTGGTAGGCGCAGTATTGTTTAATTTTTTGAAAGGCCTGGTCGGGAGTAAGAGATTGTTTTTCCATCTGCACAAAAATATGTTTTACATTTTTACCCAAAGCACACGAAGATTTTTTCTCGAAGAACAAAGAGAATCTTCCTGGCCTTGCTTTGTGCTTTTGGTGGTTACCTGTTCTTCCTGTTGGGATTTACAAAAAAGATGAGCGGCTCACTTCTTCCCTCGCCATTGCCATCGGTTTGGGTTACGGGATTGCCTGCTTTATCAAGCGATTGAATGGTCCATATGAACGTGGGGTATTTTCTTATTGCATTGCTGTCGACCGGCATAAAATGTATTTGTGGTTGCCATATATATTGTGTGGCCGCCAGTATCTCTTTATCCAGTAATGGCTGATTGCTTCTTAATGCCTGCACCGGGCTTTGTGTGGGTAATACTTCAAACACCTGTATCCGGTATGTAGGCGGAGATGAAGGACGGGGCACCAGGGATGTCCAGCGGAATGTAATGGCTGTTTGCGCCATCTTCGCATCCAGCACTTCTTCGTTATATGGTTTCATCAGGATCGGAAGCTGTGTACTGGCTAAATAAAAATTCTTGCATTGCTCTTCTCCCAGTGGCGCATAATCGGCCGGGCGTACAGGCCGTATGCAAAGGATATAATTATCGGCCGGCAACTTACCTGTTCGTTGTAAGGTTGTTTTGTATTTACCGGTGAACATCATGTATTCAAGTGGTACCGCATCGGCAGCGAACAAGATCGTTGTGCCTGTTGAATTAGTGGTAAACGTAGTTGTTCTTGCCAGGTCGGCAGAAGCGATCACCGTTCCGTCGGTTGTTTTGATCTCTGTTTTTAGTTTGAACTGGGCGCCCACGGCTCCCGGGGCGCTCAGTATCAGCGTAAGCACTTCCCGCCGGTTTCCCCACTCCGATAATTGTGCCGGAGGCTGGGCCTGCAATATCAAATTGGAATTTATCTGCGCCGCAGCGGCAGAAAAAACAAAAGCGGGTATGATCAATGAAAAGATCTTTTTCATTTTTTTATTTTTTTGTGTCGAACCGGTACTGGAACCCGGTGCGGCAAATACTCTCTAAATAATTGGCGCCAACAGGTGTTATCTCGTTTCCGTATTTAAAATAGTTCGTCGTTAAAAAAGTGTTCCAGCTGAATTTCTTCGTGATCTTGTAATCAATATTGCAGGAAGCGATCAGGTTATTATTGCTGCTGAAACTGTTCAGCTTGCCCAGGGTGTATTGTAATTGTCCACGCAACTGCAATTTCTTTTTTGCTGCCGACATATTCAATGCACTGCTGATGGTGAACAGGGTTATTTTCGCCAGCGGCACATCGTTATAAAAATACAATACACTGAAGTCGGGTGAAATATCTTTTGTAAGATACGTGGGCACATACGTAAGCAACGCCGTATGTGTATTATTGGAAGTGGTTAATCCGGTCATCACATCCCGCTCATCGTATTTGCTGTAATTATAACTCAGGCTCAGCAGGTGAATGATTTTTTTACCGGTCCATGTAAATGTCGGGTTCACCCCCAGGTCGTTGCTTACATTTTTTATTCCGTACGGATTGGTGCCGCTGGCCGATTGAAAACCAAAATTATTATAGTTCACATTCAGGCTCCAGTGCTCGTTGAATTGCGTGAACCAGTTGAGGTTGCCAATGAACTGGCTTGCCCGCAGCGCCGTGTTCTTTACATTATTCACTCTTCTTCCCACACTTGCCACCACGTTCATCTTTTTCTTCCAGGCATTGAACCTTGTGTTGAGGGTGTAATCAATGCGGTCTGGTTGCAGGTAGGGATAGCCGGTGGTTTGAAAACCGGCGCCGATGTATTTTGCGCCGATGCCAATATCAAGGTTCGTTGATTTCCATCCGGCAGAAACCTGCCCGGCAAAATCGGTGAGTGTAGACGTATGCGGATCAATAAATGGTTTAAATCCACGCAATAACGTTGTTGCCGGCGTAGTGGCGTCTTTTGTGAATGTTGATTGCGCCGCTTCTGCTTTAAAGTAAATCTTCTCTACATAGGCATCGGCAACAATACTTATCACCACACCTTCCTGCGGCTTTGCGGTAAGGGGTGGCGGGGCAGAAGAAGCGGGCACATCCTTTCCTTTGGCAAGATTAACGGCAAACAAATATTTTCCTTCTACTTCATTTCCTATCTGCAACATCCAGTTCTTTCTTTTGTAGGCACCGGTAACCGTTGGCGGACCGGCAAAATAATTAACCCCGTCCTGCGATATGCCGGTAAAGAATTTAAAACGCCATGTTTTGGGCCGCAGATCGATGCCTGCGCCAAAGATGCCGATATCGCCGGTGGAAAGATCGGAGTACTTTAAATACTGCGTACCTAATTGCAGCTCGGCCCATTTATATTTCGGGTTCACGCCAAAATTATTCACCGGGTTAGTGATGAACTGGGTGAAGTTTTGATTTTTGATCCCGGCATAAGGCCCGGCGAAGTTGGTGGGTATGGCGGCAAAATTAAAATTGAAAGGCAGGCTGAAATTCTTTCCGAATTTGAAGGTGGGTGTAAAATTAAAACGTACCTGGTTCCATGGTTTTCTTGCTGCGTATCCCGTCCAGCCCGATGGGTTGCGGTTCAATCCATATCCTTCATAGGTTATTCCTGCAGATCCGCTTACAGAAAAACTTACCGGTTTGGTTTGGGCAAATGAGTTATTGCAATAAAAAAGAGCCGACAGGCTGATCATACCACATAGAAACATAGAACGCACAGGTTTCACACAGGTTCTTCTATGTGATTTTCTATGTTTACTATGTCCTATGTGGTTCCGCATAATTGATACATTTTACTGAGGTATAACCACCGACAACTGGCAATTACATGGTTTCCCTCCGCAACTGCCCGATAGATTATACGTATACGTTCCGGATTGAAGGAATGTATAATTATAACCAGGTCCGGTTAATATGGAGGTGACCCCCGTTATATTATTTGTGATCGTTACGGTTAATCCCGACGGCGTACAGGTTGCTGATGCCGGCGTGCATTGGAAATTCGGATTCAGCGAAACCGGGATATTGCCTTTCATCAACGTAATGGACCCGCCGCAGGAAACTGCTTTTTGTCCGCCTTCGTAATGGAACACCGGGTCCCATGCACAGTTGCAGGGTTCGCCGTTGTTTCCACCGCCCCCGGTAGATTTACAATCTTTCCCATTGTATGTTTTATAGCAGATGGTGGTATCGCACATTACACAGGCCGTATCGGTGAATGTGTAACGGATGCAGTATTCGATCGTGTCGCAGCAACAGGCAATGGGACTGCGTGGCGGTAACGGAATGGTAAAGTTCAGCGGAACGCCGTTGGCAAAACTGTAACCCAGGCTGTCCTTCCATTGCAGCAAATGAGAGAAAGGAACATTGGCCGGGATGGTACCGAAAGACAAGGGGCTTGTTGGATTGGTTATGTTGCCAAAGAATTTCGGGTCCTTCACACATACATCGCAATCCTTAGGATGCTTCACTTCAAAGTTCACCAGCGAAACTGTTACTTTAGTGAGTTTGGTTGGTCCTGCCGTAAGTGTTGCATTTACGGTAAGCACATCGTTGTTTACGCTTTGCGTGGTTGCAATTTTCTTCAACAGGTCTTTGCAGCATCCGCCGGGTGGCACTTCGGGTACCACTACTTCAATACAAACAGGATTACTTTCAACGGGGTTAATGGTATAACCTCCCGTGGTTGATTTTGCATTGAAGCCAACGGTATTGCAATCAACCAGTCCGTTAGCGGTGCCTGCTGGTATCTTGGTTTGGAAAGTAAATGTATACGTACCTCCGGGAGCCAGGGTAAATGTTGGGTTGAAGCTGAACTTAACGCCACCATTCGATACAACACCCGTCCACGAACCGGTATTACAAGGCGTACCTGTTGCCGGCCAGGTGGTGCAGATGTTTTGGGTGGTTGTATAGGTGGCTGTATAATTAATATTCGTTGGCGCCGTAAGCATCTGCATATTGAACTGGTTGCTCACTGGTGCCGAAGACGGGCTGCCCAGTATCGTTAAGTTGCCGATCGCCGGAATGCGGTCTATCACCACTAAATTATCAACGGCAATGGTTCCGGTATTTCTAACGGTTATCTCCCAGTCAACCGCCGTGTTTGGATTTCCTGTTCCACTGTTTGCAAAGCTCCCGTTCAGGCTTCCCTTTACTTTTTTATCAATGCCGATGGCAGCAAAGGCGCAGATATTAAACGACGTGTAACAGACGTACTGCGGGTTGATGAGATTGCCTCCCGACATGACCGACCAGAATGCATTGGGTCCGCCAACAGCGCCGGGCATTACCACGGCTTTAAAACATATTTTATAGGTAGCAGATCCGGCCGGAATGTTTGGCAGGTTGAATTTTAAATTACTTGCCGGAACGATCGTTGGGTTTGGCGAGAAACCGGTATACACCACACTGGATGTAACGGCCTGCAGCCAGGCGGGCAATTGTATATTATACATGCCGCCAATAAGCGCCGCATCACCGTTATTCCTGAATTCATAACAAAGGTCGATGGTATCTCCCAGGTTTTTACATCCGGGGATATACTGGTGGGCCACACAGTTCATGTATGGTTGTGGGTTGTAAATGATCACCGGGTTTTGTTGCCCGCCGGGGCCGCATGGAATACATGGCGTTGGCGGCGCCGCACAATTATAGGTGATGGCCAGACTATCCCTGTATGGCGGATTGCCTGCCGGGCCGCTGCAGGAAGAAGTAAGATCGTAATATAAATACAGGCTAACCGATTGGCCGGGTAATAAGTTATTTATGGTATGATCGAACTTATTGGTATTGGTTGCCGGCGCATTATTATCCGTTGCGCCATTACCTACCAATGGAAATGTAGCGGTAGGCGTAAGTGAACAGTTATAATATTTAATACCGCAGCTCAATCCTGCCTGCGAAGTGTTTTGCAAAACAGAATTGGGCGAATTCTTTAAATGCACCAATGGTAAAAAATTGGTGGCGGTTAAATTCAGCGGCGCATTGCCGGTATTGGTGATGTTATAATAAAAGTAGGTGGATGTGGATGTTGACGAAACCGATATACTGGCCGTTGCTGCCGGTACCGCCGGAATGGTAAACGAAGCCGCCAGCGGACCTTTGATGGTACTGTTGGGAACATTGCAATTGGTTCCTTTGAATGTTACGTTACTGGTAAGCGTTTGTCCGAGCCCTGTATTACAGGGCAGCTTGACCACATAATAAAAACAATCGCCGGCCCATTGATTGAATGCCGGAACATTGGGCGTAATGGTTGTCCCCGAAAGCGTATAGGTATAGGTCCCGCCCGTGACCGATGTGATCGTTCCCAATGCAGGAGAAAGAGCAATGGTAAAACTGGGGTTCTTGATTTTAAAGCAATCGGGATTGCTGAAACAAACCCGGTATGTTACTTCTGCCGTAAGCTGGTTAAATGCCCAGAAGATATGGCTCATCGAAACATTGTTGTTCAATATGCCGTTGGAATTACAGCTTGCGGTTTGGGTGGTACTTAAATTATCGGTGAGTGTTCCGGTGAATGTGGTTGGTTTGTTTACTCCGGTACACGAATCAGGACAGTTAAAACGGAAACAAAGGTTGAAACTGATGGCTCCCGTATTGGTGCAGGAAGACAAATTACTGATGGTAACGGTAACCGATGATCCGCTGCTGGTAACTACCATACAGCCCGGCAGGCTTGCCGTGCAGCTTGCATCATAACTTACCAGGGCAGCATTGTAGTTGAGTACAACGGTTGCGCTGCTGGTGCTTGGCGTCCAGTTGAATGAAACATTTATAGGAAAAGTACTTCCTAGGTTATGCGCCACCGGAAAGGTAGGATCTGTGATCGTAAACCCATTCACCTGTGCTTTTGCCTTGCTGCCAAAAGCCAGCGCTGCAATTATTAAAATGAGATTGAAATATTTATGTAGCTGTTTCATGATTGTCTTTTTAGTTTTTTAAGGATCATTGTGCTTTTCTTTCTATTTCATAACATTTTATCACATCACAGGCATGGCAACAGAAATCCCAGACGGTATATCGTATGCAGACCCTTATTTTATCGCCGCAGCATTTTAAGCTACTGCCCGGCGGAACAGCAATGGGTAATGAAAAACTATTTGCTTTTGGTATCGGTGGCGGGTTAACAATGATGGGGCCTGTGCCGGCAACTTTGGCGGCCGGGTTGGCTGGCGGATCGGGCGGCATGTTTCTTCCTGTATTTCCGCAGGTGGTACATTTTTCATTTGGGTTGGTTGGGTTACCGGTGCCTCCGCCACCATCTCCATGGCCGGTGCCTCCGTTACCATGACTATCGCATTCTTTTTGAACCGTGGAAAGCCAGGTCCATTCCCTGCCAAAGTTCACTCCGTTTAACAGGCCGGTTCCAAAACCGGAGAAGGCAGAACTGGATGGCTTGATGAAATTTCCCCATTCTTTATTCTCGGCGCATTTTACACAATTGCTGTCGCCGGTTTGAATGATGTTGAAGTAGATCAGTTCAACCGTTATTTTTTTAACCACGCTGGGGTTCAACCCGGTTAACACGCCGGATAATAATATTTGTCCGCTGGTGCTGGCTGTACTGGTAAGCGTATCTTTTGTAATGGTAACTCCTAATGTTCTGCAGGGATCGCAGGCGCATTTCAATGTATCCCAGGCCGTTTCGTTATTTATATTATCCGGGTCGCTGGGCCATATCGCATCCACAATGAACTTGATCGTTTTCATGCTGTCGATGCAATTGATAGAGCCGGTAAACACCTGCGAGGTGTTTGCAGGAATGGTAAAGGGCGTTCCGGGAGTTGTTGGAGATAATGTGGTTATTGGTCCCGTTCCATTCACCCGGTACTTAATAGCAGTAACCTGTGCAGGATTAGTAAGATGAAGATTGCTGATCTTAATATAAACACTTTGTTTGTTGTTGATGCAGCAGCCAACATCCACGCTGTCGATCCTGGTATTAATATTATCGTCTGCTATTTTAAAAACAAAGGGTTCGCTGGTTCCGTTATTTCTTCCCATTGGTTTTCCTTCCCGGTTAAGCGCCTGTACATTCCAGATAAAATCACAGAGATAAGGAGGCTTACACGGACCGGTGTATAAACTGCTGCCGGCAACAATGGCCTGGGTAATATTATCCACGTCTTTTGTAACGATAGGCTGGTTGGCTTGCATGGCTTGCATTCCATTCTGTCCCTGCATAAGTTGCCAAACACGTAAGCGGTAGGTAACCGGGTCTCTTGGTTTGGGCACCAGGGGCGTCCACCGGAACGTTACCGGTTTTTGAATATCTTTTTTTAAAAGCTTCTTTTCATTTTCCGGAACGATCAGCGAAGGCGGGGCAAAATCCGTTTCTTTTGGCGTTTCTACCCTAAACTCTTTACAAACCTGGTTGCTTATTTCTCTTCGTTCTTCACTAAAGAACTGGGCGCAGATGGTATAGTCGCCGTCTTTCAGTTCCCGGCAGCCGGATAATGCCCCAATAAGTTCCGATGCGGAAAAAGTACGGGTGGTAAAATCATCTACCGGCATTCCGCCCGTAGCCATATTGCTGCAGACAACGGCCCCGTTTGCCCGGATCTGGATCACCAGCTTCATTCCTTTGATCTGGATGGTAGGTGGTTTTTGCGCCACCAGCAACAAGGAGCCCGGTACGCTGTTCCAGGTATCAATAACACCCGGAAGCTGGTTCTTAACGGTAAAATTGAGGATCTTTATCTGTTGTTGGGCCTGGCAGAATAGGCCAATACTGAACAATGCCGGCAATAGCAGCACCAGTAGTTTTTTCATAAATAGTAAATTTTGATGAGGCCGTCTTAAGCAATTCGTCCTTGGTTAACAATATATACCTATTAAATATTGTGTACAAGCAAAACTTATAAAGGGCTGTTAATTACTTTGAAACCGATTTTATGCTGAGCGACAGCGAAGCATCTGCCCGTTAATGATTCAAATATTCAGCTTTTGAATTGCTGATTGGCTGCTTCCTCGTACCCCGGTATGACAAACCGCGATATCCCTGAAATTTGTTTAAAAATTGCCCGTACATTTGGCCGGGTTAATTTTATATTTGCCAACTAAAGACATATAACATATGAAGTTCATCGTTTCCTCCTCGGCTTTGCTTAAACAACTGCAGCAGATCAGCGGCGTTATCAATGCCAATACCGTGTTACCCATCCTGGAAGATTTTTTGTTTGAAATTGAGAAGAACAAACTGACCGTTGTAGCCACCGACCTGGAAACCGTGATGAAGGTTCATTTAGACATTGAAGCCAAAGACAGCGGAAAGGTTTGTATCCCCGCCAAAATATTGCTCGACTCCCTGAAGAATATCCCTGAGCAGCCCCTCACTTTTAATATTGACAAGAATTTTTCCGTTGAAATAACCAGCGACAATGGTAAGTACAAGGTAATGGGCGAAACGCCGGATAATTTTCCGAAAGAACCTGCCGCCGACGATGCCAATTCGTTTACCATGACATCCTCTGCCCTGGTTACCGCTATCAACAAAGCCATCTTTGCCGTAAGCAATGATGATCTTCGCCCGGCCATGACGGGGGTGTTCTTTGAACTGGATAAAAAAGGGATCACTTTTGTTGCAACGGATGCTCATCGCCTGGTTCGTTATACAAGAAGCGATGTAAGCTGTCCTAAAAAAGATTCTTTCATCGTTCCTAAAAAACCGCTTAATCTTTTAAAAGGTTCTTTGCCGGATAATGAAGATGAACTGAAGGTTTCATACAACAGCAATCATTTGTTTGTGGTACATGGCGGTACCGAGCTGGTGTGCCGGCTGATAGATGCCCGTTTCCCGGATTATAAAGTGGTGATCCCTGCCGACAATCCATATAAGATGGTGGTAAACAAACACGATTTTCAGAATGCATTGCGCCGGGTGAGTGTGTTCAGTAACAAGAGCACCAACCAGGTGGCGCTTAGCATCAGCGGAAGCGAACTGCAACTGGCTGCGCAGGATGTTGATTTCAGTTTTGAAGGCAATGAACGCATGAGTTGCCAGTACGATGGCGAAGACCTTCAAATTGCCTTCAATGCAAAATTCCTGATAGAGATGCTGAACGGCGCCGATACCGGTGATGTGGTGATGGAGCTGAGTACACCAACAAAAGCAGGACTTATCAAACCATCTGAACAGGGCGAAGGCGAGCAACTGCTGATGCTGGTGATGCCACTGATGCTGAATAACTAACCTATAGGATAATAAGAGCGAAAAGGAGAAAAAGAGCAGAATAAACCTCTTTTTCTCCTTTTCGCTTTTGTACGCTTAGTAAATATTTATTGTACCTTAATTGCCATGAACTTTAAACAGATCGCTTCTTTCGACAATTACATGCTGGCCAATATGACGCTGGGCATGCTCCAGGAAAACGAGATCAACTGTCACCTGAAAGACGAGCACATTGTAACAATCGACCCCCTGCTCAATCCTGCGGTGGGTGGCATCAAGCTTTTTGTAGAGGAATCGGAGTTTGAAAAAGCAACCGCATTGATAAAAAAGGCCGAGGAGGATTATGTAAAAGACATTGCCTGTCCAAACTGCAGATCAACCACGCTCAGGATAGTAGAAAAAATAAATAAGCCACAGGATTTATGGGGTAAATTAAAAAACCAGATCGCTTACGGCGAGTCATCTACGTACAGCAAGCGGTATCATTGTACAACATGTAACAAAGTATTTGACGAACTTCCTTTATCATTTTAATTTGCTGCAAATGAAAAAGATCGCTGTATTCATTCTCTCCTTATTTATTTACCTGGCCGCATTTCCGCAACACACCTACTACGCTGCCGCAAAAGCTGGCCTGAGTATAAGAGAGCAGC
>ERZ795061.846-NODE-846-length-30341-cov-9.759988_pt1 | contig 30341 bp, 33 predicted proteins | sample MGYA00375145_ERZ795061 | MGnify/ENA primary metagenome ERZ795061 (study PRJEB30190, sample SAMN05720144) | anaerobic digester metagenome | isolation source: active sludge of municipal wastewater-treating anaerobic digesters | place: USA | collected 2014-12-22 ... | reverse complement strand
CTGTTGGTGGGGATTTTTATTGTGCCCACAACAACTTAACTTCTTTACAAGGGGGACCGCAAACTGTTGGTGGGGGTTTTACTTGTACCAATAACAAATTAACCTCACTTGCAGGGGCACCGCAAACTGTTGGTGGGGATTTTTATTGTGCCCACAACAACTTAACTTCTTTACAAGGGGGCAATTCATCTTTTTAGCAAATTTTCTAATTCTTCCAAAAATGAATATGAACATTTATTTGATAAATTAGGTAAAGCAGGAGGTGATGTTGAAGGGAATGTTGATTTAGATGATGATGCAAAATATTTTAAAGAAAATCACCCATTACAATTTAAACAATTATTTAATAAATTTTTTAAAAACTTGCCTTTGGATACTTATTTTAGATTAAAAAGCAATCCTAACCAAGATAAAGAAGATGTTTTTAATGTGGGTTTAGTTAGTTGGATTACACCTAAAGGCAAACTTTGTTTATTAAACGATGAAGGTGACCGATCTTTTAGTAAATATGCATATTATACAAATATAGAACCAGCAGATATTTAAGATATAAAAAAGATTTTTAAAATTTCTAATTAAAATAATAAAAGTTATGTTTCTACACATAACTTTTTTTATATTTGTGATATGATAAAACCAAATAAGATTCTTCATATAGGAGATTTGCACTTTAAATTATTTCAAGACCATGAGCAAGTAAGGGAATTAATAACCTTATTAGAAAAATCTATAATAAATAATAAGATTGATTTATGTTATATAGGCGGAGATGTTGTGCATGATTATAATAAATATTCTCCGGAACAATTAACTCTATTAAATGATTTCTTTATAACGATATCTAATCTTATACCTATTGTTATGATTATAGGAAATCATGATTGGAATAATAATATAGATAGATTAGATGCTCTAACTCCAATTGTAGATAATTTAAAAACAAAACATTCTATACATTTTTTAAAAGATAGTGGTTCATATAATTTATATAATATAGATTGGTGGGTTTGGAGTGACTTAGATAATAAAGAATTTGAAAAAATAAAACACAATGACCTAACCATTGGCTGTTATCATGGAGTTGTTTCTGGAAGTAAATTACACAATGGTCAAATTTTAGATAAGGGAGTTTCTTTGGATATGTTTAAAGATTGCGATGTGGTAATGTTAGCTGATATTCACAAGAGGCAATTTTTTAGAAATAATGAAATTGCTTATTGTTCAAGTTTGTATCAAATTGATTGGGGAGAGACAAATGATTATAGCAAAGGCGGATTAATTTGGGAGTTAATAGATAATAAATATATAGCAAGAGAATTAAATCTAGAATCTAATTATTTTTTATACACAATTGAATTAGATAATTGTTTTACATTTACTTTAAATAAAAAAGATTTAGAATATTTATCTAAAAAATATTCTAAATTAAAAATAAGATTAATATTCCAGGGCTCAAAATTAAATTATAATAAAGAAGTATATAAAGATTTAGTTAAAGAATTAAAGCAATATACTGTCTTTAATATAAATCAAAAGAAAGTATTTTTAAAAGAAGGCGCTAGCTTAAAGAAAAGTGAGAATAAAAATTATTTTAATGAGTATTTTAAGAATTTAGAAATACCAGATAATATTTTAATTTTATTAAATGAATTAGATAAAGAATATTCAGATAATATAAAAGACAAAATAATCATTCCACAAATAATAGATTTAGATTATCATGAAATTTCTAATTTTGGACCTTTTGGCAAAAAACAAAAAATAGATTTTGAATTTTTAGAAGGTATAATAGGGATTTCAGCGAAGAATAAAACCGGCAAGAGTTTTTTATTAGATAGTTTATTATTTAATTTGACAAATTATACATTAAGGAATGTTCCGAAGAAAAAATTCTTAATCAATAAAAACAGCAAAGAAAATGCAACTCTCAGCACTATCTTGAAAACAAATAATAAAAAATATAAGATAGATAAAATTATTTCATTTGATGATGACAGCAAGGTAAATTATTATGAAATAGAAGATGATAATATAATTAATAAAACAGAGAAGAAGCAATTAGATACATTAAAGAAAATAAATGAAGATATTGTCGATTATGATAATTTAGTTCTTTCTAATTTTTATTCTCAAATGTATGGTAAGAGATTTTTAGATTTAAATCAAAGTGGCAGATTTGATTATTTCACAAAAATTTTAAACTTATTAGTATATGAACAAAAATATGAATTATCTAATCTTGATTTAAAAAAATATAATCAACAAATTAGTTTCAAGGCGGAACAAATAAAAGAAGAAGAACGAGATTTAAGTGTTTTGATACAAGATTTATCTTTATTAACAATAACTATCATTGACAAAGAGATAGTTGATAAGAAACAAGATATAGTAACAAAAATAGATATTCTAAAACAAAAGTATTACTCTATAAAGTTAGAATATGAGAATTTTGATTTTAATACAACAAAAGGCAAAATCGATAAAAACAAAGAACAAATAATTTTATTAAACAACCTTGTAGAGTCAAAATTAACAGAAAAAAATAAAATTGATTCAGTCTTAAAAAACAAACATGAGAAGTATGATGAGATAATACATCTTCAAGTTGATAAAGATTTATATAAAAAATTAAATGATTTAAAGGCTGAATTATCTAATTTAAAAAATACCAAATGTATAACTTGCAAGAGATTATTTGAAAATATAAATGAGGCCGAAAACGAAACTAAATCTATTTTGTTAATTGATGAAATTTCTAAATTAGAACAGGATATAAAGACAAAAGAAATTGAGATTAGAAAAAGTAAAGATGATTATAAAAAAGTAAACGATTTAATTTCTGAGATATCTGAGAAACAAAATTTAGTATCTAAATATGAAAAAGAAAATATTTTATTAGAAGATTCAGTAAGAAGATATAAATTAGAGAAAAGTGTTTTAGAAAAAAAACAAAAATTAAAAGATGATATAGATTTATTAGAGCAAGATTTAAAAATAGTAAATAAAAAGTTACAAGATTTTGATTTATCTAAGAGAGAGATAGAAAAAAAGAATTTATTATTAAAAGATAAAGAAGATAGAATCCTTAAGATAAAAAATGAAATAATAGATATAGAAACCAAAGTATCTTATCTAGAATTATATGTTAAGGGAATGAACAAAAAAGGAATTCGTTCAATTATTATTAATAATAAGGTAGATTCTATTAATAATTTTCTAGAAGAACTACTATTAGATTTTGATTTTAATTTAGAATTAAAAATATCTGATAAAAATGAGATAGAGGTTTTCTTTTATGATGAATCCGGAGAAGAGCAATACGCTTCACTATGTTCAGGTATGGAATCTTTTTTAATTGATTTATCTCTTAAAAATTCTTTTAATCAAATTAGTGAATTAAACAAGTTAAATCTATTTATTATAGATGAAGGGTTTGGTACATTAGATTCAATAAATTTAGAGTTGGTTGTTAATTTTCTAAATAGATTAAAAAAATACAATGATAAAATTTTGGTTGTATCTCATATTGATTCTCTTAAATGTTGCTTTGATTTTAATTTAGAGTTGGAGAAGGAAGGGCTGGATACAATTATAAAATAAAACTATTTAAAAGAAAATATCAAATGTCATTAAGAAAAATATTAAAAGAAGATTTTGAAAATAAAGACCAATTATATGTTATCAAACTAGATAATTATATAGCAGAATTAGAAATATTATCAAATAGTTTAAAGAAAGGTAAAGAAAAATATCAGAAAGATTTATTTGATAATAGCAAGAATGTTAAAAATCAATATGAAGAACTTTTAGAAATGTATAAAAAGGTTAGCATGTTTAATATAACGAGTAAGCATATCGAGCTTAAAATGAAAGATTCTATTGCATATTTAAGAACTAAAAAATAAATTATGAAACAAGATATAAAAGACAAGATTATAAAATACCTATTAATTGGATTAGCGGCACTAATCTTCATTTTATCAATAACCACCATAAGAGGCTGTAAAAAGATAAATACACAAAAGAGAACTATTGAGACTATTAATGCTATGAATGATTCCATCATTCATGTAAAAACAAAAACAGATACTTTTTATCAAAAATCTGTGATAACAATGCACCCAAAACAAATTATAGAAGAGGGAATAAAATCCAATAATCCTGAAACAAATAAATTTATTAAGGAGTTAGAAAAAGAAAAAAAATTAGTGGCGGCATTGCAAATAGAATTAGAAACAAAAGATTCTAAATATACAGATTTAATAGAACTCTATAATTTACAAGATAGTTTAAATGGTGAAATTTCAGAAAATAATTTAGATGGCATTTACAAATTTAATGATTCTATTACTGATGAAAATAAGAATTTTAAATATTTTGGCGAGGTATTAATTAATCAAAATAATCCAAAACTTAATTTCAATTATGTTTATAAAGTGAAAATAAAATCTATTGTAACGGAAGATAAAAAAGGATATACGGCTAGGTATTATTTAGATGACCCAAACTCTTCTATTATAGGTGCAGACCAAATATATATACCTAAACCAAATTTAAGTAAAGGGCAAAAAGCAAAAAATATATTATTACCTACTTTCACAGGATTGGTGGGTTTTGGATTGGGTTATGGAACAGGTCAATTAATAAATAAATAATGAAATTATTAATTATAGAAGATTCGAATAAATATTCTGAGGGTTTAGAAATTAACTCTAAAGATTGTAAATTTATATCTGAAGGCTTATTATATAATGATGTTTTTATTTCTAAAAAAAAATATATAACTTTACAGGAAGAAATCTCAAAAGAAGATTTAATAAAAATTTCTAATTTATTTGATAAGAAATTAAAATTAATTTTCTGGAGGTTATATACGAAGTCAAAATTTTTATTACAATAATGTATGAAATATAATCAAAGAAGTACTGATTTTCAAAAAAAAGGTGAAAGTGTTTTTGAATTATATTGTGAGAAAAATAATATACAATATAAGAAAGCTTCTTTTTTTAATGATAAATTTAAGGGGGTTGATTATTGGTTTAAGTTTAAAGAGCAAGATTCATTTGAGCCTGTAGATGTAAAATATACTCCAGATATATATCTTTTAAATTATAGAGCTTCTATGAAAAAATATATAACTAGACATCCTTTTAGAGATTCTACTATTTCAAAATACTATTTTTATAATCACCTTGGGATTATAAAAATAAATGAACATTTAGAAAAATATATAAAAGATATAGATGGGCTTAGGAATTATTTATATTCTATAAATTATATGCCCGGTTGCCATATAAAAGACAATAATAAATTTGCCAAAACATTAGAACAAAGCTTATATATAGTAAAATTAAAATTAAGTACATATTTAAAAGATAATTGTAAAATTGTTTATGCAAAAGAAGACGGTGATTATTTTTTTAAAATAACAAAGATTTAAAAATCTTATGAAAAATAAAATAATACAAATATTAAACAGAATATCAAATTTCTTTTCTAAAAAGAAAGATAAAGAAACAAACTATTGTTATTTGATATATTATCAATGTGTGGTTAAAGAATCTACATTAAGAAATACTTTAACTGACCATGATGCAAATACTTATATTGTAAACTTCTTAAAGGGAGAGGGAAAAGTAGCTTTATTTTATCAAATACAAAATATATTCGGTGATTACTATGTTTTCTATGGTTCAGAATTAGCTATAAACAAAAAATTATATTGTATGATGCTCTTATTGTTATCACAGATAAAAAATAAGAGTTATAAAGGCGCAGATGAAAAATATTTATATAGGACAGAATTAATTAATGAACAAGAAATAAAAATTTATAGAGCAGAATGATATATGTAACATATTTATATGATAAAGAAAAAAGAAAGGCTTGTATAACATTAGATATGTATAACAAACTAAAAGAAGATTCTCTTGTAGAAGAATTAGTGATGTATCCTACAGAACAAACAATGAACGAAAATTTTTCTGGTACTAAACAAAAAACATATTTAAGAGGATAATATTATGATTTATGCAATACTTATTTTTATTATTATTTTATTGCTAGCTTTCATTATTACTTTTATTATAAGAGAAAATAAAAAAAATGAAAAGTTAATAGAGTTAGAAGTAAAAATAGATGATTTAGAAAATGAATTAAAACGTTTTATTAATAAAGATTTTTGGAATAAAAATTACATATAATGGCAAAAAATAAAAAAGAAATAAAAAAGGAAGTTACCGAAGCAATAACTAAACAACCTATTGAAAAAGTAAAGAAAGAGGTTATTAAAGAAATTGAAGAAGTTGTTAAAGAGGAAGTAAAAACCTCAGAAGTTTTAGAGGTATTTAAAAAAATACAAGAAGAGGAAGTTATTGATGAAATTGAAAATATAACTACCGAAGAGAGTTCAGAAACTATAATTCAAGAGGAATTTAAAACAGAAGAAATTGTCTCAAATACTATAGAAGCAGATTTTAAAAAGGATGATATTGTTACTGAATCTAAATTGGAGGAAATTGTTGAAGAGAAAACTGAAATTTTTAACCCAATAGAAGTTATTAAAGAACAAGTTGAAACAAAAGATATTAAACCTAAGAGAGATAAGTTTACAAACCCTTATGAGAACAAAAAAATAGAAAAAGAAGAATTAAGTCATTCTGCAAAAAAATGGTATGATTATTTTAAATTACAATTTAATGGAAAAGATTTTTTAGAAGAATTATTGAATTTTAAAAAATTTAAAACCGAAAAATTTAAATTTATAAAAGAGTTAGATGAGATTATTAAATATTCTAAATAATATTACTATTTAATTTTTATAAATAATTAAAATGGCTAAACGAGAGCTTTCGGAAAAACAACAAGCGTTTCAAGATTTTTTCTTTAACTTGCTAGATGAACATGAAGTTAATTCACCATCAGAATTAGATGAAGAAGGCAAGATAACTTTTTTTAATAAAGTTAAAAAAGGTTGGAAAAAATATAAAAAAGAAAATTATAATGAAAATTATGTTAGCACAATCTCTAATTTAATTTCTGTAAAAAAAGAATCTAGAAAACTTTTGGAAAGTTATTTTTCTAAAATATAATCCTACTAAAAACTTATAATTTAAAGGGTATATAAATTTTTATGTACCCTTTAACTATTTAATATGAGTATGCTTTCTAATAAGGAATTAAAAAATATAAAAAGCCCTCTTGATAGAGCTTATGCACAAGCAATAGAGTTTGATAAAATCTGTAAAGACCCAATATATTTTATAGAAAATTATATTTGGATAACAGATATAAATAAACAAGGTGAGAGAATACCTTTCTTATTATATAGCTATCAAAAAGATGCAGGTACTCAATTTTCTATAAACCGTTTGAACTTAACTATGAAGACTCGTCAAACAGGTCTCACTACTTTTAGTCAAGCATTCACAGTTTGGTGGATGATTACTAAAAATAAACAAATTTGTAAATGTATAGCGAACAGAAAAGAAATTTCAAAAAAGTTTCTAAAAGGTGTTAGAGAAATGCTTGATAACGCAAGGGAGATGTCGGGCGAGAAAAAAGTAAACAAGAGAGGTGTAGAATATTATCAATCCTGGATAATACCAAATTATAAAGAAGGTCATGATGCAAGAGAAAGTTTTGGTTTAGAAAATGGAAGTACAATACAAGCAGAAGGAAATACTCCAGAAGCAGGTCGTGGAGATTCACTTCATCTTTGTATTATAGATGAGGTTGCATCTATAGATTATCAGAAAAAAAATGCCATGTCTGATATTTGGGCATCTGCAGGCCCAGCGATTACAAGAAGTAAAGGAACTTGTATTGCAATTTCAACTCCGAAAGGAAAATCAGGTTGGTACTTTGACCAATATATAAATGCAGAAGAAAAAGGTTGGTCAATATTAAATGCATCTTGGAGAGACCATCCAATATATAACCAAGGTATGTATCAATGGATAAAAGATGATAATAATCCAGAAGGCGGTTATTTAAAAATGTTTAATGATGAATGGCAAGATACTACTCACCCAGATGATTTAAAGAAATTTAAAACAAGAGAAACTTATGATTATATAAAGGATGGTAAAATAAGAAGCTCTTGGTACGATTCAGAATCTAAAAAATTAGGAAAGGAAAGAACAGCTTGTGAATTAGACTGTTCTTTCAGTGGTTCAGGTGGTGAGGTTTTAGACGCAGATGTTTTAAAGAAAATATCTGATGAATGTATATTACCTAAGAGAATAGGCTCTATAAATAGAGATACTGAATTATGGTGGAAAAATTATTATGTATATAAAGAGATTGAATATATAGAAGAATATAGAGATGGTAAATTAATAAAAATTCCTAAAAAATATCTAGTTGTTGTTGATATTGCAACCGGTGATGGCTCTGATAGTTCAACAATAACCGTTATAGATGAAAACAATAATGAAGTTGTTGCCACCTTTAAAGATTCTAATATCTCACCTGACTCTTTAGCTTATTTAGTAAAAGCAATAGCTTTAGAATATGGTGAGTGTGAAGTTGTTATAGAATATCAAGGACCAGGTATTGCCTGTTTATTAAAATTAAAAAATGATTTAAATTATCCAGATAGAAAAATATATAGAACGAAACTAAAAAAATCAGACCCTAATGAAAAAGATGGTCATAAATCTAAATTAGGTTACTGGCAATCTAATCAAAGCAGAACACAGGGTGGCGATGTTTTAGAAGAAATGATTAACAATGAAGATATCATACTTAATTGTAAGAGAATTTATAAAGAATTAGAAACTTGGGTATGGAGAGAAGGAAGAAGAGACCATTTACCTGGCAAACATGATGACTTAATAATGACTCTAACAATGTATTCTTATATTAGAAGATATGTGAGAGAATATTATGGTGTAAAAACAGCATTAGCAAGAAGAATTCAATCAGCTTTAATTACAAGAACTAAATTATTAAAGTTTAGTTCTAAGAGAGTAGATTCGGAAGGGTTCGCCATATAACTATTTAAAATAAAATTATTACTTTTGTGATTATTAAAAATAATTAAAAATATGCCATTACTACAAGAAGCAAATATATATTTATCAAATTTATTTTCTAAGGATTCTAAGACAGGTAAGATTACATCAGGTATAAAGAATTTGAAATATGCTAATGATAAAAAAGAAGCATCTGGTATTAAGTCTAATATAAAAAATCTTGCAAGATATAAAAATCAATCTCAAGCTGATATTCAAAATTATAATGAATATATGGTTATGGATTCTACATTTCCTATTATTAAAGCAGCTTTAGATATTTATTCAGAAGAAGCTACTTCAGAAAATTTTGAAGGAAATGTATTAACTATAGAATCGTCAAATTTAAAAATAAAAAAAGAATTAGAAAATTTATTCTATAAGGTTCTTAAACTAAATTATAATTCACATTTATATATTAGAAATACCTGCAAATATGGTAATACATATTGTTTCATAGATGCAGATGAAGTAAATGGAGTAAAAGAATTAATATATCTTCCTAATAGAGATGTTAGAATAAATCCATACAATTATCAAGAAGAAAATTTATCTTATTATTATTTTGGTCAAAAAATTGAACCTTGGCAAATAGTTCATTGGAGAAATATCGAAGATTTGGAAACATTTCCTTATGGCATATCTACATTAAGGCCAATTGTCGAGACATGGAGAAGAGTTGTATTAATGAGAGAAGCTCTCATAATCTATCGTATCACGAGAGCTCCATCAAGATATTTATTTAAAATAGATGTTACAGGTTTAGAAGCTCAAGAAGCAGAAAGAATGGTAAATGATATTCAAAAAGAAACGACTAAACAACCTCTCGTAGATTACAAAACAGGTTCATTGACGAATCAGCCAGGAATTATAGGTATAGAGGAAAATATATATGTGCCTGTTGATGAAAATTCTCAAACAGATGTATCAACATTAGAAGGAGCCTCTAATCTTGACCAAGTAGAAGATTACAAAATTATAAAAGATGATTTATTTGCTGGTTTAAAAATACCTAAAGCGTGGTTAACATTTGATGAGGAATTACAAGGCAAAGCCACTCTGGCATCAGAGGATAGTAGATTCTCTAGAACAACTCAAAAGATTCAGAGACAATATATTGAAGGATTAGTACAGGTTGCTTCTGTACATTTATATCACCTTGGATACACAGAAGAAGATTTAGAGAATTTTGAGATAAAAATGTATCACCCTAATACAAGTTTAAAACAAGCTCAATTAGATATATTAAAATCTAAAGTTGAATTGTTTAAAGAGATATGGGATAAAGATAATGAAGGTTTAAACCTAATGTCTTTCACAGAAGCATCAAAATCTGTTTTAGATTTTAGTGATGAACAAATTAAGAGAATGATTAAGCAACAATTTGATGAAAAGAAAATAGTTCATAAAATAAAAAAAATAGAAGAAGGTGAAAGTGATGAATCTGAAAATAATACAGATGTTAGTGAAATAAAAGACTTACCAAATGTGAGAATACCTAGAATTAGGTTAGAAAAGAAAAAATTACCTTTATTAGAAAGGATAAAAAATAAAGGAAAAAGAATTTAACAAAACTATTTAAATTAAAATAAATAAAATGAAATTGAATTTTTATAATGTATATGAATCCATTAAGGAACAATTAACAAAAGAAAAAGATTTAGAAGGTTTAAAAAAATTAAAAAATAAAATTAAAGAAAATAGAAATTTTGCACAATCTTTTATTATTTATAATAACCTAAAAAACAAAACTGCGAACCTTGATATTATTAAAGAATTCTCTGTTGGCATTCAAAGTACACAAAAAGAATTAAAAAGTTTGTTGGAATTTTTTAACATAAAAGATATAAGAGAAATAAAGATAAATGAGTCTTTGGATAATGTTGTAAATTATAAAAATAAATCTTTATTAACAGATTTATCTACCATAAAAGAAGATGAGGAATTAATAAAGAAATATCTCTTAGATGACAATGAGGAAGAGTTAGAAGAAAATTTAACTTTTGATGAAGAATCAGCTTGTCAAATTATAGAATCAAAAGATATAAAGAGATTGAATAAGAAATCTGAGTATATCTTTTCTTTATCTAAAAAATTAGAAGAAGGTAAAGAAAAAAAGATGATTCAAGAATCTGTCAAGAAATTAATACAAGAAAAGGTAGAGAATATTAAAAATTCTACCTTTGGTATTTATTCAATATATAATAGAATACAGCAATTAAATGAGTCAAAATTTGGCGGAGCTCAAGATATCAAAATAGGAGATATTGGTTTATATAAAAATATAAAATTATTCACAGAGGAGGATTACAAAAATCCTGAATATATGATTTTATATGTAGAAATACCAATTAAATTGTTTTCGGATAATAAGAATGATTTCGAAGAAGAAAAGAAAATTTTATCTAAAAGATATATTACAGAGTTAAGGTCTCTTCTTAAAAAATTCTTAGACCCTAATTTATTTTTAATAGGTGATACAATAACAGAAACAAACATGGTCTGTATTAAAAATAATTGTATTTTCAAAACACAAATTATTTTAAATGTTAAGCCCGGAAATAAAGAAAGACAATTAATGCTATATAGAGAATATATAAAGGCATTAATGAATAAAATTTCAAACTCAATAGAAGAAAACATTCCTCAACTAAATAAAAAATTTCAAGAATCATAAATCTAGAAAATTTTATAATTTCTTTACTTTTTATACTATTTAAAATTTATTATAATTAATAATGGGAAAAGAAAGAATATTTTTACAAGAAGTTGCTTCGGCTAAAAAATTTCTATTGGAAATAGATGATAGACTTTTGTTTGAGAAATCAAAAGGCGATGCAAACATTCCATTATATTTATCAGGTAAAATTCAAGAGGGCGATTTAAAAAATCGCAATGGTAGAATTTATCCTTGGGAATATCTAAAGAGAGATTGTATTCGTTATATGGAAGAGGAAGTTAAAGATAGACAAGCCGTTGGAGAATTAGACCATCCAGAAGAAGCTGTTACTCCAAGATTACAATTTGCTTCCCATATAATAGAAGATATGAGTTTTAGAGGAAAAGAGGTTTGGGCTAAGATAAAAGTATTAAATGCTTATATGCCTGAAAACTCAGAAGGAATGAAAACAAGAGGTTTATTATTAAATAATGTTCAGTTAGGCATATCATCAAGAAGTTTAGGCTCTATAGAAGAAAAATATGACCATAATGTAGGTGAGTATGATGAGGTACAAGATGATTTATCTATTATATGTTGGGATTTAGTTTCTAGACCATCTACAGTAGGCGCAGATATGCGTATAACAGAATCATTAAAGAGAAAGAAAAATAAAGTCTTATATGAATCACAATGTTTTGATGGAATTTGCGGTTGTAATGGCCACATAAAAAAACAGACATTGAAATCATTAAATGAGGATGAAAAAATGTATATGAATATATTAGGTATAGAAAAATATTTACAAATAATAAATAATAAATAAAAGAATACTATTTAAAAATTAAAATTAGATTAGACAATGATAAAATTTAATAAATCAAAAGTTGCAACAAAAATAAAACTTAAAGAATCAGAAGAGATTCTAGATAACTCTATAGAAAAAGAAATTATGGAAGAATTAGGAATTGAAGATAATATAGGCGAAGATGATATTCAATTAGAGGAATTGGAATTGGATGATGTTGATGTTATTGAAGATGATTTGACAGAAGACGAAGGTTTTGATTTCGAAGATGATACAGATTCAGATTTAACAGAAGATGATTTGGTTGATGATACTGATTTAGATATTAAATTAACAGAAGACGATTTGGATGATAACTCAACAGAAGATGAAAACTTAGAAGACAGTATAGATTTAACAGAAGATGATTTAATTGATGATGTTGATTCAGATATGGATTCAACAGAATATGAAGATGATATTGAATTAACAGAAGACGATTTAATTGATGATACTGATTCGGATATTGAATTAACAGAAGATGATTTTAATGACTTCGATTTAGAGGATGACGAAGACTTCGATTTAGAAGATGATACCGAGGATGTTTTAACAGAAGAAGAAATTGATTCTCAAATTGCAGATTTGGAAATGAAAAAAGAGTCTATGAAAAAAGAAGGTGCAGAAATGGTTCCTTCAAAAGTTTTAGCAGAGACAAAAAAAGCTATGAAGAAAATGGCAATTGATTTTGTTCAACTAAAAAAAGTAAATGAAGGTTTAAGAGCAAAATTAAATAAATTGGTAAAAGAAAACTCATCATTTAAATTAGATGAAAAAAAGGCAGAGGCAGTTATCACAATTTTAGCAAAATCTGAGTTGCCTAAAAAGGTAAAATACAAAATTATAGAATCTGTTGATAGCGCAAGGACGCCAAGAGAAGTTCAAGTGAAATTTAACAGTATTTCTAAAATGGTATCAGCTTCTACAAAAACAAAAACACTTAATAAAATTACAGAAGGTGTGAGAAGTGTAGCTGGTAAAAAAATAGAAAATGCAGGATTATCTAAGAGAGATAAATATTTATTAGGAATAAGTGATGAATATTTAGAATCAGAAAATTATATGAAAGAAAAATAACTATTTAATAAAAAAAACAAATTTAAAATAATGGAATTAGGAAAAATAAATATTAGGCAAGAAGCAGATAAGAGAAAAATGCTTATTACCGAATGGGCTAAAACAGGTAAGCTTACAGGTTTAAAAGGAAGAGACCTTGGTAACATGGCAATATTATTTGAAAATCAAAAAAGATATTTGAATGAAAATAATACTACCGCAGATATCAATGTATTTGATACAATTGCTATACCTCTTATTAGACGTCAATATAGAGATATGATTACTCCAAAGTTGGTTGCAATGCACCCTTTGAATTATTCATCAGGTTTAGTTTTCTATAAAGATTATACCATTTCTACAACTCACAAACCTTTTGGTAAATCACATTTAGCAAATGATTTAAGTGGCGGACAAGCAGATGATTTTGCAGGTAATTCTTTTGAGGACCAATCAGGTTTTGATAGACATTATGACAATGGTGGTTATGACACATCTAAGGGACGTGTTATTTCAAGAGGTTGGAATTCAGTAACAAGCAACTTTGATAATACGACTATTGGAGGTCAAAATGATACAGCAATAGCAGCTTCTTTATCTAAAGCGGGTGTTGTTTTAACTGACGCAGCAGGTGCTGAACAAAAAGCAATTTTTGATTTTGATTTATCAGCAACAGGTTTAAGTTTAAAAGATTTAGCGGCATTTAGAATTTATGATGCTGCAGGTGTATATAAACAAAATGTTCACTTTATTGTTAAGAGAACAATTCAGAATTTTGCAGATGACATTATGTCTACAGGAAGAAATGCAGATAGAGAAACAACTTCTACAGCAGGAAGAGATGGTGGACCTGGTGACCCAAATAAAATTTTAAGACTTCAAATTATTCCTATTGTTGATTTACCAGCTTCTACAACAATTAATTTAAGATTAGCTATAAAAGAATATTTAAATTTAGAAATAAATGCGGCATTTAGTTCAGAGTTGAAAATTAGAGTTAAGAAAACTCAAATTGATACACAAATTTGGAAACTAAAAGCAAGTTGGACTAAAGAGTTAATGGAGGACATGGAAGCATATTATACTATGGATGTTGATGCAGAATTAATCGCAGATATGTCTCAAGAATTAGCTCAACAAAAAGATAGATATGTAATCACTGAATTAGTACAAGGTGCAGGACATATTAAAAAATGGAATGCAGATTTTTATAATGCAGTTGACCCTAATCCAGCAAACACAGTATTTAGAGGTATAGAATCTACTTATAACCAAGGTTTGTTTTTAGCTATAAATGAATTATCAGAAGCTATTAGAAAATCTACAATGTATGCTGCGAACTGGGTTTTAATTTCAGCAGAAGGTTATGCTAAGATGAGAAACTTAGATACATTTAGAGTGTTAGATGTAAACAAAGATGTTCTTCCAGGAGAAGTTGTACAACACGCAGGTGGTATTGAGAGAGTAGGTACATTAAATGAAACAATGAAAATTTATGTTGACCCACAATTGCCAGCACAATTTGCATTAGTAGGTCGTTTAGGTAACTCACCACAAGATACAGGTTATATTTACGCACCATATAGAGAGTTTGAATTAGGAGAAATGTTAGAAGACCCACAAGATGGTAATTTAAGCAGAATGATACGTTCAAGAGTGGGGACGAAATTTGTAAATAATAAATTTTATGGACTATTAGTATTAAAAGGAATTGGTAGCTATGAAGTAGTACAACCAGGCGTTACAGTTTAATAAAAGTTTTTAAGTTTAGATAATTAAAAGGATAGTATTAATTTACTATCCTTTTTTTTTGTATATTTATAAAAATATTTTAATTTATGAAAAAATTAGATAATCCAATAGGAGTTTTTGACTTACATAATAGTGATATTTTTGTAGGTTCATATTTTAAAAAGAATGATATTAAAGAAATTTTAAATATTACAGATAATGATTTAAAAGAAATTGATTTTATTATAAAAGATAATATTGAAGTAATAGATGAAAGAAAAATTCAAAAATTGTGGTATGATAACAAAATACCAAATGCACCTGCAAACAAATCAGGCAGAGCTAAAATAAGTTTTGATGAATTTTTATTAATCTCTTTAATAAAACAAACTTATCCAGAATCTATAATAGAACATCAAGTAAATTGGGGAAGAAAGAAAATTGATTTCAGAATCACAAATAATAATGAAACAAAAATAATAGAATTTCATGGACCAGGTCATTTTACAAATATAGGTTATGGCGTTCCTGAGAATCCATTTATAAGAAAAGACTTAATCGAAAAAGAATTTAAACAAGAATGTGTTATATATCCTTATTGGATACAAAGATGTAACAAAAATATTAAAGCAATATTTGAAAAAAATATAGAAGGATTAGGTGTTTTATGGACTACTAAAATACATTTTGGGCATTTTAGCTTTAAGAATTCAGCACAAATTATCGATGAAATAACAAAAAGATTTAATGCTGTTAACAAAGAAGGATATGGTTATTTTTATCAAAATTCTAAAGGTAGAAATAATATAGAACATCCTATATTAGATAAAATAAAAAACAACAAATCTAAAGTAGAGATATTATTGCCAAATGGTTATAAGAATAAAAGTTATTGGTTACCGGAAATTTTACAATGATTAAGAAAGTAAGAAAAAGAAAATCTTTAAGAAAGAGATTTAAAAATGGCACCTCTAAAATAGAAACAAGAATCTGTAATCTATTAGGTGGGGAGAAATTTAAATTAAGAGGTAAAAAATATGATATTGTTCTCGAGGATAAGAAAGTGGTTATAGAAATAGATGGAGATTATTGGCATCCTCGCAGATTACAGAAATTAACTTTATTACAGATAGGTAATTACATCAATGATAGAGAGAAACAAGATATAATTACAGAAAGTGAATATACATTATATAGAATCCTCACGAGCAAATTAAGAAAGAAAAAGAAAATAGATTTACAATTTATAATAGACAATTCTTGCTTGGCTCCTTTAACAATAGAACCAACAGATATTATTTTATCTAAAGAATATATAGAGAAAAATAAAGAAAAAATCACAGATGCTTCTATAAATAAGATAATAAAATTTATCAGCTTAACAATAGATAATAATTTTAATAAAAAAACACATTTTCTCTTTGTTAAATCAATTCTTTCTCAAGATATAACATTAGATTTAACTTATGAGAATGTATTAAAATATACTATTTAAAATAAATTAAAATAAATTAAAATAAAACAATGAAAATAACACAAGCTATTAAATTAATAGAAAACAAAACAGGCAAAAAAGTCTTGTTAAAAGAAGACGTTTTAGCCGATTTAAAACAAGATACCAAGAGTGAATTAGACAAATTTGTAAAAGCATATAATTCTTTTAAAGGAGATGTTGTTTTTTCTGTTCACTCTTATGCGGAAGAAGATAAGAGTAATAAGGTAATTAAAAAATTAACGAGTCTTCTTGATGATTTAGAATACACGGTTGAACAAATAAAAAAGATTCTAGGTTAATTGATTTAAAGATAGGAGATATTGTTCTTACCGGAAAATTTCAGAATAAGAAAGTTATTGTTAAATCAATAGAAAAGAATGAATTAGATCAACCTACATATAATGGTGGTAAACCTATATTAAAATTTAGAATAGAAAAATTAATTCCTAAGAAAGAAAGTTTTTTAAAGAAAATTACAAATAAAAAATAATAAATAAATGTCAAATATAATAACATTTAGAAATTTTACTCAGAAGTGCTTGTGGGATAACGAAATAGCAGGGCAGTTAAGTGATGGCAAGTGGGAGAATAGTTCAGTTGATGAGATTTTCTGGACAGCGAAATCAAAGGTTGGGACACCAGGGGTATCTTTTAAAACTTGGAAGAGAGCAAATTTTAATTTTGCATCTTCTGATTTAATTGATATTGTTGGTGATAGGATGTTAATGGTAGCAAAAGCGTCTAAAGTAACAACAAATGAAAAGATAATTAGCGCGGCAGAATATCTAGAAGGAATAAAATCTCAAGAAGAATTTGATAAGATAAATGATTATAGAGAAAAATATCTAAAGAATTTTATTAAGACATGGGATGAGGCTGAAAAGATTATTAATGCTAATTATTCTAAATCAAACTTAATAGCAGATTTAAAAGATATGTCAAAAACAGTTTCTCTTGCAGGTAACACACCAACAACTTCTACAGGTGGAAATATACCTACAAAAGATATGGATAGAGCTAAATCAATTATAGATAAAGCAAGAGGAGATGAATCTAAGGAGATACAATATACAACCGCAATGGCAAATTCAACAACTGATAAATCTAAATTACAATTCCGAGGAGATGCAATGAAAAAATTAGGTAAAGAAAAATTAGCCAAGATATTTTATGATAAACTTTATGAATCTAAATTGATTAAAGTTTCAGATTTAATTAAATTGTTAGAGTTTAAAACAGGAAAGAAAGTTTTTTTAACTGAATCAAAATTAAGAACAGTAAAGGTTGAATTTCAAAATGGAGATTCTTTAACAACAAACATGGCAGCTCATCTTACTGATGATGAAATAAATAATTATTACAAACCCGGCAAACTATTTAATTTAGGTGTTGCAGGTAAAGATAAGATGGTAAAAGTTAAAAAGGTAATTATATTAGAAAATAAAAATATTTAATATATAAATGATTCAAGATATAAATTGGGAACAAATATTAAATGGTTATAGGTGCCTGTCTTTGGATAGGCACCGTTTTTTTAACAAATAAATAAATAAAATAATGAAAAAGATAAATTTGTTTTTAATAATTTTTATATTTTCAAATATAATAAATGCACAAACAGAATTAAGTAATGAAATTTTTATTAATGGGAAAAAATTAATTTTTCCATCAGCAATTAATAAAGGTAATATTTTAGGTGCAAAGAGTTATGATTTAACAAATCAAATTTTTCCAATTATTATAAATGCTAATAATGGTTTAAATTTTTCATCGGCAGGAAAATCAGGCGTAGCATACGCAACATCAGTAATAACCGCAGCAGCAGGTTTTTTACAAACTTTATTTGCAACAACAGAGGTTGATTCTGCAAATAAGTATATAGTAAAAGTAGACACATCAGCAGGAGATGTAGCTTTATCAACATTAGCTGCCCCTTCAACATTAACATTTTTAAAAGATGGAGATTCTGTTGTTTTTATTAAATCTACAAGTGATGTAAATAAAGTTATTGTAGATGATGCAACTCCAGGAGCAAACTTCAATGGGTTTACCGGTGTAATATTTAATTATATTAATCAACCAGGTGAATCTATAACTTTATTAGTAGATGCATCAAATGACAAATGGGGTGTAGAAATTTAAGAAGAAAAGATTATTTAATTTTAAAAGGTGTAGAAAAAAACTACACCTTTTTTTAATAAATTAATAAATGAAAGTATCAGAGCTAATAATATTAATAGAAAATAAAACAGGCAAAAGAATTATCTTAAAAGAGTTTATTAGTCGTAACGAATTAAAAGATATTGAACGTTTTATAGATAGGATATTTAAAGTTCTTAATATTGATATTGTTTTTACTAATCATTTTTATGAAAGGTTAAATGATTTAAGGAATGGTAAAGATATAGAAAGCGTAGAGCTAATTAATTTATTCAAAAAATTCTTTCAAAGGTATAAAGATAAAATCTCATTATTACCTCTTGAGCAAGAAGCAATTATAAAAGATATAGAGTCAAATTTAAATCTTCCATTTTTATTATCTTATGATAAGAAAACAGGAGAATTAGATTTTATTGCTAAGACAATAATGAGAAAAAATAATTTCCTTGGTAGTAACAAAAAGTTTGTGGTTTAATTTACAATTGATTTTAATATTGAGGAATGTAATCTCTTATACATATCTATATTGATAATATTATCTTCCCCATCGATAACATTTTTTGAAATTTTATGTTCTTCTTGAAATAATAAATAAAGTGTTTCATCTATTGTATTTTGAAACATTGTATAATAATAATTAGTTAGGTATTGTTGACCCGGCCTATGTGTTCTATCTTTAGCTTGTAATTCTATTCCAGGAGTTTGAGGTAACTCATTAAATATTGTATGATTTGCAATTTGTAAATTTAACCCGGCGTAAGAATTCTGATATTGACAAATCAATATTCTAATTTTAGGATTATTATTAAATTCATTCTTTATAAAATCTAATTCTTGTTGTCCACCTTGATTACCATCATGAACAAGAGAACAATCCTTATAAATATTATGATAATGATTTATAATTGATGTATGGTTTGAGAATATAATTATTTTCTCATCTGGACTCTCTTCTAATATATTATCAATTAATTCTTTATTAAGATGTAATTTTTCTTTAGCAAGGAATTGTTTTAAGATATTTATTTCTGTTAGATGATTAAAACCTCCCAAGATATAATCATCCTGTTGTGTTTTCTTCTCATAATCCTTTAATAATTTATAATAATTTTTAAAAGATTCTAATTCGTAAAAAATTTCTTTATTAGGAATTTTATCTGGAATGATACCTTTTAACACATCTTTTGTTCTTCTTAATGCAACAGAAGAAAATAATTTATTATGCAACTCTTTAAGATTTTTTGCACCGGTAAAATCAAAAGGATTATCTTCGTTTGTATTACAATATCTTTGACCAAAAAACATTTTATTTGTACCTAACTCATGTCTCAATATTTGTAATTGTCCAAACAAATCAAAAAGTTTATTATCTTTTGCAGTACCGGTTAGACACCATATTCTCTTTGAAGAATTAGCAATAGATTTTGTATATAAATGCCTTCTGCTATCTAATTTTTTAACAAATTGAGATTCATCTATTATTGTTATATCAATCTCATTTAATATTAAATCCTTGCTATACTTATGAACACTATCATAATTGATAATATTGAATTTTTTTAATAATCCTATTGTATTATCATTTATATATTGAACATCATCTGTGAATTTTAAAATTTCATGTCTCCAATTACTTTTTAAAAAGTTAGGACAAATGATAACATTTTTTTTTGAATCTAAAATTAACGCTGCAATTATACATTGCATTGTTTTACCTAAACCTTGCTCATCTAATAACCATCTCGCAGGTTTGTTTTTAATTAACCATTTTACACCTTCTATTTGATAATCAAAAATATTAGGAAAGTAAGATTTGATTTTATCATCAGTTACCTTAACAGGAAACAATAATGTTTTTTGTTCTTTAGTTATTTTTTTTATTTCTTTCTTTTGATTACCCTTTTTGTTTTTTTGTTCATTTTTTAATATTCTGTCAGCCATAGCTAATTCTATAATATCTAATTCTTCTTTTTTGTTAGATAAATTATGAATATAAACATTGCCACCTTTATATTTTTTTATTTTTTTATTTAAAGAATCTTTATCCATCTTATATGTATTTATTGAAAAAAGGAATTTTTAATAAAAAATTTATTAATTTGATTAATTTGATTTCTTGAATATCTTCTGTTATAAAATAAATTTTCTTTAATTTAGTATTTTTTCTTAATCCTATTAAAATAGATTTGTAAATTAAAGTATTATTTTTAATTTTATTTTCTGATATTTTTATTTTAGGTTTAATTATACCTAATTTATTTATATTAACAACATCAATATATTGTATTAATTTATTTATATTCTTTATTGAATTATCAATTGCTAATAAATTATTAGGATAATAGACATTTGCTACAATATAAGAATCTATATTATTTTCAATACCTGAGCAAAATAAAATATTATCTTTTTCTAATGTTCTCTTATCTTTAAATTGTTTATATAAGAATTCATCTTCATTTTTTATAAGATGTAATATCTCTTTGTCAAATAACCTTATTTTATCATCTGTCCAAATTACTAAAGAATTTAGTTTTACATTTTCTATATTAAAAGGACTAATAAATTCTATCTTCATATCATATTATTTTACACAAAAATAAACAAATATAGTTAATAAACAAATATATCTAATACAATTATTCATTTTTAAAATATAACTATTTAAAAGAAAATAACTATATAATAAAATGTGTTTAACCAAATTATCAGAAAATGAATTAGATGAAATTTATAGTTATATAAAAGTTCTTTTAGGCGCAGGCGGTGATGGCCCAAAAGTTAATGTACAAATATCTAGAAAAGAAATTGAGGTTATATTATGCAGAGCTTCTAAAACATATCAATCTTATATTGAACAATGGTTTATAGAAAGTAATTTTGGTAATATCATGGGCACAGATTCGAAGAGAAATTTTACCTCTTATTTTGTGCAAGATAATTTTTTAATGGCAAGTAGGATTTCTGATTGGTTTGCATCTATGATGAGAGTTGGCGGTAATATACCTTGGAAGAAAGATTATGTTTTATTAGATTCAGGAAGGCAAATATATGATTTATCCCAAGAATCGAGTACTCCATACAATCCGGGTTCTAGAAAAATACACAAGATAATGTGGTACACACCTCCTGTGATGTTAAATACAACTTTAGCAACAAGGCCCTCAGGAATATCTTCATTTGAGAATACTTTTAATATAAATAATGTGAATGTGGGAATGCAAGGAGTTACTTATGGTACTCATCCTTTGTTTGCATTAGGAAATGTGATGGATTATGTTTTAGTGAAACAAGCCATAGAAGAAAGAAATAGAGTTGTCTTTGGAGAATATTATTACAATATAAGTGGTGATATTGTTGAATTAACACCTATTCCTGGTGTTAGAATAAATTTACCTAAAGATGCAAAATTAATTTATTATTATTTTGACAAAGATGATATGTTGGGTTTAGATGGTCAAGGTTTAGCTGGAATAAATTCTCTTATAAATAATCCTACACAGGTTAAATTTGATATGATTCCTTGGGAAGATTTAAACCAGAATGCTAGGACTTGGATAGAAGAATATACCGTTGCAGAGTCAAAATATATATTAGGTTCTAAATGGAGGACCATTAGACAAATAGCATCACCTGAATCTGAATATCAAATAGAATTTGATTATGCATCTCTTATAGATGAATCAAAAGAAATGAAAGAAAGCCTTAAAACTGAATTAAAAGAAAGTTTAGATAAATTAAAGACAAGAAATATAATGGAAGATAAGGCAGCAATCATAGAAGCTACCAAAACTATCAATAAAGTATATCCAAAGAAAATAATTTTTAGATAATAAAATGCGTAAAAATCCTAAATCTGTAGATAATCAATGGTGGGGAAAGGATAGTCAAGCTTTTCTGGAAAGTGTTTCTAGAGATGCAATAGAGGTATATAATGAAAATTTTGTATTATATTTTCAGGTTGATTATACAAAATCAAAAAGAAATTTCTATGGGGAATACGAAATAATAGAATTTACAGAAAAAAAAGGAGTAGCTATAAAAGGCATTGTTACGGTACATGACCAAGAGACAGAGGAGATTGCTAAATTGATTAATCAAAATACAATTTTATCTTTTGGTTGCTATGTTAACCATCTTAAAGATTTAGGAATAGATATAAGATTAGGAAATTATTTTAGTTATAAGAATAAATTTTATTATATTTACAATAAAGTAGCTTTAGATGCAAATAGAAATGTTGTAGCTTCTGGAACAGATGTGGTTTGGAATAAATATGATTGTTATCAAGAAGATGATGAAGCTATATATGGAGATGGATGGAGAGAAACAAGTAATGAGGGTTCACAAGATAAAATATATTAAAAATGAAAATAAGCGAGGCAATAAAATTAATAGAGGCAAAGACAGGAAAGAAAGTTTTATTAGAGAATAGTTACTATAAAAAAGATGAATTTATCACAGATATATTAAAATTAAAGAAATTCGATAAATATATAAATTTGTCTTTTTCATCAATTGATGGTTCTAGTTCTAAGATAGATTTTAATAATTTAATTAAAAAAATTAAAAAAATATCTACAGAAAATCCTGAAACTATTTTTATTTTATCTAAAATATCTACAGATAATATTTCATCTACAGATAAAATTAATTTTGATAAAGAATTTACTTCTAATATTCAACCATTAAATATTAAGAAAGATAAATTAATATCTGAAAAAGAAAAAAACGAGGCAGAAAATGAAAAATTACTAGCACAATTTAAAGATAATAAAAGTGAGATATTAAAGAAATTAAATCTTAGTTCTGCTGATTTAAAAAACAAAGAAAGTTTTGATATTTTTCAGAAAGAATTTAATAAAAATAAATCTTTTTCTTTAAACTATAAAAAAATTAAAAAATTAAAAAATAGAGAGTTTGAAATTGATGCCGAATTAATAAAACTAAATAAAGAGATACGAGAAAAATTTAATTCTTCTAAAAGAGATTTAATTCAAAATGAGAAAGATTCTTTAGACGCAATAAAAGATAAATTAAACAACATAAAACCTAATATTGGAGAATCTTATGATTTAAAGAAAGTTTATAATATATTATCTAAAGCATCTGATAAAGAATTAGATTGCCTGGATAATTTTCATATAGGATTTTTAAATAAAAACACAGAAAGTTTTAGTAATTGGATAAAAAAACATGGAGGGAAATTAGACTAATGAGTATATTAAAAAAAATAATAATTAAAGAATCAAAAGGTAAAAGTAACAACATTGCAGGACTTTTTAATTTTGTTAGAGAGATAAATGCTTCTTATCAAAAATCTCTTTCTGAAACTTTTGATAAATATCAAAAAGTTCATAAAAAATTAGAGCAATTAGAAATAGAATTATCTAAAGATTATAAATTATCTAAATTAGATTATGATTTTCAATTAATTAATGATGAAGATAATAACAATTTTAAAGAAATACAATTAGAGATTGATTTTGTTTTTGAAAACGATAATATAGATGAAAATAAAATTGATAAACTTTGTCAAACACTTTTTGGTAAATTTTTTACTAATGGGGTTCTCTCAAAAAATAAATATAATTTGTATTTGGTTATAAAATAATGGTCAAAAAGAATACTCCTAATAGAAACACTTATAATACAACAGGGGCAAATAACCCTTCTCATTTTGTTGATGAAGCAACAAATCATATACCAAGAAAAATAGAATTGGTTGATTTGGATAAGGCGGTATTTGAAAAATTTAATAACAAGTTTCAATTAAAAAATAAAACATTAGAATTAATTAAGTTAGATGGTGAATTTACCGCAAAAGAAATAGAGAATCATAAATCTTTTGATAACATAAAGGGATTTATAGGTATGCCTTATTTTACTTATACAAGATTAGATTCTATAAAAAAAACAAAATCTTCCCCTACAAATAAAACAATTATTTATTCTATTAGAAAACAAAAAGAGAATGGTATTGTTATAGAAGATTGGATTATGCCACCACCTTTTAGGGTGGAATTACAATATCAATTTACCTTTCATACTTCTTATAGAATTACATCTAATGAGTTTACACAACAATGGCTAAATTTATTTAAAAACAAGAGGATATTATTGGATGTTGATGGAGAGAGATTTGAATTGAGACCTGACGATTATGAAAATATAGTGAGAACTTCTTTTGAATCAGGGGATGATATAACCAAAAAATTAATTTACAATCACGAGATGATAGTGATACTTGAGGGCATGTTGAGGTTAGAAGATGTACAAAAAAAAGAAAGAATAAATAAATTAAGAGTTGATATAACAGAGAGGTGTGTTCGCATAGATGGACCTCATGATATTTATCTAAATAGAGTTTAACATAATAATTACCTAACTATTTAAAAGTAATAAAATTTTATTTAGCAAATGGCAAGAGCATTAGGTTATTTTTCAAGCGGAATATATGATAAAGAGACAGATTTAACTATTGTAACAAATCAGGTAGCTAATTTTTCTATAGCTTCAGTTTCTATAACAGAAAAAGGTCCGGCATTTGAAATTGTACAAACAGATACATTCGGAGATTATTTATCGTATTTTGGAAATTTAAATCCAGAATATAAAAATACTTATTTGGCAAAACAATATCTAGAACAATCTGGAGGTTTAAAACAAGTGAGGGTTTTAGGTTTAGATGGTTATAAAGATAATAAAGCATTTATTATTCAATATGATATGCCTGGAGCATTTAATACAATATTAGACCCTCTGGGAGCAATAACAACTCCTCTAGTTTCTGCAGAAGGAACAGTTACTGCAATTTTAAAAGAAAGAAGAAATTATGGTAAAAGTATAAAATTTGTTGAAGTTAGAGAATACACAGATATATTAACCAGCTTATCTTCTGCAACAGATGAAAAGTTTGTTTTATACATAGAATATATTGATGCTACATTTATAAATGTTGTTTGTTCTCTTAGGGAAGATTCTAGAGAATATTTACCTAAATTATTTGGAACACAACCATTACAAAACAAAAAATTATTTGATGAAATTGCTCCACTTTGGGTAGATTTTGTTATTCCATCAAAAGAACAGAAATTAGATGCGGTACCAACAATAATAAGACCTAAATCTTATTATTATCCTAATGATACAACACCATTAAATCAATTGAATGTATTACAAGGTATAATTAATGTTGATACTTCATTTACATATATTCCTTATGCCTTGGTTGGAATTTCAAATACTTCTCCTATAATTATAGAAACTTCTACAGCCCATGGATTAAACAACAGCGATTTAGTTTCTATAGATTCTGTTTTAGGAAACACAAATGCAAATGGTATTCATTATGTTAATGTTATCGACTCAACACATTTTGAATTATTCTCAGATGTTTTATTAACAACACCAATAAGCGGGAACGGTACTTGGACATCAGGCTCAGGAAATGTTAGAAAACATTATGTAGCTGATTGGGAGAAAGAATTTTTAGATTTAAGTGCAATAGAATACAAAACACCTTCAACACCTTGGTTTGTTTCTGATATAGATACGAATGGTCACTATAAGAAATTATTTAAAATATGGACTATAAGTGATGGAGAACACGCTAATAAAGAGTTAAAGTTAGAAATAACTGATATTGATTTAAATGGAAATTTTGGCTCAGGTTCTTTTACTTTATATGTTAAAAACTTCGATGCTCAAGAAGATAAAGATAGAGGAATTTTAGAAGCTTGGGTAAATTTATCTTTAGATTCAGAATCTGATAATTATATCTTAAAAGTTATTGGCGATGGTGACGAAGAAGAATTAAGAAGTAATTATATATTAGTAGAGTTAAATAATGATATTGAACCTGAAGATTTAAAGGGTGAATTACCTTTTGGTATAGAGGGTTATCCTATTTCTACAGGTAAAGTAATGGAAGATATTGTTTGGACAAAGGAATACAATTTAAATTTTCCAATATCTAAACAAACATTAGGTTTTGCAACGAATAATATTAATATGTTTAAATCACTTAATTTTGAGAAATTAAATTTTAGAAATTGTGATATAACAACTTTTACAACAGGTAAAGGTTTCCATTTAAATGAAATTGCAGACCCTAATAAATTTTCTTCGGCTCCACAAACATTATCTACACAATTAGATAATGACAATAACCCTCTGTTACAATTTGTATCTAACCCTTCAGAAAATAAAAAGAGATTGAAATTTACTGTTCCTTTCTTTGGAGGATTTGATGGATTTGATGTTTATAAACAAAGAGAATGGGGTAATACAACTTCTAAAGATTATGAAGCTTTTGTAAAAGCAATAGATTTATTAAATGATAGAGAATCTTTATTGGCAGACTTCACATTATTATCAACACCAGATTTGGTAATAGAATCAGACGAAACAGCAATACAATATGCATTAGAAATGGTAGAATCAAGAGGTGATGCATTATATATACCAGATTTTGCTTATGATAAAGATGTGATTATTCAATCACAAACATCTACATTAGATAGCTCAAATTTAAAATCTAGTTACTCGGCGATTTATACTCCTTATGCACAAATAAAAGATGTTATCAATAATAGAAATCTTTGGGTAGCACCTTCTATAATAGCTATTTCTACAATAGCATATATAGACCAAAATTTTGGAGTAGGTCAACCACCAGCAGGAGTTATGACAGTATCTAATGATATTATAAGAACAAGAAGAAGAATCAAATTAGATGAGAGAGAAGAATTAAAAAAATCTAATATCAACCCAATAACTATTTTTCCTGGAGTTGGTTTGGAAATAACAGAGTCTAGGACTACACAACCTTATTTTTCTGCTTTGTCTTTTATACATAATAGATTACTTATATCTTATGCAAAGAAGACTTTAAATCAATTGTTACACCCTTTATTGCATAAATTAAACAATGATGTATCTTCTCAACAATTTATAAATACTGTTCAACCAATATTTGATAGATTAAAGAAAAAATATAGAATTAAGGATTTTAATATTTATGTGAAAGATGTTCCTGAAGATAAAGTTACATTATATGGTATAATTGAAATTGTATTGTTATATCCAATAGAAAGAATCGTAATTGATTATACATTGAAGAACAATGCTTTTGAATTTAGTATAAGATAATAAAATAAATTAAAGAATGAAAACACAAATTCCATTAAATAATACAAACTTAAATATTGTCTCTAAAGGTAATGATAAAAGCGGAAACTTTTGTATAGGTTTAAGATTCAATAATAGTGCTATGCCATTCGCTATACAAACAAATAATAATCTTAAAAATACCGGGAATATCATCAAAGGAAAAGATTTATCTAAATTAACCGAACAAGATTTGTTGATTATTGAGAATGAAGTTGTTAATTATATAAAAAAATATGGAAGTTCTAAGCAAAAAAGTTCTTTAAAAACATATTTTAATGAAATGAACTCTGGTGATATTAATGTATATGATGCTCCAGGTGGAGGTATTGATTGGAGTGAAGATTTAAACGATAAAAAAATGATAATAGAAAATGAAATAAAAATAGGAGATTCTATAGAGTTTAAACATCTCTTATCTTCTAAAACTTTTAAAGGAAAATATAAAGATGATTATGAGAAAGGATGGATTATGGTAGATTGCGGGAAGGATGGTATGGTTGTTGTTAAAAAAAATGATAAGAGTATTAAATTGCTTGCAGAATCCAAAACAAAATTAAAATTATCAGAGGCTATTAAATTAATAGAAAATAAAACAGGTAAGAAGGTTATTTTAGAAGCAATAGGTGACCCAGGTATATATTATAAGTTTACTTCGACTGGTATTAAAATAATTCAAGTACTTTATAAATTAATAAAAGACCCTTCTTTTAATATTAATGAGCCATTTGATGTTGATTATCTTAATGAAATGAGAATTAAAATTAGTACTGATAATTTTTTTAAGACTTTACTTAGAGCCTCTATGATTGTAGAAACTAATTTAGATTAAAATTTAAACTATTTAAAATAAATATTTAAAATAATGGCTGTAGAACAAAAAAAATTATTTAGCTCAATGCCAAATGAGTTTGAACCACTTAGAAAAGATATGTGGTCTCTTGAATTTCCGGTAGAGATGAATATACCATATACGTTTGAGATAACTTGTGATAGACCTACTGTTACAAATAATGAACAACCTGTACCATATAAAAATCTTACTTTTTATTATAAAGGAAAGACAAATGTTGAAGCTATTAATGTTTCTTTTAGAGATGTTATAGGACCACACGTTTATCAGAAATTATTCCAATGGCAAAAGCAACATACAGACTTTACTACAGGTGCCGGTGGTTATGCTAATCAATATAAGAAAACAATCACACTTAACATGGAAGACCCTGCAGGTGTTGTTATGCAAAAATATATTTTATATGGTTGCTTCTTAACAAATTTATCAGGAGGAAGTTTAGATATGAATGATGATGGTATTGCAGAAGTAAGTTGCACAATAAGATTTGATACATTTGATTTAATATAAGATGAATTTAAAAGAAAATAAAATTATTGGTGGTTTATCAGATAATCTTACTTTAGAAGATATAGCGAAGAAACACAATGTATCTATTGATTATCTTGAAAAACAATTAGAATTAGGTATTGAAGTAGAAAGTGAACATACCTCAGATAAAGAAGTGCAAAAAGAAATTGCTATGGACCACTTATCAGAAAAAGCAAATTATTATGAGGATTTAAAATTAATAGAAAAGAAAACAATGAAAATAAGCGAAGCGATAAAATTAATAGAAGCTAAAACCGGTAAGAAGGTTTCATTGCAAGAAAAATTCTCAAATAAGATAGAATTAGACTATTCTAAATATAGAAAAGGTAATGGTTTTCCAATGACTCCTTGGTCTAAATTTATGTCTAACTTTAATTTTGATATAAATGATATGGATAGAATTTGTAAACATTTAGGTTATGATAATATGGAAGAACTTGTACATAATAATATCACTCCGGCAAAAATTAAAAGTGATAAAAATAAATTGCAAAAATTAAAACAAGCTGTCCGTTCTATAAATACAATGACAAGAGATATGACTGATGGCGGAATGGATATGTTGGTTGAAAAAAATAAATTAAAAGAAAATGTTACCAATGAACAAAGAATGTTGCTTCCAGAAAATATAAGAAAATGTATTCCAGCAGTTGTTTATCCATTATTAGAAAAAATAGAAATGGGGGAGGGTTCATTTATTTTAACCATAAAAAAAGGTAGGTTAATTGGTTATACACTTTTTTATAGATTGTTAAAACAAAGAATATTATTTGGAATATCATCAACAATGAAAGGACAAACTCAAATTTTAATACAAGAAG
>ERZ795061.839-NODE-839-length-30563-cov-6.509702_pt1 | contig 30563 bp, 24 predicted proteins | sample MGYA00375145_ERZ795061 | MGnify/ENA primary metagenome ERZ795061 (study PRJEB30190, sample SAMN05720144) | anaerobic digester metagenome | isolation source: active sludge of municipal wastewater-treating anaerobic digesters | place: USA | collected 2014-12-22 ... | reverse complement strand
GGCATGGACGACCCGGCGATCTGGGAGCGGGCGCTGTACCTCGCGCGCCGCGAGATGGAGCGCGAAGCGGCCCGCGAGGGGCTGGCGCCGTTCTACTGCTGCTCGATGTCGTGTCGCACCATCGTCTACAAGGCGATGCTGACAGGATCGCAGCTCCCACGATTCTACACCGACTTCAAGTATCCCGAGTTCGAGACGGCCATTGCCGTCTTCCACGAGCGCTACGCCACCAACACACAGCCCAGCTGGGAGCTGGCGCAGCCGTTTCGCCTCCTGGCGCACAACGGCGAGATCAACACGCTGTGGGGGAACCGCAATGCGATGACGATGCGTCAGCCGATGCTGGCCACGCCGGCATTCGGTGACAAGAGCGACCGCGTGCGCGACGTGATCGATCCCAGGGGGAGCGACTCGACGTCGCTCGACAATGCGATGGAACTGCTGGTGCGCGCGGGGCGCACGCCGGTGCACGCGGGGATGATGCTCGTCCCTGAGGCGTGGGAGAAGTATCCCGACGTCGACAGCGACGTGAAGGCCTTCTACGAGTATCACCAGTGCGTGATCGAGCCGTGGGATGGGCCGGCCGCGCTGGCCTTCAGCGACGGCGTCACGGTGGCCGCGGCGGTCGATCGCAACGGGTTGCGCCCGTGCCGCTACAAGATCCGCTCCGACGGGATGATCGCGCTGGGGTCGGAGGTCGGGCTGGTCGACTTCGACCCGCGCGAAGTGGTGGAGACGGGGAAGCTCGGTTCCGGAGAGTCGCTGCTGGTCGACACGCAGCGCAAGCTCGTCCTGCGATCGCTCGAGGCCAAGCGCGAGATCGCGACGCGCAAGCCGTACGCCAAGTGGGTCGCGCGCTACATGGCGACGCTCCCGCCGAGCGCCGGCGAGGAACCGCTGGTGACGTCGAGCAGCGCCTTGCTCCCGATGCAACTCGCCTTTGGCTATGGCTTCGAGGACGTGCGGATGGTCCTCGAGCCGATGGGCGGCACGGGGGCCGACGCCGTGTGGAGCATGGGGGACGACACGCCGATTCCGCCGCTCTCGACCTTCCCGCAGGGCGTGTACGCCTACTTCCGCCAGCGCTTTGCGCAGGTGACCAACCCGCCCATCGACTCGCTGCGCGAGACGCAGGTGATGTCGCTGCGCATGCACCTGGGGCGTCGGGGTTCGCCGCTCGAGGAGCGTCCCTCCCACGCCCGCATGCTGCGCGTGGAGCATCCCGTGCTGCTGCCTGACGAGATGCGGGCGCTCCGCGACTTCGCGCTCTTCGACGTGCGCACGCTCGATGCCACCTTCGCCGCGGCCGACGGTCCGGGGGCGATGCTCGTCGCGTTAGGCCGCCTGTCGCGCGAGGCCGAACAGCTCGTCCGCCGCGGGGCGCGCATCCTCATCGTGAGCGACCGGTTGGCCGGTCCGACGCGCGCGCCGATTCCCATGCTCCTCGCGCTGGGGGCGGTGCGACAGCACCTGATTGCGAAGGGGCTCCGCGCCCGTGTGGGGCTGGTGGCCGAGGCGGGTGATGCGTTCGACCCGCATCACGTGGCGGCGCTCGTGGGGTACGGCGCCGAGGCGGTGCATCCGTGGCTGGCGATGGAGACGGTGGCGGCGATGTACGCGGAGGCGCCGGAGCACGGGCGTCGCGATGTCGACGCGACCCAGCGTCCGCTCCCGGCCGAGGCGCTGGCGCGCTATCGCTCGGCGATCGAGAAGGGGTTGCTCAAGGTGCTGGCGAAGATGGGGATCGCCACGCTCTCGTCGTTCTGCGGGGCGCAGATCTTCGAGGCGCTGGGGCTCGGTGCCGAGGTGATCGACCGGTGCTTCGCCGGGACGGTCTCACCGTTAGGCGGCCTGGGATTCGCAGAGCTGGCCGCGGATGCCATGGCGCGCCACCAGGCGGCGTGGCCGCACGTTGGCGAGTTGCCGCACAGCCTCCCCGACTACGGGCGCGTGCGCTTCCGAAAGGACGGTGAGGATCACGGGTGGGCGCCGAGCATCGTGGTGGCGCTGCAACGCGCGACCGGGAGTGCGCGCTCGGCGGGGATCAGCGGCGACGAGGCGTATCGCGACTTCCTGTCGAAGAACGGGGAGCGCCGGGCGTCGGGACCGCGCGACCTGCTGCGCTTCACGACGCGGACGCCCATCCCGCTGGACGAGGTCGAACCGGTGGAGGCGATCCGCCAGCGCTTCGTCTCGTCGGCGATGTCGCTGGGGGCGCTGTCGCCCGAGGCGCATGCGACCATCTCCATCGCCATGAACCGGATGGGGGCACGCTCCAACTCGGGCGAGGGGGGCGAGGATGCGCGCCACTATGCGTCGCTGCCTAACGGCGACCGCGCCGACAACCGCATCAAGCAGGTGGCGTCCGGTCGATTTGGCGTCACGACCGAGTACCTGGCGCGTGCCGAGGAGCTGGAGATCAAGATCGTGCAGGGGGCCAAGCCCGGCGAGGGAGGGCAGCTGCCGGCGCACAAGGTGACGGAGCTGATCGCGCGGCTGCGCCACTCGGTGCCGGGCGTGTCGCTCATCTCGCCGCCGCCGCACCACGACATCTACTCCATCGAGGACCTCGCGCAGCTGGTGCACGACCTCAAGACGGTGAACCCGCGGGCGCGCATCGGGGTGAAGCTGGTGGCGGAGGCCGGGGTGGGGACGGTCGCGGCCGGCGTGGCGAAGGCGTTCGCCGACTACGTGCTCATTGCCGGCTACAATGGCGGGACGGGGGCCTCCCCGCTGTCGTCGATCAAGCACGCCGGCTCGCCGTGGGAGCTGGGGCTGGCCGAGACGCAGCAGGTCCTGGTGAAGAACGGGCTGCGCCACCGCATCGAGGTGCGCGTGGATGGCGGCTTCAAGACTGGTCGCGACGTGGTGATCGGGGCCTTGTTAGGCGCGGAGTCGTTCGGCTTCGGGACGGCGCCACTCGTGGCGCTGGGGTGTGCGATGGCGCGGCAGTGCCACCTCAACACCTGCCCCACCGGCATCGCCTCGCAGCGCGACGACCTGCGCGCCAAGTTCCGTGGGACTCCCGAGCAGGTGGTGGCGTACTTCACGCACGTGGCCGAGGAGGTGCGCGAGATCCTCGCGTCTCTTGGCGTGCGTCGCCTGCAGGACATCGTTGGTCGCGCCGACTACCTGGAACGCGAGGAGCGCCCGGAGCGTCCTCGCGCGGCGCTGCTCGACCTCTCGTTCCTCCTCACGCGCGCCGAGCGGGCGGGGGAACCGGCGGTGCGCACGGTGGCCCGCAACGAGCGGCCGCCGATGCCGTCACTCGACGAACAGATCCTGCGCGACGCCGAGCCGTTCCTCGGGCACGGGCTCCCGTTCTCGGGACACTACAACATCCGCAATCACCACCTGACGGTGGGGGCGCGCGTGGCGGGGACGATCGCCGAGCGGCACGGCGATGCGGGGCTCCCCGCCGAGTCGATGCACCTGCGCTTCAGCGGGAGCGCGGGACAGAGCTTCGGCGCGTTCACCATCTCGGGGATGCATCTCGACCTCGAGGGAGAGGCCAACGACTACCTGGGGAAGGGGCTCAGCGGAGGGGATCTGACCCTTCGCCCGTTCCGCGAGGCGCTGTACGCGCGCGCGAGCCACGAACACCTGATCCTTGGGAACACGGCGTTGTACGGTGCCACGGCCGGGCGCGTCTTTGCCGCGGGGCAGGCGGGTGACCGCTTCGCCGTCCGCAACTCGGGGGCGGTGGCGGTGATCGAGGGGGCGGGGAACCACTGCTGCGAGTACATGACCGGCGGGATCGTCGCCGTCCTCGGGCGGACCGGCCGCAACTTCGGGGCGGGGATGTCGAACGGCGTGGCGTACGTGCTCGATGAACGCGGCGACTTCGCCGGGCGCGTGAACCACGACATGGTCCTGATCGGCGACCTCGATCACGAGGATCGCGTCCTGCTGCATGCCCTCGTGCGCGAGCACCGCGACCGCACGATGAGCCTGCGCGCGCGCACGATCATCGCCAAGTGGGAGTGGTACCTCCCGCTGGTGCGGAAGGTGAAGCCGCGCGGTGCCTCGGAGCACGTGGCGGAGATCCGGCGGCGCTACCTCGACCGTTACGTGCGCCCCGCGGTGGCCAGCGACGCCACGCTCGACGCGGAGGTGCGCAAGACGGCGTAGGGCAGTGAAGGCGGGATCGTCCCCGGCGTGGACGCTGGTCCGCGCCGGGGACGTGTCACTTCTTGCAGAGGTGCTGTAGGGCCACGTCGGCGAAGTTGCCTGCGATGGCGGGGCCGAAGCCCGGCTGCTTGTTCACCGTGCGCTGGAAGACGGTGTTGGACTTCTCGTCGATGTACGTCGCGTTCTCCTTCGTGGCGAACGTCATCTTGGCGCAGTCGAACATGGCGATCGCGCGCGAGGCGGTGAGGTCGCCCTTGGGCGACTTGACCGGCTTGGTGTAGGCCACGCGGATGGTGGCGTTGACGATCCCGTCCTTGCCCTTCTTGACGGTGCGCGGGTCGATGAACACCGGGTTGCCGGTGCGAGTCTTCCCGATCTCCTGCCATCGCGGCTGCGCGGCGGCGGCGGTGGTGGTGACGAGCGGGGCGAGAAGGGCGAGGAGCGCGAGGCGACGCATGAGGGAGGCGACCGAAGCGGGGAGTGGTGGCTGTCTCCGAAACGTTACGCCGATGGGCGCGCGCACCGGAAGGGTCGGGGAAGGAGGACACCGGAGGGGGAGGGCGGGGAGTTGCACGTCGGCGCCGTCGGTGCGATATACGCAGGTGTCAGTGGTTCGCCCGAAGCGCCGCCGTCCACCATCGCTGGAGCCCGTTCATGACCGTTCCCCCGAGCGCCACCCCGCCCGCGTCCCGCAAGATCGTGATTGCCCGCTACGGCAGCACCGGTGGTGCCAAGCTGGGGCTCGACCAACTCAAGAATGCGGGGACGCGCCTTGGCAACGCGGCCGTCATCGAGCGCGAAGCCGACGGCAAGATCGGCTTCACCGAGACCCAGGACTGGGGGATCGGGAAGAGCGCGGCGATCGGCGCGGTCGCGGCGCTCGTGCTCCCGGGGATCGGCCCGGTGATGGGGGCGCTGGCCGGCGGACTCGCGGCCTATTTCATCGACGCTGGCTTCCCCGATGACCTGCTGCGCCAGCTGGGGAGCGGACTCGAGATCGGGACCTCGATGCTCGTTGCCCTGGTGCGCGAGGAAGACCTGTTGCATGCGGAACAGGTGATCGTGACTAGTGGTGGCACGGTGCTGGGGAGCGGCTTCGAGCCGGACCTCGGCGCGGCGCTGGAGCGCATGCGCCCGAACGACGCCAGCTGAGCGGCGGCCCCCCAGAATGGACAGAGCGCCGGTGCGAGTCGATCGCACCGGCGCTCCTGCTTTCAGGTGCGACGCGACGCGTTAGGGAAGTCCCTGCGCGATGCGCAGCTTCACGCGCTCGGCGAACATGGTTTCGAAGGCGCCGGTGCTCCCGCAGGCGACCGGTTCCGTGGAGTTGCCGGCGACGTCCTGCGCGCCGCCGATCATCGCCAGCCGCAACGTGGTGTGCGTCGAGTCCTTCGCGTCGGCAAAGGCGAAGGCGGTGACGTAGACGCGCCAGTTGTCGGCGTTGGAGCCGGTGATCCCCTGCCCGCAGTTGAGCCAACGGGAGATGGGGCGTCCCGCGAAGCTGCGCATCTTGGCGGTGCTGGTGACGCCGACCATGCCGCGCACCGAGTCGCGCGCGTCGACCTGGAGCTTGAGCTCGGCGAAGACCTGCGACGCGGCGTGAAAGACTAGGCCACGCGGCGAGTCGATCGTCACGGTCGACGCCATGGAGTCGACGTTGACCGGGCCGGGGTGACCGATGATGCCGAGGCGCACGCGCGCGTTCTGCGCGCTGGCGGAGCTGCTGGCGACGGCGAGGGCGAGCGACGCGATCAGGAGGCGCACGGCGGGCATTCCTTGGTGGGCGGTGGACCTTCTCCAATCCAACGGGGCGCATGGGGGTGGCGCAAGAGCGTGAGCGATGCGGGTGGCGGCGCCCCCCTGTCGGGCGGGCTCGTCGACAGACGGCTCGTCGCCGACTGGCTCGTCGCCGGAACGCTCTTCGCGGGTCGGCTCATCGCCCTTCGGCGACGAGGAACCCGCGCTGTTTCAGGATGTCGAGCAGCCTCGCGATACGTTGCAGCGATTCGCGGTCGTTCTCGTTGATCGGGTGCGGGTCGCGCGACATGCGCGGCGAGCGCATCTCCTCGGGCGACATGGTGAGCATGCGGTTGCGGTCGCGCGCGGTGGCGTCGACTACGAGGACGATGCCGGTGCGGGCGTCGTCGGCGGGCTCGCGGTGCAGGCGCACACGCAGGCGAATCTCGGCCTCTCCCATTCCGCCACGTCGCACGACGAAGGTGCTGGTCACGACGTCGGCGTCGGCGGCTGGCGCCCCGTCGACGGTCATGCGGGCGCTGTCGAGCGCCTCTCGCACGAGCGAGCGTGCGGAGTCGAGTGTCGTGGCCGACATGAGCGTGTACGGCGGCAGCTGCAACCGCGGCCGGCTCGTCGCGCAGCCGACGGTCGCGGCCAGGGCGAGGACGAAGGCCGGGATGGTGGTGCTGGTGGCGCGCGTCATTCCTCGCCCGCGAACCGACGCAGCATCACCCAATCGTTCTGCACGTCGGTGCCCACGACGAACGGCTTGGTCCCGGCCTGGACGAAGCCGCACTTGGCGTAGAAGGCCTGCGCGCGCGGGTTGTGTTCCCACACGCTCAGCCAGAGGGCGCTCGCGCCTCGAGCGCGCGCGGCGTCGGCGACCGCCTCCATGAGCGCCTGGGCCACGCCACGACCATGCCATGGGGTGTCCACATAGAATCGCCAGAGCTCGAATGGGGCGAGGTGCGCCACGCACGCCGGCGCCTCGCCCACGCGGAGCTGCGCATAGCCGGCGAGGGAGTCATCGACCTCCGCCAGCAGGACGTCGACATCGGGATCGGCGATCTCGGCCCCTTGCTGTGCCTCGCTGTAGCTTTTCGTCAGGTGCAACGCGAGGTCCTCGGGGGAGTTCGAGTCGCCGAACGCCGCGGCGAAGGTGCGCGCCGCGATGTCAGCGAGCGCGCGTGCGTCGTGCGCGGTCGCTCGCCGCACGCGGACGGTGGGGCGGGGGGCGTCGGCGTTCATGGTGCTCCCAGTCGTTGGCGCACGAGTTCGAGGATGCGGTTCTCGATCGCCCCGGTACTCTCGCAGGCGATGGGATCGCCGAGCGGGCCGCTGAACGCCTGCGCACCGGCGGCGACCGCGACACGTACGCGTGAACCCCCGCCGTTGGCGGCGGCGACCCCGGCGAGGATCGCCATGTGAATGCGATAGGCGTTGGCGGTCGCGCCCGTGTGGCCGATGCCGCAGTCGACCCAGGTGGACATCTGCTTGCCGGCGAAACGTCGGGTGTGCTTGAGCCCGAGATTGCCCACCAGCCCCGCGGCCGAGTCACGCACGGCCACCTCGACCCCGAGTGAATCGAGGGCGAATCGCAGCGCGGTGAAGACGGCCCCGGGAGGGGCGTTGACGGCGACCGCGGTTCCCACGGTGTCCAGACGAACAACACCGCGAAAGCCGGGGAGCATGACGGTGGCATTGAGCGCCTGCGCGCGGGCAGGCGAGGCGGCGCCGGCGATGGCGAGGAGGAGCGCGGCGAGCGGTGTCAGGAGACGTCGCGGAGCCATGGCGAGAGTCGAGGTCGAAGAGCCGGGTACCAGCTGCTGCACTGATACCCGGCGAGGCGCCAACGTGCCCGCGTGCCGGGCCGCCTACTTGAAGCGCATTCCGTTGGGCGCAATGTAGCCCTTCCCGGGAGTCGGGGCGGGCTTGGGCGGTGGTGCCCCTCGCCCACGATCCCCAGACCCCTTGGCCGGCGGGGAACCCGTACGCTCGGCGCGTGCGGTCCGCTCGACCGCGGCGGGCCGTTCTCCGGTGGCGGCCGGACGCGAGTCGCTGCGCATGGTGAGGGCGATGCGCCCACGGGCGAGGTCGACCGACTGCACGGTGACCTTCACCTTCTGCCCCACCTTCACCACGTCGTTGGGGTCCTTGACGTAGCGATCGGCCAACTGGCTCACGTGCACGAGGCCGTCCTGGTGGACGCCGATGTCGACGAAACAGCCGAAGGCGACGATGTTGGTGACGACTCCTTCCAGGACCATGCCGGCGGAGAGGTCCGCGGGCTTCTGGATGTCATCCCGGAAGGCGGGGGGCTCGAACGCCTGACGAGGGTCACGTCCGGGCTTGCGCAGTTCATCCACGATGTCGCGCAGCGTGGGGAGTCCCACGTCGCCGGAGACGTAGCGCGAGAGTTCGACGGTGCCGAGCAGCGCATCGTTGCCGATGAGCGAGGCGACGTCGGCCCCCAGGTCGCTGGCCATGCGTTCGACCAGGGCGTATCGCTCGGGGTGAACGGCGCTGGCGTCGAGCGGGTGTTGGCCGCCGCGCACGCGCAGGAAGCCGGCGGCCTGCTCGAAGGCCTTGGCGCCCAGGCGCGGCACCTCGCGCAGTTCGGCGCGCGACTTGAGTCCGCCGCGCTGGTCGCGCACAGCGACAATGGACTGGGCGAGCGAGGGACCGATCCCCGAGACATAGGCCAGCAGGGCAGCGGAGGCCGTGTTGACCTCGACGCCGACGCGGTTCACGCAGGAGGCGACGATCTCGTCGAGGCGCGACTTGAGGCGCGGCTGGTTGACGTCGTGCTGGTATTGGCCCACGCCGATCGACTTGGGGTCGATCTTGACCAGCTCGGCGAGCGGATCTTGCAGCCGGCGGGCGATGGAGACCGCGCCGCGCAGCGAAACGTCGAGTTCGGGGAACTCGCTGCGGGCGAGGTCGGAGGCGGAGTAGACCGATGCGCCGGCCTCGTTGACCACGACGACCTGCGGGCGCGGTGCATCGAGCTCGCGCAGCGCGGCCTTCACCAGCGTCTCGGTCTCGCGGCTCGCCGTCCCGTTGCCGATGGCGATGAGCTCCGGGGTAAAGCGGGTCGCCATCGCGCGAATGGCGCCCGCGAAGCGGTCTTCCTGGTGGAGATAGAGCGTGTCGGTGTGGACGAGGGCGCTGGTGGCGGTGACGACGGCGACCTTGACCCCGGTGCGGAAGCCCGGGTCGAGGCCGATCACGCGTCGCTCGCCGGCCGGCGGGGCGAGGAGGAGTTGCTCCAGGTTGCGACCGAAGATCGTGATCGCCTCGTCGTCGGCGCGCGACTTGAGCTCCAGGCGCAGCTCGACCTCGATGGCGGTCGCGAGGATGCGCTTGTAGGCATCCGTGGCCGCGAGTGTGAGCTGCTGCGCGGCGCGGCGTCCCTCGAGGATCTCGCGGGTGAGGCGTGTGATGATCGCCTCGACCGGGGCCTCGATGCGCCACATGAGCTCTTCTTCCGCCTCGCCGCGACGAATGGCGAGCATGCGATGCGACGGGATCGTCCCTAACGACTCGCTGAACTCGAAGTAGTCCTTGAACTTGGAGGCGTCGCTGGCCTTGCCCGGGAGTACGGTGCTCTTCACGATCCCCTGCGCACGCGTCATCTCGCGCACCCAGCCGCGCACGGTGGCGTCTTCGGCCACCTGCTCGGCGATGATGTCGCGCGCGCCCAGGAGCGCCGCGTCGACCGTGGGCACCTCGAGCGTCTCGTTGACGAACGCGGCGGCGGCCTCGAGCGCCTCGGCGTCGTTGAGTGCGCCGCTCCATAGCTGCTCGGCGAGCGGGGCGAGGCCGCGCTCGCGGGCGATCATCGCGCGCGTGCGACGCTTGGGCTTGAAGGGGAGGTAGAGGTCCTCGAGCGCCTGCTTGGTGTCGGCGGCGTTGAGCTGTGCACGCAGCGCGTCGTCGAGCTTGCCCTGCTCGTCGATGCTCTTGATGATGGCGGCGCGCCGCTCTTCCATCTCGGCCAGGTAGTCGGCGCGGTCGCGGACGTCGCGGAGCTGGACTTCGTCGAGCCCGCCGGTGACTTCCTTGCGATAGCGGGCAATGAAGGGGAGGGTGTTCCCCTCGTCGAAGAGGCCCAGGGTGCGCTCGACCTGTCCCGTGGCGAGGGACAGCTCCTTGGCAACGCGGGCGATGATGCTGGGAGATGTGGCGGTCGTGGTTGTGTCGGACATGCGGCGAGGATCGCGAACCGAAAGGACCGATGGCGGCGGGACACGCGACCGGTGTGGAGCGGGCAAGCTGAACGCGTCGCGCGTGCGGGGCAACGGCTTGACATCGTGGCCACGTGTCGCTGCCGTGCGGCGGGACGGCGGCGGTCACGCGTGCGGTTCGTGGTGCGACGGGCATGCGGAACGCGCCCGATTGACGTCCGGGGGTTGACCATACAGTTTAACCACATGGTTAAACCAACTGGTTCAACACGCCCGGCCCGTGCCGCGGCCCGCCGCACGGGAAAGGGCGCGGGCACAGGCGCCCGAACGAGCGCTCGGCCGGGCGCTGGCAAGGGCGCGGAGAAGCCCAAGGCGAGCCCGACGCGCGCGCGATCGAAGGGCGCCGCCGCTGCGGCCGTCCCCTCCGCCCCGTCCGCCACACCCGCGCGCCCCGCCGATGATCAGGCGAGCCGCGAGCGCATCCTGGCCGCCGCGCACCGCGTCTTCATCCGGCAGGGGACCGCCAAGGCGCGCACGCAGGAGATCGCCGACGAGGCCGGGGTCAACAAGGCGCTCGTGCACTACTACTTCGGGACCAAGGAGGCGCTCGCCGACGCGGTCTTTCGCAACGCCGCCTCGCAGTTCATGCCGCGCATCTTCGGGATCCTCGCCTCCGACACGCTCTCGATCGAGGACAAGGTGCGCGCCGTGGTGCGCGAGCAGGTCGAGTTCCACCTGGCCCGCCCGTACCTCGCCGGCTACGTGATCAGTGAGGCGCACGCCGCACCGGAGCGTGTGCGCGCCGTGATGAGCGGGGCGACCGGCGGGGCGCCACTCGGCGTCTTGCGTCGGCAGCTCGCGGCGGCCGCGGCGGCCGGCGACATCCGCCGGATCTCCGCCGAGCACTTCGTGGTGAGCCTCGTGGGGCTCCTCGTCTTTCCGTTCATCGCGCGTCCCCTCTTGCCGGTCCTCATCGGGATCGACGACGATCGCTTCCCTGCCTTCGTCGAGGCGCGCAAGCGCGAACTCCCCGACTTCTTCCTTGCAGGGCTGCGTCCGTGAACGCCACGCGATTCCTCCTCACCGTATGCGCGTTAGGCGCCGCCACCGGCGCCGGCGCCCAGGACACCCTCTCGCTCGGCGCGCTGCAGGCGGCCGCGGTGCAGCGCGACCCGCGCGCCGTGCAGCCCGAACTCCTGCGCGCCGCCAGCGCCCAGCGCCTCACGACGCTCGACATGGAGCGCCGCCCGCAGCTGGCCTTCAATGGAAGCGCGTCGCACCAGAGCGACGTGACGCAGATTGCCCTCAAGCTCCCGGGGGCGTCGGTGCCGACGCCACCCAAGGATCGCTGGCAGGCCACCCTCGACCTGCAGCAGGTGGTGTACGACGGTGGATCGATTGCCGCGCGCCAGTCAGTGGAGCGCGCGCGACTCGCCGAGTCGTCCGCCGCGGTCGATGCCGCGCTCTATCGCCTGCGTGGCGAGGTCAACGGCGCCTTCTTCTCGGCGTACCTCCTGCAGGAGCGCACGCGCGAGTTCGACGCGTTGCTCGGCGACCTCGAGGCCCGGTTGCAGCTGGCGCGAGCCCGCGTCGTGAACGGAGCCGCGCTTCCACGCGACACGTCGGCCATCGTGGCCGAGCAGTTGCGCGCCGTGCTGGCCCGCGACGAAGCGGTGTCGGCGCGGCGCGCGTCGATCGCCGTCCTCGAGCGCCTGACGGGACGCACCATCGCCGAACCCTCCGTCTTCGCGTTGCCGGCGCTGGCGCTCGAGGTGGCCCGCAGCCGCGACGAGGGACGCGTGGAGGCGCTGCGGGCCCGTCCCGAGTTTGCGCAGTTCGCCCGCACGCGTGAACGGCTCGAGCGTGAGGCCGCGCTGACACACGTCGAGAATCGCCCACGCGTCCTTGCCTTCGGGCAGGCGGGGCTCGGTCGTCCGGGGCTCAACCAGTTCCGCACCGATCCCGACGAGTTCTGGCAGGCGGGGCTCCGTATCGAGTGGCGCCCCTGGACCTGGCGCAGCGCCGACCGCGCCTCCGAGTCGTTGCGGCTGCAACAGCGCATCGTGACGACCGAGGAGCGCGCGCTCGCCGACCAGTTGGCGCGCGCGGTCGAGAGTGATCTCGCCGACATGCAGCGGCTGCAACAGGCGCTGGTGAGCGATGCGCGCCTCGTCGCCCTGCGCGTCGACATCGAACGCCAGGCACGCGCGCAGTTCACCGAGGGGGCGATCACCGGCGCCGAGTACGTCGAGACGCGCACGGATGTCGTCGAGGCGAACCTCACGTTGCAGCGGCACCGCGCCGAGCTGGCGCAGGCCGAAGCCCGCTATCTCACCACGTTGGGGCTCGCCCCGCGTTCACTCCAGCCGTAGCACCCATGTCATCCGTTCGACAGTTCATGATGGTAGCGACCCTCCTCTCGGTCGCCGCCTGCCGCCGGGAGATCGCCGACGCCTACGGCAACTTCGAGGCAACCGAGGTGACGGTGTCGGCGGAGGCGAGCGGGCGCGTCCTGCGGCTCGACGTGGAAGAAGGGGCGCGACTCGCCGCGGCCGCCGACGTCGGCCTCATCGACACCACGACGCTGGCGCTGCAGCGTGCCGAATTGCTCGCGCGGCGAGCGGCGGCGCAGGCGCGCGTGCGCGAGGTCGATGCCAACGCCGCGACGCTGGAGACGCAGCGGGTGATCGCCGAGCGCGAGCTGGCGCGCACGCGTCGGCTGCTGGCACAGCAGGCAGCGACCGCGCAGCAGGGCGATCGCGCGGAGCGCGACGCGAAGGTGCTGGGCGATCAGCTGCAAGGTGCGGCGGCCACCCGTTCGACCGTCGGGAAGGAGGTGGCCTCGATCGACGCGCAGGTGGCCTCGATCGACGAACGCCTGCGCCGCAGCCGCGTCGTGGCCCCCGGAGGCGGAACGGTGCTGGCCCGCTACGTGGAGCCCGGCGAGTTCGTGCAGCTCGGGACGCCACTGTTCAAGATGGCGGCGCTCGACACGCTGACGCTGCGGGCGTACCTGAGCGGGGCCCAGTTGGCGCAGGTGGCGCTCGGGCAGTCGCTGACGGTGCGCGTAGACGCGGGCGGCGACTCGCTCCGCACCGTGCAGGGACGCGTGACCTGGATTGCGGCAACCGCCGAGTTCACCCCCACGCCGATCCAGACGCGCGAGGAGCGCACGGTGCAGGTGTACGCGGTCAAGCTCGCCGTGCCTAACGTGGATGGGCGGCTGCGCATCGGGATGCCCGCCGAGGTGACGCTCGCCGCGGCGGCACCCGCATCCGGCGCCTCGAAATGAGCACCGGGGTGCAGTCGCCGCTGGTGTCAGGTGCATCGCGCGCGGGGGGCGCCGTGGCGGTGCGCGATTTCACCAAGCGCTTCGGCGACGTGACGGCGGTGGACGGCATCTCGTTCGACATCGCGTCGGGAGAGCTGTTCGGCTTCATCGGCCCAGACGGGGCGGGGAAGACGACGCTCTTTCGCACGATGGTGACGCTGCTCGTCCCCGACGCCGGGCGTGTGGAGGTGCTTGGGCGCGACGTGGTGGTTGACCTGTGGGCGCTGCGGTCGCGCGTGGGCTACATGCCGGGACGTTTCTCGCTGTACCCCGACCTGAGCGCGATGGAGAACCTGCAGTTCTTCGCCTCGGTCTTCGGGACGAGCGTGGACGAGGGGATGCGGATCATCGAACCGATCTGGCGGCAACTGGCACCGTTCGCCAGCCGCCGGGCGGGGGCGTTGTCCGGGGGGATGAAGCAGAAGCTCGCGTTATGCTGCGCTCTCGTGCACGCCCCCGAGATCCTCTTCCTCGACGAGCCCACGACCGGGGTGGACGCGGTGTCGCGGCGCGAGTTCTGGGACTTGCTGGACCGACTACGCGGCGGCGGCCTCACGATCGTCGTCTCGACGCCCTACATGGATGAAGCAAGTCGCTGCGATCGTGTGGCGCTGATGCAGAAGGGGCGCCTGCTCCTGGTCGACGCCCCCGGGGCGATCGGTGAGGCGTATCCACGCCCCATCTTCTCTGTGCGTGCCCCCGAACGACTCGGGACGCTGGGGGTGCTGCGGCGCTTTCCGCATGCGGCGGCGGTGTGGCCCTTTGGGGAAGTGGTGCACTACACCGATGCGCGCCCCGGCATGTCGAACGCGTCGATCATCACCGAAGTCGAGGCATTCGCGCGCGCCGCGGGAGTCGAGGCGCTGGAGGTGCGGCCGATCGCGGCGGGAATCGAGGACGCCTTCATGTGGCACATGATGGCGCAGGAGCGGGCGTGAGCGCGCTGGCGATCGACGCGCGCGCGCTCACGCGACATTTCGGCGACTTCACGGCCGTCGACGCCATCACGTTTCACGTGGCACAAGGCGAAGTCTTCGGCTTCCTCGGCGCTAACGGTGCGGGGAAGACGACGGCGATGCGCATGCTGATCGGGCTGCTCGAGCCGACCTCAGGCTCGGCCACCGTCGCCGGCTTCGATGTGGCAAGCGCATCGGAGTCGGTGCGTCGCAGCATCGGCTACATGAGCCAGAAGTTCTCGCTCTACGACGACCTCACCGTACAGGAGAACATCACGCTGTACGGTGGCATCTACGGGCTGAGCGACGCGCAGATCGCCGAGCGGATGCATGCGCTGCTCGGTCGCATCGGGCTGGAGCACGCGCGCAAGGAGCTGGTGCGGCGCATCCCGTTAGGCTGGAAACAGCAGCTCGCCTTCTCGGTGGCGCTGCTGCACGAGCCACGCATCGTCTTCCTCGATGAGCCAACCGGGGGCGTGGATCCCATCACCCGGCGGCGCTTCTGGGAGATGATCTACGAGACCGCGGCGACGGGGACGACGGTGCTGGTCACGACGCACTACCTCGATGAGGCGGAGTACTGCGACCGGCTGTCGATCATGGTCGATGGTGCGATCGCCGCCATGGGGACGCCGGGCGAGGTGAAGGGGGCCTACGACGCCTCGTCGCTCGATGAGGTCTTCCTGCGCCTGACGCGTCCGGGGGCCGCATGAGGGCCTTCCTCGGCTTCGTGCGCAAGGAGGCGTTTCACATCCTGCGCGACAAGCAGACGTTCTGGATCCTCCTGCTCATGCCGCTCGTGCAGGTGCTCCTCTTCGGCTTTGCGGTGCGCACCGACGTGTACGACATCCGGCTGGCGATCGTCGATCCATCGCCCGGTCCCGCATCGCGCGTACTGATCGAACGCTACTCGGCGTCGCCGCGCTTTCGCGTGATGGGCGTGTACGCGAGCACGGCGCCCCTCGATCAGCAGTTCCGCGAAGGCACGCTACGACAGGCCATCGTCCTGCCACCCGACGTGGACCGGGCGCTGCTCGGACGCGCGCCGCTGTCCATCCAGGTCGTCACCGACGCCGCCGATCCCAACACCGGGAGCATCATGCAGGCGTATGCGTCGGCGGTGCTGCAGCGCTGGCACGCCGAACAGACCATGCGGGCCGGCGGCGTGCGGCTCGATGTCGCGGCGCGCATGCGATTCAACCCGACGCTGGAAAGCGTGAACCTCTTCGTCCCCGGGCTCATCGCGCTCGTGCTCACCATCGTCTCGGCGATGATGACGGCCATCTCGATCACGCGGGAGAAGGAGACGGGGACGATGGAGATGCTGCTCGTCTCGCCGCTGCATCCGGTGGCGATCGTCGTGGGCAAGGTGGTCCCGTACGTCGTCATGGGCTTCACCAATGTCCTGCTGGTGCTGGGGGCGGCGCGACTCGTCTTCGGCATGCCGCTGCGCGGGAACGTCGCACTGCTTCTCGCCGAGGCACTGCTCTACATCCTCACCGCGTTGGCACTCGGCATCGTGATCTCGACGAGTGCGGCGACGCAGCGCACCGCGATGATTGCCGCGATGGCCGGGCTTCTCCTCCCGACGCTCATGCTCTCGGGCTTCATCTTCCCGCTCGATTCGATGCCCACGCCGCTGCAGGTGATCTCCAACATCATCCCGGCGCGCTGGTTCCTCATCATCGTGCGCGGGATCATGGTGAAGGGGGCGGGGCTCGCCACGCTGTGGCAGGAGACGCTCATCCTGCTCGCCCAGACCGTCCTGCTCCTGGCCGTTGGAGTGCGACGCCTCGCCATCCGGCTGGAGTGATCGATGCGCACCATCTTCTTCCTGATGCGAAAGGAGTTCCTCCAGGTCTTTCGCGACAAGGCGACGGTCTTCCAGATCTTCTTCATTCCCGTCGTGCAGCTGCTCATCCTGTCGAACGCGGCGACGTTCGACATCAAGCGCACCGCGCTGGCCGTGGTCGACGAAGACCGCTCGACCGTCTCGGCCGGGCTCATCCAGCGCCTCGAGGGGGGCGGGCGATTCTCCGTCGTCCGGTTGCAGCCGACGATTGCCGGCGTGGAGGCGGCGCTGCTCGACCGCGAGGTCTCGGCCGTGCTGCACATCCCGCACGGCTTCGAGGACGACCTCGTGCGCGAGCGGCACGCCCCGTTGCAGCTGCAGTTCAACGCCGAAGAAGGGGCGGCGGCAGGGATCGTGCAGGCGGCGGCGCTGGCGGTGCTCACCGACTACGCGCGGGAGCTGGGGGTGTCGCTCCCGCGTGGCCCGGCGGGTGTGTCTGGCGCGATGACCGTCGGCGCACCGCTCGACCTGCGCACGCAGGGGTGGTTCAATCCGTCGCGCAACTACAAGCACTACATGGTGCCGGCGCTCCTGGTCTCGCTCACGACCATCATCGGGCTCCTGCTCACGGCACAGAACATCGCGCGGGAGAAGGAGCTGGGGACGCTGGACCAGTTGAACGTCACCCCCATCACGAAGGGGCAGTTCATCACCGCGAAGCTCCTCCCGTTCTGGCTGTTGTCGCTCGTGATCTTCAGCATTGGCCTCATCATCGGGAAGGTCGTCTTCGGGATCCCGACGCGCGGGAGCGTGCCGCTGGTCTTCCTCTCGGCGGCGATCTATCTCGTCGTCGCGCTCGGGATCGGGCTCTGGATCTCGACGTTCACGAGCACGCAGCAGCAAACGATGTTCGTGGCCTTCTTCATCGTGCTGATCTACCTGCTCATGAGCGGGCTCTTCACCCCCGTCGACTCGATGCCGCGGTGGGCGCAGTGGGTGGCCGAGGCCAATCCGGTCAAGCACTTCGTCTTCATCATGCGCGCCGTGCTGGTGAAGGGGGCGGGGGTGGAGACCGTTCTCAGGCCGCTGGCGATCCTCGCGGTGGGCGGTGTGGCGGTGCTTTCGCTGGCGGTGCGACAGTACTCCAAGCAGGCGCACTGAAAACGGTGGGGGCGAGGTGAGGCGAAGTCGTTGACTCCCGCCCCGCACCCCGTAGCTTTCGCCAACGCCCCCGCTCGCGCGCGGGGGCGTTTTTTTGTGTCCTCCGGCGCTCCGCCCGTCCCAAGCCAGGCAGCACCTCATGTTCGATTCGAAGACGCGCACCATCGTGGTCGTCGGCGCCCAGTGGGGCGACGAAGGGAAGGGGAAGCTCGTCGACGTGATCGCCGAGAAGGCCGATTGGGTCGTGCGCTACCAAGGGGGGGCCAACGCCGGCCACACGGTGCACATCGGTGAGGACTCGTTCGTCCTGCACCAGATCCCGTCGGGGATCCTGCACCCCGGGGTGCGGTGCGCGATCGGCAACGGCGTGGTGCTCGACCCCGAGACGCTCTTCACCGAGATCGACGAGCTGGTGAAGGACGGGATCGATGTAGAGGGGCGCCTCTATGTGTCGGACCGCGCCCATCTCGTGATGCCGTATCACAAGCTGGTCGATTCGGAGAGCGCGGCCTCGAAGGCGATCGGGACGACGGGACGCGGCATCGGTCCTTGTTACGAAGACAAGGCGGGGCGCCGCGGCGTGCGCGTGGTCGACCTCAAGCACATGAACAACCTGCGCCCATTGGTGGAGAAGGGGGTCGAGACGGCCAACATGCGCCTCGAGCGCAACGGCTCGACCAAGCGCGCGTCGGTGGACGAGACGATGGAGCGCCTGGGGGCGCTGGCGCCGCGCCTCACCGCGCTGTCGGAGGACCTGGGGCTGGCGATGCACCGCGCGGTGAAGAGCGGGGCGGCGATCCTGCTCGAGGGGGCGCAGGGGTCGTTGCTCGACGTCGACCACGGCACCTATCCGTTCGTGACGTCGAGCAACACGACGGTGGGCGGGGCCGCCACCGGCTCGGGGATCGCCCCCACCGCGCTGCACACGGCGTTAGGCGTGGTGAAGGCGTACACCACGCGCGTGGGCAACGGCCCGCTCCCCACCGAGTTCGAGGAGCCGCTGCACTCGCATGTGCGCACGCTGGGCAACGAGTTCGGCGCGACGACCGGGCGTCCGCGTCGCTGCGGCTGGTTTGACGCCGTGGTGGTGCGCTACGCCGTGCGCGTGAACGGCCTCACCGACCTGGCGGTGACCAAGCTCGACGTGCTCGACACGCTCGACTCACTCGGCGTCTGCACCGGGTATCGCGTCGGCGACACGCTGTACGAGGAGTTCCCGGCCGACATCAGCGTCCTCGACGCGATCGAGCCGGTGTACGAGTGGTTCCCCGGGTGGAAGACGTCGACCTCCGATGCGCGGTCGCTCGCCGACCTGCCGCGCGAGGCCCGCGCCTACCTCGACCGCATCGAGGCGCTCGTCGATGCGCCCATCCGCTTCGTCTCCGTGGGGACGCGTCGCGACCAGATCATCGATACGTCGCTCGAGTCGCGCTAGCCATGCCAACGAGCGAGGACGCCCTATCGCAGGATCCGGACGTCGTGGTCGTGGGGGCCGGCCCCTGCGGGCTGGCCGCCGCGATCTCGCTCGGGCGGGCCGGCTTTCGCACCGTCGTCGTCGATGCCGAGTGCGTCGTCAGCTCGATCACGCAGTACCCGACGTACGCGACCTTCTTCTCCACGGCGGAGAAGTTGTCGTTAGGTGGGCTCCCCTTCGTCATCTCCGAGGCCAAGCCCACGCGGCGTGATGCGCTGACGTACTACCGCGCGGTGGTGCAGCACTTCCACCTCACCGTGCGGCAGTTCGAGCGTGTCGAGGCGATCGAAGGGAGCGCGCCGCACTTCACCGTGCGCACGCGCCGGCGCGGGGGCGAGGAGGGGCGCATCGCCTGCCGTGCGGTCGTCGTGGCGACCGGGTACTGGGGCTCGCCCAACCGCCTCAACGTCCCGGGCGAGGACCTTCCGCACGTCACGCACGCCTACCGCGAGGGGCACGTCGCCTTCCAGCAGACCGCGGTGGTCGTCGGCGGCGGCAACTCGGCGGCCGAAGCGGCGCTCGACCTGTGGCGCGCCGGTGCCGCGGTCACACTCGTGCACTTCGGGCCGTCGTTCGACAAGAAGATCAAGCCGTGGATCCTCCCCGATCTCAACAATCGGATTGCCGAAGGGGCGATTCACGTGCGGTGGAACTCCCGCGTGACGGCGATCCACGGGGACGTGGTCGAGATCGTGGACGCCGCAGGGAGCGCGGGGCGCGTGCAGGCCGATCACGTCTTCCTGCTCACCGGCTTCGCGCCTAACGTGGCCCTGCTGCGCGACGCGGGGGTGCCGATCGACGCCGAGACGGGCATCCCGTCGCACGACCCCGCCACGCTGGAAACGAGTGTCCCCGGGCTCTTCATCGCGGGGGTCGTGACGGCGGGCTACGATGCCAACAAGGTCTTCATCGAGAATGGGCGCTTTCATGGCGACTTCATCGCGGCGCGCCTGCAGGGTTCGGCGCCGCCACCGCCGCCACGGTTGAGCCGGGAGCTGGATACGTAGGGACGGGAGACGGGAGTTCGGGGTGCACGGCGCGGCGGAGTGCAGCTGTCCGTGTTGCCGGCTTTCTCGACCTCTCATTTCGTCAAGGCACGCGCCAGTGGTTGGTCCACTCGTGAGGCACAACATGGACGATCTCGTTACGCGACGGCGGTTTCTGGCGGATGGGGTGACGTGCACGGCGCACCTGGCGCTGGCCGCCGCGCTTGCACCTGACGCGGTGCGGCGATTGTGGGCGCAGGCGCGAAGCGGCGCGGTGATCGCCACGGAGCCGTTCGGTCGCCTGGAGCAGGTCGCCGACGGGGTGTGGGCACTCATCTCGACGCCGCTCGGCGGGTCGTACGTGACGGTCGCCAACGGGGGGCTGATCGCCGGGAAGTCGGGGGTGCTCGCGATCGAGGGGTTCATGACCCCCGAGGGGGCGCGCTGGCTCGCGGGCAAGGCGCGCGAGCTCACCGGGCGCTGGCCCACGCACGTCGCCGTCACGCATTACCACTCCGACCACATCAACGGCGTCGCCGCGTATCGTGACGAGGGGGCGAAGCCCGCCATGCTCGTCACCGACGAGACGCGCGGGGCGGTGCTCGGCGCCGTCCTGCCGCAGGTGACCCCCGCCGACGAGGCGCGGCGCGAGGCACTGGCGCAGTCGGTTGCTCCTGGCGGCGATCCGGCCACGATCGACCTCGGCGGGCGCTCGGTGCGGCTCGTCAGGCGCCGCGGGCATACGCCGAGCGATGTCACGGTCGAGGTGGACGACCCGTCGATCGTCTTCACCGGCGACCTGGTGTGGAACGCCATGTTCCCCAACTTCGTCGATGCGATGCCGACGGCGCTCGCCGACGCGACGCGCGCGCTGCGCCGCACGCGGGCGACGACGTACGTCCCCGGGCATGGCGGCGTGGCCACCGATGCCGACGTCGGGCGCTACCTGGCAATGCTGGGCGAGGTGGAGCAGGCCGCGCGCGCCGCGCACACCCGCGGGACGCCGGCCGCGGCGGCGGCAGCGGGCTTCGCCCTGCCGCCGGCGTTAGGCGAATGGGCGCTGTTCAACAAGGTCTTCTTCGAACGGGCGTTCTCGGCGTGGTACCGCGAACTCGGCGCCGGTGATGGCGCCAAGCGATAGCGCCGCGCGCGGAGGGCCGCGGCACCCGCCCGAGCTCCCCGCCGAGCCGGACGTGATCGTCATTGGCGGTGGAACGGCGGGCGCCGCCGCCGCGCGCCTCCTCGCCACCTGGGGGCACCTCGTCGTCCTGCTCGAGCGAGAGGGAACGCGCGCCCCGCTCGCCGAGTCGCTCCCCCCGAGCTGCGTCCCCCTGCTGGAGACGATCGGCGTGCGCGCCGCCGTCGAGGGGGCGGGCTTCCTGCGCTGCACGGGCAACACCGCCTGGTGGGGGGGCGAACCGATGCGCGTGGAGACGTTCCCCGGCGGACGGCTGGGCTTCCAGGTCGTGCGCGGGAAGCTGGAGGAGGTGCTGGGGGGGCGCGCGACGGCGGCCGGGGTGGTGCGCGTGCAGCCGGCGACGGTGTTGCGCGTCGATCGCGAGAGCGACGTGAACGTGGTGGACGTCGCGCTGGCCAGCGGACGCCACTCCCTGCGCGCCCCGTGGGTCCTCGATTGCAGCGGGCGGGCGGGGGTCGTGGCGCGCAGCCACCGCGTCCCCGCCCCGGACGGGGTTCGCACCGTCGCCCTCATCGACGTATGGGAGAAGCCGTTCGGGTGGGCGCTCCCCGACGAATCGCACACGCTCGTGGAGAGCGCGACGTGGGGGTGGGGGTGGTCGGTTCCGGTGACGCGCGAACGACGCTTCGTCACCATGATGGTCGATCCCGTGGCCACGCAGCTGACGGGCGACGAGGGGCTGGCCGCTCGCTATGCGGAGCTGCTCGCGTCGCTTCCGGCGTTGGGCGAATTGTCCCAGGGGGCGCGTTGCAGCGGTGCGCCGTGGGCGTACGAGGCCACGCCCTACCATAGTCATGACGTCGCCTTCCCGGGGCTCCTGCTCGTCGGCGACGCGGCGAGCGCCATCGACCCGCTCTCCTCCTATGGAGTGAAGAAGGCACTCGCCTCCGCCTGGCTCGCCGCCGTGACGGTACACACGGCCTTCGTCTCGCCGGAGCACGCCCCGCTGGCGGCCGACTTCTTCTCCGAGCGCGAGCGCGCCTACGTGCAGAGCGCCACGCAGGGGCTGCGCGGGCTCTCGCGCGAGGCGGAACCCGGGGGGAGCGCGGTCCCCTTCTGGTCGGCGCGCGCGGAATTGGAGGGGGGGAACGAGGCGGAGCTCTCCGGCGAGGCATCGGTCGAGCGCCTGCGTCACGACCCTGCGGTCCTCGCCGCTTTCGAGACGCTGCGGCAGGCACCCGCCATTCGGCTCGTCCCATCGGACGGGGGGCGCCGCGTACTGCGCCCGGTCGTGCGCGGCAACGTCGTCGTCCCGGAGGAACACCTCGTCCTGCCCGGGGACGAGGTGGCGTTGCGCTACCTTCGGAGCGTCGACTTGCTGGCGTTGCTCGATATCGCCAGCCGCCATGACGACGTGGGGGCGATGTATGCGCAGTTCGCCCGCCTCATGGGTCCCATCCCCCTCCCCGACTTCCTGGGGGCGCTGAGTGTGCTGGTGGGGAAGGGGTTCGCTCGTCTTGCTTGACATCACCCGGTTTCGCCCGTAGAACAGGCGGAACGCGTCGACAGGGGACACATGGCGTTGGGTAGCTTCCTAACGAGGGTCGCTGGAGTGGCGAGCGCGCTGGCGGCAGTGGCGCCGCTCGCGCACGCGCAGCCGCAGCGTCCGCAGGCCGATACCGGCGGATTCGTCATCTCCGACCCGCTGGTCGTGAGCAAGTGCCAGAAATGCCACGCCCGCGATTCGACCGGGCACATGGGGCGCCTCTCGTACCTGCGCAAGACGCCGGAAGGGTGGGAGGCCTCGGTGCGCCGGATGGCGTCGCTGGCCGACGTCAAGCTGCAGCCGACGGACGCGCGGGCGATCGTGAAGTACCTCGCCAACAAGCAGGGGCTCGCCCCGGCGGAGGTGCGCGGCGCGCGCTTCGAGATGGAGCGGCGCTTCATGGACTTCCGCTACACGGGCGACGCCGTCACCGAACGCACGTGCCGCGCCTGTCATTCGGTGGGGCGCGTGATGTTGCAGCGCCGCACGAAGACTGAATGGGAGCTGCTGATCGCGACGCACCGCGGCTACTACCCCAACTCCGACTTCCAGGCCTTCCGCCGTTCGGGGCCGTCGAGCGACAGCGCGCCGGCACCGCACCCCATGGACCAGGCCATCGGGCACCTGTCCAAGGCTTTCCCGCTGCAGACTCCCGAGTGGACCGCGTGGTCGGCGACGATGCGACCGGCTCCCATGGAAGGGAGCTGGCTCCTCTCGGGCTACGAGGTGGGGCGCGGGGCGCTGTTCGGGCGGCTGACGGTGCGCAAGGTTCCGGGGACGGACGACGAGTTCACGTCGCGTGCGGTGTACCGCTTTGCATCTGGCGGCGACCCGGTGGTGCGCGAAGGCAAGTCGGTGGTCTACACCGGGCACCAGTGGCGCGGGCGCTCGGCGGCACCGGGCACCAGCGCCGATTCCTCGTGGCGCGAGGTGATGTCGGTGGAGCCCGGCTGGCAGGAGATGTCGGGGCGCTGGTTCCGCGGCGGCTACGACGAGTTTGGCATCGACATCTCGGCGCAACGCATCAGCGGGGGGACGGTGGTGGCCGGGGTAGTCCCCAAGGCGCTCAAGCGCGGCGCGCGCGACGTCGAACTGACGGTCTTCGGCGCCAACCTCCCGCGCAGCGTCTCGACCGGGGCCATCGATTTCGGCCCCGGGATCACCGCCACGCGTGTCGTGCGGTCGAGCCCCGATGAGATCGTGGTTCGCGTCAACGTCGACAGCGCGGCGCGCGTGGGGAATCGCGACCTCGTGGTCGGCGGGGCCTCGCTCAAGGAAGCGGTCGTCGCCTACGACAAGGTCGACCGGATCCGCGTGGCCCCCAACTCCAACATGGCACGCGTCGGTGGCGTGCGCTTCCCCAAGCAGTTCGCCCAGTTCGAGGCGTTAGGCATCTCGTACGGCCCCGACGGCAAGCCCGATACCGCCGACGACATCTCCGTGGGCACCGTGCCGGTGACCTGGAGCCTCGAGGAGTACGGCGTGACGTTCAAGGACGATGACGTGCGCTGGGTCGGCTCGCTCGACCAGCGCGGCGTCTTCACCCCGGCGGTCGACGGTCCCAATCCCGATCGCGCCGGGTCGCGCAACAACATCGGCGACGTGTACGTCGTGGCGACGTACCAGCCGCCCGCCGGCGCGCGTCCCATCAAGGCCCGCTCCCTCCTGATCGTCACCGTCCCGTTGTACATGCGGTGGGAACCCGCGAGGACTGCCCCCTGATGCTGCTGCGTCGCGCCGAGTTCCACACCTTCAGCGCCGATGGGGCGCCGCACGTCTACCTGATCCCGTCGGCGGCGGTCTTCCGCCTCGACGGGGCGTCGGCGGCCGTGCTCGACACGCTCGCCGGCGAGGACCTCGCCCCGTCGGTGCTCGTCGATCGCCTGGCCGATCGCTTTCCGCGCCCGCTGGTGCAGGAGACGGTCGACGAGCTGCTGGCCGCGCAGGCGATCCGCACGGTCGCCGAGCCGCGCCCCGCCCCCGTGGCCGACGGCGCTCGCGCCGGAGGCGTCGGTACCGCCGGGCCGCGCAAGCGCATCCCGCTCACCACGCTCGTCCTCAACGTGACGAGCAAGTGCAACCTGAGCTGCAAGTACTGCTACGAGTACGGCGAAGATCGCATCAGCGAGCCGGCTACCAAGCCGCGCTTCATGAGCGAGGAAACGGCGCGCCAGAGCGTCGACTTCATGCTCGCCGAGTCGGGGAACCAGAAGGCGGTGCACCTCACCTTCTTTGGCGGCGAGACGCTCCTCAACTTCAAGGTGCTGCAGTACGCGCTGCGCTACGCGAAGGAGAAGGCGGGCGAACTGGGCAAGACGGTCGATGCCAGCCTGACGACCAACGCCACGTTGCTGCGCGAGGAGATCATCGACTGGATGGTGGCCGAGAACGTCGGCGTGACCGTGTCGATGGACGGGGCACCGGAGCAGCAGGACAAGCTGCGCGTCTTTGCCAACGGGGCGGGGAGCTACGACGTCGTCATCCCGCGCGTGAAGGAGCTGCTGCGCCGCCATACGCGGCGTCCCATCGGGGCGCGTGTGACGCTCACGAAGGACAACCTCCGGGTGCGCGAGATCTATCGCCATCTCAAGGAGGAGATCGGCTTCTGGGAGGTTGGCTTCGCCCCAGTCACCACCAAGTGGCAGCGCGACTACGCCATCGCCGACGAAGGGTTCGAAACCATGCTCGGCGAGTTCCAGCTGCTGGCGCAGGAATACCTCGAGACCTCGCTGCAGGGGCGTCACCATGGCTTCTCCAACGTGCGCGACACGCTGGAGGAGATCCACAAGGGAGTCGCCAAGGCTTATCCCTGCGGCGCCGGGCTCGGCCTGCTGGGTGTGGCGACCGACGGCGACGTCGCGCTCTGTCACCGCTTCGCCGGCTCCGACAGCCACAAGCTGGGGACCGTTACCGGCGGGATCGACCACGACCTGCAGGACGACTACCTGCGCAAGCATCACATCGACAACAAGACCGACTGCCGCACGTGCTGGGCGCGATCGCTGTGCGCCGGCGGCTGTTACCACGAGGCGCACACGCGCTACGGCTCCACCGAACAGCCCAACCTGCACTACTGCGACTGGATCCGCCGCTGGAGCGCGACCTGCCTGGAGGTGTATGCCACGCTGGCCGCGCGCCGTCCCGAGTTCCTGCGCCAGTTCGACGCCTGATCGCTCCCGCGTTCGCCTGACACTGCCTAACGCTGTCCCGTAGAGGATTGCATGCGCCACCTGAAAGCGGTCAACCGGAAGGCCCGGCACATCGAGGAACTGCACACCCCACCGCAGGCGTCGCCGCACGACGCCGACGACGTGGTGGCGTTGCAGGGGACGCAGGGGCCGCGCGTCCCTGAGGGGCCGCACATCCCGCTGGGGTGCTCCTTCGTCTTCTCGCCCGGGTGGGAAGTGGATAGCAGCGGCTCGACGGCCGGTCTCTGCCAGCCGGTCGAGCGCGACCTGTACGACTGCTACATCACGTGCTTCTGGCCCATTCACGTCCCCGACCTGTACAACCACGCCCCCGACTGGACGGCGAAATGCGCCGCGGCCCAGCAGGACTGGCGCAAGATCGACCTCATCTTCCCGTGAGCCGTACCGTCATGCGCCACGCTCCCGCCCCCCTGCGGCGCCCGGCGATCGCCGCGGCGCTCCTGCTCGCCGGTGCGACCTCCTCGCTCGCGGCCCAGGCGCCGAGCGGTGGGAACGGGACGATCTACTACGGGACGTACGACAAGAAGGTCCTCGTCATCGACGAGGCCTCGATGGCGGTGCGCGACTCGATGACGGTGGCCATCGGGATCCCGATCGGTCTTACCCTGTCGGCCGATCGCAGCAAGCTGTATGCGATCGATGCCGCCTTCGAGAAGATCGAGACCTTCGACCTCGCCAGCCGCAAGTCGCTCGGCTTCTTCACGTTGAGCGAGGGACGCACGCAGGTGCGCATGCGGGGCTTCAACATCGACCCGAAGGATCGCTTCGCCATCCTGATGGTGAAGGCGGCGACCAAGCGTTCCGATCGTTGGGAGATCGGGAAGAACACGCTGCTCCGGTACGACCTGGCGAAGAAGGTGGTGACCGACACGATTCCGTGGCCGGACGGGAAGGAGCGCGAGTTCGCGCAGATCCTCTTCTCCCCCGACGGCGCGTACATGTACTTCTTCACCGACGAGGACGTCCTCGTCTACGACGCGCAGACGCTCAAGCAGGTCGACAAGTGGGACCTGCAGCGCTCGGTCGACGACGGGCTCGGGAACTGGAACTTCGGCTTCCCCGAGAGCCTGTACGACGAGCCGGGCTTCTCGACCGGGCTCTTTCGCACGACCGACCCGGTCAACCACCGCACCCTGATGGGGGTGGCGCGCGTCGACCTGGCCAAGCGCACGGTCGACTTCTACTCGTTAGGACCGAGTGAGCCCGTGGGCTTCGCCCTCGCCCCCGGGCGGCAGCGGGCGTACGGCATGCGGCAGCAGGTGGGGAACTACCAGTTCTGGACCTTCGACCTCGAGAACCGCCGCGTGGGGCAGCGGGTCGAGTTCGAGGGGCGTCCGCGCATGGGGCTGACGGTGAGCACCAACGGGTCGCTGCTGTATGTGCACACCGCCGGTGCCACGATCGACCTGTACGACGCGCAGACGCTCAAGTACGTGCGCACCGCCACGTTCCGCGCCGACATGACGGACATCATCGTCGTGCCTCGGTAGGGAGCGGCGCGCAGTGCGTCGTGCGTTAGGCTATGTGCGCCCCTACGCGGGGCGCCTGGCCCTGGTGGTCGTCCTGTCGCTGGTGAGCACCGCGCTCTCGCTGGCCCAGCCCTTCCTCTCCAAGGTCCTCGTCGATCGCGCCCTCATCGGGCGCGACTTCGGCGCGCTGGGATGGACCGTCGCCGGCTTCCTCGCCCTCACCGGCGCCTCGCTGGTGCTCAACGTCTTCAGCGGATTGCGCTACACGCGCGTGTCGGCCGACATCCTGTTCGACATGCGGCTCGACGTCTTCCGCCACCTGCAACGCCTGTCGCCGCGCTGGTTCACGCGCACCCCCATCGGCCAGATCGCCTCGCGCGTCAACAGCGACATCGCCGAGATCCAGCGCGTGGCCGCCGAGGTGGCGCTGGCCTGGATCGGGCAGGTGGCGTACCTCGTGGGGAGCGTGGTGATGCTCGTCCTGCTCGACGTGCGCCTCTTTGCCGTGGGATTGCTCGCCCTCCCGCTCGCGCTCTGGGCCATGGTCGCCTATCGCAAGCGGCTCGAGGGGCAGGTGGCGCAGGTGCGCGACCACAGCGCCGGCGTGGGGACCTTCCTCATCGAGGCGCTGCAGGGGATGAAGCTGCTCGTCGCGCACAACGCGCAGCAGCGCTCGGAGGACGAGTTCCGGCGGCGCAACACCGGCTTTGTCGAATCGCTCATCGCGATGCGCCGCCTGACGTACCTCTCGGGGGGGCTCCCCGGCGTCCTCCTGGCGGTGGGGTCGGCCGCGGTCTTCCTCTATGGCGGCTACCGCGTGATCGAGGGGGCCATCACCATGGGGACGCTCGTCGCCTTCGCGGCGTACCAGATGCGCCTCCTCTCCCCCATCCAGGGGTTGATGGGGATCTACGCCAGCGTCGCTTCGGCGCGCGTCTCGCTCACGCGCGTGCAGGAGATTCTCGATACGCCCGTCGAGGTGAGCGATCCCGTCGCTCCCACGGCGATGCCGACGTGCCGCGGCGCGGTAGCCCTGCGCGACGTCGCCTACACCTTCGACCGCGGCGCCGTGCTGGATGGCGTGTCGTTCGAGCTGGCGGCCGGTGAACGTGTCGCAATCATCGGCGAGAGCGGGGTGGGGAAGTCGACCATCGCCGACCTGCTCGTCAGGCACGCCGACCCGCTGCGCGGCGTGGTGCTGCTGGACGGCGTCGACGTGCGCACCCTCACGCTGGCCACGCTGCGCCGCCACGTGCTGACCGTGGAGACCGACCCGTTCGTCTTTCACGCCACGCTGGCCGCCAACCTTCGCGTCGCCGCCCCGGACGCCGACGAAGCCTCGTTGATGCGCGCGCTGTCGCTCGTTGGGCTCGCCCCCTGGCTCGCCACCTTGCCCGACGCGCTGGCGACCGTTGTCGGGGAGCGCGGCCGCGCGATGTCGACCGGCGAACGGCAGCGACTCGCCCTGGCGCGCGCCGTCCTCGCCGACCCGCGCGTCCTCATCCTCGACGAGGCTACGGGGGCGCTCGACCCGGCGACCGAGGCGGCGATCCTCAACGCGATGGATGGTTGGCTCGCGGCCAGGACCGTCATCCTCATCACCCACCGCCCGGCGGTGGCGGCGCTCGCCCCGCGCAGCATCGTGCTGCGCGCCGGACGCGTGGTGGCCGACGCGCCGACAGCCGAATTGCTCGGCCGAGGGGCGATGGCCGCAGGGGAGACGGCCCCCGTGTCGGCCGGCGCATGAGCGGCTACCTAACGACGGATGGCGCCGCCCTTGTCCAACGCACGGGCCGCGGGATTCGCATCGCGGTCATCGACAGCGGCGTCGCCCCCGATCATCCGCACGTGGGATCGGTCGGGGTGGGGAGGGCACTAGTGGGCGACGATCCCGCCGACACCGCCGACCGACTGGGGCACGGCACCGCCGTCGCCGCCGCCATTCGCGAAAAGGTCCCCGACGCCGAGTTGATCCCCGTGCGTGTGCTCGACCGCCAGCTGGCGACGAGTGCGCGTATCCTCGCGCAGGCCATCGAGTGGGCGGTCGACGAGGGGGTCGACGTGGTGAATCTGAGCCTTGGGACGACCAACGAGGTGCACATCCCCCTGTTCGAGCATGCGCTCGACCGGGCGCGCGAACGCGGCGTCGTCGTGGTCTCGGCGCGCAGCCACGCCGGGGTGACCTGGTATCCCGGAGGGCTCCCGGGGGCGATCGGGGTGCTCGCCGCCGAGCAGCTGCCGCGCCATGCGCTGGCCGTCGTCCCCGGGACGTTAGGCGCCGGGGTGCAGGCCTCGCCCTACCCGCGCCCCATTCCCGGCGTCCCCGTCGAGCGCAACCTGTCCGGCGTCTCGTTCGCCGTGGCCAACGCCTCGGGGATCATCGCCTGCGCCCTCGAGGCAGGCGCCCCGCGCGGCGACTCGGACGCGCTCCTCGCCTGGATCGCCGCCCGGGCGGTCCCGAGGGGGGAGGAGACGGGTTAGTTTGCGGGCACGATGCGCGCGCGGCCTGGCCGCGCGCACTCCCGTTTCCCGACTCCCGTCTCCCGTCAGTATGTCCTCCCCCGACGTCATGGAAAAACTCGTGTCGCTGTGCAAGCGACGCGGCTTCATCTTCCAGTCCTCCGAGATCTACGGAGGCGCCGGATCGGTGTGGGACTACGGGCCGCTGGGCGTCGAGCTCAAGAAGAACCTCAAGGATCGCTGGTGGCACGCGATGGTGCGCGCCCGCGGCGACATCGAGGGGCTCGACGCGGCGATCCTCATGCACCCGCGGGTGTGGGAGGCCTCCGGTCACGTCGCCGGCTTCACCGACCCCATGGTCGACTGCAAGGCGTGCAAGGCGCGCTTCCGTGCCGACAAGCTCGAGGACGCCCAGTGCCCGCGGAAGCCCAGCAAGCACCCCGGTGAGCACGGCGACTGCGAGCTCACCGAGCCGCGCAACTTCAACCTCATGTTCAAGACGTTCATGGGGCCGTTGGAGGAGTCCGCGTCGGTCGTGTACCTGCGCCCCGAAACCGCGCAGGGGATCTACGTCAACTTCCTCAACGTGCAGCAGGCGTCGCGGCAGAAGGTCCCGTTCGGCATCGCCCAGATCGGCAAGGCGTTCCGCAACGAGATCACCCCGGGGAACTTCATCTTCCGCACGCGCGAGTTCGAGCAGATGGAGATGCAGTTCTTCGTCGATCCCGACGGGGACCACATGCAGTGGTTCGAGTTCTGGAAGGGGCAGCGCATGGCCTGGCACCAGTCGTTGGGGCTGCAGCAGGACCGGCTCCTGTTCCACCAGCACACGCCGCAGGAGCTGGCGCACTACGCGCGCGCTGCCTTCGACATCCAGTTCGACTTTGGCGGCACGCTGGGCTTCCAGGAGATTGAAGGGGTGCACCACCGCGGCGACTTCGACCTCACGCGCCACCAGGAGTACTCGTCCAAGCGCCTGGAGTACG
>ERZ795061.836-NODE-836-length-30608-cov-36.563022_pt1 | contig 30608 bp, 23 predicted proteins | sample MGYA00375145_ERZ795061 | MGnify/ENA primary metagenome ERZ795061 (study PRJEB30190, sample SAMN05720144) | anaerobic digester metagenome | isolation source: active sludge of municipal wastewater-treating anaerobic digesters | place: USA | collected 2014-12-22 ... | reverse complement strand
CTAGCACCGCGAGGAGGCGGATCGCCGCGCGGCGGCTGCAGGCGCCCGCAGCGTCGTGCCCCCTCCTGCAGGAGCGACGCAAGTCGCGATTGCTGCGGTCGAACTGCGCCTGCGCGAACCACGGGCGCACTGATCGCGACTTGCGTCGCTCCTACGCCGCTCCTCGGGCGTGGAAGCGGGACTGCGAGCTTCGCGAGGGCTGCTCAAGGCTCCACCTTCACCACATTGCCAGGCGCGTCCCATACGCCGCGGGCGCTTGCCCGCGTGCCGTCGAAGACCAGCCAGCTCTGGCTGCCGTAGTGCGGCAACGCGCGCTGCAGCGCGCGCAGCGCGGCGGGGTCGGCGGCGGCGATCACGGCGAGCGCCGGGCCGCGCTCACGCTGCACGGTCCACACCCTGGCGCTGCCGCCTGCGGGCATGCCCCGGGGCTGTGCCGCCAGGCCGGCACCGACGAGCACCGCGGCCACCGCGGGCTCGCTGCCCACCAGCAGCACCGGCCCGCCCTCTGCGCCCAAGGCTGGGAGACCTGCCAGCGTCGGCGTGCGCTCGAACAGGCGGGCGGCGAGCGCCTGCGCCGCCTCGGCGAATGCACTGTCCGCCCCTCTCGGCGTGCCACCGCTTGCGCCACTCCCTACGCCACTCCCTGCGCCACTCCCTGCGCCACTCACTGCGCCGCTCCCCGCCCCGCCCGCCTCCGCCTGTGCGTCGGCAAGCACCAGCCGCGGCGCCGCGGCGACGATCCACTGGCGCAGGATGGGCGGCAGTTGCGCGGCCTCGGGCAGGCGCCACAGACGCAGCTCCGGGTCGAGGGCCACGCCCTCGGGCACGAAGCCGGCGGTCAGCTCCACATCGGTGCGGCCCGCGGCGAACTCGACGACCCGGGTCTCTACCCGATCCCCCGCCACGAGCTGCAGTGGCAGCCGCAAGGCGTGCACCGGTCCCGGTTGCGCCAGGCTCACGCGCACGCGCGCGCCCTGCCCGGCCTGCTCCACCAAGCGTGCCCGTTCGATGCGCGGCGCCGGCCCGCCGGGCAGCTCCAGCCACTGGCGGAAGAAGCCCTGCAGCGGGCGCCCGGCTGCCTCCTCGAAGGCGGCGCGCAGTTCGTCCCAAGCGGCGATACGGAAGCGCTGGCGTTCCCAGAAAAGGCGGATGCCGCGCGCGAACGCGTCCTCGCCGATTTCGTCCTGCAGCATCACGAAGACCATCGCCGCCTTGCCGTAGCCCACCGCGGCCGCGGCGCCGTGGGTGCGCGAGCGGAAATCGGCGAGCGGTGCGTGCGAATCCGCCGGCAGTGCGGCGAAGTCGCGCAGCCAGCCCAGGCGCATCTCGCGCGCCGCGGCGGCCGACGCCTCGGCCTTGTAGGCGTAGTCGGCCATGAAGGTGGTCAGCCCCTCCGACCAGTTGCCACGCGCGTAGTCGACCAGCACGCCGTTGCCCCACCAGTTGTGCAGCACCTCGTGGCCGAGCGAGCTCGCGCGGATGAAGGGCAGGCGCAGCACCTGCTCGCCGATGTAGGTCAGCGTGGGCATGCCGAAGCCGGTCGGCAGCGGGCTCGCCACCACCGAGAACTCGGTGAAGGGGTAGGCGCCGATCTGTGCCGAGTAGCGCTCGATGTAGCGCTGGCTGTCGGCGAGGTAGGCCTCGGCCAGCCCGGCCTCGCCGTCGAGCGCGGCGGGAAAGTAGGTGCGCAGGCGCAGCGGCCGGCCGTCGGCCTGGGTGGCGAGGCGTTCGCGCACCACCCAGGGCCCGGCCATCAGGTCGATGCCGTCTGCCGGATGTTCAAAGATGAAGCGCGCGCGGTAGGGCTCGCCCGCCGCGGCAGGGCGCTGCTCGTGCGCCAGTCGTCCGGCGACCAGCGCCGGCTGGCCGCCACGGACCACGAGGTCCACCTCGTAGGCGAAGAGGTCGGCCGGACGCGGATACCAGCCGCTGCCACTGGCGAGGAAGCTGCCCGCTGGCGAGGCCATCGGCGGCATGGCCTGCAGCACCTCGCGGTGGTCGCGTGCCTGCTCGAGCGCGGGCAGCTTGCCGCCGTAGCGCAGGCGCAGCTCGGCGCCGGCCGGCGCATCCACCCGCCAGGCGCGCAACGTACCGCGGCTGCCCGCGGCACGCAGCGGCAGCGCATGCCCGTCGGCGCTCGCGGCCTGCGGCTGCAGGGATTCGTGCAACACGAAGCGGTAGCCGGCTTCGGGCGCACGCAGCACGGCCTCGACCTGAAGCTCGCCGCGCGCCGGATCGAGCTCGACCGCCAGATGCAGCCTGGCCGGCCCGGCCGCGGCCAGGGCGGAAGGAAGCCCGCCCAGCCAGCCGGCAAGCAGCAGCCACCCGAACAGCCCGCGCAGCATCTCAGCGCGCCTCGCGCGGGAAGCGCACCACCACCTCGACCGCCTTGCCTTCGCGCATCACCTGCAGCGGCAACCAGGTGCCCGCCGGCTGGCGGCGGATCAGGCCGATCAGCTGCGCGGAGCGCCGCACCGGCGCACCCGCCGCCTCGGTGATCAGGTCGCCGCGGCGCAGGCCGCTGCGCTCGGCGAGGCTGCCCGGCGTGAGCTCGGCGATGCGGATGCCGCCGTCGGTGTCGTCGAGCCCCACCCCGAGCCGCGGCGGCGGAGGCGGCGGCTGGCGCAGCGCCGGTACGGCGAACACCGCGTCGGCGAGGCCGGCGGGGAGTTCCACGCAAGGCGTCGCCGCCTCGACCGGCATCAGCTGGCCGATGCTCGGCTCGCCGAGCGCGGCGAGCTGATGGGCCACGCCGTGGCCGTGGCGCACGTGCCCGCTCCCCATGATGCCCACTGCGAACGGCAGGCTGCCGTCCGCGGCGGCGTGGCGCGCGCGGCCGGCGAGCAAGGCTTCGGCCATCGCACGGTCCCAGGCGAGCTGGGAATCCACGAAGTTGCGGAAAGCGGCATCGCCGCGCGCCGGCTTGCCCTGGTCCTTGCCGTGCTGGCGCATCTGGGCGTGCTGGCTGTGGATCTCGAAGAGGAAGTCCTCGTAAGCCGACACCGCCGCGGCCGGCCGACCGACGCCCTCGCGCTCGCCCTCGGGCACGCCGTCCCAGCCCTTGTCGGCGATCCGCCGGGTGAGCTCCGCGTCGATGTTGAGCGCGAGCATCGGGATACGGTTCATGCGCGCGAAGTGGAAGAGCGGCAGGTAGAGCTCCGCCGGCATGCTCCACACCTTGCCCCATTCCGACTGCTGCAGGAACTCCGCCTCGGTCAGCTCGCCCGCCACCCAGCGGTCGAGCACCGGCTGCGCCCGGCGCGGGAACATCTCGAAACCGATCACCATCCGTGGGCGCAGCGCATGCAGCGTGGAGAGGGTCTGCAGCTGCCAGCGGTGGTGGTCCATGTCGTCGTGCTGCTCGCCGAGCAGCACGACCGCGCGCCCGGCCATCGCGGTCAGCAGCCCGCCCGCGTCCACCACCTGCGGCGTCACCCCGTCGGTGCGCGCCCAGCTCGCGGGCGCGAGGCAGGCGGGCGCGGCGGACGGAGCCTGGCTCTGCGCCGGGTTCGCCAGCGTCGGCAGCGTGCACAGGAGACCGCTCGTGAGCGCGCACGCGCGCAGCCAGGAGGAAGAGGACATGATCGTGGGCTCGGGAGACGAAACGTCAAGTAGAGCCCGCGCGCGCACGCGAGTTCCGCTCCCGCGCCGGGCCGCTCAGGGGACGAAGTGGTCGACGCGGTCGGTGATCAGCCCGTCGAGGCCGAGCGCGCGCAGGCGTTCCGCCTCGGCGGCGTCGTTCACGGTGTAGGCCAGGCGGCGCAGGCCGGCCGCGGCGGCCTGCGCCGCGGTCTCCGGCGTCCACGCCGCGCACTCCGCGATCACCGCGACGCAGCCGAGCGCACGCGCTTCGTCGAGCCAGCCGGCACGGAAGGTCTCGAGCAACAGCCCGCGCGGCGTGGCCGGCGCCACCGCGGCCGCAGCGGCGAGCGCGGTGGGAGAAAAGGAGCTCAGCAGCGGCGGCGGGACGACGGACGCCGCGGCCAGGACCTCGGCCACCCGGCGTCCGGTGCGGATCTCGTCGCCGGGTGCGGGCTTGATCTCGATGTTCAGCAGGCAGCCGCGCTCGCCGCAGAAGGCCAGCACCTGCGCGAGCGTGGGCAGGCGCTCGCCGGCGTGGCGGGGGCCGTGCCAGGCGCCCGCGTCGAGGCGCGCGAGTGCGCCCCAGGGCTGCTCCACCGCCTCGCCACGGCCGTCGGTGGTGCGCTCGAGGCGGTCGTCGTGGAGCAGGAAGACCTCGCCGTCCGCGCTCAGGCGGGCATCGCACTCGAACATGCGGTAGCCGTGCGCATGGCCGAGCGCGAACGCGGCGAGCGTGTTCTCCGGCGCCAGCTTGCCGGCGCCGCGATGGGCGATCCAGAACGGATACGGCCAGGGCACGCTCATTCGGCCGACGCGGCCTTCGGCTTGCGCGCGCGGCGCGGACGCGGGGCGGGGTTCTCCGCCGCGGGCGTGCTCGCGGCGGGCGCGGCGCTCGGCAGGGGCGCGGCGCTCGCCGACGGGCCCGCCGCGGTCGCCGTCCCGCCCGCCCCTTCCGCAGCGGCCTTGGCACCCGCAGCGCGCCCACCGCGACCACGCCGCGAAGACGGCTTTGCGGCCTCGGAGGGTTTCTCCTTCGGCTTCTGCTTGTCCTTCCCCTTGCCTTTGCCCTTCGGCTTCTCCTCCTGCGCCGCGCCGGCCACGGCGTCGTGGGCTTCGTTCGCCGCGGCAGGAGCAGGCGGATGGTCCGCGCCGGCGACGGTGGCCGCAGCGGCGGCCGGCAGGACGGGCGCCTCGGCCTTGCCGCCACGCCGCCTGCGCGTCGCGGACGAGCGCTTCGGCTGCGCGGACTCGGGCTCGGCCTCGGCTGCGCGAGGCTCGACCGCCACCGCGGCGTCCTCGGCGTGCCCGGCGCCCTCGGAGGTCGCCTGCGCCACCGTCTCCGCCGGCAAGACAGGCGCTGCCGGCGCGCTTTCGATGGCGGTCTCGCCCTCCTCCACCGTGGCGGCGACATGCGCCTCGACCGCCCCCCCTTCAGCCGCGGGCTCCTCCAGCGCTCGTGCCGCGCGGCCGCGACCGCGACCGCGACCGCGCCGCGGCTCCGAAGCGTTGGCGGAAGTCTCCCCGCCCGCGCCGGCAGGCGAGCTGGCGTGCTCCGCGCCGGGCTCCGCCTCGGCGACGCCCACGGTCGGCTCGGTGCGCGGGGCGGCACGCTCCACCACCAGGGACTCGCCCGCCATGGTGAACTCCTCGCGCATGCGGGGTGCGGCCAGCCCCGGGCCGGGGCGGGTGACGAAGATGCCCGACTTCTCGTCGCGGCCGAGTTCCAGCAGGCCGCGCGCCTGCGCTTCCTCGAGCAGGTTGCCGAAGGCGCGGAAGCCGAAGTAGCTCTCGTTGAAATCGGGCTTGCGGCGCTTGATCGCCTCCTTGAGCATCGAGGACCAGATCTTGCCGCTCTCGCCGCGTTCGGCGAGCAGCGCGTCGAAGGTCTCGACGGCAATGTCGATCGCCTTGCTGCGGCGCGACTCGAGCTCCTCGCGGCGGGCCTTGTCCTCCTCGGGCTGCTTGCGGCTGGCGGGCGGGTTGTCGCGCGCCTCGCGCTTGGCTGCGGCGCGCTGGCTGTCGCGCACGAGGTCGTCGTAGAAGATGAACTCGTCGCAGTTGGCGATCAGCAGGTCGGAGGTGGACTGCTTGACCCCGACGCCGATCACCTGCTTGGCGTTCTCGCGCAGCTTGGACACCAGCGGCGAGAAGTCCGAGTCGCCGCTGATGATCACGAAGGTGTCGACATGCGACTTGGTGTAGCACAGGTCGAGCGCGTCGACCACGAGCCGGATGTCGGCCGAATTCTTGCCGGACTGGCGCACGTGGGGGATCTCGATGAGCTCGAAGTTGGCCTCGTGCATCGCCGCCTTGAAGCTCTTGTAGCGGTCCCAGTCGCAATAGGCCTTCTTGACCACGATGCTGCCCTTGAGCAGCAGGCGCTCGAGCACCCGCTTGATGTCGAACTTCTCGTACTTCGCGTCCCGCACGCCCAGCGCCACGTTCTCGAAGTCGCAGAACAGCGCCATGCTGATGCTGTCGGGGGAGGAAGCCATGGAAATCTCCGTTTCTGATGAGCCGCCGATGTTAAGCCCTCGCCGCGGTGCGTGCCACCGGATGTACCGCCGCGGCCCGCCTTGGGGCGTGCATGCCTGCCGGTTTGTCCTATGCTTGAGACTCTGGACGCATTCCAACAGGAGAACAGCCATGATCAAACCCGCCGCCCTCGCCGCCGCGCTCCTTGCCACCACGCTCGCCCTGCCCGCCCTCGCCGCCGAGCGTGCGAGCGCCCGTTTGCTCGATCGCCAGGGCGCCGAGGTGGGCACCGCGACCCTGGTCGAGGGGCCCCACGGCGTGTTGGTCCACGTGGTCGCCAAGGGACTGCCGCCCGGGCCGAAGGCGATCCACATCCATTCGGTGGGCACCTGCGAGGACGGCACGCAGGGCTTCGTCGCCTCGAAGGGCCACCTGAACCCGGCGGCAAGGCCGCACGGGCTGATGAACCCGGATGGCCCCGACGCCGGCGACCTGCCCAACCTCTTCGTGCATGCCGACGGCGGCGTCGAGGCGGAGTTCTTCACCGCCCTCGCCAGCCTCTCGGGCGCGGGCGGACGCGCCGCCATCCTCGACGCCGACGGCGCCGCGCTGGTGATCCACGAGAACCGCGACGACCACGCCAGTCAGCCGATCGGCGGCGCCGGCGGGCGCTTCTTCTGCGGTGTGATCCGGGCGCAGTGAGCGGATCAGATCGCCTCAGCCGTTGCGAAGCCGGGTCGCGCGCCCACCCGCCCGCCGCCCTCGCAATGGCGTCGGCGCTCGTCCTGACGCTCGCCGCCGCGGGCTGTGCGCCACCCACCGAAGAGGCGGCGCTCACCCCCCGCGGCATCGGTCCGATGTTGCTCGGCGTTCCGCTTGCCGACGCCGCCCGCGCCACCCGGCGCTTCGATCCTGCCGCCGCACGGATCGGCCCGGGCTGCGACGAACGCGACCAGATCGGCGTGGTGCTGCGTGTGGCCGGCGAGTCGCTGTCGGTGATGGCGATGGCCGGCGCCGACGCCAGGATCGAGGAGATCCTCGCCATCCCCGCGCAGGGCGCCGGCGCGGTCACGCTGGCCGATGCCGAGGCCTGCCGTGCGCACGGCGCCGCCTACGCGGCCAGCCTCACCCCCCGGCTCGGCGCGGCGCCCACCTGGTCGGTGCGCGAACGCCCGGTCTCGCACGAGTTCGTCTTCGCCTTCGCCGGCGACGTACGCGTGGTGGCGCGCTGGTTTTCCGGCGGCAGGAGCTGCGACCTGCTGCTGCAGTACGGCGGCAAACCCGCCGCCAGCCCCTGAGCACCGCGACCGTCCGGGGCCCTGGCGGCGCCTCCGCCGCGGCTCCGCAGCGCGGCAGCCGCGCACTCGCAGCCGGGAACGCGCGGTCCGACACGGGGCACGCCAGGGCGATCCGGGGTATGCTTGCTGCACCGGGTTGATTCTGTTATTAAGTCGGACCTCACCAATCAACACCCTCTACGGAAGTCGATCCATGGCTGAAGATACCCTGCACAAGCAATTCCCGCCCTACGTTCCCGCTGCCGGCGAGGAATACATGAGCGAGAAGCAGCTGGCCCACTTCCGCGCGATCCTCGATTCGCTCAAGGGCGAGCTGGTGGATGACATCGAGCGCACGGTGCACACGATGCAGGACGAGGCGACCGTGTTCGCCGACCCCAACGACCGCGCCAGCCAGGAGTCCGACATCGCGCTCGAGCTGCGCAACCGCGACCGCGAGCGCAAGCTGATCAAGAAGATCGACGAGACGATCGGTCGCATCGAGGCCGGCGAATACGGCTACTGCGACAGCTGCGGCGTCGAGATCGGCCTCAAGCGCCTCGAGGCGCGCCCGACCGCGACCTTGTGCATCGACTGCAAGACGCTGGAAGAGATGCGCGAGCGCCAGGTCGCGAAGTAATCCGCCGCTCCCGGTCGCGACCGGGACGGACAACAAAAAAGGACGCCTGGGGCGTCCTTTTTTGTTGTCCGCACGCCGTGCTGCAGCGCGTGGCGGGCCGCAGCCCGCCATCCGCCATCAGCCGGCGTTTTCGTTCAGCAGCGCCTTCATGCTCAGGCGGATCTTGCCGCGCTCGTCGGTCTCGAGGACCTTCACGCGCACGACCTGGCCTTCCTTGACGTAGTCCGAGACGTTATTCACGCGCTCGTTGGCGATCTGCGACACGTGCAGCAGGCCGTCGCGGCCCGGCATGATGTTCACGATGGCGCCGAAGTCGAGCAGACGCACGACCGGACCTTCGTAGACCTTGCCGACCTCGACCTCGGCGGTGATCGCCTCGATCCTGGCCTTCGCCGCCTGGGCGCCCTCGGCGCTGACCGACGAGATCTTGACCGAACCGTCGTCCTCGATCTCGATCACGGTGCCGGTCTCTTCCTGCAGCGCGCGGATCACCGCGCCGCCCTTGCCGATCACGTCGCGGATCTTCTCGGGGTTGATCTTCATGTTGATCATGCGCGGAGCGTACTCGGACACCTGGCCGCGGCTGGTGCCCAGGGCCTGCTGCATGAGGCCGAGGATGTGCAGGCGGCCTTCCTTGGCCTGCTCCAGCGCGGCGTGCATGATCTCCTTGGTGATGCCCTGGATCTTGATGTCCATCTGCAGGCCGGTGATGCCGTTCTCGGTACCGGCGACCTTGAAGTCCATGTCGCCGAGGTGGTCCTCGTCGCCCAGGATGTCGGTCAGCACCGCGAAGCGGTTGCCGTCCTTGATCAGACCCATGGCGATGCCGGCGACGTGGTTCTTCAGCGGCACGCCGGCGTCCATCATGGCGAGCGAGCCGCCGCACACCGAGGCCATCGACGAGGAGCCGTTGGATTCGGTGATCTCGGAGACCACGCGCACGGTGTAGGAGAACTCTTCCGGCTTGGGCAGCATGGCGACCAGCGAGCGCTTGGCCAGGCGGCCGTGGCCGACCTCGCGGCGCTTGGTGATGCCGAAGCGGCCGGTCTCGCCGGTGCAGAAGGGCGGGAAGTTGTAGTGGAGCAGGAAGCGCTCCTTGTACTCGCCGGCGATGGCGTCGATGATCTGCTCGTCGCGGCCGGTGCCCAGGGTGGCGACCACCAGGGCCTGCGTCTCGCCGCGGGTGAACAGCGCCGAGCCGTGGGTGCGCGGCAGCACGCCGGTGCGGATCTCGATCGGACGCACGGTGCGGGTGTCGCGGCCGTCGATGCGCGGCTCGCCGTTGAGGATGCGGCTGCGGACGATGCCCGACTCGAGGTTGAAGAAGAGGTCCTTCAGTTCATTGACCGAGGGCGCGTTCTCCACGCCTTCGGTGAGCTGGCCGATCACGCGCTTGCGGATCTCGGACAGGCGGGCCGAGCGCTCCTGCTTGCTGGTGATGCGGAAGGCCTCTTCCATCTCGGCCTTGGCGAGCTCGGTGACCTTGGCGATCAGCGCCGCATTGGCGGGCGGCGCCTGCCAGTCCCATTCGGGCTTGCCGGCAACCTCGACGAGATCGTTGATGGCCTTGATGGCGGTCTGCATCTGCTCGTGGCCGAACACCACGGCGCCGAGCATGACATCCTCGGGCAGCTCCTGGGCTTCGGACTCGACCATCAGCACGGCGGTCTGGGTGCCGGCGACGACGAGGTTCATCGCGCTCGACTGCAGCTCGGTGGCGGTCGGGTTGAGGATGTACTTGCCATCGAGGTAGCCGACGCGCGCGGCGCCGACCGGGCCGTTGAAGGGCAGGCCGGAGATCGCCAGCGCGGCCGAGGCACCGATCATCGCCGGGATGTCGGAGTCGATCTCGGGGTTCAGCGACAGCACGGTGACGATGACCTGGACTTCATTCATGAAGCCGTCGGGGAAGAGCGGGCGGATCGGACGGTCGATCAGGCGCGAGGTGAGGATCTCCTTCTCGCTCGGGCGGCCTTCACGCTTGAAGAAGCCGCCGGGGATACGGCCCGCGGCATAGAACTTCTCGACGTAGTCGACGGTGAGCGGGAAGAAGTCCTGGCCCGGGCGGGCTTCCTTGGCGCCGACCACGGTGGCCAGCACCACGGTCTCGTCCATGTTCACGATGACGGCGCCGCCAGCCTGGCGGGCGACTTCGCCGGTTTCCAGGGTCACGGTGTGGGCGCCGTAGGCGAAGGTTTTCTTGATTGCGGTAGGCAAGTTGGTATTCCTTGTTCTTTCGGTGGATGCAGCAAACGACAACTGCTTGCGGCGGGCCGTCCGAGCGGACGGCCAGGCACCGCGGAGGGACGGTCTCGGGCGGGCGCGCGAACGCGGCGGGAGAACGGCAAAAAGCCGGCGCGGCCGCAGGGGCACGCACCGGCTTTGCTGGCTTACTTCGCCCTGATCGGCGCTGTCGGACTCGTCACGGACAGCAATTACTTGCGCAGGCCCAGACGCTCGATCAGATTGCGGTAGCTGTCGGCGTTGCGACCCTTCAGGTAGTCCAGCAGCTTGCGGCGCTGGCTGACCATCTTCAGGAGGCCGCGGCGGGAGTGGTGATCCTTCGCGTGCTCCTTGAAGTGGGGGGCGAGACCGTTGATGCGGGCGGTCAGGAGCGCGATCTGGACTTCCGGGGAGCCGGTGTCGCCCTGGGCGCGCTGGAAGTCGGAGACGATCTTCGACTTGGATGCGATATCGAGAGCCATGTGTGTCTTTACTCGTGTGTTCTGCCAATCAGAAGCGGCGGATTATACCCAAAGCCGCGCCAGTTACTCAATCAAAATCATGCGGATGCATCTTCGCTCCGCCCACCGGTGGCGATCAGCCGGCGCGCCGCCAGGCGTCCGTCGTCCTGCCACTGCGCCAGGCCGAGGAAGCCCCCCGGCCCGTAGGCGCGCACCTTCGCGCCCGGCTGCGCGCCCGCGAGCGCGAGCGTGCGACCCTGCAGCAGGCCGCGCGCCGCCTCGGCATCGAGCTGCAGCACCGGAAAGCCCGCCACCAGCGCATCGACCGGGGCGAGCAGCGCATCGCGTCCGCCCTCGCCGGCCGCCTCCAGCGCTTCGAGCGTGAGCGCGCCGGACAGGTCGAAGGCGCCGATCGCGGTGCGCCGCAACGCCGCCAGGTGGGCACCGCAACCGAGCGCAGCGCCGATGTCCATCGCGAGGCTGCGGATGTAGGTGCCCTTGCTGCAATGCACGCGGATCGTGAAGCGTTCGCCTGCGAAGTCGAGCAGTTCGAGCGCATGGATCACGACCCGGCGCGCCGCGCGCTCGAGCTCGATGCCCGCGCGCGCGTACTCGTAGAGCGCCTTGCCGTCGCGCTTGAGCGCCGAATACATCGGCGGCACCTGCTCGATCTCGCCGCGGAAGCGCTCCAGCACGGCTTCGAGCGCGGCGCGATCCACCGCCACCGGACGGGTGGCGAGCACCTTGCCCTCGGCATCGCCGCTGTCGGTGTCCACGCCGAGCCGCACCACCGCCTCGTAGGTCTTGTCGGCGTCGAGCAGCATCTGCGAGAACTTGGTGGCCTCGCCGAAGGTGAGCGGCAGCAGTCCGCTCGCCATCGGATCCAGCGTGCCGGTGTGGCCGGCCTTGGCCGCCGCAAGCAGGCGCCGTGCGGTCTGCAAGGCACCGTTCGAGCTCATGCCCTGCGGCTTGTCGAGCAACAGCACGCCGTCGACTTCGCGGCGGACGATCCTGCGTTGCGGCTGGCCCTTGCGCTTCGGCCGCGCCGGCTCAGCCGCGACCTCAGCCGCGGGAGCGAGCGTCATCATCCGTGCCGGTGTTGTCGCCGCCGCCAGCCTCGTCGTGCTGGCGGGCCTCGTCTTCCTTCACCACCTCGTCGATCAGCTGCGACAGGCGCGAGCCCTCTTCCACCGAACGGTCGTAGTGGAAGTGCAGCTCCGGGATGGTGTGGATGCGGATGCGGCGGCCGAGCTCGCGACGCAGGAAGCCGCTCGCGCGGCGCAAGCCCTGCAGGATCTCGGGCACGTCGGCCTCGCCCGTCATGTTGGTGAAGAACACCTTGGCGTGGGCGTAGTCGGGGGTGATCTCGACATCGGTCAGGGTGATGAAGCCGACGCGCGGGTCCTTCACCTCGAGGCGGATCAGCTCGGCCAGCTCGCGGCGGATCTGCTCCACCACGCGCTGGCTGCGGGAATACTCCTTGGGCATCGCTTACAGGGTCCTCGCCACTTCCTTGATCTCGAAGACCTCGAGCTGGTCGCCTTCCTGGATGTCGTTGTAGTTGCGCAGCTGCAGGCCGCACTCGTAGCCGAACTTGACTTCCTTGACGTCGTCCTTGAAGCGCTTGAGCGACTCGAGCTCGCCGGTCCACAGCACGGTGTGGTTGCGCAGCAGGCGGACGTGCGAATTGCGGCGCACGACACCCTCGAGCACGTAGCAACCCGCGATCGAGCCGACCTTGGAGATCGTGAACACCTGGCGGATCTCGACCAGGCCGGTGACTTCCTCGCGCTTCTCCGGCGCCAGCATGCCCGACAGCGCCGCCTTCACCTCATCGACGGCGTCGTAGATGATGTTGTAGTAGCGGATATCGACACCGAAGGTCTCGGCCAGCTTGCGCGCCCCGGCATCGGCACGGGTATTGAAGCCGATGATGACCGCGCCCGAGGCCTGCGCCAGGTTGACGTCGGATTCGCTGATCGCGCCCACCGCACCGTGGATGACGTTGACGCGGACTTCGTCGGTGGAGAGCTTCTGCAGCGACTGCACCAGCGCCTCCTGCGAACCCTGCACGTCGGCCTTGATGATGAGCGCCAGGCTCTTGACCTCGCCCTCGGACATCTGCTCCATGAGCGTCTCGAGCTTGGCGGCCTGCTGCTTGGCGAGCTTGACGTCGCGGAACTTGCCCTGGCGGAAGAGCGCGATCTCGCGCGCCTTCTTCTCGTCGGCCAGCGCGATCGCCTCGTCACCCGCGGACGGCACGTCCGACAGGCCGAGGATCTCGACCGGGATGGACGGACCGGCCTCGTCGATCTGCTTGCCGTTTTCGTCCAGCATCGCGCGGATGCGGCCGAAGGTGGCGCCGGCGAGCAGCACGTCGCCCTTGCGCAGCGTTCCCGACTGGACCAGCAGCGAGGCCACCGGGCCACGACCCTTGTCCAGGCGCGCCTCGATGATCAGGCCCTTGGCGGGCGTGTCCTTGGGCGCGGTGAGCTCGAGCACCTCGGCCTGCAGCAGCACGGCCTCGAGCAGCTCGTCGATGCCGGTCCCCTTCTTGGCGGACACCGGCACGAACATGGTGTCGCCGCCGTAGGCCTCGGGGATCACCGACTCGGCGATCAGCTCCTGGGTCACGCGCTCGGGGTTGGCGTCGGGCTTGTCGATCTTGTTGATCGCCACCACCAGCGGCACGCCGGCCGCCTTGGCGTGGTGGATCGCCTCGCGCGTCTGCGGCATCACGCCGTCGTCGGCCGCGACCACCAGGATGACGATGTCGGTCGCCTTCGCCCCGCGGGCACGCATCGCCGTAAAGGCCTCGTGGCCCGGGGTGTCGAGGAACGTGAGCATGCCGCGCGCGGTCTCGACGTGATACGCGCCGATGTGCTGGGTGATGCCGCCGAACTCGCCCGCGGCGACCTTGGCGCGGCGGATGTAGTCGAGCAGCGAGGTCTTGCCGTGGTCGACGTGACCCATCACGGTGACCACCGGCGCACGCGGCAGCACGTCGGCATCCTTGTGCGCTTCGCTCTCCTCGAGGAAGGCATCCGGATCGTCGAGCTTCGCGGCGACCGCCAGGTGCCCCATCTCCTCGACGATGATCATCGCGGTTTCCTGGTCGAGCACCTGGTTGATGGTGACCATGGAGCCCATCTTCATCAGGACCTTGATCACCTCGGTCGCCTTCACCGCCATCTTGTGGGCGAGGTCGGCGACGGTGATCGTCTCGGGCACGTGCACCTCGCGCACGATCGGCTCGGTGGGGGCCTGGAAGGACGAACGGTCGTCCTGCTGGTTGCGGCCGTGACGGCCGCCGCCCTTGCCGGCGCCGCGCCAGTTGCTGCCGGTGGTGGCACCGACCTCGCCGCGCGTCTTCATGCCGCCGCGGCGCTTGCTGGCGCCGTCGGCCTCGCGCGCCGGGGCCGCGGGGGCCGTACGCTTGACTTCCCGGCTGGCGGGCTTGTCCTCGGTCTTGGCGGGCCGATGCAGGGTGCCGGTGGTCGGCTTGGCGGCCGCCTTGGCGGGCTCTTCCTTCTTCTGCTGCTCGGCACGCAGGCGGGCTTCTTCCTCGGCCTTGCGCGCCTCGGCGGCGGCCTTGGCCGCAGCCTCGCGCTCCTGGCGGGCACGCAGGTCGGCCGCCTGGCGCTCCTTGAGCGCGCGCTGACGATCCTCGTCACGCTTGCGCGCGGCGACCTCCTCCTCGCTGAGGATCTCGGAGAGCGGCAGCGGCTTGCTCAGCACGGTGGTGACCTGCGGCTGGGGCGCGACGGGCTCCTGGCGCTGCGGACGCTCGCCACGGCCATGGCGACCGCCCTGCTGGGCCGGTCGCGCCGCGCTGGCGGCGGGGGCGGCGGGGGTCGGCGCGACGGCGGGGGCCGGCTCGACGACCGGAGCTACGGCCTCGGCGACGGGCGCGACGGCCTCGGCCGCCGGCGGCTCGACCACCTCCGGCGCGGCGGCTGCAACAACCGGCGCCGCTTCGACGGCAGGCTCGACGGCGGGGGTCGCGGCCTCGGCCACCGGCGCGGGCGCCTCGACGACCGCCTCGGCGATTTCGGCCGGCTCGACCGCCACGCCCTCGACCGCAACTTGCTCGGCGAGCTCGTCACGCTTGACGAAGGTGCGCTTCTTGCGCACCTCGACCTGCACCGTGCGCGCACGCCCGGTGGAGTCGGTGGCGCGGATCTCGGTGGTCTGCTTGCGCGTCAGGGTGATCTTGCCCTTGGGCTGGGTGTCGCCGTGCGAACGCCGCAGGTAGTCCAGCAGCCTCGCCTTGTCCTGTTCGGTGAGCAGGTCGGTGGGGCCGGATTTTTCCACGCCCGCACGCTTCAACTGCTCGAGCAGCACCGCGGCCGGCATTTTCAGTTCGCCGGCAAACTGGGTCACGCTCATCTGTTCCATTACTGCCCTCCCATCATTCTTCGAACCAATGGGCGCGCGCAACGGAAATCAGCGCCTTGGCTCTTTCTTCGTCGATCCCGGCCATTTCGACCAGCTCGTCGACCGCAAGGTCGGCCAGGTCGTCGCGGGTACGAATGCCCTGCTGGGCCAGTGAGGCGGCCAGCGACTTGTCCATGCCTTCAAGGCCGAGCAAGTCGTCGGAAACCTTCTCGAGCTGCTCCTCGGTGACGATGGCCTCGGTCAGCAGCACATTGCGCGCTCGATTGCGCAGTTCGTTGACCGTGTCCTCGTCGAAGGCCTCGATCTCGAGCATTTCGGAGAGCGGCACGTAGGCCACCTCTTCGAGCGAGGAGAAACCCTCCTCGATCAGGATGTCGGCGACTTCCTCGTCGACGTCCAGTTTTTCCATGAACAGCGCGCGCAGGCCCTGCTGCTCCTGGGCGGTCTTTTCGGCCGACTCCTGCTCGCTCATCAGGTTGATCGTCCACCCGGTGAGCTCGGAGGCGAGCTTGACGTTCTGGCCGCTGCGGCCGATGGCGATCGCGAGGTTGTTCTCGTCGACCACCACGTCCATCGCGTGCGACTCCTCGTCCACGACGATGGAGACGACCTCGGCGGGCTGCAGCGCGGCGACCACGAACTGGGCGGGATCCTGCGACCACACGATGATGTCGATCTGCTCGCCGGCGATCTCGTTGCGCACGGCGGTGACGCGCGAGCCGCGCAGGCCGACGCAGGTACCGATCGGGTCGATGCGTTGGTCGTTGGACTTGACCGCGATCTTGGCGCGCAGGCCGGCGTCGCGGGCGCAGGCCTTGAGCTCGAGCAGGCCGTCCTCGATCTCGGGGACCTCGAGCTCGAAGAGCTTCATGAGGAATTCGGGCGCGGTGCGCGACAGCACCAGCTGCGGGCCGCGCGCGCCGCGGTCGATGCGCAGCAGGAAGGCCTTGACACGATCGCCCACGCGCAGATTCTCGCGCGGGATCTGCTGGTCGCGCGGCAGCACGGCTTCCATGCGGCCGACCTCGATGATCGCGTTGCCGCGCTCCATGCGCTTGATCGAGCCGGAGACGAGGAACTCCTTGCGGTCGAGGAAGTCGTTGAGCACCTGCTCGCGCTCGGCGTCGCGGATCTTCTGCAGGATGACCTGCTTGGCGGCCTGGGCGCCGATGCGACCGAAGTCGATCGGCTCGAGCTCTTCCTCGATGTAGTCACCGATCTGCACGTCGGCGCGCAGCTCGCGGGCATCGATGATGCCCATCTCGGCCTCGTCGTTCGCGACCTCCTCGTCGAGCATCACCAGCCAGCGGCGCTTCGAGGTGTAGTCGCCGGAGTCGCGGTCGATCGACACCACCACGTCGGCATCGTCGTGGATGCGTTTCTTGGTCGCAGAGGCCAAGGCGGTTTCGAGCGCGGAAAAAACGATGTCCTTGGCGACGTTCTTCTCGCGCGCCAAGGCATCGACAAGCAGCAGGATCTCGCGGCTCATTTCAGTAAAACCTCCACATCCACAGTCTCAAAATTGGGGCACCAGGCGCGCTTTCTCGATGTCGTCGAAGGGCAGCAGCACCTCGCCCTTCTCGGTGCGCAGCGCCACCGCGCCGTCCTGCACCCGCTCGATCACGCCCACGAAATTGCGTTGATTGCCGATCGGCAGCGACAGGCGGACCTGCGCCTGCTCGCCGGCGAAACGTTCGAAATCGGCCAGCTTCTTCAACGGGCGGTCGAGGCCGGGCGAGGACACCTCGAGCCGGTCGTAATCGACGTTCTCGACCTCGAACACGCGCTGCAGCTGGTTGCTGACGGTGGCGCAATCGTCGACCGTGATGCCGCGCTCGATGTCGAGGAAGACGCGCAGCAAGCGGCCCTTGGGCGAGAACTCGATATCGACGAGTTCGTATCCCAGTCCGGTCACCACCTGCTCGATCAATCCCTCGACGTCCGCGCGCATCTGCCTGCCCCACCGCTTCGGCGCCACGTCGGGCGCCACAAATAAAAAATGGGCGAAACGCCCATCAAACAATTGTTCCTGCACGAAAAACCGCTGGCCACAACCGCATGACGGAGCGGACGCCTGCCGTGGCTCGTGGCCACAAAGGAAATCCATCCATCAAAGCCGGACGAGTATACAGCCAAACCGCGGGGACGAGCAAACGCACGCGCGAAGATCGCGCGTGCGCCGCTCCCCCGGCGAGGACTGCGGAGTCCCTGCGGGACGCCTCAACGCGCCTGGGTGCGGTGCAGCTTCACCGGCCGCTTGTCGCGCAGATCCTGCTGACGGCTCTGCTGCGGCGGCGGCAGGCCGGCGAGCGCGCAGGCCTCGGCCTCGGGCATCTCCATCCACATGCCGCGCTTGAGGCGCGCGGGCAGCTCGACGCTGCCGTAGCGCACCCGCATCAGCCGGCTCACGGTCAGGCCCACGGCTTCGAACATGCGCCGCACTTCGCGGTTGCGGCCCTCCGAGATCGTCACCCGGTACCAGTGGTTGGCACCCTCGCCGCCCTCGTCGCGCAGCAGGTTGAACTTGGCCGGGCCGTCCTCGAGCTGGATGCCCTCGGTAAGCGACTTCACCTGCTCTTCGGTGAGCTCGCCGAGGATGCGTACCGCGTACTCGCGCTCGAGTTCGTAGCGCGGGTGCATCAGCTTGTTGGCGAGGTCGCCGTCGTTGGTGAACAACAGCAGCCCCGAGGTGTTGAAGTCCAGGCGCCCGACCGCCAGCCAGCGCCCCTTGCGCAGGATGGGCAGGCGCTCGAATACGGTGGGACGGCCCTCGGGGTCGTCGCGCGAGACGATCTCGCCTTCGGGCTTGTGGTAGATCAGCACGCGCGGCGAGCGCTGGGTGAAGCGCAGCGGCACGAGCTTGCCATTGACCTTGACGCGGTCGCCCGGGCCGATCTTCTGGCCGAGCGAGGCCGGCAGGCCATTGACCGAGATGCGCCCGGCCACCACCCATTCCTCGATCTCGCGCCGCGAGGCGACGCCCGCCTGGGCGAGCACCTTCTGCAGGCGCTCGGGCTCGCTGAGCGTGGTGGGCGCGTTGCGCCCGCCGCCCGGCCCACGGCCACGCACGGGGCGCTCGCCGCCCTCGGGCTGGCCGAGCGCGGAACGGTGAGCGTCGGGATGGCGGACGGGATCGCCCTCGATGCGCGGCCGGCGCGGCGCAGGCGCGCCACCGGCGCGCGGCGGACGCGGCGTGCGCGGGCCGCGCGGATCGGCGTTGAGGTGCGCGTCCTTGCGGCCGGGCTGGGCGTCGTCGTCGCGCGCGCCACGGGATTCGCGCGGGTCGCGGTCGAGGATCTCGATCGCGTCAGACTTCTTCTTCAGGGGCGGGCGCAGCGGCCGGTTCGGTTTGCGAGACATCGACTAGATCCATGATTTTTTCGAGTTCGGTGAGCGCCGGCAGCTCGGTCAGGCTGCGCAGCCCCATCTCGTCGAGGAAGCGCCGGGTGGTGGCGAAGAGCGCCGGCCGCCCGGGCGTGTCGCGGTGGCCGACGATGTCGACCCAGCCGCGCGATTCGAGGGTTTTCAAGACGCTGGGCGAGACCGCCACGCCGCGGATGTCCTCGATGTCACCGCGCGTGACGGGCTGGCGATAGGCGATGATCGCCAGCGTTTCCATGACCGCGCGCGAGTAGCGCGGCGGTTTTTCTTCCTTCAGGCGGTCGAGGTAGACCTGATACTCGGGCCGTGTCTGGAAGCGCCAGCCGCTCGCCAACTGCACCAGCTCGACCCCGCGCCCGGCCTCGAACCACTGCGCGCGCAGCTCGTCGAGCAGGCGGCGCACCAGGTCCGGCCCCGGATCCTCGTCGAAGAGCTTGCGCAGCTCCGACACCGGCAGTGCCCCCGGCGCGGAGAGCAGCGCCGCCTCGACGATGCGCAACCAGGTCTCAGGCGTCGTTGCGGGTGCCATCTGCCAGCTTCACGTAGATCGGCGCAAAGGCCTCGTTCTGGGTCACTTCGACCAGCTTTTCCTTCACCAGCTCGAGCACGGCGAGAAAGCTCACCACCAGGCCGGGCGGGCCGAGCTCGACGTCGAACAAGGCGTCGAACACCACGAAGGCGCCGTCACCGAGCTTGCGCAGGATCGCCGTCATGTGCTCGCGCACCGAGAGCTGCTCGCGGCCGACACGGTGGCTCTGGTTGAGCCGCGCCTTCTTCATGATACGCAGCCAGGCCAGCTGAAGGTCGTGCAGGCTGACCTCGGGCAGACGCTCGACCACCTTCTCGGCGACGAACACCCCCACCCACTCGAAGTCGCGCTCCACCCGCGGCAGCGCCTCGAGCCGTGCTGCGGCGAGCTTCATCTGTTCGTACTCGAGCAGCCGGCGCACCAGCTCGGCGCGCGGATCCTCTTCTTCCGCACTCGCGCGCGGCGGCCGCGGCAGCAGCATGCGCGACTTGATCTCGAGCAGCACCGCGGCCATCAGCAGGTATTCGGCGGCGAGCTCGAGGTGGGTGGCCCGCATCGCCTCGACGTACTCGAGGTACTGCGCGGTGAGCGGCGCCATCGGCACATCGAGGATGTCGAGGTTGGCCTTGCGGATCAGGTAGAGCAGCAGGTCCAGCGGCCCCTCGAAGGCTTCCAGGAAGACCTGCAGCGCATCGGGCGGAATATACAGGTCTTTCGGCAATTCGAGCAGGGGCTCGCCGTAGATGCGCGCGAGCACATCGAGCGGCGGGCCGGTGTCGATCGGCACCAGGTCGAGCGGCAGGTTCATGGTGCGGCTGCGATCGGGAAGGCGGCGTGCGGCGGGCTCAACCGTAGTCCAGGCCCATCGCCTCGCGCACGTCGCGCATGGTCTCCTGCGCAAGCCGGCGCGCGCGCTCGCAGCCGTCGGCGATGATGCTGCGCAGCAGCGAAGGATCGTCCAGATAAGGCTGGGCGCGCTCGTGCAGCACCTCCTGCTCCTTCAGGATCGCCTCCAGCACCGGCTGCTTGCACTCCAGGCAGCCGATGCCCGCGCTGCGGCAACCCCGCTGCACCCAGGCCAGGGTGTCTTCGCCGGAATAGATCGCGTGCAGCTGCCACACCGGGCAGCGCTCGGGCTCGCCCGGGTCGGTGCGGCGCATGCGCGCGGGATCGGTCTGCATGGTGCGCACCTTGCGCGTGACACTCTCGGCGTCCTCGCGCAGGTTGACGGTGTTGCCGTAGGACTTGGACATCTTCTGCCCGTCCAGGCCGGGCATGCGCGCCGCCGGGGTAAGCAGCGCCTCGGGCTCGACCAGGATCATCTTGCCGCTGCCTTCCAGGTAGCCGTAGAGGCGCTCGCGGTCGCCAAGCGAGAGATTCTGGGTTTCGTCGAGCAGGGCCTTGGCCTGCTCGAGCGCCTCGTCATCGCCCTCCTGCTGGAAGCGCGTGCGCAGATCGTGGTACATGCGCGCACGCTTGGCACCGAGCTTGCGCACCGCGTCCTTGGCCTTGTCTTCGAAGCCCGGCTCGCGGCCGTAGAGGTGATTGAAGCGGCGTGCGATCTCGCGGGTGATCTCGATGTGCGGCACCTGGTCCTCGCCCACCGGCACCTTGTCCGCGCGGTAGATCAGGATGTCGGCCGACTGCAGCAGCGGATAGCCGAGGAAGCCGTAGGTCGACAGGTCGCGACCCTCGATCCTCTCCTGCTGCTCCTTCCAGGTCGGCACGCGCTCCAGCCAGCCGAGCGGGGTCATCATCGACAGCAGCAGGTGCAGCTCGGCGTGCTCGGGCACCTGCGACTGGATGAAGAGCGTGGACTGCGCGGGATCGACCCCGGCGGCGAGCCAGTCGACCAGCATGTCCCAGACGCTGTTCTCGATCACCTCGGGGGTGTCGTAGTGCGTGGTGAGCGCATGCCAGTCGGCGACGAAGAACAGGCAGGGGAACTCCTCCTGCAGCTTCACCCAGTTCTTGAGCACGCCGTGGTAGTGGCCGAGATGGAGCCGCCCACTGGGGCGCATGCCGGAGAGGACACGTTCAGCGTACATGGAGCATCAGAATCCGAAGACGAGGGACAGCAGGTAGCGGAACCCGGTGAGCAGCGGCCACAGCAGGGTGCCGAGCACGCCGGTGAACAGCAGCACGAGCAGGATCGGGAAGCCGTAGGGCTCGAGCCGGGCGTACTGCCAGGCCAGCCGGTCGGGCAGCAGGCTGACCGCGATGCGGCCGCCGTCGAGCGGCGGGATCGGCAGCAGGTTGAGCGCCATCAGCACGGCGTTGATCCGGATGCCGGCGTCGGCCATCTCGAGCACCGGCAGCGTGTAGGCGCCCGGCTCGCTGGTGGCGCCGATGCGGAACAGCAGCGCCCACCCGAGCGCCATGACGAAGTTGACGAAAGGCCCTGCAGCCGCCACCCACAACATGTCGGACTTGGGATTGCGCAGGCGCGAGAAGTTGACCGGCACCGGCTTGGCCCAGCCGAAGAGGATGCCCCCGCCACCGGCGAGCGAGCTGAGGGCGAGGATGCCCGCCGGCACCAGGATGGTGCCCACCGGGTCGATGTGGCGCAGCGGGTTGAGCGTGATGCGCCCGGCGAGGTGGGCGGTGGGGTCGCCGAAGTGGCGTGCCACGTAACCGTGCGCGGCCTCGTGCAGCGTGATCGCGAGCACGACCGGGAGGGCCCAGATGGCCAGGGTGGAGATCAGCGAATCCATCGCGGGCTCGGTGGCAAACCCCGGATTCTACAGACCGAAGGGCTCGAGCGGGCCGCGCCCGGCGCGTACCAGCTCGGGCGCACCCGAGGTGAGGTCGATCACGGTGGTGGCCTCGGGACCGCAGTAGCCGGCCTCGATGACCAGCTCGACCAGCTTGCCGAGACGGTCGCGGATCTCCTCCGGGTCGGAGAGCGGCAGGTCCTCGCCAGGCAGGATCAGGGTCGAGGTCAGCAGCGGGCCGTCGATCTCGGCGAGCAGGGCCGACACCACCGCGTGCTCGGGCACGCGCAGGCCGATGGTCTTGCGCTTCGGGTGCAGCACGCGGCGCGGCAGCTCCTTGGTGCCTTCGAGGATGAAGGTGTAGGGGCCGGGAGTGACCGCCTTCAGCAACCGGTACTGGCTGTTGTCCACCCGGGCGTAGGTGCCGATCTCGGAGAGGTCGCGGCACATCAGCGTGAAGTGGTGGCGCTCATCCACCCCGCGGATGCGGCGGATGCGGTCGAGCAGCGCGGCGTCGCCGACCTGGCAGGCGAGCGCGTAGGCGGAGTCGGTGGGCAGCGCGACGAGGCCGCCGCCACGCAGGATCTCGGCGGCCTGACGGATCAGCCGCGCCTGCGGCTGTTCGGGATGAAGGGAGAAATACTGGGCCATGATCGGATGCTCGATGGGGCGCGCGCCCTAGCGCGCGGAGGATGCGGCCGCCGCGAGCGCCGCGGTGGTGGCCTGCAGACGGCTCCACACCGGCTCGAGGTCGGCAGGCAGCGGATTGCAGCGGCCGACGTCGACCATGCTCTCCTGCACACCATGGAAATCGGACGCGCGCGAGGCCAGCAGCCCGCGCTGGCGCGCGAGGCTCGCGAAGCGACGCATCTCGTCCTCGGTGTGCGCACCGGCCACCACCTCGACGGCCTCACCGCCGGCGGCGACGAAGCGGTCGAAGAGCTCGCCCATGGCGACGGAGGACAGCCGGTAGCGCGCCGGATGCGCGACCACCGCGATGCCGCCGGCGGCGCGGATCCAGCCCACCGCCTGCTCGAGCGTCGCCCAGCGGTGCTCGACGAAGCCGGGCTTGCCGCGCACGAGATAGTGGTCGAAGACCGTCTTCACGTCGGGCATCACGCCGCTCGCGACCAGATGGCGGGCGAAGTGCGCGCGGCTCACGAGCGCGGGGTTGCGCGCGAAGCGGCAGGCACCCGCGAAGGCATCGGGGATGCCGACGCGCGCGAGCTCGTCGCCAATGCGCCGCGCGCGCCCGTCGCGTCCGGCACGCAGGGCGGCGAGACCGGCACACAGTTCGGCGCTCCCGGGATCGACGCCCAGGCCCACGATATGGACGGTCTCGCCGGCGAAGGAGACCGAGATCTCGACGCCCGGCACGAAGGCCAAGCCATGGGCGCGGGCGACAAGCTGCGCGGACGCGATGCCGCCAAGTTCGTCGTGATCGGTCAGCGCGAGCAGCTCGACGCCGTTGGCGATCGCGCGCAACACCAGCGCTTCGGGCTCGAGCCAGCCGTCCGAGACGGTGGAATGGCAGTGCAGGTCGACGTTGAGGGCGTGCAGCCGCGAGGCTGACGGAACGCTCATGGGACTCCGGAGGAGGAACGGCAGGATCGGGATGATATCAAAGGCGCCGGGACTGCGCCGGCATGGGCCATGCGGCGACCTGCGGACGGGCAGGCGCGAGCAGCCGTCGATCGTGCGGCCGTGTGGCCTGCGACGCCTGCCGCACCCGCGTCCGCCCGCCGTATCATTGCACCCGAACCCCCGGCCCCGATCGATGAGCTTTGTCCCCCCCGCCCCACCTGTCGCCGAACTGCGCCGCTGCCCCAGCTGCAATCGCTGGGGCGGATGGCGGCGCGTGGGCGAGGACGGCAGCACCGTCGAACTGCATCCCACCGAGCAGCGCGGCCCCTGCCGGGAAGGCCCCTGGCACGGCTCGCTGCGCGGGCCGCGCAACGCCTGTGGGCAGTGGTTGCGCTGGATAGAGATCGTGCCGGCGACGGCGGATCAGTCGCCCTCGCCCCCGGAAGCATCGGCCTCGCCCCCCGCTTCCGCCGCGCCGGCGGCCTCCTCTGCGGTCTCCCCCGCAGCGGCAGCCTGAGCTGCGGCCGCCTGCGCGGCGGCGATCATGTGCGCGCGCGTCTCCGGCGTCTCCAGGCTGATGCGCCCGAGCGCGCCGTCGCGATAGTCCTGCAGCAGGATCTGCGCCGCCTTCTCCAGGTCCAGCCCACCGCCCTTGACCAGGCAGCCGCGCCGCCGGCCCACCGCCTCGACCAGCGCCGGGCCGTCGAGCGCGACCATCGCGGCGGCGTCGAGCCGGTAGCGCACCGCCAGGCGATCGGGGTAGCGCGCGATGAGGATCTCGCCGAGGAAGGCCGCCACCTCCTCGTCGATCACCGCGTTGCGGCCGATGGCGTGGCTCGCCGCCAGCATGTAGCCGTCGGCATCGTGGTCGATCTTGGGCCACATCATGCCGGGCGTGTCGGTGAGCGTCATGCCGGGACCGAGATCCAGCGTCTGCTGGTGCTTGGTGACTGCAGGCTCGTCGCCCACCTTGGCCACCTTGCGCTTGAGCAGCGCGTTCATCAGCGTCGATTTGCCGACGTTGGGAATGCCCATGATCATCATGCGCAGCGGCTTGACGCCATCGTCGCGGTGCGGCGCGAGCTGGCGGCACAGCGCCGGCACGCGCGCCACCTCGGCCGGGCTCTTGGCCGAGATCGCCACCGCCTTCACGCCGGGCAGGCGATTGTAGGACTCCATCCAGGCACGTGTGACCTCGGGGTCGGCGAGGTCGGACTTGTTGAGCAGCTTGAGGCAGGGGCGGTTACGAAAGCGGCGCAGCTCGGCGATCATCGGGTTGCTGCTGGCCTCGGGCAGGCGCGCGTCGACGACCTCGATGACCACGTCGGTCATGGCCATCGCCTCGGCCGCCTTCTTGCGCGCGGAGGCCATGTGTCCGGGGAACCACTGGATGGGCATGGAGAGACCTGGATTGACTGTCGGGGGGCGGATTATCCCACTGCCGGACGCCGGCACGCGCCCCACGCGCACGCCGCATGCGATCGAACTGAAAAATAAGTTCACGCATCCGCGCAAAAGCGTGTATCTTGCCGCTCGCAGTCGATTCAAGCAGTGGTTGTTGGTGTGGTTGCCAGCGTGTTCCAAGAGAACGCGTGTCGGTTTGATGCCTCCCTGATTACGTTTCTTGATCGTTCCTGCACTTCGGGGCGCAAGCCCGCAATTCTTTATATGGAACGCAAAATGAGCACTCAAACCGGTACCGTCAAGTGGTTCAACGACGCCAAGGGCTTCGGCTTCATCACCCCGGAAGGCGGCGGCGACGACCTCTTCGCCCACTTCTCGGAAATCCAGAGCAAGGGTTTCAAGAGCCTGGCCGAAAACCAGCGCGTCGAATTCGAAGTCAAGACCGGCCCGAAGGGCCTGCAGGCGGCCAACATCCGCCCGCTGTAATCGACCCGACGTCCTCGACGTCGATCGATTGATTCAAAACGCGGCCCTGCGCCGCGTTTTTGCATTTGCGGCGGCCTCGGGCCGCCCTTCCGCACCAACGGAGCGCGCCGGACGCGCAAGCCCGCGGCCACCCGCCGCAACGCCGCGGCCACGAGCCGCCCCATCACCCCCGCCGCGCCGCAATCGCCCGCCTCCGCGATGTTGCAGCGCCGCTGCCCATCGCCGCCCCGCGGCCGAGACGCCATGACCGAAGCTCCCCGCCCCGAATCCGCCCCCGCCGAAGCCGAACTGCGCTTCGCCGATCTCCAGCTGCCCGCACCCCTGCTGTCGGCGCTCGCCGAAGTGGGTTACGAGACCCCCTCGCCGATCCAGGCCGCCTGCATCCCGCAACTGCTCGCCGGCCACGACATCCTCGGCGAGGCGCAGACCGGGACCGGCAAGACCGCCGCCTTCGCGCTGCCGATGCTGGCCAAGCTCGACCTCGCCGACACGCGCCCGCAGGTCCTGGTGCTCACCCCCACGCGCGAGCTAGCGATCCAGGTCGCCGAGGCCTTCGCCAAGTACGCCCACCACCTGAAGAACTTCCACGTGCTGCCGATCTACGGCGGCCAGAGCATGGTCGTTCAGCTGCGCCAGCTCTCGCGCGGCGCCCAGGTGGTCGTCGGCACCCCGGGCCGGGTCATGGACCACCTCGAGCGCGAGAGCCTCAAGCTCGACGCCCTCAAGGCCATCGTGCTCGACGAGGCCGACGAGATGCTGCGCATGGGCTTCATCGACGATGTCGAGTGGATCCTCGAGCACACCCCGGCCGAGCGCCAGACCGCGCTGTTCTCGGCCACCATGCCCAACGTGATCCGCGAAGTCGCCCGCCGCCACCTGCGCAACCCGCAGGAGATCAAGATCCGCGCCGCCACCTCCACCGTGGCCAAGATCAGCCAGCGCTACTGGCTGGTGCGCGGGGTGGACAAGCTCGACGCACTCACCCGCATCCTCGACGCCGAGGAAAGCTTCGACGCCGCCCTCGTCTTCGTGCGCACCAAGATCGCCACCGAGGAGCTCGCCGACAAGCTGGCCGCGCGCGGCTATGCCGCCGCCGCGCTCAACGGCGACATGAACCAGGGCCTGCGCGAGCGCGTGATCGAGCAATTGAAGAACGGCGCGCTCGACATCGTCATCGCCACCGACGTCGCCGCGCGCGGCATCGACGTTCCGCGCGTCTCGCACGTGATCAACTACGACATCCCCTACGACACCGAGGCCTACGTGCACCGCATCGGCCGCACCGGCCGCGCCGGGCGCGAGGGGGTGGCGATCCTGTTCGTGGCGCCGCGCGAGACGCGCATGCTCAAGATGATCGAGCGCGCCACCCGCCAGCCGATCACGCCGATCGCGCTGCCGAGCGGCGAGGAGGTCACCAACCTGCGCGTGGCCCAGTTCAAGCGCCAGGTCGCCGAGACCATCGCCGGCGCGGAGCTCGGCTTCTTCATGGGCGTGGTCAACGACCTGATCGACGAGAACGAGCTCGAGATCCACGAGGTCGCCGCCGCACTGGCCCTGCTCGCCCAGCGCGAGCGCCCGCTCCAGGTCGAGCAGTCCGGCCGCGGCTGGGACATCGCCACCACGACGCCCAGTGAAGGCCGCGCGCCGCGCGCCGAGCACTTCACCACCGGCGCCGCGCGCGAGCGCACGCCGCGCCCCAACCGCGACGAGATCCTCGCCCGCCGGCGTTCCTTCTCCGAAGGCGCGCTGGTGCGCTACCGCATCGAGGTCGGCCGCGCCCATGGCGCGAGCCCCAAGGAGATCGTCGGCGCGATCGCCAACGAAGGCGGCATCGAGGGCAGGTTCATCGGCCAGATCCACCTCTTCGACGAGTTCTCCACCGTCGAGCTGCCCGCCAACCTGCCCGAGGACCTGCTCGCCACGCTCAAGCGCACCCGCGTGCGCCAGATGCCGCTGTCGATCCGCGAGCTGAGCGCCGCCGAGGCGGCCACGGTCCCCGAACGCCGGCGCCCGGCGCGGCCGGAACGCGGCACGGACGGCTCGCACGCGCAGGACGGCGAGCGCCGCCCGCGCGACTTCGGTGGCGCGCGCCCGAACCAGCCTGGCGCGGGTTACGCCGGCAAGCCGGGTGGCGGGGGCTTTCGCGGCCACGACGAGCGTCGACCGCACGACGAACGCCGCGCGCCGGCCACCGACCGCAAGGCTGGCGGCCACTCCGCGCCGGTGAAGCGCCAGGGCGAGCGTGCCGGCAAGCCCTTCCGCCGCCGCGAGGACTGAAGGCCGGAGCGCGGGCTGCGTGCCCCTGCCCCGGGGCACGCAGCCCGGCTGCTGCGCGAACTGCGTCACGGCACCGCCGAATCGCCTGCCGCAGGCATCCCGAAAGACCTAGAATGGGCAGTTGTCCCATAGCTCTCCCGTCGATGTGTCGTGACGCTCTCCGCCAGCCCGAAGACTCGCCCGCGCGCCGCTGCCGTGCGCGCACGTCGAGCCTGCTGGCGCATCGCGCGACGGACTCGGTGGCCATCCCGTGCTGATGCGACGACTCCTCCGCACCGTCGTCCTGCTGGTCTGCCTGAGCCTCGGCAGCGCGGCTCTGCACGCCCGGACGGATCTCGATTTCGGCGTCTATTCGGCGCGCCCGAAGGCGCTCGTCGAGGCCTCGTGGCAGCCCTTCGTGGACTACCTGAACCAGCACCTGGACGGCGTCGAGGTACGCCTGCACGCGCTCGACGACGCCGGACTGCAGCGCGCCCTCGCCGCCGGCGAGATCGATCTGCTGCTGACCAACCCGGTGCATTTCATCGAGCTGCGCGCATCCAATCCGCTCTCCGGTGCCATCGCCACCGTGGTCGCCGATGCCGGCGGCCAGGCCCTGAGCGAGTTCGGCGGCGTGATCCTGGTGCGCGCCGGGGACGCCAGCCTGAAGACCCTCGCCGACCTGCGGGGCAGGCGCGTCGGCACCACCCATGCCAACTTCCTCGCCACCTATCCGGCGCAGGCACTCGAGATGAAGGCCGCCGGCATCGACCCCGGCTCACTGCGCATGTTCACGCTGCAGCAGACCCAGGACAGCGTCGTCGAAGCGGTACTCGACGGCCGCGTCGACGCCGGCTTCGTCCGCACCGGCCTCTTCGAGGCGCTCGTCGCCGAGGGGCGCGACCTCTCCGGCTTGCGTGTGCTGCATCCCCTGCAGCATCCGGGCTTCCCGCTGCGCAGTTCCACACGCCTCTACCCCGAATGGCCCCTCGTCGCCCTTCGTCAGGCCGACCCGGCCCTGATGCGCAAGGTGGCGGCACTCGCGCTCGGCCTCGAAACCGCCGACCCGGCCGCGCGCGCCGCAGGCATCCACGGCTTCACCATCCCCGCCGATTACGCCCGCGTCGAGGAGATGCTGCGCGAACTGCGCCTGCCGCCCTTCGACGCCACTCCACCCTTTACCTGGAACGACGTGTGGGCGCGCTACCACGAGACGATCTTCGTGCTCGGCCTCGCGACCCTGGCGATCGTGCTGCTGCTGGTGCGTCTGGCGCAGCGCAACCTGGCGCTGTCGCAGGCCAACGCCGCCGCGCGCCGCCTGGCAGCAGAGATCGAACTCGATCGCCACCACCTGCGCAACGTGATCGAGGCCACCCAGGCCGGCAGCTGGGAATGGAATCTGGAGACCGGCGAGTGGAAGATGGACGCGCGCTGGGCGGCGATGCTCGGGCTGGCGGCGGAGGACTGCGACGGCGAAGGGCGCGCGTGCTGGCGCAAGCGCGTGCATCCCGCCGACCTCGCCGAGGCCGAGCGCGAGCTCGATCGCCACATCCGCGGCGAGACCGCCTTCTACGAGCACGACCTGCGCCTGCGCCATCGCGACGGGCGCTGGATCTGGGTGTATGACCGCGCGCTCGCCGTGCGCCGCGACGCGGACGGGCGCGCGCTGCTGCTGACCGGCGCGCAGATCGACATCGATCGGCGCAAGGAGAACGAGGAGCGCCTGCGCCTGGCCGCGAGCGTGTTCTCGTCGAGCTACGAGGCGATCCTGATCACCGACGTCGACAACCGCATCGTCGACGTCAACCCGGCCTTCTGCCGCATCACCGGCTACAGCCGCGAGGAGAGCCTCGGCCGCGACCCCGGCATGCTCGCCTCGGGCCGCCAGGGGCGCGAGTTCTACCGTGCGATGTGGCAGGCGATCGAAGAGCACGACCACTGGCAGGGCGAACTGTGGAACCGGCGCAAGGACGGCAGCGAGTTCGCCGAGGTGCTCTCGATCAGCCGCGTGCGCGACGCACGCGGTCGGGTGATCCACCATCTGGCGATGTTCTCCGACATCAGCCGGCTCAAGAAGCATGAGGAGGAGCTCAACCGCATCGCCTACTTCGACCCGCTCACCGGCGCACCCAACCGCCGCCTGCTCGACGACCGCCTGCGCCAGGCGATCGCACACTCTCGGCGCACAGGGAAGCCGCTCGCGGTCTGCGTGATCGACCTCGACGGCTTCAAGCCGGTGAACGATCAGCTCGGCCACGAGGCCGGCGACCAGGTGCTGATCGGCATCGTCGACCGGCTCGGCGCGATCCTGCGCGCCAGCGACACCGTGGCCCGCCTCGGCGGCGACGAGTTCGTGCTGCTGCTCGAGGACATCGAAGGCGAGCGCGTGCTCGAGCGCGTGCTCGAAGCCATCCGCACGCCGATTGCGCTCGCCAGCCAGCAGGTATGCGTGTCCGCGAGCATCGGCGTCACCCTCTTCCCCGAGGACGACGCCGACCCCGACACCCTGCTGCGCCACGCCGACCAGGCGATGTACCGCGCCAAGCAGCGCGGACGCAACTGCATCCAGTTCTTCGACGCCAGCGTCGAGGAACAGCAGCGCGTGCGCAAGGAACGCCTCGAGCGCCTCGACCAGGCCTTGCGCCGGCAGGAGTTCGTGCTGCACTTCCAGCCCCAGGTCGACATGGTCGACGGGCGGCCACTCGGCATGGAGGCCCTGCTGCGCTGGCAGCACCCCGAGCGCGGCCTGCTGGCGCCGGGCGAGTTCCTGCCCGACCTCGAAGGCACCGAGCTGGAGACCCGGCTCGGTCAGTGGGTGGTCGACCACGCGCTCGGCGCCCTCGAGCGCTGCCGCGCGGCCGGGCTGGACATCGGGGTAAGCGTCAACGTCGGTCCCGGTCCGCTGATGCAGGCGGGCTTCGTCGCCAGCGTGCGCAGCGCGCTGGAGCGCCACCCCGACATCCCGCCCGAGCGCCTGGAGCTCGAGATCCTCGAATCCACTGCGCTCGACGACATGGTGCTGGCGATGGACGTGCTCGAGGCCTGCCATCGCCTCGGCGTACGCATCGCGCTCGACGACTTCGGCACCGGCTACGCCTCGCTGCGCCACTTCCGCCAGCTGCCCTTCGACCGCCTCAAGATCGACCGCAGCTTCGTGCTCGACATGCTGGAGGACGGCGAGGCGCGCGCGATCGTCGG
>ERZ795061.828-NODE-828-length-30709-cov-7.155151_pt1 | contig 30709 bp, 40 predicted proteins | sample MGYA00375145_ERZ795061 | MGnify/ENA primary metagenome ERZ795061 (study PRJEB30190, sample SAMN05720144) | anaerobic digester metagenome | isolation source: active sludge of municipal wastewater-treating anaerobic digesters | place: USA | collected 2014-12-22 ... | reverse complement strand
CACGGAGTTTGCGCTATTCCAATCCTCTGTAATAATTCTCCTCCCATTCCACCCGCTATTAACTCCCCAACTATCCTGTATCAAAATAGCTTTCTTGCCTTTATAAGTAAAAAACCCTCTTGGAATAGCGCAAACTCCGTGTCCATATTTCGGACTATCTTTAATAATCGGGTCAACCCTGTTCCATTCTCCGTCCCCAAATCTAAATCCTAAAACAACCGGAAACTGTAAATTCAAAATCTGCGCCACACTGTCAATTTTATTATGCACCCAAATATATTTTTCCGCGCTGTAAATTTTTCCCAAAGCGTCAAAACTCCTCAAATATCCGTCCTCTTTATTCATTTCCTCCTCTCCCATTTTTTGGCTCGCAAACAAACTCTCAAAAACAGTTCCCCATTCCGTCAATATTTTTCCCAAATCGTCCATCCACATTCCCGCCATAGGCCTGTTATTCCTGCGTAAATAAATCGGCCTCGCCGACATCGGAATAAATCTGCCCTCTTTTCTGTAATTATTAATAGCCAAAGCCAAAGTTCCTGCCTGTGCCAAACAACTGCCCGATCCGTCCTGATCCATATTTTGTATCTCGGCTAATAATTTAATATTTTCCGGTTTCTTTTTCCAAACCTCAAAATCCTCCCAAACAAGAGGACTTTCAAAAAGTAATTCCTTATCTAAATAATTTTTTTGTATTTCGGCCGGAGTCCTTGTGTCCTCCAAAACGCCATTTGTGAATTTCATAATTTACATTTTTTATTGCAAGTCCAATGATCCTCCAATCCCTGCTCAATCATTTTATAAGCGCACTCCTTTTGTATCTCGCAATTCATAAAATCCTCCTCGCGCGCCAGCCCGTATTCTCTAACGCAGTATTGATTGAAAGTCCCTCTCCAAAATTGCAAACACCCAAACGCTCTCGGCTCTCCGTTAAAATAATCTCCCAGCGCCTCTGTGTTGCCGTTGCTCTCGCACTTTAATATACAAGCCAATCTCTCGCTTATTTCCCCTTGTGGGACAATAAATCCCCTCTGAAACTCGTTTAAATGCCCTGCAATAGCCCTTTCCCCTCCTGTTTGAGTATTTGTCGCCCCATACGCTATCAAAGCCCACAACCCTATCAGAACCCCAAAAACCACTATTTTTTTAGCCATTGGCCTGTTGCCTCTTGATCTCTTTGTTAACTTTCGCCCAGTTATAAACGATATAAAGCAAACCTCCCAAAGAAAGCTCCTTTATGATCGGAAAATACTTATTAACAATTAAATCAAACAAGCTAGTTATAATTTCGTAAATCGGCTTATTCATTAATTCCGGAAAAGCACCAATTAAAATTGGTATAAATGCTCCAAAAGAAACAATAAGCGTTACGATTACACCTTTTGCACCTCCTTTTAAGAAACTATATTTTTTAATTTTGTTTTCCATATTATTTTTTAATCAACAAAAAAATCGCCGAAATAATAGCGAAGAATAATATCACTCCCGTCAACTTGGCAAACTTAGTATTCCCAGTTCGGGATTGCCAAATACTCATTCCCAAACTAAACAATAATGCGCCTGCTGTTATTAACTTAATCATATCTTAATTATTTTACTTTCCACGACCTTTGTCAATTGTGTTTTTTCACTTTGTAATATCCTCTCCCGTCTTGGCCTCGTAATAGCCAAAGAACTTATCCATTTTACTGCACATACTTTCCAGCCTCTCGTCTTGCTTGTCGTCGCGATCGTTTATTTTTGTAATCGCGTCCTCAATATGTTTCAAATGATTTTCGTTAATCTGCCTCAAATCGTTCTTGATCTCTGTAATTGGAATAATAACCATTGAATAAAAACTCCCTAATAATGTGCAAATAAAAACAGCCCTTGCTAATTCGCTACTTAGCAATTCCCTGACCCCCCATTTTTCTTTTGGTGTTAATTCGTCCGGCATAAATTAATAATATATTAACCAAGTTACAGTTACATAAGGTTGCAAAAGATTAAAAGGCGTTGAACTTCCATTCGTTGGTATCGTTGCTGTCATACCTGAACTTGAACTACCTCCCGCTAAATTCCCGCTTCCTGTTGAAGTTCCGTTAATTAAATTTGTAATCGGACTGTGATTATGCGCAGATAATTCCGCTTCTAATTGCTTGTGTTTTTTTTCTCCTCCAATCATTCCGGCCTCTGCCAAAAGCGGACAAAAAATATCGTCAATGTAAAAATCCATTGCCCCTTTATCCACTACCATTTTCAAACCAATTGAAATTAACGCGCTTCTTGTATTGCTATCGTTCGCAAATCTTAATGCTATTCTTGTCCAAGTATTCGCTGTCAAAGCCGGAATATCCAGCGTTTCCACCGGACTTGCGCAATTTGCTGTATCGTCCAAAAGCAATTGCATATCTCCCGCGTTTAGCGCGACCGAACTTCTAACCCACGCTATCAAATACCCATTTCTGCTTAAATCCTTTGCAATAACTTCGCTTCCAATAATTCCTGTTGTAAATCCACTCGCGATTGCGAACTTTGCCGAATAAGAACCTCTAACTTTATATGTGCCGTCTGCCGTTCTTGTAACATCAGAAATTGACTGCTCGTCCCAAGCGTCCTCGCAATCCTCCACCGTAATATCTCTAATCTGTCCGTAATTAAAATCGTCCACATAAATATCGCAAGCCCCAAAATCGTTTGTTGATTTTAAGCCAATAGAAACTATCGCCCCGTCCAAAGTCGGATTAGCCAAATAAATCAAAATCTTATTCCATTGATCTTTATACAAGGCCGGCAAGTCAATTGTTTCCACCGGTGAAGCGCACGCGCTTGTATCGTCTAAAACTACCTGTAAATATCCCGCGCTCAAATCAATGCTCGGTTTAATCCAAAATATAATACAATCCTGTCCGCTTAAATCAATGCTTGAAATATCCTTATAAGCAATTAATCCCGTAGTAAAACCTGCCCCAATCGCAAACTTATTTGAATAAGTCCCTACCTGTTTGTCCGTGCTTGTTGTAACAGTTACATTTGTTGAACCCGTCCACGTTGTTTCGCAACTTTCCAAACTACTATCTGCGTTTAATCCTCTTGCTCCAACCGGCACTCTCTCCCTCATATCCGGCAAATTGAAAGTCGTTGATCCGTCCCCAACCCCGTATTTAGTTCCATAAACCTCAAATAAATCCGCATAAGTCGTTCTGCTAACCTGTTGCCCAAGCGCCAAAAGACACCTATACCCTCTCGGTATTCTATCTCCACCAAAAGGCAACATAGCCCCAGGAGGTAAAGTCCTGTTTCTCAAATCTGTTAAGTCGCTTGCGTATAATTTTTCTCCCGATGTCCAAATTTTTGCGCCTGTCATATTTTTATAATTATATTATCAAATTATTTTTAAGCTGTGGCAAGTGTGAATTTAATATCCACGCTCAAAGTCGTTGCCGTATCTTTAACCCAAGTCAGCCCCCCAATATGATTAAAGATGTATCCGCTATCCGCCGAAGCCGTGCCGTTAATAAACACTCCAAACTCTTTGAAAGTTCCGCTCGTTTCCGTTTCGTTAAAATAGGCCGTAAAATATGCCAAATACTGATCGCTATACCCGCTTGCAACCAAGTTTCTGTATGTTTCCGTCTGCAATTTCGTGTCGTCTGTTGTTGGCGTGGCTGTTCCCGTTCCCAAAGCGCAGTAATTAATCGCCGGCAAAGTAGTAATATCTCCCGTCAAGATCCCCGCTAATCTCGCCAGTCCCGCTCTGCAAATAACATTCTCCCTCCTGTCCTCCCAAATAATTTTTCCACCCTTGCGCGCGACCGCGTGTATTTCTCCTTTAATTGTCATTGTTTCTTGTTTCATATTTTTAATATAATTCTGCGCTATCCGTGTCTAATCTAATTTCGCGATCGTTGTCGCTTCCTTGATTATCCACAGTCAACGGACCTAATACCCAATCGTAAGTATAATTTTCCCTCTTGGTATAAACCTCCGCCACGCTCATATTGTCCCAGTCCTTATAATATTTATAAAGCACTTCATTTTCCGTCTGCTCTGTTTCTACTCTCCCGTCGTTAATCAACTGCTGTAAAAAGTCAATAATCCCCCAGCTTCTATATGTCGCCAGCTTTACCGAATACGTGTAATCTGTTGCCGTTTTCATTTTCAAATTAACCTCCTGAATAATATAGGCCGTAGAAGTCAGCGATCGTTTCGTGCTTGCGATCGTAATAATCTGTCCGCTAACTAGCCCTCCCGTTGTTGTGTCAAAACTTCCCTCCACAATACTATTCTTGTATTCCTCCAACTGCGCGCTGGCGTATTGTTTCGCTTCCTCCTTTGTTTTAATTGTCCTGTCCTCTTTGTAAAATTCAAAAACTCCATAACTTGCAATGCTCGTGTCGTCCTCAATCTGTGAAATAATCGGAATTAATGGCGTTCCCGTAACAGTAATATTATTCGTTCCGCTTGCCGGCTTCGTAGTATCTTTGAACCTAATATACTTTTCGTTAAAATCCCAAAAGCAATCATAGTCCGCCTCTACGTCTTGCCTATCCAGCCCGACAGTTTTTGCCACCCCACCCACGCTCACGCTCGGCGCGCTTGAAAACTTGTTTGCTAATTTAAAAAATAAATTCGTCCCGTCCCCGCTCAAATACTCTGTCTTTGTGTCCGCCACAATATCTCCTCCCCTGATCCTCACTCTGTTTTTTAATTGGCTTAAATCGTCGCTTAATCTCAAACTATCAAAAATATAATTCCCGCTCGTATCGTCTAAACTAAACGGCGCTGTATTCGCCTCCCTGTTAAAAAAATGTAAATCATTATCATAATCCACATACCAAAAATAGTTAACCGCTTTGGCTAACTTCTGCAAACATTGCGTAATCGTCAAATAGTTAAAAGTAATACTCGCTAACTCCGTTCCGCAACTAACATTCGTATAAGTAAATCCGCTCGCGTAATTATCAATAATGTCCTTAACAATATCCTCAACTTTTTGATTTGTGTATCTCTCCGTTACCAAATACTGATCCAACTGCCTCGTATAATCCACGCACTCCACCGCTATTGCCTCCAAAAAATCGCTCATTGCTCTGCTCGTTTTCAACACGCTTCCCTTGAATATCGTCGTTGCCCCGTCCGTAATTATAACGCTCTGCCCCAAAATCACGCTTAAACTTTTTCCTACCGGATTTTTAATTTCAAAAATACAAGTATTAACTTTATCCGCTAACTTGTCGCTCACTTTCAAAGTTCTCCAATTTATCTTATTCGTTATGTCAACTGAATTTAATAATACTTGTATTGCCATACTTTAATAAGCTAATCTCATATTCTTTTTTAGAACATTTACAATATCGTTGCCGATCTGTTCTGCAATATCCTCTTTGCCCATAAAAGAATTGCCGGTAATAACAATATTTATTCCTCCTCCTGTGCTGTCTTTTTCGGCTTTTCCAACCCCCACCATTTGATAGGCATTGCTTTTCATAACCCATTCCCCTTTATGCATTAAATATAATCCAGTCTCGGGTATGTATCCTCCACTTTCTTTTTTCCCTTGCACTGATCCTCCTCCGCTTAATGTTTTTCCAACCGCGCTCGCAGCACTTCTCATTCCGTCCGCTACTCTGCTAATCGCGCTAACCAAAGCATTGACCTTTTCCATAATCCAATCGTAAATCGGCTGGAATGCGTCCTTTAACGCTTTCCAAGTTTTATCCCAAACATCTCTTAATTGTTGCAATGCCATTATTATTCCAAAAGATATAACCTCAACTAATTTCGTCAACCATTGAATAATAGTTTTCACAACATCAATCACAAATTTTATTGCAATAACCAATCCGTTTAATAAAGCGACAAATCCCATAATCGCCAATCCCAACACTCCTGTTAAAATAAATCCTACAATTTTTAAAACTTCCGAAAGACCAGGTTGTAAAGCCATAACCACTTCATTGATTGATCCCCATAATTCCTTTAATGAGTTTCCTAATTGGATAACCATAAAATTAATAGCATCAAATACCGGTTTCAATGGCTCTAAGAATACTATAAAATCTTTTAACCATTTTATCCCCTCCGTAATCGCGTCAACCAAGAACTTGAAACCAGCCACCAATCCATTCATCAATCCCAAACTAACAATCGCTAATGCTTCGCTCAATTGCGGATTAAGAATATCAGCCAATCCTTTTAACGCTTCCCATAAATTAACTACTGATTGCCAAAGTCCCTCCAAATTCTTTTTTAATTGCTCAACAATAGGCGCTACTTCCGCGCTCGCCATTAACTTTTGAAATTGCTCTACCGCCCCCGCGATCGCGTCTTTTAAATAATTAAAAACCACCGGCACGGCCTCCAATGCTTTCGTTACCAATGGCAATGCCTTTTGCGCTAACTCCGCCAATACCGGCAATAGCTGTTCTCCGACAGTTTCTTTAACATTCCCTATTGAAACTTTTAAAATGGCCATTGCGCCCGCGTATGTTTGCGCAAATGCCTTTCCCTGTCCTCCTACTTTTTGCTGTAAATCTGCCAGCGCTTCCATAGGCGACGCGCTGTCTTTAATGTCAATTCCGTATTGCTTTAACACTCTCCCGTTTCCACTTAAAACCATTCCCAACATCTGCGTCGCTTGCGTCAAACTCATATTCTTTGCCCTCGCCAAATCCATAGCTAATCCGTTCAAGTCCGTTGCCTTTGATAAATCATTTGTCCTCTGCAAAAGATAAGCCATTGAATTGGCTGTTTCCTCGTCGTCAAATCCCAATTGTATGTTGGCCTGCGATAAAGCCAATATGCTATCCTTTGCTTTCATTCCCGCCTCCCCCATTGTCTTTAATGTCGCTTCAAACCTCGCCATTTCTACTTGCGCCTCGCTCGCAGCCTTAACACTATCCGCGCCCATTTTAATCAATGCCCCTCCAACAGCAACCGCGCCCACCGCGATCGTTTTCCCCATAGTCGCCATAGCTTGCCCGATATTCTGCCCCATTCCCTTAAAAGTATTTCCCAAGTTCGCCCCGATCTTTTGTAATCCTCCCATTTCTCCTTGCACTTTTTTGGCCTCGTTTGCAAACCCACTCAAACTTTTCTCAACATTTTTTATTTGAGTAGTTGCATTATCTTGAACAGTGAAATCAATTTGCACGCTTCTGTCTGCCATATTTTATTTGTTTGATTTTTTCTCCGCCTCCATACTAAACTTTTTTTGAATAAGCCATATAAACCAATTAGGCTGGCACATATAATCCCAATATGTCCAGCCCATTCGTTCGCAAATATCTACCATTGCTAATTCCTCCGGCACGCTTCCTGATCCTTGCGCGAGGCAATTAAAATAGCTCTCAATTATGGATTTTTTTTTTCGTCGTCTATCCCATTGAAAACATTATTAACCTCTTTCATAAGCGCTTGGTAGTCTTTGGCTGGCAATTCTAACGCTCTTTGCAATATGTTCTCCCCCGATCCGTCCAAACTTACAACTATAACTTCAATGCACTTGTCCTCCATTTGAAACGCCATACTCCCCTTTAATCCTGACATTTCTCCGGCGTCATTTACATTGACATTATCGTAAAGAGGTTTTCTAATATCTCTATCGTCTTTTTGCGTAATGTATTCTTTTAATTCGGCATTATGCTCTCCGAATTGTATTGTTTTTGTTTTCATAATAATTAAGCGCTGTAATTTGCCTTTGTGTTTGTCAAAATGGCCTGAACCATTTTAGTATCAGCCACCTTATAAGTAGCCACTCCCGAAATAGTTGCCAAATTTACGTCGTCCATTCCGCTTGTTTCCTCGTAGTTTGTGAATAAAACTTGATTAAGATCAATCTGCAAATTTGGATTGCTTGCCGTTCCGATTGTAGTTCCGCTATTGACAAAGTTAAATCTCATAGCCCTCATAGTTCCGGCTGTGTAATATCCTTTCAAAGTTGTGGCGCTGTTAACATAAACGATAGTAAATTCAATTTTGAAAGTTTTTGAATAAATGTCCGTAGCTTCCACATTTCCCAAAACATCGTCCGGCTCTGCGTTCCTTGTAAATTTCAAGTTGATTGACCTAACGCTAGTTGCGCTCGCCGAAGTCAAATTAGCTTGCGTGTCCGCGTGCTTAAATGTTACTCCCTTTCCTAAAAAGTAATATTCTGTTGAATAGCTTGGAGTCTTTGTGCTTGCCACTCCCGCCTTTGCCCCCTTAAATTTTGCAGTATATTCAACCGGCTTTCCAACCTCCGCTTTAATTTCCAAACTATCTAAAACCGCCAAAGCATAAACTAAATGCTCGTTCGGATTTTTAACATTGATTGAAAGCGATCGGCATTGTAAATCGTTCAATACTGTATAAGTATGCTCATAAACAGCACTCTCCCCTCCCTTTGTCGCCGAGCTAACAGTTCCGAAAAGCGCGTCTAAAATATATCCAAAGCTCTGATCGTAAATAATACCTTTCAAATCTCCCTCAACTCTTTTTTGCGCGATTTCCCCGCCGATTGCATATTCTACGCGTCCGACGTTGCTTTCGTCCACAAAGTATTCCGGCATATCTTTTACCGTAATCTCGGTTTTTCGGACCCAAGCGCTGACCGCAGCCGGGACCGTTCCCCTTGTTGTTTCTTTTGATAAACCAACTTCTTGATTTCTACCTAAAAATACGCTCATAGTTATTTATTTATTTTATTATTTTTAATTTCAAGCATTTTTTTTGTGGCGTCCTCTGTGTCTGTCGCCATAACCATAATCCCGTCTGCCGGAAAAAAATACTCTTGAAGTTTCTGATTTTCGCTTTCGCCTTGTTGCTCATCAGAACTCATATCTTTTGTTTTGTAGTTTTTAGCTTCTAACATATTTTTTATTATTTTTATTTTCGCACGCTTTTAATCTTTGTAAAGTGTGTTAAATCGCCTTGCTATCAAAACAAGATAATTTAACCTCCGTAATCCGCACGTCTGTTTCCCTTTCCAGCCACCCTCTAACCCCTGTAATCTTTGTATCCGCGCACGTTCCTCCCAGGGTATAATCGCTTGCAAATGCGTCCATAATACTTTCAATAATTCCGTTCATACTTGTTTCCGTTCCGGCCGGATCAACTTCAATTGTGCTTAAAATATGTATTGAAAAATCCCACTTCCTCCACTTTGTTTTATTATCTAAATCCTCGTCGTTAAACTCCGCCCCGATAATGCAGGCCACCGGATATTTTGTAAAGTTCCTCGCCGAGTAGTCAAAAACTTCCTTAATCGCCGTTACTCCCGCGACTTTATTGTGTATTGCCGATAATAGTGTTGTGTATGTCATAAATCTAATATCCTTAACATTATTTTTCTAAAAATATCTAATCCCCTCTCCTCGTTTTCTTTAATTGCTGTTTCTACAAATGGATTAGCCTTAGTCCCAGGATGTTGCACTTCCTTTCCGAAAATAGCATATCCTCCGCTCTTTGCCCCTCTCCAATTCGGCGCTTTGCTTAACCTCGTTGCCAATACTTTTTTTCTAACAATTCTTATCGTATGCGCGCGCGTTCCCTCGTGAACAAAATCTCCATATTTAGTATTTGAAAACAAACTTACTTTCAAATCTGAAAACTCTGTAAAAAAACTCCTCCTTAAATTGCCCGTTCTAACCGGCGCTTTCCTAACTATCACGCCTCTATAATATTCTAACATTGCCCTCAATGCTGAATTGATTGCTTCTCTCCCATTCTCTCTGAAATTCTTTGCTTTCCCATATACTTCATTTATGCCCGTGATCTTAATGCTAATCATAAAATCAACTTGCTTTATTTATCCAAGCTAAAATATGTTTATTAAATCCATAAGACCTTTTCTCAATCTTATAAACAAAATAATAAATGCTATCTACCAAAACTCTGTCGCCCTCTAAAATATCAACCGAAAATCCACACCATAAAAGAAAGCCCTGCATTTCCGTTCCGTCCACCAACCTATCGCCCTGCGACCAAGTTTCCACACGACAATTTACGCCCGAATAAACTTGCGTATAAGTTCCCGAACTTAATCTATAAATTGTCGCTGACTTGTCAAACAGGCGCTCAATGCTCATATATTTATTTTTTTCCTTTTGTTCAAAATATCCATAGCTTTTTGGTAGTCTTGCCACCCTCTCTCGTCCCTATAACTCACGCTGTAATTTCCAATGCTTTCACTCTGCACATTGTTTCCAATATCTCTCGCGTTTCCGGCTAAAACAATTCCCGCAGCTAAAATCATTGTCGCCCAAGTAATGTCCGCCGGACAGGCCACAGAATTGCCCCACTTTCCCGTGATCCTTACATTCTGTTCGCCCTCATAAAAGTAATACGGCGCGCTATCTCTCAAATGCAATCTTGTTTTTGGCAAGCTGTTGGCCGGATATTTAATATAATACCCGCTCGTAATTTCAACAAAAGCCCCCGTTCCCTCCTCGTCCTCGTCCACTTCTACCTTTGTAATTTCCACCGCTTCGTCAATCTGCAAGTCCATTCCCCCGTTTCCGTCATAAATCCTTGCGCTTGCGACTGTATCCGCTACCCAAGTCCTCCCCGTGTAGCTATCCACAAAGGCCTCCGCCATATTTATTTGCCCCTCTACGTCGCTCTCAAATGAAGCGTCCGCGTCCGCTAATAAATAATTTTCTAATTGTGTGATTGTGCAATATCTTGTTGCCATATTTTTTAATTAAAATAATCTTTATAATTCCACTTTTGCGTTGCATACTTCGTCCACTTCTTTAATTGCTTCCACCTCTTTTGCAATTCCCCGTTCAAATAAATATACCACCTCGCCCCCAAATTAATTGCTTCTGAAAATGTTCTTGCTAATTGCTTTTTAATTGTGTCCGAAACGCTTACCGCTTCCGTAAATAATTTCGCTTGGAATATCCCAAACACCGTATCTAATGATAACGCTTCTGCAAATTCTTTAAATTGTGTGATAATTTTCTGATCCGCCAATATAATGTTTTCTAACATTGTCTTGCTGACGCTTGTCGTCATTGTTTGATTAATTGTAATCGTTTCGCTAAACCAACGGCCACCAATAAACGGGTAAATAATTGTCTGCTCTAACGCAATTGCTTCTGTAAAACTGCGCCCCATTCTCCTGATAAAACTCTCTGCCAAAGTAATCGTTTCCAATAATACTTTTGAAACGGCAAATTGTATGATATCCGCTATCGTCAAGCTATTAACAATAACTTTCGTTGCGCCTCTAACAATGCTATCTACCAAACTCAATGCCTCCGTAAATGTTTTTTGTCCTTGCTTTGCCACACTATCCAAAATAGTCAACACCTCTCCATACGTCCTCGCCATTGCCTTTGCGATCGTGTCCGCCAAAACTACCGGCTCAACTAAAACCTTTGTAATATTTCTCACAAAGCTATCCGCCAAGCTAACCGCCTCCGTTAAGTTCTTTTGCCCCTGTCTATACCCCGTATCAACCAGCGTCAAACCCTCTGCAAATGCCTTTGGCAAGCTCTTTTGTATCAAGTCGGCTAAAACTACGCTTTCGGCTATAACTCGGCTCACAGCCCTACTCAAACTATCCGCAAGGCCTACTATTTCCCCTAATACCTTATTAGCTGTCCTCAAAACGCTGTCCTCCGGCGTAATGGCCTCCGTAAATACCTTTCCCAGCGCCTTAAACGCCTGATCCGCCAATTCCACGGCCTCCGTCATTGCTCTGCTAATCTGTTTTGCCAATATGTCCGCCAAGCTGACAACCTCCTCATAAGTTCTGTAAAATACTCCCGCCTTTGTAAAAGTTTCCGCCAATGTAATGCTCTCCGGCAAAACTTTTCCCAATATATTCCTAATGCTGTCCGCCAAACTCAAACTTTCTCCGAATTCTTTAATGCTTTTCTTAATCGCCGTATCTGCCAAAGTAATTGCCTCGCTTGCTGTCTTGGCAATAGTTCTCACAATACTATCAATTAAACTGATCGCTTCTGAAAATACTTTTCCGCTCGTTAACTTCACGCTATCCACCAATGCGATCGCCTCCGTCTTGCTCAAAAATCTACCAAAATAAATGTTATCCAAAATAGTCGTCAATTCCGTTAATGTCTTTTGCATTGCTCTTGTCGCGCTGTCTGCTAAACTCACGGCTTCCGCAAAAACCTTTCCGTTAATTCTTGTAATGCTATCAACTAATGCAACGGCCTCAGTCAAAACTCTCCCCAATACCAAATAAATCTCGTCTGCTAAACTAACCGCTTCTCCAAAAACTTTACTTGACTGCCTTGTAATTGTGTCCGTTAAACTCGCGCTCTCAACAAAAGTTCTGAAACTCGTCAATACTTTTGCAACACTATCTTGCAAACTTAATGCTTCCACGCAAATGCGATAATAATATTTCAAAGTCGCTATTGTATCCGCTAGCGTTAAACTCTCCGCGAAACTTCTGCTCATTGCTTTAATAATGCTGTCTGCCAAAACAACGCTCTCTGTCAAAGTTCTAAAAAATACTCCTGTCTTTTCCATTGTGTCTGTCAAAGATACCGCCTCGCTAAAAGTTTTTAATCCTCTCTTAACCGCGCTATCTACTAATACCAAACTCTCCTCCAAGTTTCTATAAAATACTGATCCCTTAATAAATGTTTCAACCAACGCCACACTCTCCGCAAATATCTTGTTTCCAGCCTTTGTCATTGTTTCCGCCAAAGTCAAAGTTTCTATTAAAACCTTGTTCAATGATTTAACAACGCTCTCCGTTAATTGCACAATTTCAACATAAATCCTCCCGCTTGTTTTTCTTAATGTGTCAACTAATGTCAATGTTTCTGTCATTATCCTCCCCGTGCTTTTAACAACGCTGTCTGCCAAAGTTAAAATATTTATTATAACTTTCGTCGCTGATCTGACCATTGTATCTGCCAGCGCCAAGCTATCGCTAAAAACTTTTCCCCCCGTTCTCTTAATCGTATCAACCAAAGTCAAGATCTCCGTAAATGCTTTACTTCCGGCCTTTGTCAAACTATCTACCAAAGTAATTGAATTAGCTATAACCTTTACTCCCGCGCGCGTGATCGCGTCAACTAAGCTCAAACTATCCGCCAATATTTTGCTTCCTGTCTTTTTAATACTATCCACCAGCCCCGTGCTTTCCGCGAAACTCTTGCTACTGCTTTTGATCGTTGTCTGAACCAAGGCCAACGCCTCCCCTAGCATTTTGCCTCCCCTTTTTGTCAAACTATCTGCCAAAACAACCGCCTCCGTCAAAGTGGAAAAGTAATCTACCGAAGTAGTTTTATAAGCCCCTATAACAGTTGCGCCAATTCCGCCTGCCCCGATCATTTTATTATTATTGTCATTATTTTCTTGTTGCTCGTTCCATAAACTCTCGCATAATTGCTCATCAGAGTATTTGTCGTTTTCTCTGCCTTAATAGTCCTTGTTTCCTCAATCGGTTTTTCCGGCCAAAACTCTTTTTTAATAATAGAAAACACGCCAAACCAATAAAGTAAAGACAATATTATTATGATCGCGTATATTAAAATGTTTTTTGTTTTATCAGTCATATTTTTATATCTATGTTTTGGGTAGTTTATCGTAGATTTGTATAGATTTAACACTCCTCTGTGTAGATATTATGCCCCACAACAACAGAAATTATTCGGCAAACACCCCACGCCGTTTCCGTCTGGCGTTCCTCCGTCAATTAAGCACTGCATTTGCTGTCCGTCCGCCCTGCAAGAAGCCGTCCCACAAGTATTGCAAATCTGATGGCAAGCGTTAATAGTTTGGCACGCTCCGTCGCAACATAACTCCCCGCCCGTGCAAGCTCCACTTTGGTAATTTTCAACTTGCTCACAAGTTCCTCCTGCGCAATAATTGCATTCTCCAATACAACTATATTGATCAGTTCCAGGACCTGATGACTTTGCTTCACAAATAGTCTGTGTCGGATTAAAACTCTCTGGACATCCATAACACTGCGGGCAATCGTGTTGCGCGTTATCATAATACCAATTGCACGCCCAAGGAGTTGCTCCATAAGTTCCTAATCCTCCGCAATAACCAGTCTTGCAACCTAATGGTATATTATTTGGTATAGGCTCTGGGCATTCATTATTCAAATCTTCACTATCACTCTGTGGCATACACCCAATAGCTGTTGTCGTCCCGTCCAAAGTGTCATACCAAAATTTATTGCAAACCAAAGTAGAACCCCACGCGTCTTGTCTGCAATCGCTCCACGCCTCTGTCCCAGCAACCACAAAATCCGAACACCACCTTGACGAGCTGGCAAAAAAGTAATTCATCAATTTATTGTTATCGGCGTTTGAAGTCGTTGAATAACTCAAAGTGCATTCCGTATTTCTGCAAGCCCCGTTTAATTCCTCGTCCGCTAACCTATAAATATCAGAGTTCTGATCGTAAATATACATAGCCACTCTTTGTGCCTTTGTAGTTGTAGCACTTGAAGTCGCCCACCCCGTAATATATCCTTTCCATTCCCACGTCCAGTCCCTAAATTGCTTTGGATTATCGTCAATGCAAAACTGATATTTCTGCGCCGATCTTAACCAATACCAGCTTAATGTAGAAGTCGCAGCACTAAAAGGACTTGAAGTCGGCGAAGTCGTTGCATAAGTGGTATTGTCGCTCTGTATCAAACTATAATCATAGGCCGTAAATGCCGTTGGCGTTGCCACGATCCACGTGCTTGACGCCAATATGTTAAATACCGGCGTTGAAGTCTGATGTAAAATGCCTTTCCAAGCTAGCCTCGCCGTTCCTGTCGCGCTTGAATTATAGTCATAAGATTTAATCAACTGATATTTCGGATTTGAAAAACTAATATCGCTTGAAAGGAAAATCATAAAATACCCATACGGCATATAAGTCAGCCCATATCCAGTCCGTGGCTTTACTACATTTGTCGGGTGATTTGCCCAAAGAACATTAGTATTGTAATTATTTCCATAAGTAGTCCCGCTTGTAATTTTTGTCGCTGAACCCCAACTTGCATTTTCGTATTTCTTAATATGTATTTGATATTTCGTTTCGCAATCAGCACAAGTTATAGAATAAGCGACTATTAAATTATCGCTTCTGTCTGCCCCAATACTCGCTGAATAATTTGCCGTATAAGGCGACGATAAATCCACTATTTTTTCCACACTCTGCCAGCTCGTTGTATATTTTTTATAATAAACATCATAAATGTTAGCGTCAGCACTTCCTCCGTGCCAAACCACGTGCAAATAGTCGTTGCTTGTTATGGCAATCCAAGCAATTGACATTCCTTTATAGTCATTGTCCGATAATCTTGTTTCGCTTCCCCAAGAACCCCCGCTATACTTTTTATAAAGTATTTGCTTATAAGTATATCCACTCAAATATCCTGAATAAACTATGTGCAAATTATTCGCACTATCAACCGCAATGTTTGGATTATAATAGCTTTGATTTGTCGTATGCGTTACCTGTGTTTCGCTCCCCCAACTCGCCCCCGTTTTTTTAATATAATAAATATCTCTATACCCCCCCGTTATAATCACATTATAAATCACGTGAACATTGTCCGAGCTATCTACCGCCGTATTAAAAGCATAAGCACTCCCCGTCGTTCTGCTTGTAATCTCTGCCCCCGACGCCCAACCTCCGCTCTTTGTATAAGTTCTATACCATAGCGCTGATTTATAAGTGCTATCTGTTTTTCTCGTAATTAAATGGACTTTGTCCGTGCTATCTATCACAACATTGCAGTCCGAACCATAACCAGTATATGGACTTGCCACATAAGCGTCCAGCGTTGAAGTCGTCCAATTTACCCCGTCCGTTGAACTCGCAAAATATAAACTTGAATTAGCATAACAAGCATAATAAATCCCCGTGCTATCTCTCGTAAAGTTTCTTGAAGCATAAGCATTATTATCCGCATAATCCATTAAATAACTCGGGTCAATCCTCACAGGAAAGGTCGCCTCTTGAAGCCAAGTATCGTCCACCTCAATTTTATAAAATAATCCCTCCGGCGTGGCCTCAAAAGAAGTCGTCCCATTCTGTCTGTTTCCCAAAGCGTCCACAAATTCCACCGGCAATATTGTAAATGCTGTTGTCGTTCCGTCCGGACTAAAATCTGTATCATAAAACTCCATTCCACTTTCCGTCGTGGTAATTCCTGTAAAAGTGCTTGTCGCATTAAACCAAAATGTTGAAGTTGAATAACTTGGTAAAACAACCTCCCATTTGAAGTTTGAACCGCACTCGTCCCCCATAAGCCCTCCGCTATTACAACCTCCAAAAGAATTAAAATAATATAAATAATCAATTCCGTTATCGTCGTCCTCGTATTTGATCGTTCCCGTTGCACTAATATCAAAATTAGCATTATCTAAACTCCCAATTCCCTTTGGTAAAATGCTAAACTCTTTTCCATATCTCTGTATCTTAACTTCGGGCAAAAAATAAGTTTCTCCCTCCTTTCCAACCGAAATAGTATAACCTCCCAAAGTTTTTGAAGTTAAAATGTTATTCCCCAATGAATAATATGTTTGAACTGCTGGATTTAAACTATATTCCAAACCAACCTGAGCAATAGTCGTTTGCGTCAATCGTGATCCCGACGCAAAAGCCAGCCCTATAATTCCAATTTTAACAAGGCGATTTTTCCAAGTCGCCCTGTCGGCTTTTAACCACCTCCAAGCCCCGAGTATTTTTTCCTTTATTTTTCCAAACATATTATTTAACAGTTGTTTTGAAGTCAATAACAAAATCCACATACGCCGGCGTGCCTGTCGTGTTGCTTGTATCGTATTCCATTCTCTCTCTGCGCGTAAAAGTATTGTTTGATAAACTCGCCGGACTTGTCGTTCCATTTGGATTGCAAAGCATAGCCACCATAGCATTTGTGCCGTCTGAAATTGTGATAGTTGTCGTTCCCACGTCGGTAATACAATACATTTCCAAAACAGTCAAGTCATAAGGCGGAAACCAAAAAGGAAAGTTATCGTCTGCGTCTGCCGGCGCAATAATCAGCAAGCTATATGAACTTGTCGGGCTAATTGCTTTTAATGCCTGACCATTGTGAAATTGCAATTGTCCATCCGTGCTATCCACCCCAATTGATCCGGCCGTATTCCCAACAGAACTTGCCACCGGCAAAATCAATCCCGTGCTATGCGTAGTCGTTCCGTTAAAAGTGCTTGTCCCGTTAACATAAAGATTTGTCGCAACATTTATTCTCGTTGCCTCTACTGAAACCTTATTTGTAGTTGTTGCTCTCGTTCCGTCAAAGAATAATAAAGCGTTTGAAACCCACCCCACGCCGTCGCTGTTCGTTCCTCCCATTCTAATAGGCGTTTCTCCTGTTGCAAAAGCAAACAACGCGCTTCCTAAAAGCCACAATAATAAAACCACCCCCGCTAATTTTAATGCTTTTAATAATATTTGTTTCATATTTTTATACTTTTGAAGCTCTTTTATAAAATGCGACTGTTAAAACTTCTCCTGTCAAAGGAGCAGTTGTCATCGTAATAGTTTTGCCCGAAATCGTATAATGCGTATTTTCAATCAACATCACTCCATTCAACATCAACATAATTTTTCCAGTCGTAATCTGATAGGCCGTAGTAAAACTGGTATTTGAACCATTAATCGCCCCGCTTGGCGTTTCCATAAAAATATAATCAACCTCGTCCAAGTCCTGACTGTCCAAAACAATAGCCATTTTATAAACCTTGCCCGAGATATTATGATTTTGCGCCGTAGTCCCTCTTTGTCCTCTCGTCAAAGTCAAAGTATCTCCGCTCTTTGCCGTGCATAAAACTTTTTCTACGTTCGGATCGTCTGCCGGATCTTTATAGTCCGTAAAGTTCCACCAAACTAAATAAAAGTTTCCGTCAGTTGCCGGAGCCGGTAATTTCGCGCCCTCGTCCGTCGCCAAAACTATGCTTGTCGCACTTGCGTCATATCCCGTGCTAACCTCTACTTTTGCGAAATTTTTGAATGCTGGTAATGCCATAGTGTTTTTATTCTTGCCCCCTGTTTCCAAGAGGCAAAGTAAAATCGCTATCAGTCAACATCCACCTTGAAAGTGATCTGCAAACTATCGCCCGAAGCTACATTTACAGCGGTAAAGACCTGTCTGCAAAGTAAAACTCCGCTTGAAGCAGCACTCAAAACGCCGGCCTCTGTAACAGCCTTAGTTCCGGTGAAATTGAAAGTAACAACATCTTGCGCAGTATCGTCAGTTACGTCAGTAGTGACACGTGTGCAAGTTGCGCTAGCTCTCTCTCCACCAGCGTCGGTGATTTCTGCTTCCAAAGTAGTGTCAGTCAAAGCAGCAGCAGTTGTCCCCGTTCCAATAGCAATATATGTGAAAGCTGGCACGCTTCCCGCGCCATTGATCCTTGAAGCAACCCCAGCTTTTCCTGCATTTGTTACCATATTTTTTAATTTTGTTTCTCAATTAATTTTTTGTCTGACCATTTTCCTAAAAGCCGTGAAATGACTGGTATGTAAATAAGTTTGGTATGCGGATTTAACCACCCTTTTTCTAACAGCAATTTGCATAATGCATTTTCCTGAAAGATCGGTTTAATATTTCCGTTCTTGTCCTTTAAAACAACTTCGTAATATTCCTTAACTCCGCACTTCCCTTTATTTTCTACCATTGCTTGGCTCATAATTCTAATCCGTTCAATTCGTTAATTGTTTCGCTGGCCTTAGCGTGCAATTCGTCCATTTCTTTATTCTTAACAGCCATTTCAATTTCGGCGTTATAATTGGCAACATACTTTTTCAAGTCCTCTTTGATTTCCTCCGCAGTTGCCGTCAAAGGATAACCAAGTTTTCTAATCTCAATCAATTTTCCGTCCTCCCATAATTCCAATTCAACATCTAAAAATGTTGAGTTGTTTTCTTGGAGAATGGCTTTTGTGATTGATTTTATATTTCCTGTAATCATTGTTTTTGATTATCCTACCCGCGCCCTTGCGAGCGCGGATAAGAAAATTACTTATTAAGCAACCACAATGTCGTTGACATCAGTATCGCGGAGATTGTAGACGTGTGCAGTTACGGACGAGGTAACAGCAGCAACAGCAGTTACTAAAACGGCTCTAATATACTTCTTTGTTGGCTTCAAATCATAAACAGCGTTTCCGCTTGCTGTGATTTGTGTGCAAACCTGCAAATCTGTATAAGTTGATCCGTCGTTGCTTTCCTGAATAGTAACATCCAAAGTTCCACCAGTAGCCACAGTTCCCACATCAATCATAACCAAAACTCTTTCGGCCAATCCGCCAATGTATAACTTTGTTCCATTGAAAGTTCCGGCGCTTCTTGCTGTTGCAGCAGCCAAGGTTACTGATTTTATATTATCTGATAATTTCATATTCTTTTTGTGTATTATTTTTTATCAATAGACCTTTATTAAGAAGCGTCTTTCAAGACAACGAAAGCGCTTTGAATAGCTGGCGCGCCGTCCACTCTCTTGATAAATCTATATGCTGTTTCGTCATAGTTAAATCTGACGTGTGAAGAAACATCAATAGTCAAACCTTTTCTGTCGCCAATGTAATAATATGCAGGATTGCATAAAATTAAATCTCCCTTAGTTCCAACGGCTGGCAATTTATCAGTAACAATAACCGGCTTGCCCATTAAAGTTGAAGGCACTCCCTCCTGATAAGATTGCAAGAAAAGCAAATCGCCCTTAGTTTCGTCAATGGCCGATCCGTTATAAACTCCTGATCTTAATCTCATTAAGTGTTTCATACCCTCCTTTGTGGTAATCCACACAGCGCCGTTTTCTGCCCAAGCTGGCAAATCAGCCCACATATTTTCAACATCGGCAGATTTAATATAGCTGTCAGTAGTTCTAGCTCTCAAAGTAACATTTGGATCGTTAATAATACCCATTGGCTGGCCAGTTCCCGTTCCGCGTAAGAAGCGATAATCTTCTTCATAGGCAATAGCTTTTCCGAACCATTGCACCAAAAAGTTTGCCAAGTTAACAATGCTGTCCTCCAATATTTCGTTTGGAATTTGTGAATAGCCAATCATCTTGTTGGCATTCAACATAATCTTTTTGAAAGTTGGAGAAGTAGAACTTGCAGAAGTTGACTCGTCGCCCCAACTAATTGACACTCCGGCGAATTGGCTTGCTGACTGATCAGCAACCGGCCAAGCAACTTTATCCCTACTCATAGGAACAACAGTAGCGCGAGGCCTAATTACGCTGTCCTCAATAGCGTAGCTTAATATTTCGGCTTTCAATTCCTCAGGAACAAGGAAACCTCCGTCCACATCGCTGTTTTCCGAAAGTCCTTTTCCGATAACAGTTCCTTTTGATTTTACATATTCCTTGAACTGTCCAACCCAATTTTCAACTTCATTTGAAAGTTTAACAAAAGGGTAATTTCTTTTTAACAAAGGATTAGTCTGTAAAATGCATTTATCCTCTTTTGCTCCCAAATTTAATTGAGACGCTTTCAAGTCAATAATGTTTCCAATCTTATCAGACAATTCCTTTTCTAATGCTTCATCAATAACATCTGACATATTTTTATTTTATTTCTTGTTTAATTTTTACTATCTCTTTGTTCAAAACCTTTACTAGCGTTCTTAAAATGCATAATCTATTTGCCTTTTGATCGGCCTTAATATTATCATTTTCTGCGACCTTGCCTTTTGCGATATTCGGTATAACTCCAATAATATCGCTTAATTGTTTTTCCAATGCCTCCACGCGCCTCTCTAATGCCTTTTCCCCCTCTGCTTCCGGCTCTGCTGGCTCTGCTGGCGCTTCTACTGGCGTTTCAACGGCCTCTGCTGGCTTCTCCGGCTCTTTGTCCTCCTTTGCCTCCTCTCCGGCCTCAGCCCCTACCTGCACGGCTTCCTCGCCTACCTTTTCGGCTTCTCCCTCCGGCTTTTCGGCTTCCGGCTCTTTTTCTCCCTCCTGATCCGCTATTTCCCCCTCCAATTCCTTGCTTATAAGATTTAATCCCTTTGCTTTGGCAAATTCCAGCGCTTTTCTGCTTGTGGCCAATGCTCTTGGATCTGCCGGTATTCCCACCCAGCTAATTTCGTATAACTCCTGTTTCGTAATGTTAAATCCGTTCTCTTTATTCGGCGACATTTCCAAAGGAATAAACCCAACCGATAAAGCATTCAAAAATCCATTTTCAAAAAGCGTGCGAAGTTCTTGCGCGAAAGGAGTAGGCGCCCAAGTTCCTTTAACTTGTAATCCTTTATCGTCAACCCAAACTTTGTCCGCTCTTGCAACCGGCGGATTACTTGGATTATGCGACCACAACATCACAGGATTTTTCTTGAAGTTTCCTAACTCCCAGCCCTGTGCGTCAACCACGTCGCCCATTCTATCTTTTTTGCCGGAATTGGCGATAGCTTCAAAGCCCCCCAATTCCTCGTTTTCTTTTAACGCCTTAGCTTCGGCGAAAATAAATCTTTTTGTGTCCATACTTTTATTTTTATGTTTTTTTTGTCCTTGTAAAGTGTGTTAAGTTTTTAAACATTGTCAAAGTTCGCAATCTCCGTGCAACGGCAATTAATAACTTCCTCCGGATCTCCGGCCGGATCGCTCGGAAACCTCAACCCATTGCTGTATCTCTCATTTAATTTAATAACTTCTCCGTCCATTTCCGCGTGGCTCTCTCTTGTTCTTTCGTCCCTAGTTGCAACCCATTCTTTATAATCCACAACTCCGCTCTGTTTCCACGCTTCGTTATGGCTCTCGTTAATGGCCATTGCCGTTTCTGTCCTTGCAATAGTTTCAACTCTTGCCTTATTATCAAAAATATCGTTTAGCTTTTCTGATATTGTGTCTATGCCCTCTCCGTCGTTTATTCCCTCCTTAATAATATTCTTAATCTTGTCCGCCGTTGTGTCGTTAACTTCGTTTGCAAATTTCAATGCTTTGCTATCAATAAATCTGTTTATCGCCGGCGTTAACTTAAACTCTCCTCCCACTAATTGCGACGCGCGCTTTCCGTTTCTCAAAATAATGTCCTTATAAAATGGCAAACTCGTCTGCTTAAAAATCTCCTTTTCAATATCCCAATTAACATCAATTTCAATTTCAACTTTTTTCTTTTTTCCTTTCAAACCCTTTTCCACTAATCTCATTTGCCCTCTAATTCTATCCTCCTGTTTCTGAAAAAGTTTTTTAACTAAAATCTTGAACAATCTTGTGTCGCTTGTTAATCCTTTTTCAAACTCAAACCACCACTTATCTTTTTGATCTTTGCTAAATGGCCGTCTGCTCTCGGCTTTTTTTTTAATATTGTCTATAACTCCTCTCGTCAATTTTTGTATTGTCTTATATCTCCTCTTGCCTTGCAAAAATCTTTTAACTATTTTCTGATTTTGTTTTTTCTCCCAGCCCGCCTTATCAATTTTTAATCTCAATCTTTTCTGATTATCTGCATTTGTATTGTCGGTAGTTTCTCCCGCGTCGCTCAACGGCACAACGCTAAAAGGTATCAATATTTCGTCCCCTCCCTCCACCAAAGGCAAGTTTTCCCTCTCTCTAACTTCATTAATCGTCATCCACCCATTTTGCAATCCGCTCTCATACTCTTTTAAAATCGCCTCTCTGTTCTCCGGAGTCGGATCGTCATAATCTAAAAATAATGTTTCGTCAAAGTCCGGATAAATCAATCTGTTATTTATCTTTTCAATAATTCTCCTGATTTCCGGCTCAACAGTCTGCGACAAGAATATCCACATAGCCGTTTCCGCGTTCGCGCGATTTACGTCGTCCGTTACCGACATAATCGGCTTCGGCACTCCAAACGCGCTGAAAATGTCGTCCCTATTCGCCATTCTCATATTAACAAAGTCCATATCCTTTGCGCTCAAACTCAAACTCTTAATATCTACGTCGCCCTCCACTAATCCAACCTTATGCGCGTTATTCGTCCCCTTGTATTTGTCATTCCACTTGCTAATTATCTCTTGCCTCTCCGCGTCTGATAAGTTCGGACTATTCTTTAACACTATCAAATGATCCGGCATTGCCGAATTGTAAAAAAAGTTTTTATTCCACCTAACTGAAAATACTGCGCTCTTAACTACTTCCATAACCGGCGCAATAGTTGCCAATCCTTTTAATTCGTCTTGCGGATTGTAATATTTAAAATGAATAATATCCTCGTATTTGAAAAACTGCTTAACCCCATTAACCAAATATTCAAAGCCCTCAATAACTTTCCCGTCCTTGCTCATTTTCGCCGTTACCATATCCGGCCTTAAAAGCCACAACTGCTCTACCTGATTTGCTTTGTTTCTTAATTTATACCAATAAGCATTTCCCACTAATTTTAAACAAACCACAGTCGCAAACCTTAAATCATATCCCGAATAATATGGATTTGGCGTTTCCAATAAATCTAAAACCTCACTATCCATAACCTCGTCCGCTTCCATTTCTTGTCCGTATCTCCCCTTGATCTTATAAAGTTTAAAATCCTGCGAGGCCACCGCGCCCGCTATCTTATCAATGCACCCGTGAACCAAGAACGACGCCGAATAAGCGTCAATGTAATCATTGTTTCCATAAACTCCTCCCTCGTAGTTTCCTCCTATTTGCTCGTAGCCCACGTTAAAAAAACTTTTCGCGAATAACTTTTTTAATTTTGAGAAAAATGTATCTGCCATAATTCTAAATAGTAAATCTTGGTCTTATTCTCGCATTATTATTTTGCGTGTCAATTGTGTTAAGTTCTTTTCGCGTTTCCGCGTTCTCACACCTCTCACACCTTTCCCCCACCAACTTCCTAATCGCCCCAACTTTAATCGTGATATGCTCCATATCCTCATACCTTGTCAAATATATCTTTAACATTGCCACCTCCTCTGTTAGCAGATCGTTCTTTATTATTTTTTGTTTGTTTGTTAATGGAGGCATATTTTATCAAATATAAAACTTTGGCTTACGTGTTATAAAAACATCTTTTAATCCAATGCAAAACGCGTCTGATCTGTCGTCGTGCGCTACGCTCGGCAAGCTACAAAGTTCAATCCAAAAATCTCTCTGCTTCAAATCTCCCTTTTTAAAAAATACTTTTCTATTCTCAAACAACGGCACTAAAACCTCATTAAACTTCTGAACTTTGTTGATCGTCGTTTTAACCCCAACTATATTTAAAAAACTATTCCTTTTGGCCACCTGCACTGTATCCGCCTGAAAAACATTATCCTCCACCTGTATTCTCGTCGGCTTCTCCTGTTCTCCCTGTGCAATAATCTGCTTAACCCTCTGCCCGAAGTCAATGCGCGCGTGGAATACGTCCGTAATGTAAATATTCTGCTCGCTATCCACCCCGAATGTAATCTTAGCCGTAAAGTCGCCCTCGTTTTCCTTTTTCCCCGTGCTTAAATCCCACCCCGAATATAAAACGCAATCCGCCGGCAACTCCTCATATTCCTGAAACCACTCCGGCCTGATAATGTCGCCCCTCAATTTAAGCGCCATATTGCGGTATTCCTTATTAAAAAACTTCTCTCCGCTCGCCTCCACAATTCTCGCTCTCTGATCCATAAGCGCCTCCCACGTCCACACCTCCGGACAAAGCAATATCTGTTTCTCCTCGTCCACAATCGCGTCATAGCTTCTGCTAATTCCCTTTCCCTGTATAAAATCAATGCTGTAAATATCGTCCTCCCTTTGCAAAGTTCCAATGATCGTCAAATCCGTGTCCGGTTTAAGCATAGGAATTAACTCCATAGCCAATCTCTCTTTGGCCTTTGTATTCTGCACGTCCGAATAAATGACGTCGCTCTCAATAATGTCATCTAAAATAATATAATCCGGATGTCCTCCTCTCAATGCGCTCTCAAACCCTTGCGTAAATACTCTGATCTTTTCTCCTATCTCAATACTTCCCTTGTTGTTAACGCTTGCCCCCTCTAACAAATGTCTAAAATACGGCAACTCCAAATATCTTTTAACATTATCCAGCTTTTTCTTGGCCAATTCTCCGTTTCCCGTGCAATACAAAATCTCTTTATCCTTTTCAAAAAGCGCTATCTGCAAAACTCTTGCCTCAAAAAAGAACATTGTTTTCAAGTGCAATCTCGGCGCTTTGATATTCCTTACCTTGTAATTAAGCAAAAACTCGTTCCACTCATTGTGCAATTCCCCCAGCTTCCACCCCTCCGTTTCCGGCTTCGCTTGGTATATCTGCTGTTCTATCAGGCTCGGCAGATGTGCTTTGTATAGCGCCCTCTGCGCCTGTTCTTTGCTCGCCGTTGTCAACGGGTTTATCTCCTCCGTCTTTTCCGGTAATTGCTCGCAAGGCATTGATAAATTGTTTTCTATTTTCTGGACTTGCATTTTTTATTAACTCAAACAATGGCTTACTTTTATCCTCCACTCCCACCTCTCCTAATTTTCTATTGAAAACTCCCGCGTCAAACTTAATATTAAATAGCTTCTGCATAAGATCTCCCGCTTGGCCAATGGCTCGTAATTGCTCTGCGCTTGAAATATCCTTGTATTCCTCAATCTCAATCCACTTCCCAAAAGTTGCGCTGTCTTTATTCGTGTCCTTAACTTTCCTTTTTATTTTTCTTTGATTTTGCGTAATAATCCTCCAACACTCTGTAATCAATTCCTGTATGCTGTCCTCCGCTTTGGCCACCTCCTCCACCAAAACTTGCGCGTTTATTCTCTTGGCATTTTCCTCCCTAATCTCCGCAATAAGTTTAAGCGCGTAATTCTGCTCAATGCTATAACCCGTCTGCGTCATTAAGTCCGCCAGCTTCCGGCTACTAATACTCGGCATTCTAACCAAGTATTGCCTGATAACTGCTTTCAATTCCTCTTTTCGTTCCTCTGATACAATCATAGTTTTATAAATATGTTATAATATGCCTTGCCCATCTTTGCCCATTATTTTATAGTAATAACTCTATATGTATTATGGCCGTTCTTGTCCTTGCCCGCAAACTTAACATTGGCGTAAAACTTGCAAGGCGACAACGGACTTCTCACATTATCCCACGCCGACATAAAGTAATCTCTCAAACTCATATTCTTTGTTTTTCGGCTTTTTTCTGCCGTCCCCTGATTAAGCCAAACTCCTGAAACCTCCTCCAAAAATCCCTTGTCAAAATCCTCAATCGTAATTAATGACTTTCCCAATTCAAATATCCTCCCTGTTCTCGTTTCGTTCCTATTCTGAAACCCCTCCTCATTTCCAACCCCGCAACAAATTGCATTATCTCCCAGTCCTCTAAAATCATTGTCCGCGCAATAAAACTCCATTCCGTTTTTATGCACCAAATCCCTAACCCTCTTAATCCACAACTTTTTTATCTCCGGCTTAATTTCGTAATCTGTCGCTGTCTTTTTTCCATAAACCTTGTAAAACTTAATAACATCGTATCCCAACAAATCTGCTAACTTATTTATGGCCACTTTCAACTCCGGCCTCATCATTGCCGGTAATTTCAAATACTCTATCGTCATTGCTTTTGCGCCCAGCTTCCCCATTCTCTCAATAAACTCCTCAATCCCCTTTTCGCAAAACTTTGGAATAAACGGCTGTAATCTAACCACAACTCTGATCCCCTCCTTTGCGCATTTCTCAATAATATCTAACCTCCTCTCTACCGCGATCTCCGGATTTGGCTCAATCTTATTTAGTTCCGGCCTATCCGTAATCAAGCTAACCTGCACGACTTTATATTTGCACCTCTTTAATGTTTCCCAATATTCCCCCTCCACTATTCTGTGATTTTTTGTTGAAACTATAAACGGGTATTCGTATTTTTCAAAAATCTTTAACGCCTGTAATCCGATTTTAAATTCCTCGTCAAAACTCGCAAACGGCTCGCTCTGTCCTCCCCAATGTATCGGCACTCTCCTACTTGTAAAAGCGCATAACTCTTTTTCTTGCGCGTTCTTTGGCTTCCCGCTGATAATCCTTTCCAGCCTCTCCAAGTCCGGCACTCTTTTATCGTCGTTAAAATCACTTCCAAACCTTGCCTTGTTAATCAAACTATTAAAATAACTAAAACAATATCTGCATTGTTGCGGGCAACCCGAATAGCTGTCAAACACAAAAGGAAACGGGCAAAAATAAAATTGACTTGATACTCTCGGACTTGCGTATGTTTTATCTTTTTTCATAACTTTTTTGGTATATTATTGCCTTTATCAGTAATCATATCTCATCTATTATGCTAATTAACTTCTTAATATCTAACTCGGCCTTGCTATTCGTCGCAAAGAATTCTCTAACCCTGTTAAACTCCTCAATAGTTTCCGCATAAAAAGCCACTCCATTTTTCTTGATCGTGGCTTCCGGCCTCTCCATTGGTATTGCTACTCTTTGATTTAATGAAAATGCCTTTTTCAAATTCTCGTCCTCCTCTCCCAAATCCGTGTTGCTGAAAACTAAATCATACTGCTGTATAAAACTTTCCACTTCCTCCTCGTTAAATCCCGTTAATTGTAAATCGTCCCGCCCCTCTAAATCTTTAACCAACCTTGCCAGCTTCTCGTCGTTCCACCCTCCCACAATTTTATTAAGCGCCAAATTTAATATCTTTTCTTTTGTCTTGTCTAAATCTAAAACGATGCACGGTATCTCCTGCCACTCTAACTCTAACATAGCCCTATATCTCTGATGTCCTCCAATAATAGTTAAATCCTTGTTCACTACCACCGGCTCAACAATTCCAAATTCCCTAATACTATTTTTCAAATTATCCAAGTCAAACTCGTTCATTTCTCTTGGATTATATTCTGCTGGCTTTAACTCTCCGGCCTTAATATTGATTATTTCCATAAGTTTTTAATTTAATTTTTCTAATAAAACTTTAAATATTGTCTTTAAAATATAAAATATTGTTATCTCCCCGCAGGCCGGATGATCCTTTTAGTATTCTCTGTTTTCGTCAATCATTTTTTAATACATTTTTAATTTCTAAAACTCCGTTCTCCAAAGTTTTATTTGTATATCTCAAAACTCGCCACCCATTGATCGTTGCCCAATTATACTTCTCCATATCCGACAAAAAATGCGCCCCCCTATTGTGCGCTCCATTAATCCAAACTCCTCCCTCAATTTCCACAGCTATTTTTCTCTCCGGCCACGCGAAGTCAAATCTCCAACGCCTCGTCGGACAAAACTTAAACTCTCTTACCCACCCCTTAATCCTTAAAAGGTTTAGTAATTTTTCAAACTTTGTTTCAAGTTTTGATTTCATTAATTTATTATACAACAATTTTGTAAATACTCAAATAAAAAGTTATTCACACTTTACACCTAACAAAAAAGCCGGAAAAAATCCGGCTCTTGTTTTACCCTAATGTTCCAATTTCCTTTTCCTCTGTCGTGTTCATTTCCGGTGATCCTAACTCTGCTTCTAAAAATCCCTGCCACCTCTCGTCGCTCTTAATATTATTCTGTAATTGTCCGATCTTTAATTCTAATTCGTGCTTGTTTCCATTGCCTCCAACTAAATCGCTCATCCAAAATCTCTCCTTTAACCTGTTCATATAAATAACTCTGTCGCATTGCTTGATCTCCTCCTTGATCATTTCCTTTTGTTGCTCTTTTTCCATAAAATATTTTTATCCTAATTTTATTTTTTCTAACTCGTTGCGCTCTCCGTTGTTTCCGAGCGTCCATAAGCAATAAATCTTATACTTTGCCTGTGGACACTCCCCGACCTTTTTCCAAACTTCTCTCGCTCTCTCCTCGCTTTCGTATTCCTTGCTAACCCACTTATCCTCATACCTATTAAGCCCCGAAATAAAATACTTCATAAATCCAAATCAAAATCCCTGTAATATTCCTCCGAACTCGGTATCGTCAGCCCCAGCTTATCCAGCGCCCACTCAAAGATATTATCCAAATACTCCCCGAACTCTGTCTTGTTTAACTCGGCTGTGCTTTTAATTCTCGGTATCTTAAATACCTTGCCGTCCCTAATAACCTCCAACTCCTCGCTTAAAAACTCTTTTTTGAAATATGCGTGAGTATGTTCCTCCGAAAACCTTTTCCCCATTGCGTTGCTGATCTCTTGCGCCGTTAGCTTCAAAACAACTCCCCAATAATAATTATTCTGTTGCGCGCTTCTCAATTCCTTAATCGGCCTAATCGCGAATATAAAGTTTTTTCCCTCGTATGTTTTTAGCGCTTCCGTAAATCCTATCTTATCGTGGATCTTTAACTTTCCGGCCTCAACCGAGCAAATGAATTGCGTAATCATAACTCACTATTTACTTCGCTTTGTATCGCCTTTTCATACTCCGCTTTCATATCTCCCAAAATCTCCGGCACGTCAAATATTGATAACCCTTTTTCATCATATAACATTCCCGCTATTACTAATCTAATCGCATTCTTAACTAATAACTTTTCCTCCTCAATCGCAAAATGTTTGTTTAATATTATTTTGTTCATAAATTATCCAATGTTTGCTGGAATACCGGCTTTGTTTCTCCGGCCTCATTTACTTTATATCCCAAATCTTTTTTCCACTTCTCCTCCTGTCGTCTGCGCTTAATTACCATAGCGTCGCTCGGCATATACTTCAAATCCTGATTGAACTTCGCCCTAATGCGCTTGATATTATCCTCTCTTGGTAATTCTAAAATATTTATCATTCTAACGCACTTCTTGCCCTCCTGATCTAAAAAGATAAACTGCGGGTAGTAAATCTGCCAAATATAAAGCGTTAATAGCTGATCGCTTTCCCGCGTTTTCGGGTATCTCTTTAAAACCTCCTCAACCTTTTCCGTCAGCTTCATAAATTAATTAATAGTTATTCTCTGCTTGCGCCGGACAAATCTCTGTTTTAGCGTCGTTCAATGTCTTGGCTAACTTGTCGGCCAGCGTCAAAGGCAATTCGCAATCCTCTTTTAGCCCTCTGTTCTTGCAATTCAATTTCCAATCATTGTTATAATTATCATAAGCGTTCTCTACGCAATTAGCATATAACCTTTCGCGCGTTGCCTTTTCCAACTCCTCCATTATGTCTTGCTGTTTCTGATAAGCAATTTTTTCTCTTGGTAGCACTACCAAGTTTTGGTAAAAACACCAGCTAACAAAAATAACTCCCGCGACTAATAAAACTCTTGCCCAATTTATATTTTCCATAAGTATTGTTTGGCCGTCTTTCCGGCCTGCCGTTTATTTTTTTACTTTTAACAACCGCAATCTTTTTTGCAAATTGCTTGGTAGTAATAAGTGTCGCCACCCTCATAACAAACAGCAACCCCTCCTACCAATTCCCAACCTCTCTCTAAATACCAATTTACTTCTCTCTCTAAATCTTCCAACTCATTTTTCTGCGAAATAATAACTTCATATTTCATAATGGTATATCTGAAATATCAATTTCGGCTTCCTCTGCCTCAATAACAACTGATCCCTTGACCTTTTCCGTTGCCTCTGCGCTTGCCTTTGGCTCGTCCTCCGGCTCGCTGTCTTTTCTCTTTGTTGGCACGTGTTGAAAACTCTGCGCTAAAATATCCAACTGATACTTTTTAACCCCGTCTTTTTCAAACACTCTATTCTCCAACTCGGCCTCAAAAATAACATACTCTCCCTTTTTGGCGAATACGTTTATATTCTCCGCCAGCTTTCCGAACGCCTTAATCCTTAAATATGAAACGACCTTTATAGTTTCCGTTCCTTTTTTAAAGAACTTGTTGATCGCGATCGTTGTCGTTGATACCGACGTTCCGCTCTGTGTATTGGCGAACTCCGTATCGCTCGCGCAATACCCCGAT
>ERZ795061.821-NODE-821-length-30999-cov-9.213870_pt1 | contig 30999 bp, 30 predicted proteins | sample MGYA00375145_ERZ795061 | MGnify/ENA primary metagenome ERZ795061 (study PRJEB30190, sample SAMN05720144) | anaerobic digester metagenome | isolation source: active sludge of municipal wastewater-treating anaerobic digesters | place: USA | collected 2014-12-22 ... | reverse complement strand
GGGAGGCAGGCGCCTTGTCGAGGTCCAGCACCACCATGCCCACGTCGCGTCGGTCCTGGAGGAGCACGGCCTTGACGGTCCGGTGATCGGGATAGCCTTTGACGGCACCGGCTACGGCACCGACGGGACCCTCTGGGGAAGCGAGTTCCTTGTCGCCACCAGGGGAGGCTTCGAGCGGGCCGCCCATTTCAGCGAGTTCCCCCTTCCCGGTGGCGAGAGCGCCATCAGGGACGTCTGGAAGATCGGGCTTTCCCTTCTCTATCAGCATTTCGGCGATAACTATCCGGTCATGGATCGGGATGCAACATCCGCCGGCGTAATCGAGATCATCAAGAAGAACATCAATTCGCCCCTTACCTGCAGCATCGGCCGTATCTTCGACGGCGTGGCCGCCATCCTCGGCATCGCGCGCTCGGTAAGCGCGGAGGCGGAGGCTGCCCAGCTCCTTGAGGAGGCCGCCATGCGGGGCAGGGCCCCGGCCGAGGCCTATATTATCCCTTTTTCCGCTGACGGGCCGATAGTTATCGGTACGGACGACCTGGTCGCCCATGTCTTCTCCCTTATGGAGGGCGGCATGGCCGTGGACGATGTTGCCGCGGCGTTCCATCAGGCCATAATTCACACCACGGGGGCCGTGGCTGAAAGGATCCGCGCCGTGACCGGCATCAACGATGTCGCTCTGAGCGGCGGCGTTTTCCACAACCGCGTCCTCCTGGAGGGAATCATCGGGACCCTGCGCGAAAAAGGCTTTACCGTGTATACGCATAAAAACGTCCCATGCAATGACGGCTGCATTGCCCTGGGACAGCTCGCCGTGGCGAAATATCTTCTTGAACCCTCACATTGAAAAAAATACCCATTTTCCGCACCGGAACTTGACTTTCCCCCTTCTCTTGAATAATTTCATTCGGTTATGCTTGAAACCGGATCGGGAGTACGGATCCCGGCATATTTTTTCTGGAGGATAGGCCGATGAAAAGGGATATGCGGCGCAGGGAGATGAAGGCGCGGATGATGCTGGCGATATCGGCGCTCCTGGCCATTTCCGTTGTTTCATGCGGCGGCGATAAAGGCACGGGAGATACTTCCTCCGCGCTCCTCCTCTCGCTGTATAATCCGCCCCCGGAGCTGTCCGTCAAAGGGGACGGGGTCTTTGTATCACCTGACACGAAGGCATCCCTGACCGTTAGCGGCCCGGCGCGCGTGTTGAAGCTGTCCGGGACCAGCGCTGAAATGGGTTACAATTACGGGTATCTCCTGGCCGCCGAGATCATGAATATCTTAAACCGCTTCTCCTGCTGGGTCGCCTATGACCTTCGCTATGATTATGATACCCTGGTGGCGCGTCAGGACGATGTTGCCTGGGAAACCGCGACCCTCGCCGAGATGGAGGCCATGCTCGAAGGGATACGGGATGCCCTGCCCGAAGATGACCTGACGGTCCGGCCCGCGGGAACCAACGGCCATACCGTCAGCCTTGATGATCTCAAGATACTGAACACACTCGCGGACTGGGCCTGCTCGAGCTTCAGCGTGTGGGGCGGCGGCCGGTCTGACGGATCGTCCCTCATAGCCCGGAACCTGGATTATTACATAGATCCCGCCGCCTGCATCAAGCGGAGTCATGTCATCGTGTCGTACAATCCCGGTTCCGGCACCCGGTGGGTCAACGTCGCCTTCTGCGGTATCGTCGGCTGCATCAGCGGCATGAATGAGCACGGCTTTTCGGCAATCATCCAGAATACCGCCACTCTGCCGATCACCGATAAGGCCGGCTTCGTTCCCCGCACCATAGCTTTGCGCAAAGTAATGGAAGGCATGGCCGGGACATCGGATCCGGCCGATGCCGAGACCATGCTGGAGGGGTTCCCCAATTACAACGGGTGCAACTATCTCATGACCTTTCCCGCGGCCGGCAGGGCCGACGGCGATGATATCGCCGCTGTCATGGAGTATGACGGCAAGGGGGACCATCCTGACGGCAGGGTGACGCGGCGCAGTCCGTCGGACAACACGACGCTTCCCTGGAACTCAACCTGTGACCAGAGGGTGGCCTATCCCTATGCAATAATCAACACCAATCATTATCTCAAAAGAAGCACCGCGATTAATTACGCCAATTCGGTTGAACGCTACTGTATCATCAAGGACATGCTGCCCGATGCCCTCGATGACGGCAATGTCACCATGGAAGAGGCCAGGGACATCATGGACGCCGTGGGCGGCTACGGCACCCTGCATACAATTATCTTTGAGCCGGATGAAAAATTTCTGAGGATCTTCCTGTCAAGCGGCGATAGGGGAGCCTTTGAATACCCTGCCTATGATTTCCAGTTTGAGGATCTTTTTTAGTGGTGCTCTGACCCCCGCTATGCCGGGTCATGAATACAGAAGACCCGGGTGCTGTAAGCCTCATAAGAAGAAACTCTGACACCGATTGTCAGGATAATTGCCGTATAGACTATTAGTCTTTTGCTCTGACCGCCTGGTTATGGAACTTCACTCCTTCGAAAAATAGAAACCTGACATTTTCTTTTTTATAAAATTACATCATACTGGCACGCATGTACATTTAGAAATTAATAAACAACTAATATGCTAAATTATTTTGTTTGTATTAAAAATACTCATTTTTTACTAAATGTAAATTTTTGATTCTAAGTCAGATTTTTTTCCATATATCAAAAATTATTGTTGTTTTTATTGATATGTACAAACAAATTATCCCAATATTTTGTTATATTTATATAACAAAAAATAGTATAAAAAAAATTGTTATAGCAAAAACCCCATGATAACATAGCAACATATTATATAACAATTCCCGGTCATAGATAATAACAAAAAATGATTAATGGAAGCAGTAATTGCACAGATTGAATCATTCATTCTGTTATGTGCAGTTTGAAGATAAGACAAATAATATTAACAACAAAGAGGGAGTATGGGCAGTATAGGTGATGTAGTCACAAGAGCTGTGAAAAAACATGGCAAAGACGCTTCCATGATGCTCGACGTTATCCGCGATGTTCAAAGTGAGCTAGGTTGCGTTTCGGATGAGGCATCGGCCGCTATCGCCGATAACCTTGGGGTTTCCAAAGTTGATGTTGATGGTGTTGTATCCTTCTACCATTTCTTCTCAAAGGAGCCCAGAGGAAAATACACGGTATACCTGAACAATAGCGCCGTGGCTGAAATGAAAGGACGGGATGCCGTTGCAAAGGCGTTCGAACAAGCCGCTGGATGTTCCTTCGGAGTAACGACCTTTGACGGCCAGATCGGTCTGTATGACACGTCCGATATAGGCATGAACGACCAGGAACCGGCCGCACTGATTAACGGTGTCGTTTTTACGAACCTTACGCCGGAGAAGGCGAAGGACCTCGTGTTCCAGATGAAGGCAGGGAAGGATGTTAAAGCCATGGCCAAGGAGAGCGGTGACGGTCAGAACCAGTCCGCGCTTATCGGCGCAATGGTGAAGAACAATATCCAGAAGAAAGGGGCCGTGATATTCGCGCCTTACGAAGCCGGGTCAGGCATCAAGAAAGCGGTTGCGATGACGCCGGAAGCGGTAATAGAAGAAGTGAAAAAATCCAACCTGCGCGGCCGCGGCGGCGCGGGATTCCCCACCGGCATGAAATGGGAATTCACCCGCAACTCCAAGGGCAAGAAGACCTATGTGGTCTGCAACGCCGATGAAGGCGAACCGGGCACCTTCAAGGACCGTGTCATTCTGACCGAGCTTCCCCAGATGCTCTTCGAAGGCATGGCCGTGGCGGGATACGCCGTCGGCGCCGAAGAAGGCGTTCTCTACCTCAGGGCGGAATATGAATACCTTCTGAAGTATCTCCAGAGCGTCATCGAGTCAATGAGGAACAGCAACCTCCTTGGCAAGAATGTCGCGGGCAAAAAAGGATTCAATTTCGATATTACGATAAAGCTCGGCGCCGGCGCCTATATATGCGGCGAAGAATCGGCGCTTATTGAATCCGCCGAGGGAAAACGCGGCGAGCCTCGGAACCGGCCTCCTTTCCCGGCCCAGAACGGCTACCTGGGATATCCCACGACGGTCAATAACGTGGAGAGCCTCTGTGCCGCTGCCAGGATCATGGTTCAGGGCGGCGAGTGGTTTGCCAAGATGGGCACGTTCCAGTCACACGGCACCAAGGTATTGTCCGTGTCCGGCGACTGTTCAAAGCCCGGCATTTATGAGGTTGAGTTCGGGACCACCCTTCAGAGCCTTCTCGATGAAGCCGGCGGCAGTGACGCCGTGGCGGTCCAGGTGGGCGGCCCTTCGGGCAAATGCGTTTCCAAAAAGGACTTCGGGAAAAAGCTTTCCTTCGAGGAACTCCCCACCGGCGGCTCCATCATCATCATAGGGCCCAATACCGACCTGCTGAAAGTCGTCCACAACTTCATGGATTTCTTTGTCGAGGAATCGTGCGGGTGGTGCACGCCGTGCAGGGCCGGGAACGTAATCCTCAAGCAGCGCCTTGAAAAGATCATGGCGGGCAAGGGCACCGAGTCCGACCTGAAGGAAATGGCCCAGTGGTGCACCGTGGTCAAGGCCATGAGCCGGTGCGGCCTCGGACAGACGTCGCCCAACCCGATAGCCACCACCATCGAGAATTTCCGCGAGGTGTACGAGGCGAAGCTCCAGAAGGGCGCCGATTTCGTGACCGAGTTTGACCTGAACAAGGCGGTGCAGGAATATTGCAAGACCGCGGGAAGAAATCCAAACATCGAGGGACATTAATATGAGCAAAATCACATTTGAAATAGACGGAAAATCGTGTACCGGCAAGGCGGGCCAGACCATCGTCGAGGCGGCCCGCGAGAACGGCATCTATATTCCTGTTCTCTGCTGGTACGAAGGACTCAAGCCGGCCGGCATCTGCCGTATCTGCACGGTCAAAGTCGGCGGCAGGAACATGGCCGCCTGCACGACCCCCATCACCGAGGAGATGATCGTGGAAAACGCCCTGCCGGAACTTGAAGACATGCGCAAGGCCCTGGTGGAAATGCTCTTCGTGGAAGGGAACCACATGTGTCCCACCTGCGAAAAGAGCGGCAACTGCGAGCTCCAGGCCCTGGGATACCGCTACGGCCTTCTCGCGCCGCGTTTCCCCTATCTTTTCCCGAAGCGGGCGATGGACGCGTCCTACACCAAGATTATGATCGACACGAACCGGTGCGTACAGTGCCGGCGCTGCGTCCGCGGCATAACCGCCAAGGACGGCAGGCATATCTTCGCGATGCAGGACCGCTCGGGTCATTCCGTCATCGTCGCCGACCGTGAACTCGAGGCGAAGATGTCGGACGATCTGGCGAAAAAGGCTATGGACCAGTGCCCGGTGGGCGCCATTCTGAAGAAGGAAATCGGTTTTGCGGTGCCCATCGGCAAGCGCAAGTATGACAAAGCGCCTATCGGCAGCGAAATCCAGAAGTAACGAAATGATCGGAGGAAACTATAATGAGTAAACCAGTTGTGGCTACCGCGTCGCTGGCGGGATGTTTTGGGTGCCATATGTCCCTGCTGGACATTGACGATAGAATTCTGCAGCTCATCGACCTGGTCGAGTTCAACAAGTCACCGGTTGATGACATCAAGAAGTTCACCAAACAGTGCGATATCGGCATCATCGAAGGGGGCTGCTGTAACAGCGAAAACGTCGAGAACCTGATCGAGTTCCGGAAACACTGCAAGATCCTCATCTCCCTGGGAGAGTGCGCCATCATGGGCGGCCTTCCGGCGATGCGGAACGGCATTCCCATCAAGGAGTGCCTTGAGGAGGCGTACCTGAATTGCGTCACCGTCGACGACAAGATCATCCCCAATGATCCTGAGATCCCGATGATACTGGACAGGGTCTATCCCCTCCATGAAATAGTGAAGATCGACTATTACCTTCCCGGATGCCCGCCGCGGGCGGACCTTATCTGGGAGGCATTGACGGCGCTCCTTTCCGGGAAGCCCCTCAACCTGCCGTACGAAGTATTAAAGTATGATTAAGGGAGAACATTATGGCTAGAAAGATAACGATAGAACCGGTAACACGAGTCGAGGGACATGGCAAGGTAACCATACAGCTCGACGACAGCAACAACGTCGCCCAGTCGCGGCTCCACATCGTCGAATTCCGCGGCTTCGAGCGCTTTGTACAGGGCAGGCCCTACTGGGAGGCACCGGTGCTGGTGCAGCGACTCTGCGGCATCTGCCCGGTGAGCCACCACCTGGCCGCGGCCAAGGCGGTGGACGTCATCGTCGGCGCCGGCACGGGCGACGGCCTCACCCCCACGGGCGAGAAGATGCGGCGCCTGATGCATTACGGGCAGTTCTTCCAGTCCCACACACTGCATTTTTTCCACCTGGCGTCGCCCGATTTATTGTTCGGCATCGACGGCGACCCGGCGATCCGCAACGTCATCGGCGTGGCCCTCGAGCACAAGGACCTTGCCGTCCAGGCGGTGCTGATGCGGAAGTTCGGCCAGGAGATCATCCGGGCCACGGCAGGCAAGAAGATCCACGGCACCGGCGCGATTCCCGGCGGCATCAACAAGAGCCTGTCGAACGATGAGCGTGACGAGTTCCTCAAGGGGGCCGATCCCAACAATGTCGACAAGATGATCGCCTGGGCGCAGGCCGCGGTGGACCTCTTCAAGGACTACCACTCCAAGCACGCGGACATGCTCGACAACTTCGCGGTGTTCCCCTCCAACCACCTGTCACTGGTGCGGAAGGACGGCGCCCTTGACCTCTACCACGGCGTGCTCCGCGCGGTCGATTCCGAAGGGAAGAAGATATTGAACGATGTCGATTACCAGGATTATCTGCAATATATCGGCGAAGAGGTGAAGAACTGGAGCTACATGAAGTTCCCCTACCTGAAGTCCATCGGCAAGAAGGACGGATGGTACACGGTCGGCCCGCTGGCCCGCCTCAACACCTGCGATTTCATACCCACGCCGCTGGCGCAGAAGGAATTCGAAGTGTACAAGGCGTACACCAAGGGCAAGCCCAACAACATGTCGATGCACATGCACTGGGCGCGCCTCATCGAGAACCTCCACGCGATAGAGATGATCAAGGAGCTCCTCAACGACAAGGACATCCAGGGCAAGAACCTGGTGACCAAGGGCAAAAAGCAGAGCGAGGGCGTGGGCCTTATCGAAGCGCCGCGGGGGACCCTGTTCCACCATTACAGGATCAACGACCAGGACCAGATCGTCATGGCGAACCTGATCGTGTCGACGACGAACAATAACGAGCCTATGAACCGGGCGGTCACCCATGTGGCCAAGAGCGTGTTCAGCGGCAAGTCGGAGATCACCGAAGGCATGATGAACAGCGTCGAGGTCGCCATCAGGGCCTACGACCCGTGCCTCTCCTGCGCGACGCACGCCCTGGGCAGGATGCCCCTGGAAGTGGCGATGTACGACTCGAAGGGCGATATTATCGACGTGAAGAGAAAATAGTACTTTGCAAAACAGGATACTGGTATATGGATACGGCAACCCGGGCCGCCAGGACGACGGCCTGGGCCCGGCCCTTGTCGATCGCCTGGAGGGCGAGCGCCTTCCGGGCGTCGCCACCGACAGCAATTACCAGCTCCAGATCGAGGACGCGGTGGCTGTGGCGGAGAGCGGCACGGTGATTTTTGTCGACGCGACCGTAAGCGGCGACGGGCCTTTCACCTTCACCGAGCTTGAGCCGTCGGGAGAGATCACCTTCACGACGCATACCATCTCACCCGGCTCCATCCTGGCGCTGTGCCATGAACTGTACAGCAAGGATGTGCGGGCTTACGTGCTGGCGATCAGGGGTTACGGCTGGGAATTTGTCGAAAAGCTGACGCCGGAAGCGGAGAAAAATCTCGAGGAGGCGTACCGGTTCCTGGTGGAGAAAATATCGGATATCATGAACATGTCCGACACGGTGACGTTAAACTAACAGTAAGGAGAAAATGTATGGCCGATAAGAAGAAAATATTAGTTATTGACGATGATGTTGATATTACCGATTCCATAAAGGCAATACTCACCGCCAGCGGTTTTGAAGCCTTTACGGCTAGCAACGGCAAGGACGGTATCGCCGCTGTCGACACGGTTAAGCCGGACCTGGTCCTCTGCGACATGATGATGGAACAGGTTGACGCGGGGTCCAAGGTTGCTCACGAGATCAGGAAGAAAGACAAGAAGCTCCCCATCTACCTCCTGAGCAGCATCGGCGCCGCCACCGCGCAGAACGTCGAACTCGACAAGCTCGGCTTCAACGGCGTCTTCCAGAAGCCGGTGGCGCCTGACCTGATGGTCAAGACCATCAAAAAAGCGCTGCACATGTAATTTTGTCCCCATGGTTTTTACAATTAAAACCGGCCGATGGCCGGTTTTTTTGTCTCCTGACCCTATGCGGGGATTTACATGTTTGACGCAGGGTTTGAAACATTACATGATCATCTTTTCCATGGGCATATTTGGACATCAATCAAAGATATTTCTTGACACTCCGGTACATTAATGGTTACTTAATTAGTCAGACCAGTTGTTTTCCCGGATTTTTCCTCATGCCGGATTACCGGGTGGATCGATATGTCGTTTGTGCAGCTGATCTAATGAGGTAACGGTATTTACACTTGAGGTCTTGATAGGCTGGTCGTATGCCATGTGTGACACGTCTGCAGCAATTGTGCATTCAAGGGGGGACAGATGGGAGCTGAAAGAATCATATACCTGAATTCATTCTCCATCGGTTCCCTCATCGCCGTAACCTTTTTCATCGTCACATCGGTCTTTTTGCTTTCACTCAAGCAGAAGTCCAGGGCCACCTATCACCTGGGCCTTGCCTTTGCCTTACTGGCGGTCTTCAATTTCGGATACCTGATCAGTTCGAGTGTTTATCATCCCCTCGCGGCGTTTCACCGCTGGATTACCGTAACATTCATTCTTATTGCTGAAATCCACGGCAATCTTTTCTATTTATGCTATCCCGAAGTTAACTATCCCCGTTTCACCCGGTGGTACGGCAGGATTGCCTATGTGTTGATGGGCGCCTGCATCCTCGTCTTCTTCGCAGCGACCTTGAAGGAGGAACGGATATTTCTGTATCACGGGCATTATTGGGACTTCAATGCCGATGAGATCAGCAAGTATATCGGTATCGTGATCGTTGCCAATATCATTATAACCATAATCATCGCTATCTGGAAAGTCATTATACTGAAAGGAAGAGAACGCTGGGTCGTCGCCCTCCTCGGGAGCGTCTATCTCGTTTCGAACATCATCCCGTCGGTCCTGAACACTATGAGCAGGGACGGCGTGGTGGGGCGCGATGTCTTCAATAACGTGTGGGTGCTCCTGAACCTAACCGGATATTTTTTCCTGACCATTGCCTACCTCAACAACGCCAGGGACCGCTTTTCCTTTATAGGCAAGATCATCGGCATATCCCTGGTCGCCTTTTTGATCGTGCTGCAGTTTTCCAGCTACATATCCCTGCAGGAGCGGGACGAGGCCTTTGATGAAATCTACCGCAAGGACATGGACATGGTCCTGGTGACCGGCCGCCTGACGAAGGCGGCTCGGTACCGGATCGACTACGCGCTTAAAAAAGATCAGGTGACCAGGCAGGATGAAGCGGACGAGGATGAGTTTGGATCTCTCACGTCCGAACTGGCCAACGCCTATTACCGCGGCGTTGTCGAGGAACAGCTCCGCGACGGGGAGTTCGGCAGGGCGAAGCAGTTCCTGGAGCAGACCCTGCCCGCATTCGAGGGTTACAAGATCGAGCTGATCAGGCTGATTGACGGAATGCCTGAAGGCGCCACCGACGCGGTGAAGCGCTTCGATGAGGCGGTGACGGCACTGAACAAGCTGACCTTTTACCATGGCAACAAGGTCCGGCAGCTGCCCGATGAGGGCTTCCGCGGCGCCATGGAGTCCTATCTGGCAAAAAAATACAAGGGTTTCGATTCCTTCTCCGCGGCCATGAAGCGCCGCCTGGCCGAAAGCGAGGCCGATGGCAGCGAGCTGAAGTTGCAGATGCTCCGGTTCCTCGCGCCGGTCCAGAAGCCCGGCACGCGCACGTTCCGCACTGCTTCGAAGAGCGGCGCTCATTATATCGCGTACACCCGGGCCAATTACACGGCGGGGATCGTTCATGAAGTCGGCTTTTCCTACGAGCGGTACCGGGGCTTCATGCACGATTCCGTTCTGAAGCTCATCATCCTGCTGGGCGTGGTGCTGGTGGTCGTCCGTTTCGGGTTCCAGCTCTTTTTTCGGGGCGTCCTCATCACCCCGCTGCGCAACCTGTCCCGCGGCGTGCGATCCGTCAACGACGGCGATCTTGACACCACGGTCCCCGTCATTATGGAGGACGAGATCGGCTATGTCACCCGTTCCTTCAATACCATGGTGGAGACGATCCGGGGGATGATCGGCACCATATCCACCAACAGCTTCGAGATCAAGACGGTGAGCAAAGACATGGACCAGGCGTCACAGCATCTTGCGGACATCGCGAGGGATCTAACGGCCATCGTCGAGGAAGCGGCTTCGGCCTACGAGGAAATGTCATCCTCGTTCGAAAAGAACCTTGAATCGATCAAGGTCCAGATGGACAACTCGGAGGGAGTGAAGAACGAGATCACGGAGATAAACGCGAGCAGCGGCCAGCTTTCCCAGCGGGTGTCAAGCCTCACCGAGAGCATCAACGAGGCCATCAGGCAGGTTGATGTCGGCGCCGGTACCATCGACAAATCAATCAGGGCCATCAGCGGCCTGGCGGAGTATCTGAAGAGGATACAGGAGACGGTCAATTCCATCAACGAGCTGGCGGACAAGATCAACCTTCTTGCCCTGAACGCCGCCATAGAGGCGGCCCGGGCCGGCGAGCAGGGGCGGGGCTTCGCCGTGGTCGCCGACGAGGTGAACAAGCTGGCCGACCAGACCACGGAATTGGTCAAGGGCATCCAGACCACCATCGTGCAGCACACGTCCCAGGTGGCGGGCGAGCTCGATTACATCAGCGGCACCGCCGAGATCTTCGCCAATGTCCGGTCCAAGATCCTTGAGACGGGCGAAGTCATGAAGGACGCCATCACCTTTACCAGCGGCCTCAGCAGGATGAATACTGACATCCAGACGAAAATAGAGCAGCTCAGCGGCATATCGGGGGACATATTCACCTTTTCCAACGAGCAGGTGGACGTTCTCCAGGAGCTGACCAAGATGATCAACACCATAACCGACATTGCGCAGAACACCCTGCAGAACGCGGATACCGTGAGGAGCTTCGCAAAAATCATCGAACAGATATCCCAGGAACTTACCGCGAACATTGAGGCTATCAAGAGGAAGGGATCGGGATCCCCTGACCCGGAATAAAAACGAAGCAGTTTATAAACCCGGTCGACAGCAAGGTCATCTTATGGTAGGCTATACGTCATAAGCATTTACCGTGAAATACATAACGGTCCGGGAGAAGATATGGCAACGAAATACTATGTCGGCAAACGCGTCTATATCACCGGCGGTTCCAGCGGCATCGGTCTTGAAATTGCCCGCCAGCTGGCGCCCCTGGGGGCGGACCTGCTTCTTTTTGCCCGCAACGCGAAGAAACTGGAAGAGGCCCGCGCGGAGGTGCGGGGAAGCGGCGCCACGGGGAGGGTGGAAGTCATGCCCCTCGACGTCAGCGATAACGTCATGGTGCGAAAGGTCATCGACCGCGCGGTTAAGAAATTCGGCGTGCCCGATATCATAATTAACAGCGCCGGCATAGGAAGCGCCAATTACTTCGAGAATATTTCCTATGACGAATTTGACCGTGTAATTAAGATTAACCTCTACGGCACCCGGAATGTCATAGCCGCTGCGCTCCCCTGCATGAAGGAGCGGGGGAGCGGCGTTGTCGTCATCGTTTCCTCCATGGCCGGTTTCTCAAGCATCTTCGGTTACACCTCCTACGCGACTTCGAAATTTGCCCTGGTCGGCTTTGCCGAGGCCCTCCGGAGCGAGATGGTTCGATACGGCATCAGGGTCATTCTCGCCTGTCCGCCGGAAACCGATACCCCCTTCCTGGCCGAGGAAAGCAAGACCATCCCTCCCGAATGCAGGGCGATGAAGGATCTCATGGGGACGCTCAGGACCGATTACGTGGCCAGGTTCATCATCCGGGGGATTGCCCGTGGAAAATACCTGATCATGCCCGGATATCTCTCCCGGTTTCTCTACCTGGTCCAGCGGTTTTCACCGGGATGGATAAGCCGCCGTGTAGCGGACAGCACCGTGGCGCGGGCGGCGAAAAAAATAAAAAAATGAACACCTCCCAGGGGGATGATATCAGTACTGCACCAGACTCCCGTCCCTCTTGGCCCTCATGACGGCGAAGCGGAACGCAATGACGCTGACCGGGGCCAGCAGGGCCGGTCAGGGCAGGAATTTGTATTGACAATTATCCGGTATTCAAGCCTGTAGCTGATTACACTGAATTCAAGATATGCGGCCCCGCCGGCGGGGCCTGTTTCTGAGAGGAACAACAATGAGCATTTTCGAAATAATCATGCTGATATGCTTCGGTTCGGCCTGGCCTTTTTCAATTTACCGGTCATGGAAATCGAAATCGGTCAAGGGGAAGAGCCTGGTTTTCCTCTTCATCGTGATGGTGGGGTACCTTGCGGGCATCATGCACAAGTTTTTTTTCAATTATGACAATGTGATCTATCTCTATATAACGAATTTTTCCCTGGTCACTATCGATACGGCGCTCTATTTCCGCAACCGGAAGGGATGACATCATTTCCCCGCGGGCGATGAAACAGATTGCCGCATTGAAGGCCGCCGCCAGGTTCTACCCGCGAATCCCAAGTTCATACAGTTTCCCTGCTATCTCAAAACTGGAAAGCTTGGTTGAGAAGATGGGGATGTTTTCCTCATTCGCCTTTTTCAATGTTTCATCATCGGGCCTGCGGCCGCCGACCAGGATGACCCCGGCAAAGGATTTCAGCTCCGCCACGGAAACGGTGTTGCGGTGGGTCTGGAGCGTTATCCATACGCTGCCTTCCTTCGCGTGGGACATTACATCGCTCAGGATGTCGCTTGCATAGGCGTTCTCAACCTCAGCATCGAGGGCGGTGGAGGAGGTTGTCAGTTCAAGATTGAGCTTCTGGATTAATTCTTTTAGTTTCATTCTGTACCCCTGTCATGATTTCAATTTTGAGTGTCGTACCTTCGCCCACAACGGACTGGAGGTCCATGAAATCGGAACACTTCTTTATGTTGGGCAGGCCCATGCCAGCGCCGAAGCCCAGCTCCCGCACCCAGGGTTCGGCGGTAGTGTAGCCTTCCTGCATGGCCAGCTCTATGTTTTCTATGCCCGGACCGCGGTCCTTGACAATGATGGTCAGCTTCTCGTCGTTGACGGTGAATTTCATCGTGCCGCCGTCAGTGTAGATGACCACGTTCATCTCCGCCTCGTATGACGCGATGGCGGCCCGGCGTATGATTTCAGGCTGAAGGCCGAGGCGCTTCAGGTTTTTTTTCATGGTGGTGGATGCCCGGCCGGCATGGTCGAAGTCCTTGCCGGTAATTATGAAGGCGAGGGTGAGGTCCAGGTGATCGGCATTGATGTCCTCGAAAAAGTGGCTCGCGCGGTACTGGCGCACCTCTTCCTCGTTATAATCCTGTTCCAGTTTTTTCAGGGTCCCCAGGATGATGTCGCCGTTGGTGATGATTCCCACCAGTTCCCCGCTCTCCCGGTCAAGCACCGGGAAGCGCCCGAACCGCAGCTGGTCAAAACGCTTGATGGCGTGTATGAGCGGCTGGTCGGCATAGAGGCACTGGGGGTCCTTCACCATCCATTCCATGACCTTCGAATCCTTGACCCCGGCCGTGAGCCAGGCTATCAGGTCCGATATGCTTATGATCCCCACCAGCTTTTTGCCCTCGACAACCGGCACGCCGCTGATGCGGTGAATGCTCATTTCCTCGTTGAGCTTTCCCATGGAGTCGTCGGGCTTCACCGTGACGATGTCTTTCTTCATTGCGTCGCCCACCTTGAGCTCGAAGAGGATTTCCAGGGTTTTATCGAGGCGTGTTTCCATAGTTATTTGTTAGAATCCCGGTGCTTAAGATTTTCCGTAACACCCCTGACGCCGGCGGTGTAGAGTTTCCCGCATGACGTGAAAAGGCTGTCCTTCGTGGTCATGACCACAATGTTCTCGTCGAGGGCGCAGTCGATCAGTTTCTGGTCAACGGGCCTTCCCCTGACGAAAACAACGGCCTTGATGCCGAATACCGATGCGGTCCGGATCACGTGGGAATTGCACAGGCCGGTCAGCAGTATGTCCGGCACGGCATCGTCGGCCAGTACCTCGCTCATGAGGTCGCTGGCCCTGGCCGTACTGATGTCGACCTCGAGCTGCGAGCTCTGGGTGTACTGGACATCGGCCTTCAGCAGTTCTACGGCTTCGCGTAATATCATAATACTTATTCCCCGGCACGGGATGCATGGCTGTCTACCCGAGGGGCATCAGCATTAAAAAAGGGAAAAAATGGTTATGTCAAGGATAAAAAATCACATACCCGGCAGAAAGACCGATTATTCTTCTTGAAAATTATCCGGTTTATTACCCTGATGTATCAGGCGTGGCGGTGCCATGCGTAAGAGAAGACAATGAAACAGATCGAGCTTACATCCGAAGAGAGGGACATCCTTGCCGGCATTGCCGGAAGCATCTCCGCGGCCGGGTCTCTTGATGAGGCGATGGATGCCCTTTTCAAGGGTATCGGGACCCTTGTCCCCTGTGAAAGGCTTGACGCTGCTTTCCTTGAGGAAGACGGCCGCCGCGCGGTGCTCCATCGCGTCAAGGCCGCCTACGAACCCGCCGCTGCCGCCGGGGAGACCGTCGACATCCCGGGAAGTTTTTACCAGCGGGCCCTCGAAACCGGGGCCCCTTTTATCAGCGATCCCGCCGAACACTGGCGTGAATTTGAGGCCCTGGAACTGTCAAAGCTTCTGTCGGAGGAGGGCATACGGTCCCATATTGTCGTGCCGATTTCGTCCGGAAACACGGTCCTGGGGACGCTTTCATGCGGGTCCCGCAGCGCAGGGGCTTATATCGAACGTCACGGGATGCTCCTTGCGGAAACGGCAACAATGCTCCAATTCCAGTTTGAGAGGCAGCAGCAGGCTGACCGGATCGAGAAGAATTACCGCGCCTACATGGAAATGCTCAGTTTCGTGTCCCATGAACTGAAGAGCCCCATTTCCTCCATCGTGACACTGGTTCAGACCATGGTAAATGGCTATTACGGCAAGATGGATGAAAAGCAGCGGGAAATCCTGGACCGGATATTGAAGAAAGCGGAATACCTCAACGCGGTCAGCAGCCAGTACCTCAATCTTTCACGATTTGAGAGCAGCAGGATCGACGTCCAGCCGAAGCTGGTTGATTTTATCGATGAAGTCGTTGAACCGGTCATCGATATTCTTCTCCCCCAGATAACGGAACGGAAGGTGACACTGGAGAGGGATTACGCCGAAACGGTGTTCCCGGTGCGGTGCGACCCTGACATGATGAAGATCGTCATAATGAACCTTGTCGGCAACGGTATAAAATACGGCAACCAGAAGAGCCGGTTAAGGATATCCCTGGTGAAGGGCTTCAAGAAATTCTCCCTGTCTGTCTGGAACGAGGGCCCCGGCTTCAGCGAGCAGGAACGGCACCTTCTTTTCAAGAAGTTTTCGCGGCTGAAAGCAGCGGAATTGATAGAGCGGAAGGGGAGCGGGATAGGCCTGTACGTGTCGTGGAAGGTCGTCCAGCTGCACTGCGGCCGGCTCACCGCCGATTCGGAGCACGGCTCATGGGCGCGGTTCACCGTGGAGATGCCGCAGTACCTGGACCTGTGCATCGTCGAGTGACGTCAGGCGCTTTGCTCCTTGTCAAGCTGCTCGAGGTACTGGTCCCACACCTTGTCGATCTCGCGCGCTTCATTTTCGTCCAATCGCTCAATGATAAACCCGGCATGGACGATCACCTTGTCGTTTATCTTCACGTCGGGCATCAGCGAGATGTCGACCATCGTCTCGACGCCCCGGGCCTCGGCTACCGCCCTGGTCCCCTCGATCTTTGTTATTGTCATCGGTACTGCTAGACACATATGGTTCTCCTTATGATATAATCAGCAGATCCTCGGCAGCTGCTCTTCTGTCAGGAGCGGCAGTATTCTCCTGCCGCCGATGGCCGTTTCGATATAAGCCTTACCCGGGAATGCCGTGGTTATTTCGCCGATCACGGCCGCGTCCCTGCCTTCCGGGGTTGTCTTCATCAGCTTCACGATGCCATCCGCGTCGGCCTCCCCGGCAATGATGACGACCTTTCCTTCATTGGCCGCGTACAGGGCCTCGATGCCGAGGATGCCGCACACGCCTTTCACCTCGTCGCGGATGGGGAGCGCCTCCTCGGAGAGCATGGCGCTGTAGCTCTTGCCCTTCACTATTTCATTCAGGACCGACGCGACGCCGCCGCGGGTCGGGTCGCGCATGAATTTGACGCTGTCCGGGTAGTTGTCGGTTATCTTCGCAATCATGTGGTTCAGGTGGGCGCAGTCGGACTGCAGGCTTTTGGAAAAGGAGAGATTGTTGCGCAGGGCCATGATGGCCATGCCATGGTCGCCGATGGTGCCGCTCACGATGACGCGGTCGCCGGGAACGATCTCCCCGCGCTGGATTTTCCTTTCCATGATGCCGATGCCGGAGGTGTTGATGAAGATCTTGTCCGCCTTGCCGTTGGGCACCACCTTGGTGTCGCCGGTCACGATGGCGACGCCCGCCCTGTCCGCTTCGGCCTTCATGGAATCGAGGATCCTCTCCAGGTCGGCGAAATCGAGACCTTCTTCGAGCACGAGGGCGCAGGAGATGTACAGCGGCCGGGCGCCCATCACGGCAAGGTCGTTCACGGTGCCGTTCACCGCCAGCCTGCCGATATCGCCGCCGGGGAAGAAGATCGGCGTGATGGTGAAGGTGTCGGTGGTAAAGGCTATGGACGAGCCGCCTACCGCAAGCACCGCGGAATCATCAAGCTGGACGTTTCCCGCGCCGAAGCGCTTCCGGATGACCGTGTCTATCATCTCATTCATGAGCTTTCCGCCGCTGCCGTGTCCCGGAAGTATCGTTTTCGCCATCATCTGCTCCAGTACTTGTAATAGGCCGCGCAGGGCCCTTCCATGGAAACCATGCAGGGACCGACGGGCTCCTCGGGGGTGCAGGCCTTTCCGTAGAGGGCGCATTCGGGCGGCGTGATGAGCCCGCGCAGGAGCTCGCCGCAGCGGCATCCCTTCGCTGCTTTCGGTTCCGGCGGGGTTACCGGGAATTTTTTTGCCGCGTCGAATTCAGCGTATTCGTCGCGCACCTCCAGGCCGCTTCCCGGGATGACCCCGATGCCGCGCCAGTGCGCGTCGGAAGGCCTGAAGACCCGGTGGAGTATTTCAAGGGCCTTGAGGTTTCCTTCCTCCCTGACAACGCGGGTATACTGGTTTATCGTTTCATTTTTCGTCTTGTTTACAAGGTCGACGAGGGTGAGCATGCCCATGATGAGATCGGGGGCGTCGAAGCCGGATACCACGCAGGGCCTGCCGAACCGCTCGGATATGAACCGCCAGGCGCCGGCTCCGATGATGGCGCTCACGTGTCCCGGCAGGATGAACCCGTCGATTTTCACCTCCTGCGCTGTCAGAAGGGCTTCCACTGCCGGCGGGGTGAGCTTGTTTCCCGACAGGAGGGAGAAGTTTTTCACGCCGCGTTTTTTTGCCTCGAGTATGGCGACGGCCTCGGCCGGCGCCGTGGTCTCAAAGCCCACGCTGAGAAACATGACCTCCGCGCCGGGCTCCGCTTCCGCGATCTCGAGGGCGTTCATGGGTGAATACACGACACGGACATCCATGCCGCCGGCCTTCTCCTTCGCCAGGGAGCTGTAGGATGACGGGACCTTGATCATGTCGCCGAAGGTGGCAATGACGGTCCGGTGCTGTTTCCCGATTTCAATGGCCCGGTCCAGGTAATCGTTGGGCGTGACGCAGACCGGGCACCCGGGACCGTCCACCAGGACGAGTTTCTCGGGGAAGAGGTCCTTGACGCCGGACCGGAAGAACTCGGTGGTGTGGGTCCCGCAGACTTCCATGATCCTTATTTCATGGTCCATCCTGAGTCCCTTGAGGCGCGCCGCCAGCCTTTTATTCAGATCGCTTTCCATCAGGTTATCTCGATACTCACAATTGAAAATTCTCTCCCTTCCAGGAGTTCTATATCAGGTGATTCGCACTTCACGCAGGTGAAGCTCCATTTTTTGTCCTTGAACTTGTGCTCATGGCCGCAGGCGCGGCATCGGACCTTGACAGGGACGTGCTCTATGTCCAGAAATGCGCCATCGGCGATGGTGTCCTTGCTGAGCATGTCGAAATAGGACTGGGCCCATTCGGGGATGATGTCGGATAACTGGCCGATCCGCAGGTTAATGGACTGGACTTTCTTCGCATTGTTTTTGTTCGCGTGCTCAAGGACGATGTCCAGGATGCCGCTCATGATTGATAGTTCGTGCACGGGTCGCTCCCTGAATGTAATGCGGTTAATCATACTGGAAACAAGCCGTTATATGTCAACCATTAATGCTGAGATAGCTCTGTGCCGGCATTTGTTACTGTTCGTATGAGCGGTACGGGAAAAGGAGCATGGGGTTGTAAAAATCGTTGATTATTTAACGATACGGCACTACATTGAGTTTATCCATACAACAGGTGCCGGGAGAACGACATGAAGCAGGGAAAGGGAGTTGAACTGATAGTCGGGATTCCATCATACATGGAGGCGGATACCATAGGATATGTAACCCAGCAGGCGGACATGGGGATCCAGCGGTATTTCCGAAACCTTGAGGCGGTCATCATCAACGTGGACAATAACAGCGAGGATGACACCAGGGGCGTTTTCCTCTCGACTCCGACGGCGACCCCCAAGGAATATATTTCCACTCCCCGGGGAGTAAAAGGGAAGGGGAACAACCTGATGAACCTCTTCAGGACCGCTCGGGCCCACGCGGCCACCCTCAAGGCGGTCGTGGTGCTGGACGCCGATCTGCGGTCCGTCACCCCCGAGTGGATCAAGCATTTCACTGAGCCGATTCTCAAGGGATACGATTACGCTCTTCCGCGCTACAGCCGGCACCAGTTCGACGGGACCATAACTAACCATATCTGTTATCCGCTGCTGTACGGCCTGATGGGGGAAAATGTGCGACAGCCTATCGGGGGCGATTTTTCTTTTTCACCGCGGCTGGCCCTCTACTGGCTCGACCAGAAATGGCTTCCCACGACGCGACTGTACGGCATTGACATCTTCATGACCCTGAATGCCATCATCGGCAGGTTTAAAATATGCGAGGTCGGACTCGGGGCGAAGATACACAAGGCCAGCGCGCCCAAACTGGGGCCGATGTTCACCCAGGTGGTGACCACGTTTTTCGACAAGGTGCTTTCGAAGAAGGCCGACTGGATCGGGATGCCGGAGGACAATCCGAAGCCGAAGCCCCTGTTCGGCATAAAAAAGCTCGATCCTCCCCAGGAGCTCGCCATCGATATCCGCGACCTGAAGGACAAGCTCCGCAACGAGTTCCTGTCGCGCGAAAAGCTGCTGAAGAAATACCTGAGCCCCTACCTGTACCTGAACATCAGGCACATGATAGAGCGGGACCATTATGACATGGACACCCTGATGTGGACTCAGTCCGTGTACCAGATCCTCTATACGTTTGACACCGGGACACCCCGAATGAAAAAGGACATTATCGAGGCGCTGAAGCCCCTCTATTTCGCCCGTTCGGTCACCTTTGACTACGAGACATGGAAGTATCGCATCGACTTCGCCGAGGAGCTTATCCTTCACCAGGCCATGGCCTTTGCGTCGCAGAAACCCTATTTCTACGGTCTGTACCTGAAGCGGGCCCAGGAAATGGACAAAAAACTAAAACGGAAACAGCAAGGATGATAGCGTTTCCCGTTAGGCGGTAATCCTGATTGTGCGCGGGTAATGGATCGGTCCCATGAAAGTACTGCTGACAGGCGCGACCGGGTATATCGGGCGCAGGCTGAAAGTGAAGCTCCTGGAGGACGAGAACGTGGAATTGCGCCTGTTTGTCAGGAACGTGAAAAAGATCCGTGAGGCATCCCGCAGAAGGGTCGATATCGTCGAGGGGAGCTCGTTTGACAGGGAATCGCTCAGGAAGGCCCTCCGCGGGATTGATGTCGCGTACTACCTCATTCACTCAATGGGAGCCACCAGGGGAGATTTCCGCGAGCTTGACCGCATCAGCGCCGAGAACTTCAGGGAAGCCTGCATCGAGGAAGGAGTAAAAAGAATCATATACCTGGGAGGTCTGGGGAACAGGGAATGCGCGAGCAAGCACCTCCTGAGCCGCATCGAGACGGGGGAAATACTCTCCGCGCGGCCCGACCGCATCCAGACCATCTGGTTCCGCGCCGCCATGATCATCGGGGCCGGCAGCGCGAGTTTCGAGATACTCTGGAACTTTGTGGAAAAAGCGCCGGTCATGGTCGCCCCCAGCTCAATTAAAACGCTGACGCAGCCGATCGCCGTTGATGATGTCCTGTCATATCTGTACGATGCCAAGGATCTCCCTGTGAAGGAAAACCTGATGATCGATATCGGTTCGGAGATCCTGAGCTTCAGGGATATGCTGAAAAAAACGGCGGCGGTGATCGGGGTGAAGAGGTATATCATACCCATCCCCGGCTGGACCCTCAGGCTGTCGTCGGCGTTTTTCATTAATATTTTCCCGGTACCGCGGCGGATAACCGTGGCGCTTCTGAAGGGATTGAAATGCGAAACCGTTGTCCAGAATGATAACGCGGTGAAATACTTTCCCCGCATCGTCCCGGTATCTTTCACCGCCGCCATGCGGCAGGCCGTGATTGATATTGAGTGCAAGCAGGTCCTGAGCAGGTGGAGTGACAGCAGCGGCGCCGAATTGTGCGACGTCAAGGACCATGATGAGATAGCCCGCGAGGTGCTCCTTGACCGTAAGGTCAAGAGTTTCGGCGCCATTTCGCCGCACCACATGTTCCGGTCCATCATGGCGCTGGGCGGCGAAAACGGATGGTTTACCTACCATTTTCTGTGGGAAATCCGCGGCTACCTTGATAAAATAATCGGCGGTTACGGCATTAGCAGGGGAAGGCGGGACGCCGATCATCTGCGCATCGGCGACAGCCTCGATTTCTGGAAGGTCGTTGATATCCAGGAAGACAAGCGGCTACTTCTCCTTGCGCAGATGAAACTGCCGGGCAAGGCATGGCTTGAGTTCCATATCGACGGTCAGTCACTGGTGCAGACCGCGTATTTCCTTCCTTACGGCCTGTGGGGATATATCTACTGGTACCTGCTTAAGCCATCTCATTTCCTGATTTTCCACGACATGGCGGAAAGCCTTATCAAGCGCGCACGGGATATGGAAATATATGGCCGATAACTATCGGTCACTCAATACAACAGGGCAATAGCATAGGAGTGGATTATAATTGTGGCATTTCCGGGCCGGGCAGCATGATGATATGTCGGGGGATTTACTTACAGGATGCTGACTATTTCTATTATTAGTATAATGATGCATGAGGGGATTTGCAAAATACCGTCAAATTGCTACTATTCTATATATCAAATTATACCTGATCCTTTTTAACTGAAAATATAGATATAAATTAGGAGAAATCCAGTATGGTAACTAAAAGGAACCTATTACTTTCTCTCGCTAAAACTGATTTAATCACGTATCCTATTTTAGTCCCCCTTGCCGGGTATGTCGCTTTTTTTACCGGCGGATTCAAGGGAGCGGGCGCAATGTATCTTCTTCTGGATGTTGCAATTGCTGCAACTGCGGCATTTATTTTTGAATTAATGAATACGAATCGTTTGGTCACCCGACTGCTGAATCACATGAACGATAAAGCGTATGAAAAAGCGTATGTAAAAAAAGAGATTCTTGCCCTCCCGATGTCACTGGGAATACAGTATATCTTCCAGTGGGTTTTCGGTGTTTCAACTGTTCTGCTGTTGCTTTTTGTGCAGATAGATCTAACCGTGATGAATGCAATGCCTTTTATATTGTTGCTCCCGATCATGGCGCTGCTGAATTATAATATTGGCTTTCTGCAAGCTGAAAACAGCCTCGGAGATCTGCTTTCCCATGAATCAATACGCGATGTTCCTTTGCCGGAGGGGACTTTCCGCAGGGTCGAACTCAATGTGCGTGTTGCCCTCCTTGTGGTTTCAGTTATCCTGATTCCCATTGTGATCCTTGGGTATATTCTTTTCCTTGTTAATGGGAAACAGGTTGTTTTTGAAAACATTGAATTGCATATAGCTTTCATTTCTGTGTTATCATCCGTAACCATTATTGTTTCCATCAATTTATTAATGAAGAATCTTAGAAAGAGCAATACTGTTTTAATGACCGCTCTTAACCATATCAAGGATGGGAATCTCGCTATTCAGGGCGTTCCAATGATCACTTCCAGCGAAATTGGAATGATAAGTCAGGCGACCAACGAACTTATCATAAAGCTGCGTGATGTTATAGGTGTCGTAAAGAGATCTTCAGACATGGTGGATGAAAGCAGCAGCAACATCCAGGAGGCGTCGGAAACCCTGTCGCAGTCTTCAAGCCAGCAGGCGTCCGGTATCGAGGAGATATCGTCAACCATAGAGGAGATGCTTTCAACCGTTACACAGAATGCCGATGCGGCCACTCAGGCTGAAAAGCTTGCGGAGCATTCCTATGTTCTTGCAGAAAAGGGCAATGGCGTCATGAGCGATGCGGTGAGCGCTATAAACAAGATCAACAAATCATCTGAAAAAATTGGCGATATCATCGGCATTATGAACGATATCGCTTTTCAGACGAACCTGCTGTCCCTCAATGCGGCGGTGGAGGCTGCCAGGGCAGGCGAGCATGGAAGGAGTTTTGCCGTGGTTGCAGGCGAGGTAAGAAACCTGGCCCAGAGGTCTGCTGCATCATCAAAAGAAATTGAAGGTCTTATCAAAACATCGGTTGATCAGGTCGGCGAAGGGACCCGCCTGGCTGGAGAGAGCGGTGGCGCGCTTAAAGAAATTTTCGAGGCAATTTCCCAGGTGCGGCAGATGATTATTGAAATAAGCGCGACCAGCCGGGAACAGAAAATGGGCCTGAACCAGATTGCAGACGCGGTATCCCAGACGGATACCATAACACAGCAGAATGCCGCCGCTGCGGAGGAGCTTTCGACTACGGCCGAGGCCCTCCGTTCCAATGCCGAGGAATTGAAGAATGCCGTGGATTATTTTAATGTGTGACTGGATAGTTATCGGTATTTTTCAAAAAAATTTTCATATCACGTTTCGCTGTTCGTATATAAAGCAAAGGGAGGGTGATATGGGAATAGAAACAACGCTGTATATAAAAAGGTATCATTTAAAGTCTCTCACTGCTGCTTCGTGTGTTACTGGACGATCGAAAGGAATGATAATTTCTTCGTTGATGCTTCGATTATCAAAAAAACATGATATTCCTTCGCGAATGTGGACACGGGTTCAGTATCAAAAAAGAGAAAATAATGCGGACTATCATCGTCTCCATGTTTCTTTAAAGCCTGGAGAATATGAAATGTTTCTTGATTTGAGAAAAGTTTACAAGAAATCCGTTTCATTTCTTGTGGCTCATGCGATTGATGAATATCTTGATGAAATTGTAAGCAACATACATCAAGATCCCGATAACTATCCGGTTTTCAATTATGCTATGAATAGAATGATAATTGATAATGTGGTTAACTGGATTTTATCATGGGGTGTTACCGCTGCATTATTATCACACCCTGTATATTGCACAACCTGAAAAAACAAATAATTGTACTTGCCACAATACGGCCTTATCATTATCCTTATACATGGAGGGGAACAAGCAGCAGCGCTGGCCTGCCGCGAGGCAGGCGGTGAGGAAAGTCCGAACACCGCAGGGCAGGGTGCCGGGTAACACCCGGGCGCCGCGAGGCGATGGAAAGTGCAACAGAAAAGATACCGCCCCGCAAGGGGTAAGGGTGAAATGGCGAGGTAAGAGCTCACCGCGTCAGCAGTAATGCGGACGGCAAGGTAAACCCCACCTGGTGCAAGACCAAGTAAGCAGCTGTTCGAGAACGGCCCGTTCGAGGCTGCGGGTAGGTCGCACAGAACCGTATGGTGACATCCGGTCAAGATAGATTGCTGCATAAACAGAATTCGGCTTATGTCCCCCTCCGTTCTTCATGGTGGCCCCGTGCTTGGCGCGCGGGGCCACAACCTATAAATAGTACTTGATTTTTATTCTCTCCTTCAATATCTTTATTTTATCTGGTAAATTTTATCCCGTTTATCATGGTCCGGCACATATCAGGGAGGTGCAGATCGCACAATCAAGGAGGAGCAGCATGAAGCGATTGATAATTCTGATTACCGTTTTTCTAATATTTGCTGTTACGGGCGTTCTTCACAGCACAAAGATGGGTCTCTATCAGGTGGTTGAGGTCTTCATCTGCGAACAGGAGGTTGTGCTGGCGGAAATGATAGCAAAAACCAGTATATCCCGTCAAGAACTTACAACCGTAAGTTATTGCACCTGTGATGGCGTTGATCCGAGCATGAAGGTATATGTTAAAAAGAACAAGTGTGAGCCACCTAAAGACATGGTGTATGCCTGCATCTGCATCGGTAAAACTCACTATTGATGTATTCTCTGTATACCGATAACTATCCTTGTTGGGTATGAAGATAATAAAATATCAGGTGTTATCAGTCAGCCTGATCCGTAATACCGATAACTATCTGGTTAAGAAAATAAAATCTTACTTGTCATAAGGCACTGCAATGGATCGAAACAGAAAAATACTCATTTCCATACTTGCTCTGCTGGTGCTATCCTCCGTAATCGCGATAGTGGATATCAGCATGAATATGCAGCAGAAGCGGGGCGCCGGCGTTTCATTCCGGGGCCCGCAGATGGGTTCCGGCGTCGGCATCGTCCGGGTTGAAGGGCCCATCCAGATGATCGGCTCGGCATCACCCCTGAGCATGACCCAGGGCGCGGAAAGCATCATCCGCCGTCTTGACGACCTCGAGCGCAACAGCGACATCAAGGCCGTGGTGGTGAGGATAAACTCACCCGGCGGAACGGTGGGCGCCTCCCAGGAAATTTACCAGAAGCTCTGGAAGCTGCGGAAGAAGAACATCCCCCTCGTGGCCTCCATGGGTGAGATTGCGGCATCGGGCGGCTACTACGTCGCCTCGGCCTGTAATTATATTGTGGCAAATCACGGGACCCTGACAGGATCCATCGGCGTCATCGCGGTGTCCCCGAACCTGCGTGGACTTTTCCAGAAGATCGGTATCGACATGAATGTTATCAAGAGCGGGAAATACAAGGACATCCTGTCAAGCTTCCGGGACCTCAGGCCCGAAGAGCGTGAGCTGATACAGGAGATAATTGACGCGTCATATCACAAGTTTTTAAAAGACGTGGCCCTGGGCAGGAACCAGAATGAGTCCGACATTGAGCCGATAGCCGACGGCCGCGTGATGAGCGGGGAGACCGCCCTCAAATACAAGCTCGTGGATATGCTGGGGACCTTCGAAGACGCCATTGACAAGGCGCGCCAGATGGCGAAGCTTTCCGAAGACTCCCCCGTTTATGAGGAGATGAAGTCGCCTTTCGAGCAGATGTTTTTCAGGATGGAGGGGATGTTCCGAGGCGGGAGCCTCGTGGACCAGGGGCTTCGGAGCCTTGAGCAGGAAAATAATTACCGGATAGAATACAGGTACCTGCCATGATAATCGCCGAGTTACGATCACTTCGCTGGACTGACCTGTTTCTGTACTCGCTGCTGGACCCCCGGGCTCTCTACCGGCAGATCGACCGTCAGGAGCCCAGATCCTTCGCCCTCAGCTTTGTCATGCCGGTGGCCGTGGCTGTAATCGATATCATCACCACGTCGCTGCTGGGAAAGGAATCGCCTTTCTTCTTTTATAAAATCACCTACGGGTGGATCTTCATGGCCCTGTACCAGGCCCTTACGGTGGTCATCTCGGCGTCCCTCATGGACGCGGCCGCCCAGCTTTACGGCTACAAGGGGAATATCCGCGACCTGATCATACTGGTGAACTTCTCCCTTTTCCCGAAGATTTTTATACTCCCCCTGGTGTATATCTTCAAGGTGTTCAACTTCGCGCCCCTGTTCTTCTACGCGTTCTTTTCGCTGGGGCTCCTGGTCTGGTCCGCACTCATCGCGGTCCAGGGTATTTCCGAGATGCATTCAGTCAGCTTCGGCAAGGCCTTTATTATCTACATTTTTCCCGCACTGCTGGTGGGAGTCACCCTCTTTTTCATGCTGGTGCTCCTCGTGATCTGCGGTGTCGGATACCTGGCAGGATAGACCTAACGGTCGGGGGTGACGATTTTCGCCATGCCCAGTGAGAGGAAGTAGAGGACGGTGCCAGCCGTGACCATGGTGGCCCCGGCCGGCGTGTCAAGGTAGTAGGATAGAAAAAGACCGCCTATCATCACCACAACCGTAAAGACTATGCCGTAGAGGATCACCTTCCGGTAGTTCTTCGACACGAGCAGGCCGAAACTCGCCGGGAGCACCACCAGGGCTGAAATCAGAATAATCCCCACTATCTTGATGCTGATGACGATGATCCCCGCGAGGAAGATCAGAAGGATCGTGTCGAGGAGTTCCGTGCGCACGCCGCTTACGGCCGCCACCTCTTCGTCCATGGTCATGAATAGTATGCGGTGGATGAAAATGAAAATGAAGGGTATGAAGACGGCAAGGGTCGCCAGGGCTATAATGTTGTCCGCCGGGGTCACTGCCAGGATGTTCCCGAAAAGATAACTCATCAGGTCGAAGGCATAGCCCTTTTTCAGAGAGAGAAAAATGGCGCCCAGGGCCATTGAAAATGAGAAGAAGATGCCGATGCCCATGTCGAAGGATATCCTGCCGAAGCGCACCAGTTTGCCGATAAGTACCGCCGACGCGATGCAGAAGGCAAGGGAGGTAAAGAATGGATCGATACCCAGGAGCACGCCCAGGGCCACGCCGCCGAAGGCCGTGTGGGCGATCCCGGCGCCCAGGAAGGACATCTTCCTCATCACAATAAAAAAGGACAGGATGCCGAAAAGGATCCCCACGATAATGCTCATGATAAAGGCGTTGCGGAAGAAATGGAGCTGGAACAGTTCGATCATCTCCCGCCTCCGCATCCGTCGCAATTCTTGTCATGCCTGACATAATAGACATTTTTCCCGAACACACTGGACAGCGTCTCATTGGAGAGGCATTCACCCGGGGTTCCGTGGAAGTGCAGCCTGGTCTTGAGGCATGCCAGACGGTCAACGATGCTCGACACCGCGCCTATGTCGTGGGACACCATGACGATGGCTAGGTTCAGCGATGTGCGCAGGGAGAGGAGCATCTGGTAGAAGTTGTCCTGGGCGAGGGCGTCCAGGCCGGTCGACGGCTCGTCCAGGAGGAGGATCTTTGGCCCCACGGCCAGGGCCCGGGCGATGAGCACCCGCTGCTTCTGCCCCTCGGAGAGGCTGCCGAAGTGGCGGTCCATTTTGTCCGCCATCTCCACCAGTTTCAGGACCTCTTCGATACGCGCCCGGTCCTCGTCATTAAGGCGCTCGAACACGCCCTTGCCGGCGTAGCGGGCCATGGCGACCACGTCAAAGGCGCTGACCGGCATGGTATAGTCCACGGCGCTTTTCTGGGGGAGGTACCCGATCGATCCCCGGGGCGCTTTCCGTGGCGCCTTGCCCATGACCGTGACCGTGCCCCGGTAGGGCTCCTTGAAGCCCATGATGGTGCGGAGGAGGGTGCTCTTGCCGCTTCCGTTGGGTCCCACGATGGAAAGGATTTCCCCTTCCCGGACCGAAAGGCTTATGTCTTCGAGGATCACGCTCTCGTTGTAGCGGACCCAGACGTTCTGCAATGATATGACCGTTTCTTCCACTGTAGCTCCTGTATTACTTCAGCGCTTTCGCCAGCGTTTCAGCGTTGTATTTCATGAATTTGAGGTACGTCGACCGGTCCGCCGACGCGGGGTCCCCGGTGCCGTCGAGACGCACGATGTCGCCCTTTATTTCTCCCGCCAGGACACGCGCCGTCCTGTCTTCGGACGAGAGACTCACGACAATGGCGGTGACGCCGTCGCGCCGCGCCCGGTCAACGATCTCCTTCATGGACCTGACGGAGGCCTTCTCGCTTCCCTCGCGCTGGACCGTGCCGGCAATGGCAAGGCCGTAATCGGCGGCGAAATAGTCCCATGCCTCGTGCCACTGGATGAAGGATTTTCTGGTCTTTGTGGCGAAGAGGGCGGCGATGGATTTATCAAGGGTGTCCAGCTGCTTCTCGTAGTCCTTCAGGTTGTCAAGGTAATATCCGCTGTTCTTCGGGTCAACGGAGCCCATCTTCTTCGCCATGATCTCGGCGATTGCCCGGGCTTTCTTCACGCTGAGCCATAGGTGCGGATTAGGACCCGGATCGCCCTGTTTTATCTCTATCAGGTAGGTCCGCGCTGCGGAGGAGGGGAGATAACGCTCGATCCATCCGTCGAATTCCCTGGTAACGCCAATAAAAAGGGTCGTGTCCTGGAGGTCGCGGGCAATGGACGGCCTGGGTTCAAAGGTGTGCGGGTCAGCCCCGGCCGGTATGACGAAAAACGCCGTTCCCCGGTCGCCGCAGATGTTCCGCGCGATGTCGTAGAGAGGGAACACTGACACGCCAACCCTTATACCGGGCGATACTTTTTTTTCTTCATTTTTGCCGCATCCACCGATGACTATGGCCGTCATCACCATGACACTGATCGCAATTTTTTTCATGATAGCTTCCTTTGCCCTGCCGCGCCATGTTATCCGGCGAAACATGGCTCTGTATCCATACCCAATTACAGCAAATGTCCTTTCATGTCAAGAAATAGAGGATAAATCGACGATTAATCTGAGTATCAGCATTTATAACGACCCCCCCTAAATCCCCCGGAGGGGACTTAAGCATTATGATGTGCTAGTATTAATCCAATACAATCATGATGAATTCGTAATGAGTGTATATCTTTAGTAGTCAAGGAGGTGTTTCTTCTCTGCCGGGAGTCTATCCTTAACAAAAGCGTTGAAGCCGCCGATGATGTCCATGAATTTCACCCTGTCGGCGGTGGCGGCCATGGACACAACGGGGCTTTCCTCCCGGATATAGTGCGCGGCGCCAGCCTTGATCTTAAGGTACAGGGTCCGCGCATCGGGTTCATCTTTTTGTACTGTTTTCAGATCAAAGAAGCCCCGCTGTTTAATCATTTCACACAGTTTCTGAAGATCTGTATCGGATACGGTGAATCGCGCCAGGGTTTCTTTATTCCTTCTGGCGCTGCTGACTGAATGTTCCTCCCGCTTGAGGATGCCGCCGTTTTTGTTCATAACCACCGTGATGGTAGTGAACCGGTCTGTCTGTGTCCCGCCGCTGTGATAGTAATAGGCGGCCTCGCAGCCATGCTGGCGTACCAGGCCGTCAATGTTTCGGCTGCAGCCGGGCGAGAGAAGTGCGATGGCTGCCGCGCCCAGAATGAGTAATCGCTTCATGGGGATGTGCTAGCAGGAATGGCGGTAATGATCAATTATAATTTCCCTGCCGTGTCGGGTTTTAACTCGACAACGCAGGGAAATAGTGTTAAACAAAAAAAAGGGCGAAGCTTGCGGCCTCGCCCTTGGAAGCGGCAATGTCGCTGTGTTTACAGGGTTGGCGCTGGATCGTTGCAGCCGGACCAGGCCTCAATTCCTGCATGGCCGGAAATCAGGTCCACCGATGTTCCTGCCGCGATATCCAGGTTAAACAGCTCTTCCATGGTAAACCAGGTAAAGTCCGCCGAGAGCTCCCCCTGGAGCGCGTCATAATCCGAGGCGCCGTCAAGTCCGCTCGTGTTGAGCTGCCCCACCAGGTTGATGCTGAAGGCGGTTTTTTCAAAGTAGACCGGGTTCTTGATGCCGGCAATGACCTTCAGATCATTGATAATCTGCGCTGCCTGAATTCCCCATAAAGTGAGGTCGATGCTGTTCAGGGCTGCAATGATTTCGTCCTGGGTCGAATTGGTATCAAGACTACTGCCTGAGATCAGATTCAGGAACCATAATACTGTTTGGAGTCCGAATCCGCCAAAGGTTTCCGTGTTGCTATTAAGATAGTTGAGGAGCCCGTCCGTGAAAAGCTCGCCCAGGGACCACAATTGCCCGTTCGCGAAGGGTGTGCCCGTACCATCAACATCCCCTGACTGGCTGCGCAGCGGCAGCACCACGTTAACCACGGCCTTGCCCGAGGCAATTGAGCCGGCGCCGTTAAAGAGATACACCCGCTCATCATTGATGCCCCAGCCTGCTAAGTCATTATTTTCAAGGAAAGGCGCCAGGAGACCTTTCACCGTGTACCCGCCTTCCACCGTGACAACGCCCGCGGCGTTTTCGGTGATGAAGAAGGCGGCGTTGGCGCCGGTGTTGTTCCTGAAGTCTACATAGTTCTCCACGTATACATGGGCCGTCCTTATGGCCGCGCCGGTTGCTGCATCGGTGACTTCTTTCCTGAACTCAACGCGGACCAGGGCGAATTCTGTCGGCCGCTCTTCCGGCAGGTGGCGGAAAAAGAGGACGCCGTCTATGTTGCCGCTGGTTGAATCAATGCGATAGTCGAGCTCCAGTATCTTTTTACCGTCCCTGAGAGTGTCGGAGCCTGTGTCGCTCCACCAGATCTCCACGTTACGGCCGCCGGCGCCGAAGGTGGTGCTGGCCGTAAGCCTGGCTATGCGCCCCGGGTGCGCTAAATCGGAATAATCATTAGACTTGTTGCATAACTAAAAAAAGTGCTATTAATTTTTTCGATTAATTT
>ERZ795061.818-NODE-818-length-31010-cov-7.163625_pt1 | contig 31010 bp, 26 predicted proteins | sample MGYA00375145_ERZ795061 | MGnify/ENA primary metagenome ERZ795061 (study PRJEB30190, sample SAMN05720144) | anaerobic digester metagenome | isolation source: active sludge of municipal wastewater-treating anaerobic digesters | place: USA | collected 2014-12-22 ... | reverse complement strand
ATAGTGGCGGCATTGGCCCAACGCTTGCGGATGACTCATCGCCGTGGTCAGTTTTGCGTCCGCCGTCTTGGCCATCAGGCAGTGGCGAATGGGCATGAAATGTTCGGCGACGATGCTGAGACCTGATTCGGGCAATAGGAAATGGATGTCCGCCACGCGGCCGTGGAGCGAGTTTTCAATAGGAATGATCGCCCGGGCCGCTGTCCCGTCCTTCACCGCGTCGATGGCGTCTTCAAAGGAAAAGCAAGGAAGAGGATGGCATTCAGGGTCATATTCCAGCGCCGCCAGGTGCGAATTTGCGCCCGGAGCGCCCTGAAATGCAACGGCGCGCGCAGGGTCTGCGGTGGCAACGGCGGTCATCTCTTTGACCTTGGCGAGGGCAGGGGCGGGATAGCTGTCCATAATGGCGTCGCGTTACGGGACGGAATCATATCGGGCAAGACCGGATTTCCGCTCTTGCACGGCTCCCTTTGCGCTATTAGAGGGGCAGGGAATCTGGCGGCTTCGATAGCCGCATGCATCAAACCGCATAACAGGGCAGACAATCGATGGATGATCGCAGTAACACAATCGCAGGCTGGGTTTTGGCAGGTGGCATCGCCGCGCTGGGATTGAGCATCGCTTCGGGAATGTATTTTCACAGCGCCGCCCCTCATAAGCCGGGCTATGCGATCGAAGGTGTTGAGGCTGAAGGCGGTGGTGCTGAAGCTGCTGTGCCCTTGGGTAATATGATGGCTGCTGCCGATATGACCAAAGGCGAAGCCATTTTCAAAAAGTGCACCGCATGCCATACGATCGCGCAAGGTGGTCCCAATGGTATTGGACCGAATTTGTGGGCAACCGTTGGCAAGCCACTGGGTAGCCATGCAGGTTTTGCCTATTCAGATGCTTTGAAATCCAAGGGCGGTACCTGGACATTTGAAGCCCTGAACGAGTGGCTGACCAATCCTAAAAAATATGCACCCGGCAACAAAATGACGTTTGCCGGTCTGGGCAATCCGGAAGAGCGCGCGGCTTTGATGCTCTATTTGAACAGCCAAGGTTCAAATCTGCCGCTGCCGTCGCCTGTCGAGGCGGCCGTTGCCAACGCGGCTGCTGCTGAAGGTGCACCTGCCGACGGTGCAGCAGCACCTGCTGCCGATGCCGCAGCACCTGCTGCCGATGCCGCAGCTGCACCTGCTGCCGCAGCCCCTGCACCTGCAAAGTAAGCACGAGGCGCATATGAAGGTTGCAGCTTTCGCGGCGCTGCCGCTGCTGTTCGCTATTGCCGCCTGCGGTGGTGGCGGCGAAGCTACGGGCTCTGACACGGTCGGGCAAACTGCCGCGCCGGAGCCTGTCGCTGCCGTTGCCAAGACGGGCGAAGACGTATTTAAAAAATGTATGGCATGCCACACTGTCACGCCCGAAGGCCGTAATGGTATTGGCCCGGGATTGCACGGCATAACCGGCCGCGCCGTCGCGTCCGCGCCCGGCTTCACCTATTCCAATGGCCTGAAGGCCAAGGGCGGTGTTTGGGACGAAGCCAATCTGGATGCGTTTTTGACAGCACCCGCCAAATGGGCACCTGGAACAAAGATGATGTTCGCAGGCATCAACGATGCCGCTGACCGGAAGGCGCTCATCGACTATCTCGCAACACTGAAATGATTGACGAGGTCGGGAGTTAAGCCGCGACCTCGTAAAAATCACAAATCGCCGCCCATGCCTCATCCGCTGTTTCCACAAAGCGGAAAAGCTCGAGGTCGGGTGGGCTGATCACGCCTTCCAGCATCAATTCTTCAAAATTGACAACACGGTTCCAGAAATCCTTGCCGAAAAGCAGGATGGGCATTTTCTTGATCTTGCCGGTCTGGACGAGCGTCAGCAGTTCAAAAAATTCATCGAACGTTCCAAAGCCGCCGGGAAATACCGCAACCGCGCGGGCGCGCAGCAGGAAGTGCATCTTGCGCAGGGCAAAATAATGGAACTGGAAGCTTAGGCGCGGGGTGACGAACAGGTTGGGTGCCTGTTCGTGCGGCAAGACAATGTTGAGGCCGATAGATTCGGCGCCCACATCATGCGCACCGCGATTGGCTGCCTCCATGATGGACGGTCCGCCACCAGAGCAGACGACGAAATGCCGCTTCCCTGCTTCGTCGGTCACATTGGCCTGGCTCGCGAGTTGCGCCAAAGTCCGTGCCTCTTCGTAAAAGCGCGACTTTTCCTTCATCCGTTCGGCAATGATGCGCGAACGATCATCCGTCGCATTGGTCAAAAGGGCGTCGGCCTTTTCCGGCTCAGGAATGCGGGCCGATCCGTAAATGACCAGCATCGATCCGATATTGGCTTCGTCGAGAAGCATCTCGGTCTTGAGCAGTTCAAGCTGGAACCGAACAGGGCGCAAATCTTCGCGCAGCAGGAAATCGGTGTCCTGAAAAGCAAGCCGGTAAGACTTGCTGCGTGTCTGGGGGGTGGAAAGCTGTTGTTCCGCGAAATCCGCTTCCTGTTGGGCTTTGTAGAAGCGGCGATCTGTTATTTTTGTATCGTTCATTAGCGCGGGTTTACCCGTGCCGGCGACATTTTGCCACCCCTTATCGGCAAAAGGCGGAGCCATCCTTCATTGATTTTGCCATATCGAAGTGGAAATGGTTGGCGTGTTGGGCGTTATATTCAGGGCCGAGAACGGTCCCGAAGCGCTTGCAGGCGGACTGGTGGAGGCGGCGCAAAAAGGCGCGTTCTTGCGGCTGGCCATTCCAGTTGTTCAACAAGGATATCCGCCGCCCGTCGCGCAGGATGAAGGCCGAGACATCGACTGCGTTGGCATAGGCATGCTCCGACAATTTGCCCGAACGCCCGCCATTCACATTGCGGCAGCTATAGGTGCCAAAGGTTTCAATGCGGACCACGTCGGACCCTAGATATTGCTTGGCCGCAGGTCGGACCGCATGGCGGGCCCAAGCGGCGAAATTGGCAGCAAGCGGGCAGGTCATCGGGCCGAGATTTGCGGTTTCGGTGCCCAGATCCAGAACCTTGATCGTATCGATGGTCCGGCATCCGCCACCGCGCATCTGGTTGGGCAATACCTGAAAGCGCACCGATTGTGCCTTCAGATCGGCAAGGCATTTACGGGATTCGCTGCTGCTGAAACTGTCATTGGTGACACGCGGTATATCGCGTTCATCGCGGCCACCACAGGCGGACAGCGCCGTCGTGGCGACGAGTGCGGCCAGGATAAGAAGGAGGCGCCTTTGCATTGTAACGCTATTTAGCGTTATTCGCCGGACAGGCGAACTGGAAAATGGAGGTCTTGTAGGCTGTGGGCGCGGGAAACAAACCATTGGCCGCAATCCGAACGGGATAGTTTGTTACAAATTCGCCATTGCAAGCCGGAACGACAGTCCGTAACGCCGACGAGTGTTGCGAATCATTCTTAACAAGAAGCCCACCTTTTGGCTGTTGCTGGCAATCCCGGCTTTATTGATGCTGCGCCGCTACGCATCGGGCGACGTGATTGCGATGGATATGCTGCATCCGACCGGCGAATGGGCGGCGCGGCTGATGATATTTGCGATGGTGCTGAGCCCGCTGGTTTCGCTGCTGGGGCCAAAACCGTGGCTCAACTGGCTCGTGCAACGCCGCCGTGCTTTGGGTGTCGCGGCTTTCGCCTATTCGGTGCTCCATCTGCTTTTCTATCTGATCGACATGGGCAATCTCGATGATATCCTTGCCGAATTTTGGGCGCTTGGCATCTGGACGGGCTGGGCCGCAATGCTGTTGTTCGTGCCACTGGCGGTGACCAGCAATGACGCGTCGATGCGGAAGCTGAAGGTAGGATGGAAGCAACTCCAGCGTCTGGTCTATCCTGCGGCGGTCCTCGTTCTGGTCCATTGGATATTCATCCACAACAACCTAGTCCCGGCGCTCGTCCACTTTGTGCCTTTGGCGCTATTGGTGGCCGCACGCTTTTTTCTTTCCCCCAAACCCCAACCCAAAGGAGCATGAATATGCGCGTCTTTATCCCCCTTACCCTTGCTGCCGCAGCCGCTGTTGCGCTGGTATCCGCGCCCGCTTCGGCCACCGGCGTCATCAAGTGCAAGGCTGGCCCTGTATCCGGCTGGAAAACGCAGGACGAATTGACCAAGAAGCTGACGAAGGAAGGCTGGACTGTTCGCAAATCCAAGGTCGATGGCGGTTGCTATGAAGTTTATGGCACCACCCCCGAAGGCGACCGGGTCGAAGCCTATTTCCACCCTGTCACGCTCGAAAAACTCTATGTCGGACGCCGGGGTGAAGTGCTGTTCCGCAAGCAGGGTTATTGAACGACTGCGTCGATAGTCATTGACAAAACCGGGGTCGCGCTTAAACGCGGCTCCGGGCCACGCGGTCCCAACGCCGCGCTGCTCTCTGCAAGGAGACGCTTACATGACTATCAGTAAACCCGCCGTAAAACCGGCGCGTCCGTACTTTTCTTCCGGTCCCTGCGCGAAGCCGCCGGGTTGGGAAGCTTCCAAATTAGCAACCGAATCACTGGGCCGCTCGCACCGCGCCAAGATCGGCAAGTCGCGTTTGCAACTTGCGATCGACCTGATGCGCGAAGTGCTGCAGGTGCCCGATACGCACCGGATAGGCATTGTGCCCGGTTCGGACACCGGCGCCATCGAAATGGCGATGTGGACGATGCTCGGCGCACGGCCGGTCACGATGCTTGCGTGGGAAAGCTTCGGTGAAGGTTGGGTTACCGATGTCAACAAACAGCTCAAGCTGAACGCCACCGTCCTGAATGCGCCTTATGGCGAAATTCCCGATCTGTCGGCGGTCGATTTCAGCAATGATGTCGTCTTCACCTGGAACGGAACCACCTCGGGTGCGCGCGTTCCCAATGGCGACTGGATCGCGGACGACCGCGAAGGACTGACCTTCAACGATGCGACCTCCGCCGTGTTTGCCTATGACATGCGTTGGGACAAGCTCGACGTAACCACCTTCTCCTGGCAGAAGGTATTGGGCGGTGAGGGCGCACATGGCGTGCTTATCCTCGGCCCGCGCGCTGTCGAGCGTCTGGAAAACTACACACCCGCATGGCCGCTGCCGAAGGTATTCCGCCTGATGTCGAAAGGCGCGCTAGCCGAAGGCGTGTTCAAGGGCGAAACCATCAACACCCCCTCGATGCTTGCGGTCGAAGACGTCATTTTCGCGCTTGAATGGGCGAAAGGCGTTGGCGGATTGCAAGGTCTGATGGGCCGTTCGGATGCCAATGCCGCCGCGCTTGGCAAGATCGTCGCCGACCGGACATGGCTTGGCCATCTTGCCGCCGACGAAACGACGCGTTCGAAAACCTCGGTCTGCCTGACGGTCGAAGGCGCGGATGAGGCGTTCATCAAGAAGTTCGCCGCACTGCTCGAAGCCGAAGGTGCTGCCTATGACATTGCGGGCTACCGCGATGCGCCTCCGGGTCTGCGGATCTGGTGTGGTGCGACTGCCGACACCGCCGATGTCGAGGCGCTCGGACCCTGGCTCGACTGGGCCTATTCTCAGCTCTCCTCTTAAGTCCAAGCCGTCACCCTGAACTTGGTTCAGGGCCTTACTTTCGCCGGTAAAATAAGATGCTGAAACGAGTTCAGCATGACGGCATTTCAGAACGGAACAAAAAATGACAAAACCTCGCGTACTTATCTCCGACAAAATGGACCCCAACGCAGCCAAGATCTTTGCCGAGCGTGGCTGTGACGTTGACGTTATCACCGACAAGACCCCCGAAGAACTGGCCGCCATGATCGGCGACTATGACGGTCTTGCCATCCGCAGCTCGACCAAAGTGACCAAGGCCATTTTGGATGCCGCCACAAATCTGAAGGTCATTGGCCGCGCCGGAATTGGCGTCGACAATGTCGACATCCCCGCCGCATCGGCCAAGGGCGTAGTCGTGATGAACACGCCGTTCGGCAACTCGATCACAACCGCCGAGCACGCCATCGCCTTGATGTTCGCCCTCGCGCGCCAATTGCCCGAGGCGAATGCCCAGACGCAGGCGGGCCTGTGGCCCAAAAACGGCTTCATGGGTGTTGAAGTTACCGGTAAGACGCTGGGCCTGATCGGCGCCGGCAATATCGGCAGTATCGTCGCCAGCCGCGCGCTGGGCCTGAAGATGAAGGTTGTCGCATTCGATCCGTTCCTGACTGCCGAGCGTGCCGTCGAAATGGGTGTCGAGAAAGCTGACCTCGACACATTGCTGGCCAAGGCCGACTTCATCACGCTGCACACGCCGCTGACCGACCAGACCCGCAACATCCTGTCGAAGGAAAATCTCGCCAAGACCAAGAAGGGCGTCCGCATCATCAACTGTGCGCGCGGTGGCCTGATCGACGAAGCGGCGCTGAAAGAAGCGCTCGACAGCGGCCATGTCGCTGGCGCTGCGCTTGACGTGTTCGCCACCGAGCCCGCCAAGGAATCGCCCTTGTTCGGCACGCCCAACTTCATCTGCACCCCGCATCTGGGTGCGTCGACCAACGAAGCGCAGGTCAATGTCGCGCTGCAGGTGGCCGAGCAGATGGCCGATTATCTGGTCAGCGGCGGCGTTACCAACGCGCTCAACATGCCCAGCCTGTCCGCCGAAGAAGCGCCGAAGCTGAAGCCCTATATGAACCTCGCGCAAAAGCTGGGTTCGCTGGTTGGCCAATTGGCGCATGACGATCTCGACAATATGGCGATCGAAGTGGAAGGCGCAGCGGCGGAGTTGAACATCAAGCCGATTACAGCAGCAGTCCTGTCTGGCTTCATGCGCCGCTTCTCCGACGCGGTGAATATGGTCAACGCGCCGTATCTGGCGAAAGAACGTGGTTTCGACATCCGCGAAGTGCGCCATGACAAGCCCGGTGCCTACCACACGCTGGTCCGCGTGACCGTCAACACCAGCCAGGGACCCCGTTCGGTCGCAGGCACCCTCTTCGCCAATAGCGAAGCGCGTCTGGTCGAAATCTTCGGGATCAGCCTGGAGGCCGAACTGGAAGGCAATATGCTCTACATCGTCAACGAAGATGCGCCCGGCTTCATCGGCCGCGTCGGAACGACCTTAGGCGAGGCAGGGCTGAACATCGGCACCTTCCATCTCGGCCGCCGCAGTGCCGGTGGCGAGGCGGTATTGCTGCTGTCGATGGACTCCGAAATCGAAGAGCCGGTATTGTGGCAGTTGTGCAAATTGCCCGGCGTGAAAACGGTAAAGGCGCTTAAATTCTGATCGGGGCTTTCCCGACAGGCGTTTTCGCGTAAAGAGCCCGCATGACCAGCATATCGCCCGATCTTTTACCCGAAGGATTCCGCGACCGCCTGCCTGTGCAGGCGGAGGCTGCCGTTCGGGTTGCCCGCGCCATGCTCGATGTCATGGCGTCACACGGCTATGGTCGGGTCAGCCCGGCCATCGCCGAATTCGAAGCCAGCTTGTCGGCCCGCAGCGGCGGTGCAACACGCAACAGCCTTTTGCGCTTCACCGACCCGGTTTCGGGGCATACGCTGGCCTTGCGCGGGGACATCACCGTGCAGGTCGGCCGCATTGCGACCACCCGGATGGCCGATGCACCACGCCCGCTGCGTCTGTGCTACCACGGCCAAATCCTGCGCCTGCGTGCGCGCCAATTGCGGCCCGAACGGGAAATCACCCAATTGGGCGCCGAGCTGATCGGCAATGACAGCGTCGCTGCCGCGTCGGAAATCGTGACCGTTGCAGTTGAGGCGCTGGAGTCTGCGGGGGTCAAGGATATTACCGTCGATTTCACTTTGCCCGATTTGGTCGAAACGCTGGCAGCCAAGGCTCTGCCGCTTTCGCCCGAAAAGATCGACGCGGTGCGGTCCGAACTGGATATGAAGGATGCAGGCGGATTGAGCGCATTGGGGGCGGATGCCTATCTGCCTCTGCTCGCGGCAACCGGACCTTTTGCCGAAGCGGTGCAGAAGTTGCGCGCTATTGATGCGGGCGGTGCGCTGGCGTCACGGATTGGCGCGCTGGAAGCTATTGCAGAATCGCTCGGCGACCGCGCTACCATCACCCTCGACCCTGCCGAGCGGCATGGCTTTGAATATCAAAGCTGGTTCGGCTTCACGCTCTTTGCGAAGGGCTACACCGCTGCACTCGGACGCGGCGGCACCTATGCCATCGCGCGCACAGACGGCGGTGTCGAAGCCGCCACCGGCTTTTCGCTTTATCCCGATCCGTTGATCGACATCGTCGCGGAAAAGGACGAAAACCGCCGCCTGTTCCTGCCCAAAGGAACGCTGGCGTCCAAAGCGGCGCAGATGCGGAGCGAAGGCTGGATCACGGTCGCGGCGCTCGATGAAAGCGACAATGCACAGGCGCTGGATTGCGCCTATGTGCTGACCAACGGGCGAGCGGAACCCATTTAATCTGTGCAATGCCGGTGTTTGCCGGAGCCGATTAAACGTCCAGATTGCTGACCCGCTTCAATTCGGAGCGCAACCGTTCCTCGTCAAAGGCATGCTGTTTGAACTTGCCGTTCCGTTCGACCCAGAACAGGAATAAATGCGCGGACCAGCGGTTGGGGTTGGGCGTCATGCGACCGTGGCGCAAATCCATGCCGCGATACAGAACCGCATCGCCCGGCTGCATGGCGACGGCGGTATAGGGCTCGTCACCGAAGTCATCGACACATGGCCCTTCGCCAGTGACGGGAACCGAACCCACCTCCAGCGGCCAGGCTATGTCATCACTGTAAACCAGTGTCAGCGATACGCTGTGCTCGCACGACGGGCGGTCCGAATGGACGCGGCACACATCGTCTTTCTGGTAGATACGGAAATAGTCGTAGCTCGGCAGCAGATCGGCACCCGTCAGCTCGCTCATAATCGGGGTCAGACCCCACAAAAATGTCGTCAGCGGCCGGTAGAAATGCCCCGAAATATCCACCGTATGCCGGTTGGACAGCTGGTGTTCCTTGGCAAAAGTGTTGAAGTCTTTCCCGGCAGCTTCGAGGTCGATCTGGATCTGCCGAAACAGGTTCGCCGCCACTTCCGGCGGGATCAGGCCCCTTATGGTGGCGTAGCCGTCTTCCCGATAATTACCTTCGATTCGCATAGGGCTGTGTATCGTCCTTTGCACAAGGCGCGAAGCTGGATTTGTACGATGACTGCTTTTCGCGAGAACTAACTGATCATCATCATGCTGCCCGTCAGCGGTAAAGATAGCGCTACGACAATCCAGTGAATTGGTCGGAACTGCGAAAATTGAGCAACCAACACCGGTGAGTTTGCTGCGTTTACCTGTTTGACGATTGGAAGCAATATAATGGCAGACAACACGGTAATCGCGATATGCACCAGCAGTGGAGTTTCGTCAGACTCTGCAAGATACCCGATTACACCCGACAGCAAGTATAGGATCATTATCGTCACACCGATCCATGATGCCATCTTGTAATTTGCCCGTTCCCGAGCTGCATCGAACAATGCAAATATCCAAAATCCGCCAAAAAAAGCGCGCCAAAATGGTTGAATTTGAAGGGCTTCAACGTGCCAAAGCTGTCGCCAGCAGCGCCAGAACCAGAATACAGAATAGATACCCATGGTTGAAATCGATAACACACTGAATTTGACCAAACCTACCGGGCAAAGAGTTCCACCGTCCGTTTCAGACGCCTCTTCGGCCTTGATCTGCTTTACCCGAACGAAGAGTAACGCGATGCCGCCGACTAAAAAGCCAAGAAAAGCAATTAAAAAGAGAACGGCAAAACCACCGAACTCGTCGGTTAGGTCGACATATTCATAGCTCAATTTGTCCAATCGTTCTGTATCTTCGCGATAGGCATCAGCCGAATCCGGAGCCACAATATCCGCTTTGCCTCTCAGACTGAATTCGATGATGCCGTATTCCGACGTGCGTTTTGTGGTCCGCGTGAACACAAAAGCTTTGCCATCAATTTTTTCGTCCGAAGGCAATTCTAACCTTCCAGGCGTTGCCAATTTTACGACATGACGCCGGTTTATCAGTCGCGGCATTTCGATTGGTGCGAGGCGTTTGGTAGCCTTTATTTTGGGGTAGAGGTCCGAAAAAGTCCAAGCATTGATGAGGTAGCTCGTTACGGTCTCTTCATATTTCTCGGCTGCTTTTGGCAGGAAATACTGCTGAGAAACCGTCAGCTTATTTTCGCTGCGACGGTCGTTGATTTTAGTTTCGCTGAACTGTCTGATATTCGGATACATGCCGGCAAAATATTCAAGACCGTTGAGGTCAAACTCTGCTTTTGAATATTTAGCAATCTGGGCGCGCATTATGTCGGCTTCATCATGCGAATAGCTTGTCACAACATCAATTCTGACGCCTGCATTCGTTAAATGATGTGTTTCGTGTACATCGATAGTTGGCTTTTCGGGTGTGGGATTTGCGATTGGTTCAAATGCAGTTTGACCGGTTCGCAATGGAAGTGCGAACCCGTATCCGAGGCCCGCGATGTCAGGTGCCGTTCCGCCTTCATGCGAACCGGTAGGATCAAGCCAAAGCGGCTTAGGAAGGCCGTACACCCTGACAATGACGTGGTTGAATGAATTTGCAGAGGGTTGCAGCTTTGGCAGCTTGGGACCGATCAAAGTATCGGTCAGTGCTGGCACAGCTTCAATGTTGAGGCGTCTGAGTACGGCAACAAGAAGCGCACTTTTGTCTTTGCAATCCCCGTAGCCACTTATCCATGTGTCGCTAGGTGATCTGGGTGCATAGCCACCCGAAACTAAAGGAATACTAGTGTACCGAACATTATCTTGCACCAGCCTCAATGCGTCAGTAATTCGGATTTGTGGATTCGCCGTTTTAGCGCCAATAGCGTCTACCTTTGTGGTCAAATCACTGGGCAATTGGCCGGATACGCCATAAAGTGGTATCGCCCAGTCAACCACGGCCTTCCAATTTGCCATCGTTGAAATTTCGAGTTCGGGCCAAGGCTCAAGCCAATCAGGTGTGTCTTCTTCGGCGGGGATAGGCTTGCTGCCTTTCAACGTCCAAGTGAAAACGCTTTTATCGCCCATGCGCGTTTCAACATAGTCAGGTAGCCCTCTCGACGCTTTCGTGTGGATCACGAGGTCTGCCGGTTTGACCAGTCGTACGCTCACTTGTTTTACAGGTACCGACCAGCCGAACTCATGCGTACTGAAGTGGTGGCCGGACCAATATGTTTTCTTGGTACGCCAAGCCCATGCATAATCTACCAAGTCTCCAACACGAACATCCTGCAAACGAATATCTGCGGTTTTGTCGTTGGTGATGACGTCGCTTTCCAACTCACTTTCGCGGCGCATGATATCGGATCTGACCGTATTAGTTTGATCAAGCAATTTGCCATCTCGCCACACCGCCGCGCGATAGAGGATGATATCGTCGGTATCAGGTGAAAACTCCAACTGGAGTTTTGCAGCAGTTTCCAAGCCACTGCGATTTGTAATGCGCTGAATTGTCCGTTGGAACATTTCCTCTTTGCCGGATCCGATCAGAATCTGAGTATCCTGCAGCAGGTTATAGACACCGTCGGTAGCCGATTGCGTCTGGTCATTGCCAAATTCGGGAATTGGATATTCAACAACCCAACTGGGAAATTGCTCACGGACCAAATTTTGTTCGCCGGCGGCGCTACTAAAACCACCGATAACAACAGCTGCCAAAAAGAAGAACCCAAGCGAAAGCCAGCCGACCGCGAATCTCTGCAAAATATTTTCCCCCATCGAAGGTAATGATTTTTAATGAGGTCAAATATTTAAGCAACATAGTTGCCTGGAAAAAAAGGCACCGAGGCCGTTCTTTTAAAAGCCTCGGCAAAATTGATCTTTCGGATTTATTTGTACGGGGGATGAAAGAACGTTGCCAATTTATGAACTGGTCTTTCGTCATGTTTTGTATCAGCGATAAGTTCGTTTCACCGCCATCATGGTGTCCTGAAACAAGCGTATGCTTCAACCAGAACGCCTCAACTGCCCGTCCCTATCCCTTAAAAACCTCCCGCAACCACGCATCCACCACCGGCGTCGCAGGATAGTCGGCTTCGCCCAGCTTGCGGTTGATCTCCATATGTCCGCGCAGGCCCTTACCTTCGAACGCCTGCAGCTTCACCGCCGTCCCACTTTTACGCAGGGCATCGGCAAGCGCGGCGGATTGGCGGGCGCCGTCTTCGCGGTCGACGTGGAGGATCAGGAAGGCAGGCGCATTGGGCGAGGGTGCGTGCCAGTAGGGTGACAATGCCCTTTGCCGTGCGGGGTCGAGGCCGAAGGCTTGCGCATAGGTGTCCCCCATGATCGCTGCGCCTTCTTTCATCTGCGCGGGTACGTCATAGGCCGCGCCGTCGAGCGGGATAACACCCTTCAGCGCGGATAGGGGTAGGCCCGCCTTTTGCAGATAGGCGGGGTCCGTGCCCACCAGCGCCGACAAATGCGCGCCTGCGCTATGGCCCATCAGGACAATCCGGTCAGGGTCGATACCCAATTGCCGGGCATTGCTGCGCAAATAGGCGACAGCGGCGGCGACGTCGCTTGCCTGCTGTTCGACCGTGGCGTCAGGGACAAGGCGGTAATTGATACTGGCAAAGGCATAGCCCTGCGCACGGTAGTGCGGGGCCTTGCTTTGCCCGGTGGCGTTATTCTTGTCGCCCCGTTTCCAGCCGCCGCCATGCACAAAGATGACCAGCGGGGCCTTGTCCTGCGGGCTGCGCCAGAAATCGAGTTTTTGCAACGCGTCGCTGCCATAGGACATTTCGGTTCCTCCGGCGGCGCGCGCTCCGGCTGTTCCGCCTTCGCTGCGCTGCCCCATCAGGGCGCGCAATTCGCCTTGGCAGTTTTCCGACAATCGGCTGTATTTCTCACGCAGGCAGCCTCGCATCGCATCGCGGTTGATACCGCAAAGTTGCACGACTTCCTGACGGCATTCCGCCGGTAAGCGCTGCCCGCGTTGGGCCACTGCACAGGTGCCGATCATGGTCAGTGCCACGCCACCTAAAATCCATTTACGCATCTTTTGCCTCCATTGACGCTTTAGGGTGGACGTTTTGCGTCCATAGTCATAACGGGACGCACGGCGAATCCCTTCGCAGAAAAATCCTTCTGCGCAGAAAAAGGCCCTTCAGTCAGGGAATTTTGAATGGCGAACGTAACCGTGATCGGCGCCCAATGGGGCGACGAAGGTAAAGGCAAGATTGTTGATTGGCTGGCCGAGCGGGCCGATGCCGTGGTCCGTTTCCAGGGCGGCCATAATGCCGGACACACATTGGTGGTCGGCGAAAATGTCTATAAATTGTCGCTGCTGCCGTCGGGCATAGTCACCGGTACATTGTCGATCATCGGCAATGGCGTGGTGCTTGACCCATGGGCGTTGCGCGACGAAATGGCGAAGCTGCGCGGGCAGGGCGTGTCCATTACGACAGAAAATTTCGCATTGGCGGATAACTGCGCCCTCATCCTGCCAATCCACCGCGACCTCGACGGTTTGCGTGAGGCAGCGGCGGGTTCCGGCAAAATCGGCACGACCGGACGCGGCATTGGACCGGCTTATGAAGACAAGGTCGGCCGCCGCGCCATCCGCGTATGCGATTTGGCGCATCTCGATGCCCTGGATTCGCAGCTTGACCGTCTGTGCGCACACCATGATGCGCTGCGTGCCGGTTTCGGCGAGCCGCCTGTGGACCGGGCGCGGCTGATTGCGGACCTCAAGGAAATTGCGCCCTTCGTTCTCGAATATGCGCAGCCGGTATGGAAGCGATTGAACAAGGTGCGCAAGGCAGGCGCGCGCATCCTGTTCGAAGGCGCGCAGGGCGTCCTGCTCGACGTTGATCACGGCACATATCCCTTTGTCACAAGCTCCAACACCGTGTCGGGCACTGCTGCGTCAGGGTCAGGTCTGGGACCAAGCGCTGCCGGGTTCGTGCTGGGCATTGTAAAGGCTTATACAACCCGGGTGGGATCGGGTCCTTTCCCGACCGAGTTGGAAGATGAAACCGGCCAGCGTCTGGGCGAGCGCGGCCACGAATTCGGTACCGTCACCGGACGCAAGCGCCGCTGTGGCTGGTTTGATGCCGTCATCGTGCGGCAAAGCTGCGCCGTTTCGGGCGTGACCGGAATCGCGCTGACCAAGCTGGACGTGCTCGACGGCTTTGAAACCATCAAGATTTGCACCGGCTATCGCCTCAACGGCAAAGTATATGACTATCTGCCTGCCCATGCGGCGGATCAGGCTTCGGTCGAGCCGATCTATGAAGAGATGCCCGGCTGGCAGGAAACCACCGCAGGCGCGCGCAGCTGGGCCGACCTTCCGGCGCAGGCGATCAAATATATCAGTCGCGTGCAAGAGTTGATCGAAACACCGGTGGCACTGGTCAGCACCTCGCCCGAACGCGAAGACACGATTTTGGTGCGCGATCCTTTTGCGGATTAGGCTTAGTCTATTTGCCGCAATTTCGTTGGCTGCGTGCGGAAATGGAGATCCGCAAAGCACGCAATCATCTGTCTCCGACGGCAGTAAGGCTGATTATATCCTGGTCGACAAGAGCGATCGTGAAATGCTGCTTTACCGCAAAGGTAAGATCATCTCTCGCTATAAGGGTATCCAATTCGGCGATGCGCCGATCGGACACAAACAATTCGAAGGCGATGAACGAACGCCGGAAGGTGACTATACCATCTCGGGTCGGAACCCTGCCAGTCGCTATCATCTCAGCCTGCGCATATCCTACCCCAACGCTGCTGACCGCGCATTTGCGAAGGCAAAAGGAAAGTCCCCCGGTGGGGATATTTTTATACATGGCCAGCCCGATTGGTCGCCACTTAAACGCCTGAAGCACGATTGGACCGATGGCTGCATCGCCGTCACTAACGCTGAAATCGAGCAGATTTGGAAGTTGGTACCGGATGGCGCAAAGATTACGATCCGCCCTTAACCGCTCTTCAACTCCGCCTTCAGGCGTAGGCTTGCGCGCCAGAAGAAGAAAGCGGGGATGATTCCCAGCCATGCCGCGCCGAACAGGACCCAGCGGACGCTGTCTTGGCCGGCCACGGGAATCAGCGCGTCGGACAGCATGCCGAACAGCAACGGGCCCATGCCCAGACCGATCAAATTCTGGCCGAAAACGACCATAGATGCGGCCATGGCGCGGGCTTCGGGGCGGACGAGGCCTTGCACACAGGCATAAGCAGGGCCGTAATAGGCGGAGTTGAGGATGGTCGGCACGATCAGCAACGCAACCGCAATGCGCCAGTCATCGACCCAATAGCCGGCAAACAGGATGGGCGCGGCAATCGCCATGCCGACGGCCGGGAAGGTCAGCAGATGGCGCTTGTTATCCTTGCCGAATTTGTCCGCCATTTTCCCGCCGAGTAGGGTGCCGATTACCCCGGCAATACCCAAGGCAACCGCCATAGCCAGACCGGCCTGGGTCGTCGAAAGCCCGTGGCTGCGGATGAAAAAGCTGATCGTCCACAGACCCTTGCCGTAGCTTAGAAAGGCGGTGAAGGACGCCGCGATGAAGATGTAGAGATAGGCGCGGGAGGAGAATACTTCCCGGAACGCCTCGCCGACGCGCAGCTCGACTTTCTTTGGCCCGTTCTGCGCCGCGTCGCGGACAGGGCCATCAGTGCGGCGGGGCTCACGGATGATCATCGGCAGGATGAGCGCTAGCAGCAATCCCGGTGCGCCCACCAGAAAGAGCGCGGCGCGCCAGCCATAAAGATCGTTGACGATACCGCCGATGATCAGCCCGAACAAGCTGCCTATGGGAACGCCAAGGCCGAAAAAGGCGATGGCCGAGGACCGCTTTTCGGGCGGCACGCTATCGGTGATAAGCGAATGGGCCGCTGGAGTGCATCCCGCTTCGCCGACGCCGACGCCGATACGGGCCAGCAGGAGCTGAACGAAATTCTGCGCAACGCCGCATAGGGCGGTCATGGCGGACCAGAGGGCAAGCGACACCGATATCAGCGCCACGCGGTTGGTGGAGGCGCGGTCGGCATAGCGGGCGATGGGGATACCGAGCACGGCATAGAAAACGGCAAAGGCCGGGCCGGCCAGTAAGCCCAGTGCGGTGTCGCTCAGCTGGAGGTCGCGTTTGATCGGTTCGGCCAGAATGTTGACGATCTGGCGGTCCAGAAAGTTCAGCGTGTAGACAATCAGCAAGGTCCACAGCATCAGGCGGGGGGTGGTCGATGCCCTTCCGATTGCTGCGCGGGATGCCCCCGAATCGAAACCGCTCTCGCCCGCACGCGACGCCGCATCACGCATTCATCTCTCCTCTTCTCTCACCGCGTTTATCCGGCAATTTTTCGCTTTGTCAAAGCGTTCGCGATGAATGTCGGGGCCTTGCCGAAAATATTCGGGATACATCCGCTTTGAACCGTTCTGGAAACGCGGCAGGGCGGAAATGCTGTGTTGCTCGTAGCCCGTCGTGCGCCCATGGGCGAGGGACATGACAACACGCGAAACTACGGCCCTGCTGCCGCTTGACGATATTGGGCTCGATCTCAGTCTGGGTGACCGTGCCATGGTGACCGCTTATGGTGCGATCCAATGGCCATGGCTGTTGCGCAGCCTTCATGGCGGGCGCAAGGCGGACAAGGCGGCGCTGCTGGAATATCTGGACTTGCCGGCCGATGCCTTGCCCAATTTGGGAAGCTGGAAAGCCGATACGCATTTCCTGTGGCACATCACACGCGCCATTGAAGAAATGCGTCCAGCGCAGGTCGTGGAACTGGGCTGCGGCGCGTCGACATTCATCATCGCCCGCGCGCTCCAGAAGTTTGGCGGGGGATCGTTGGTCAGCTATGACCAGCATGGCGAATTTGCCTCGATCACGCAGCAATGGGTGCGCGAGAACGGTTTGACGGCAGAAATACGGCATGCGCCTTTGGGGGCATCGCCTGCGGGTTGGCCCGGGCATTGGTATCAACTGAGCGATGTGCCCACAGATATTGATTTACTGATCGTCGACGGCCCGCCTTGGGCCATCCATCCCTATGTGCGCGGTGCGGCGGCGAGCCTGTTTCCGCGCATCCGGCCCGGCGGCCGGGTGCTGCTTGACGATGCTGCCCGCCCCGGCGAGCGCGTGGTTGCGCGGCGCTGGCGGCGGGAACATCATACGATGCGCTTCACGCTCGACAGCAAGGGCGCTAAAGGCACCCTGATCGGACACAAGCTTCCCGCCTAAACTCAGCTTTTGGTGCTGCGCGTATCGCTGACCATATCTTCGGCGAGGTCCAGCCCGCGTTTGCCTGCGGCTGCGGTGTGGGCAGGGGCGTGCGGGGGTTCGACAAATTCCGGCTCCTCGACCTCCAGCATGCCTTCCCATTTGGTGATGACCGAGGTTGCAACGGCGTTGCCGACGACATTGGTCGCGGTTCGGCCCATGTCGAGGAACTGGTCAATCGCGAGGATCAGGGCGACGCCCTCGACCGGCAATCCGAACATCGCCAGCGTCCCGGTAATCACGACCAGCGAAGCACGCGGAACCGCCGCCACGCCCTTGGACGAGATCATCAGCGTCAGCAAAATCAGGATCTGCGTCATGATCGGAAGATCGATGCCATAGGCCTGCGCGATGAAGATCGTCGCGAAGCTCATATACATCATCGAGCCGTCAAGGTTGAAGCTGTAACCCAGCGGCAGCATGAAGCCCGAGATGCGGCGCGGCACGCCAAAGCGGTCGAGCTGCTCGAATAGCTTGGGCAGCGCGGCTTCGGACGATGCGGTCGAGAATGCAATCAACAGCGGTTCACGGATATACCGGATCAGCGTCCAGATCCGGTTGCGCAGGAATATCCAGCCGATGGAGAGCAACAGCACCCAGAGGATAACGAGCGACATATAGAACTCGGCAAGCAGTTCGAGGTAGCTGCCCAAAATCGCGAGGCCGCTGGTGGCCACGACCTTGGCCAATGCCCCGAACACCGCGACCGGTGCGTAGCGCATCACATAATGCGTAATCTGCAGCATCATTTCGGCCAGCGCATCTGCGGCCCGGACAAGCGGCGCGCCCTTTTCGCCGAGCGCCGAGAGGGCGACTCCAGCGAACAGCGAGAAGACCAAAATCTGGAGGATATTGTTCGTGGCCATCGCCTCGAACGCGTTTTTGGGAAAGATCGACAAGATGAACTCGAATACATCGAGTTTCTTTACTTCACCGACAGACGCGGCCGCCTCTGCCGCTGCGCCCAGGGGAACGCCAATGCCCGGTTGGAAGATGTTGACCATCAACAGGCCCAGCCCGATGGAAATAAAGCTGGCGAGGATGAACCACGTAATTGCGCGGAAGCCAATACGGCCCAGCGCGCTGCTGTCGCCCATATGTGCGATGCCCACAACAATCGTCGACAGGATCAGCGGCGCGACCAGAAGTTTGATGAGATTCAGGAAAATATCCGACAGCAATTTGAACGTTTTGGTGAGATTTTCGAAGGCTGTGCTGTCGGGCGCGACGCCAATATGGACCGCATAGCCAACGATGATACCCAGGATCATCCCGACCAAAATCCACAATGTCAGACGCTTATCCATAAACTTCCCTCCGGCCCTTTTGGCATGGGGTAACGCTACACAGGCAAAATGATGACCGCAACCCGCTACCGACGTAACTTGAATAGCCCGGCGAACGAAGGCATAAGCATTGAAATAAAATTACAATGGATTGTGTCGTATTAACCATGACCAATCCCCAATTTCGTGGGCTCAGGAGTAAAATTCATGGCTGCTGCCAAAGCATCAAAAACTGCCGCAAAAGCGGATGCCACCTTGTTGAAAGCGCTGGCGACCGCCTTCGCGGACAGCGCCCTTCCCGGAGAGAATGAGGGGTTTGATGCCAAAGCCTGCGAAGAAGCGGCACGCTTCACCTTGCAGGTTGCGGAGCAACGCAAGGTGGGCAACGCCGCGGTGGCGCTGGACAGTTTTACCGATGCGCAGGGCCGCATGGCCATGCGGATCGCCATGAACAATGACGATATGCCCTTTCTGGTGGATTCGATTTCCGCCGCCGTTGCCTCCAAAGCCATTGGCGTAAAGCGGTTGATCCACCCTGTGCTTAGCACCGTGCGTGACGATCAGGCCGTGTTGCAGTCGGTCAGCCGGAAACGGGATTCATCGGTCACACGCGAATCATTCATCTATCTTGAGACCGATCGCGTCGACGCCAAGGAACGGCGCGCGCTCGAAGAAAATCTGCACGCTGTGCTGCGCGATGTGCGCGGCGCGGTTACCGACTGGCGCAAGATGCTGGGTGCGATGTCCGAAGATGCCGACAGCCTGCCCGATGGCGAAGGCGCGGCTCTGGTCCGCTGGTTCCTCGAAAATAATATGACCGTGCTGGGACATGAAGTTCTGGCGCGCGACGGGAAAAGGTCGAAACGGCTCGGCTTGGCGCGGGTCAGCAACGAGGCGATCCTGTCGGAAAAGAGCATCGGCCTTGCCATCAAATGGTTCGAAGAAGGCGGCAGCGCGCCGCTGATCCTGAAAGCCAACCGCGTATCGAGCGTGCACCGCAATGTGCAGTTGGACCTTGTGGTTGTCCCCATCCGTGAGGGCAGCACGATCACAGGTCTGTCGATTACAGCCGGTCTGTGGACCAGCGCCGCACTGGCAACCGCGCCAGACCGGATACCGGTATTGCGCACGCATCTTTCGACATTGATGGAGCGGTTCGGATTTGACCCGTCGGGACATGCCGGAAAGGCGATGACCCATGTGTTGACCTCCTTGCCGCATGATTTGCTGGTGTCCCTGAAACTGGCGGAGTTGGAGCGCGTAACGCTGACCGCCATGTCGCTGACCGACCGGCCGCGTCCCAAATTGCTGGCGATCCGGTCGCCGCTTGGACGGCATCTCTATATTTTCGTCTGGCTGCCCCGCGACGATGTGTCCACCGGTATGCGCAAGCAGATCGAGGATATGTTGACCGCAACGACAGGCGGCGGGCTGCTTGGCTGGTCGATCAGCCTCGAAGATGGCGGTATCGCGCTTCTGCGCTACACGCTCGACTTGCCGGATCGTGACCAGAAGGTCGATGAAGCCCAGCTCGACGATAAGCTGGAACTCATGGTCCGCGGGTGGGAGCCCGCGGTTGAGGCATCGCTTGCCCGCTTGACCGATGAAAAGCGCGCCGCTGCAATGATCGTTCGTTATGGCGCATTGTTCCCGAACAATTACCGCACCAGCTACAGTTCGGACGAAGCTGCGCGCGATATGCTCGGCCTGCTGCAGATGGAGCGTGACCATAGCAAGGTGACGCGGCTTTCCGCCGATGGGGAAATGCTGCGCCTGAAAGTGTTCAGTCAGGGCGGTGCCATGCCGTTGAGCGACATGGTCCCCGCGCTCGAAAATTTCGGATTCGACGTATTGGAGGAATCCCCGACGGCCTTGAGCGACGGGAATTATATCCATGACTTCCGACTGGGTCTGCGCGGTGGCGATGTCGCCAGCGTGATGGAACGCGCCGCCATTCTCGAAGGCGCGTTGAGCCAGGTTCTCGACGGAAAAGCCGAGAATGATGTATTCAACCAGCTTGTCACGGTGGCCGCGCTTTTGCCGCAGTCGGTGATCTTGCTGCGCGCCTGGTATCGCTATTTGCGGCAGACGGGTGTCACCTATGGCATGCCCACCGCCGTTGCCGCCCTGTCCAAGCATTCGGGCGTCACACGCGCGATTATCAGCCTCTTCAACGCCGCGCATGATCCAGCCTTTACCGGCGACCGCGACAAGGAATCGGCGAAATTTATCAAGAGCATTGAAACCGGACTTGCTGCGGTCTCGGCAATTGATGAAGACCGGATTTTGCGGCGCTATATGGGCGTCGTGCGCGCCACCTTGCGCACCAATGCCTTTGCGCCTGCCGGTGCCGAAGCCTTGGCGTTCAAGCTGGACAGCGCCAAAGTTCCCGGTCTGCCCGCGCCTCTGCCTTGGCGCGAAGTGTTCGTTTATTCGCCGCGGGTCGAGGGCATCCATTTGCGCGCTGGTCCTGTCGCGCGCGGGGGTCTGCGCTGGTCCGACCGCCGGGACGATTTCCGCACCGAGGTTCTGGGCCTGATGAAAGCGCAGCGCGTCAAGAACGCCGTGATTGTGCCAACGGGCGCAAAGGGCGGGTTCTATCCCAAAAAGCTGCCCGACATGCGGGTCGACCGCGACGCCTGGTTTGCGGAAGGCACCGAAAGCTATCGCCTGTTCATCCGCACCTTGCTGTCGATCACCGACAATATCGTGAACGACAAGGTCGTGCATCCCGATAGCGTTGTGATCCATGACGGCGACGATCCCTATTTCGTGGTTGCCGCCGATAAGGGAACCGCAACCTTCTCCGACACGGCCAATGCCATCGCGCTGGAACGCAATTTCTGGCTGGGCGACGCGTTCGCCAGCGGCGGCTCGGTTGGCTATGACCATAAGGCAATGGGCATCACCGCCAAGGGTGGCTGGCTTTCGGTCCAGCGGCACTTTGCCGAAATGGGCATCAATGTGCAGAAAGAGCCTGTTACGGTTGCCGGTGTCGGCGACATGTCGGGCGACGTGTTCGGCAATGGTATGCTGCTGTCCAAAACGCTGAAGGTCGTTGCGGCCTTTGACCATAGGCACATCTTCTTCGATCCCAGTCCGGACCCTGCCATAAGCTGGAAAGAACGCCAGCGGCTGTTCAACCTGCCGCGGTCAAGCTGGCTGGATTATGATCCAAAGCTGATTTCCAAAGGCGGAGGTGTCTTCGCGCGCAATGAAAAAAGCATCAAGACAACGCCTGAAATCAGGGCCTTGCTGGGCATAGATGCCAAAGATATTGAACCTTCGGAACTGATGACGGCCATATTAAAAGCGCCTGTCCAGTTGCTCTGGTTCGGCGGGATCGGGACCTATATCAAGGACAAGGGCGAGAGCCATCTGGATGTGGGTGACCCTGGCAACGATGCCATTCGCGTCAACGGCGCCGATGTGCGAGCGCAAGTCATTGGCGAAGGTGCCAATCTGGGTGTCACGCAAGCAGGCCGCATCGGCTTTGCCCTGCGCGGTGGTCGCATCAATACCGACTTTATCGACAACAGCGCCGGCGTTGATTGTTCGGATAATGAGGTCAACATCAAGATCGCGCTCAACGCCGAAATGCGTGCGGGCAAGCTGAAAGAACCGGTCCGCAACAAGTTGCTGGCCGAAATGACCGATGCGGTTGCGCATCTGGTGCTGGAGGATAACCGCCTGCAGACGCTGGCGCTGTCCATCGCCGAAACCGGCGGGGCGGGGGATTTGCCCGCTTATGTCCGGCTGATCGAAACCTTCGAAAGCACGGGCAGGTTGGACCGTGTGGTCGAAGGCATTGCACCCAATGACGAGCTTTTCCGCCGCGCAAGTGAGGGCAAGGGGCTGACCCGGCCGGAACTGGCGGTCTTGCTGTCGACGGCGAAGCTGGCGACGCAGGATGGCGTAGAGGCCGCTCCCTTGGCCGAAGATCCCTCGATGGATGGCGAGTTGCTTGCGGCATTTCCTGACGCAATGGTCAAAAAGCACAAGTCGGCGATTTTGGCGCACCGGTTGCGCAAGGAAATCATCGCGACCAAGCTTGCAAACCGGATGATCAATCGGCTCGGTCTGCTCCACCCGTTCGAATTGGCGGAAGAAGAAGGCTGTGGCCTCGGCGAAGTTGCGGCGGCCTTTGCCATTGCGGAGCGGATCTACGATCTGCCGGCATTATGGCAGGCTATCGACACGGCCGAAATGCCCGAATCGACCCGTTTGCTCTTGTTTAATCAGACCGCTGTTGAGGTCCGCGCGCAAATGGCCGACCTGATCCGCAATGCGGCGGAAGGCCGTGACGTGGGTGCTGCGACCGCGCTCTACACTCCGGTCGTACAGAAATTGTCGACCTCGCTTGATAGCTTGCTACCTGCGGATGTCCGTCACCAGACCGAAAGCTTTGGCGCGCGTCTGGTCGAACATGGCGCGCCGCGCAAAATTGCGGATCGTCTGGTGCAGATGGCACAGCTCGATGGGGCGATTGGCCTTGCGGCGCTGTCGGCGACACAAAAGGCCGATGTGACTGCGCTGACACAGGCGTTCACCGCACTGGGCGACGCGCTGGGCATCGGCTGGGCACAGGGCACAGCGATGCAAATGGATCCGCATGACCCGTGGGAGCGTTTGCTCGTTGCCGGGCTGGCGCGTGATTTCCAGGCAATGCGCCTCGATTTCCTCCGCCGCCGCGCCGCGAAGAAGCCGCTCGCCGATACACAGGGCTGGGTCGCCGACAATGAAGGCCGGGTCCGGTCCTTCAAGGCGATGGTCGACCGTGCGCGTATGGCCGGTTTGCCCACACCTGCTATGCTGGCACAGATTGCCGGGCAGGCGCGGGTGCTGCTGGGGCGTTAAGCGGCTAGGATTTGGATGCCATCAGTCCGGCGACACTACCCTTTGTCGACGGATTGGAGGCGTTCTGCTTCTTCGGTTTTTCGGCCTTTGGCTTGCGGGCTTCGCGGTTCGTTTTCTTTTGGCTCTTCGCCATATCGTCTCTCCTGTGGTTAGGCGGCTAGTGCCGGCTTGGGGGTAAGAGGGCTGCTGTTCGCAATTGGCCGGTACTGGCTGGCGGCTGGCGTCAGCAGATGCGCCTCCAGCAAGGTGAGGATTTCCGAATCTTCGTCGGCGTCAAATTTGCGGGCAAAGAAATCGGGGCTGAGGCTCAAGCGCATGGCATCGGCTTTGACAAAGGTGCGAGGGCGCAGCTTGATGTCGCCGTCGGGGATCCAGTCGATCGTACGCAAATCGTCATTGATCACTTCGCCATGCTTTCCGCTGTTCATGATCAGGGTCTGGAAAAAGCCTTCGTCGGCAATCAGCGATCGGCGGTAAAAGGTGCGGAACGGCTTCACCCGGGCGTCGGTGCAGGCGAATTCGCAAAAGGCGCGGGTGACGACTTTCCACTGGGTGCCGATAAAGGGTGTGACATCCGCCATGGGGCGGCGTTTGACGCCGGTCCGGAAGATGCGGCCCAAAGCCTCAATAAAATAATGGCTGATCCGGTTGACGGTGTCGGGCCGGACCAAATGCTGGTTTACGGCACGGATATATTGCTTGCCGCGATTCAACCGCAGAAAGCCGCGGATATATTCCTGTGACTTCAGCGGGAAATCCTGTCCGCTCAGATTGATATAATGGGTCCAGCTTTTGCTCATCTTCAGCAGCATCGCCATGCCGCGCAGCTCTGCATCGACCAGGCTGTATCCACCCCATAGCATGGGGCGCGGTTCCAATATGGCAGTGCCCTGATAAGGTTTCAGAAAGGCGGTGATGTCGGCCTGTATTTCGGGGCCGGAGGTGCGGTCGATGTGGATGAGATACTGGTTGCCGGGCACATAGATGGCGCGGAACATGCGCTTGAACTGTTCGGGAAAGCGATGGACGAGAATGAAATAGGCGATCAAAAGGCGCACTCCATGTGCGCGCGCCGGACCTGCAGGGACGACGCGCGGCGGGTATCACCCGTCTCGGGACGCCAAGCGAAAGAAAGTTCGACCGGAAAGAGACACTGGCCAGCACGGGCGGGGCGGCTGTCAGTCCCGCCTATATAGGGATGAAAGCGCCCTTATATAAGGCCCTACCGCCGATTATTCGGCGGCTTCGGTCTCCATTGCCCGTTTGTAGATGCTGTTCAGCGGATATTTGAACAGCTTCATCACCATGGGTTCGAAAAATTCGAGCGGCAGGGTGTCATATTCGGGGTCGAAAGCCGGGCAATCATATTTGTCGATAAATTCTTCGGTATCGGCAAACCATTCATGCCCCCGGAACTGTTCACGCATATCGCGGTCAAGGCCGAGATGGTGGAAGAAATTATGCCCTTGGAAGATGCCATGATGCTGGACAATCCAGAGGAGCTTCTCGGACACAAAGGGTTTCAGGATCGCCGCCGCAATGTCGGGATGGTTTGCCGCGCCCAGCGTGTCGCCGATATCGTGCAGCAAGGCCATCACCACATAATCTTCGTCCCGCCCGTCGCGATAGGCGCGGGTCGCGGTCTGCAGCGAATGGGTCAGCCGGTCCACCGCAAAGCCGCCAAAGTCGCCGTCGAGCAGCTTCAAATGGTCCAAGATCCGCTTCCCGCCATTTTGCGCGAACGGAATATTGTGCCGCATGATGATCTGCCAATCCTCTTGCGTGCTCAGCGACATGTCGTGAAAACTGGCGCGATCGTCTTGATTGTCCATGTGACTCTTTCCTCTCGTCAGCCATGCTATCATGGCTTTTCTGTGAAACAAGGGCTTCATGCGCGCGCAAAATGCGGCTAGACCCAAAATATGGCGGTTCTAGAGCTTACTGATAAACCCTTTTTCGCGGACAAGAACCGGGCTTTCTGGAACCTGCATTCCGCCGGTTGGGCAGGGGCTGTTATCCTGCGCGCCGCATCCGGCATTGCGCAGGGCCAGCCTGTCAGCTTCCTTGTCCCCATCTTGATCTCCGCCGTTACCGGCTATTCCATCACGCTCGTTCTGTCGGTGGTCTACCGTTTCCTGATTGACCAGCGCCCGTTCATTACGTGGAGCCTGACCTTTGTGGCCATGTCCGTGGCGACCATCGGTTATGCCTATATCGATGTGTGGGTGCTGCAGACGATACGCGACGGCGTCGACGAAACGCCCTTTGCGCAGCTTTGGCTGGCGGCGATCTACATCAACTCGGTGCTTTTGGCGGCATGGTCGGCGCTTTATTACGCGATCAATTATTTCGTTCGCGCCGAAGAGCAGGCGGACCAGATGATGCGGCTGGAGGCGCAGGCGACCAGCGCGCAGCTCACCATGCTGCGGTATCAGCTCAACCCGCATTTCCTGTTCAACACGCTGAACAGTATTTCCACGCTGGTCCTGCTGAAACAGACCGAGCAGGCCAACGCGATGTTGTCGCGCCTGTCGTCCTTCCTGCGCTTCACCTTGATTAACGAGGCCGCCGCTAAAGTGCCGCTGACGCAGGAAATCGAGACGTTGAAGCTCTATCTCGATATCGAGAAAATGCGTTTCGAAGAGCGGTTGCGCACCTTTTTCAACATCGAACCGGCGGTCGAAAATGCGCTGGTGCCCTCATTGTTGCTGCAACCGTTGGTGGAAAACGCCATCAAATATGCGGTCACGCCGAAAGAAGAGGGGGCGGATATCTCGGTTACCGCTCAACTCGTCGGCCAAAGGGTTCGCATCACCGTTTCCGACACCGGCCCGGGCTTGCAGCCGGGTCAGCAAGACCACAGCCTGTCCACAGGGGTCGGCATGGCGAACACGCGCGAGCGGCTTTCGCAGGCCTATGGAGATGACCAGCGTTTCGAATTTTATGTGAAAGCTAGCGGCGGATTTGAGGTTTTATTGGAACTGCCTTATCAGACGCGCATTATACCGGTCGAAGAAAATCAAGCGGGGGCAACATTACAAGGAATGAAAACCGCATGAGCATTCGTACAATATTGGTTGATGATGAAAAATTGGCCATCCAGGGCCTCGAATTGAGGCTTCAGGCATTTGACGATATTGAAATCGTTGCCACATGCCATAACGGGCGTGAGGCAATCCGGAAGATCAAGACATTGAAGCCCGATCTGGTTTTTCTGGACATCCAGATGCCCGGATTTGATGGCTTCTCGGTGGTGCAGGGCGTGATGGACATTGATCCCCCGCTTTTTGTCTTTGTCACCGCCTATTCCGAACATGCGATCAAGGCCTTTGAGGCGCAGGCGGTCGATTATCTGATGAAGCCCGTCGAGCCCGACCGGTTGGCCGACACCATGGAACGTGTCCGGTCACGTCTGGCGAACAAGCGCAACACCGATGAGCTGGAGCGTCTGCGCACCGTCATCAACGAAGTCGCGCCCAACGCCGCCGACAATCTGGGCTCAATGGACGACGATGTCGCGTCCACGCGCTTTGAAAAGCTGATAAACGTCAAGGACCGGGGCCAGATTTTCCGCGTCGACGTAGAAAGCATTGAGCGGATCGACGCTGCGGGTGACTATATGTGCATCTACACCGCCGACAATTCGCTGATCCTGCGCGAAACGATGAAGGATCTGGAGAAACGTCTTGATCCGCGCACATTCCAGCGGGTGCACCGCAGCACCATCGTCAATCTGGACCAGGTGCGTCAGGTCAAGCCGCACACCAACGGCGAATGCTTCCTCGTGCTCGAATCCGGCGCACAGGTGAAGGTTAGCCGGTCCTACCGCGACGTTGTCGCACGTTTCGTACATTAAATAGGGAGAATAGGGATGGCCGAAGCCGACGCGTCACCGCGCATGAAAGCCAGCGACTTCCATCCCTATATTCTCGAAATCTTTGACGGCTATGTGCATGGCAAGCTGACCAAGCGCGAATTCATCCGGGAGGCGGGCAAATTCGCCGCCGCCGGTGTCACGGGCCTGATGATCCTGCAGCAACTCGCGCCCGACTATGCGCTGGCGCAACAGGTAAAGGCCGACGACCCCGCGATCATAACGCAAAGGGTCGAAGTGCCCAGCCCCGAAGGCCATGGCAGCATTAACGGCCTGCTCGCCCGGCCTGCCAAGGCAAAGGGCAAATTGCCTGCGGTATTGGTCATTCACGAAAATCGCGGCCTCAACCCCTATATCGAAGATGTCGCGCGGCGTCTGGCCAAGGCCGGATATCTGGCACTCGCCCCCGACGGCCTGTCCTCGGTCGGCGGCTATCCCGGCAATGACGACAAGGGCCGCGAATTGCAGGCGAAGCTCAATCCGGCAAAATTGCTCGAGGATTTCTTCGCCAGCTTTGAATATCTGCGCGATCATAAGGACAGCACGGGCAAGGTCGGTGCGGTCGGCTTCTGCTATGGCGGCGGCGTATGCAATGCGCTCGCCGTGGCCTATCCAGACCTCGGCGCTTCGGCTCCCTATTATGGCCGCCAACCCAAGGCCGAGGAAGTCCCCGCGATCAAGGCCCCGTTGCTGATCCACTATGCCGAAGCGGACGAGCGCATCAACGCAGGCTGGCTCCCTTATCAGGCGGCGCTGATTTCCAACCAGAAACGCTACGAAGTGCATTTCTACCCCGGCACGCAGCACGGCTTCCACAACGACAGCACCCCGCGCTACGACAAGGCGGCAGCGGAGTTGAGCTGGTCGCGGACCCTGGCCTTTTTCAAGGCGAATTTGACGGCCTGAGGCGGGCGGTTTCTTTTTTCGTCAGAAGGAAGAAGAGAATAGGCAAGATTGTCTTTCTTCAACTTCACGTTCATCGCCCCGCCCCGCAATAATCCGGAACGGCGGTACGTTATTTCTGCGCCGCCTGCTGTGCTTGATCCGCCGCGATGGTTTCGCGCGCGATAGCACTTTGCTCTGCCGGAGAGCGACACTGGAACACCGCTTCGAACGTTGCTTGCACGAGATATGTGCCCGTCGGCAGATAAGGTCCCATTACCTCGCGTTCCTCGCCTGTCTTCGTCACATTCTGGATCGCGTGTCTAAAACCGGGGGAAGCAAGCATGTTGCGGATCATCATGTTACCCTGATCGGCATCGTAGAGGCCGTCTCCGTCATCGGGGATAGGTAGCCAATTGATCCCGCATTCGGGATAGGCATTGCGGGGTCGATCCGCCGCGCGGCTGAATACGACCACATAATTGCGGTCCTTGTCGATGACGATCTGCTCGTCATTCAGGCATTTTAGTACCATGGTATTGGCTGCACCCTTTTGCGAGCAGAGTGACCAATATCGCATATCTGCATCTTTGACCCGCATCACCGGATCACCGCTCATGGTCCGCGGCGTAACCGGCAGCTTGCCGCGCAGCACATAGATCGGCCCGAATTTGCGATTGATGAAAGTGCGGACATATTGATTGTCGACCGTGGGATAGAAGCCTTCGCTCTTGCGGTCGAAATTGCCGATGGCACCGGTGAATATGCCCTCAAACTGTTTGCGGTCGAACTGCGCATACCATGTCGACGGATTTGTTGCCGGATTTGTATCCGGTTTGCCCGGTGTCGTCAGCAACTCGCGATACCGCCAGGCTGGCATACCAACGGCGTCAGGCGCGATCTTCATTTGCTGGCTGGCATTGATCGCGTCGCAGGCATCCATTCCGCGCAAAACCTTGCCGTCCGCGAGCGTTAGCACCGGGGTTGGCAGCGGGACATTCCCAGTGATGCCTGAACCTTTGTCGACCGTGTATATCCGGTAGATCAGAACCTGTTGATAACCATCATTCTTGGGTGCATGGATGACCTTGGACGTTGCACCTTCAATGAAAATTCCTTCGCGCCGTGAAAGGTCGCGAGTGCCACCCGTCTGGATGTCAATCGAATAGGAACGCTTCCGCACTGTCCGGTCGGCGCCATCACGCGCGGGATTAGTATGGCCGGACAGTGGCGAAATCAGATAATCTGCTAGACTTTCGACAGGCTGCCCGCGCATGTCATAGGTTGTGAAAGATGAATAGCGCGCATGCGGGAACTGCCCGTCAAGACGCAGCGACGCGCCTTCGGGCACAGTAAATTTGGCAGTCCAGTAAAAGGTGTTGGTATCCGGCCACGCGATGTTGAGATAGGGATCGCCGCTATAGGGACCATTGCTCCAAAAGCAGGTGCGTGGCCCGGGCGTCCCAGGTTTTTGGGTGTCCATCCGGTTGATGGGGCCTGACATCGGCATATGATCCTGCGCTTGCCCGGGGCTCGCAGCCAAAAAACTGGCGGTCAGTGCTATCGCGGTGGCGCGTGATAGGGTCTTGCTCTCGAACATGATGGGCCTCTCCTTTTTATGGCTATCGGCGGAGAGAATAGGGCCGACCGCAAAAAGCAATTGTCGGAATCCGGACAATTGATGCAGAGTGGAGCAATGCAAGCCCATCACCAGAAGTTCATCCGTTCTATGTTTCGACAATCCCCGGTCATTGGCGCGCTAGATCCGGATGATGTCGATCTGCTATTTCAGGCGGCGAACGTGCGATCCTTTGCCCGGCGCGGGGCATTGGGTTACCCGGGCGAGCAGTCCCGCTATCTGTTTCTTGTGATGAGCGGGCAAGCGGAATTGACGACAGGGTCAGCCGAAGGCGGCGAAGTAACCATCGCCACATTCGGCGCCGGGAGCTGGGTAAACTGGCTGGCGGTCCTTGATCCGATTGAAACCGAGCGCGAATTCCAGGTTATTGCAGGCTCGACCCTGATCACATTTCCGTCAGCGCTGGTACGCACCATCATGAACCGGAACCAAGCGGCTTATGGGCCGCTCTATCTGGAATTGGGCAAACGATTTCGCGCGATCATGAAATGGATGGAACATACCGCGCTCAGCCGTGACACGCAGCGTCTGGCCAATCTGTTGGTAATGCTGGTGAAAGTCGGCGGAGACGGCCACGCCCCGCATATTGCACGTCTGTCACAACAACAACTGGCGCGCCTATCCGGTTGCACCCGCCAGACACTTAACATTCGGCTAGGCCAGCTCGCCAAGATCGGTTTAATCAAAACCGGCTATGGACGTGTCACCGTACCTGACTTGCAAGCTCTTGCCCGTTTCGCAGCCGCGACCTGATTGTGTGATTCCCACAATATTCCGATTATTCCAGATAGCTGCATTGCTCAGTGAAACCAGCTATTCGTTCTGGGTGACGACGCAGGGCAAAACACCTGTTTCTTCACGTCTTTCTTCGCGCCTTTGCGTGAGATTAATCCGGCGCGAGGGTGTGGCGAAGTGTTTGTTGATGCCTGGCGCTTCCCTCGAAAGCATTGTCACCCTGAAACAAGTTCAGGGTGACGGGTGTGTTAAGCTGCGGGGTTGGGGACTGTCCCTTCAGGGACAGTCCCCTTTCATTGCCTGCCGTTGAAGGGGTGACGCGACGCCTTCTTCCTTTTTCCTTCTAGCGAAAAAAAAGTCAGCCCAGCCTTCCCGCAAACGCCGCACTAGCCACGCTACCGCCGCTCTGCAAAAAACGCCTTCAGCAGCGCCGCTGCCTCTTCAGCCGCGATTCCGGCGTAAACTTCCGGCCGGTGATGGACCGTGGGCTGGTCGAACAGGCGGGGGCCGTGGGCGACGGCTCCGCCGTTGGGGTCGTCGGCGCCATAATA
>ERZ795061.816-NODE-816-length-31062-cov-7.333054_pt1 | contig 31062 bp, 2 predicted proteins | sample MGYA00375145_ERZ795061 | MGnify/ENA primary metagenome ERZ795061 (study PRJEB30190, sample SAMN05720144) | anaerobic digester metagenome | isolation source: active sludge of municipal wastewater-treating anaerobic digesters | place: USA | collected 2014-12-22 ... | reverse complement strand
ACCGCGTCGGTCTTGAAGCTCTTCCAGTCACGGGTTACCACGGCACCGCTGGACGACAGCACCTCGACGCCCCAGTAGTAGCGCTGGCCGGCCGTGAGGGTCAGGTTGGCCGGCAGGGTGTGGATGAAGATCGAGCCGGTCGCATCGCTGCTCGAGGCGCTGAGCACATCCGAGGTGTAGATGCGGTTCGGGTTCTGGTCGGGGGTGCCGAAGTCGTCCGCGAAGAGCCCGTCGCTGCCGCGGAAGGTGCTCACATAGAGGCGCGCGCTGGCGTTCTCCATGCCCTTCACGAACCAGTTGAAGGTGGGTGTGAGACTGCTGGTCGTTGCGGCCGGGGCAAGCAGTTCGAGGGAGGCGCCGGCCTGGGTGACGAGGCCGCCGACCCACGCTCCGACGCCGATCGGGCCGTTGGTGGCCCCCGGCGGCACGCCGAAGACCGGATCCTTCCAGCGGCTGCCCGGCTCGATGAGCTTGTAGTTGGCGCGCAGGTCTATGCTCGGATCGAGATCGTCCACCGGGACGCGGTCGAGCTGGGAGGCGAAGGACGGGTTGTTCACCGCGTCTATCATCTTCTGCACGTCGAAGGCCATCACGACGTTGTTGCCGCGGTAGGCGCTGTACAGCGTCTTGCCGTCGGCCGACAGGGTGAGGTTGTCGGGCCACGACATGGGTGTCGGCCGGGTGGCGCCGACGAGGGTCGGGTTGGCACCCAGCGGGTCGCGGATGATGCCCACGTTGCCGCCTGCCGGATGGTAGGGGTCGTAGTTCGGGTCGTGGGACGGCAGATCCTGGATGTAGGTGTTGTAGCCCGACACGAAGGCGTACTGCCCATCCTGGGACAGCACCACCGAGATCGCGTTGTTGACGTCGAAGTAGTCGTTCAGCGAGCCGAGCAGCATGCCGACGCTCTTCTGCGTGTAGGCGCCCGGCGTGCCCTTGACGATGACCACGCCGTTGTTGTCGGACAGGCGGTTGGTGAACAGCATCACCTCGGGATCGTCGGTGGCCGTGACGCCGTAGGGCTCGGTGCCGGCGTCGAGCGTGTCGAGCACGTCGCCGTAGGTATCGCTGTCCTCGTTCACATCGAGCACGAAGACCTTGCCGGGGCCGCCGCTGCGGCCGCCGAACAGGGCTTTGTCGGGCGCTGCGACGAACAGCAGGGTGCCGTCGGCATTCACCGCCAGCCCGCGCAGGCCGGACGGCGCCGGGCTCACGTCGAGGGTGCGCACGAGGGTGTTGTAGGTGGCGGACGCGGGGTCGGTGTCGATCACGTAGACCCGGCCGGCGATCTCGTCGGACACATAGGCCAGCTTGCCGCCCTTGGCGATGCTCACCCAGAAGGGCTGGGCGCCGGGCAGCAGCGGAATCGTGCTGACGCCGTTGGCCGCGTCGCCGTCCGCATCGAGCTGCTGCAGCGCGAAGGTGTCGACGATGCCGATGGCCCCGTTGTAGCGCAGCGCCACGTAGGCCCGCGCGCCGTCGGCGCTGAGGGCCAACGAACGCGGCGCCGGGAAGTTGCCGGTCATCGGGATGCGCGCCGCGACCTCGTTGGTGCGCGAGTCGATGGCCACCACCTGGTTGCCGCTGAGGCCGCCGAAGATATAGCGGCCGTCGTAGGCGAGCTGGACGCGGTTGCTGTCCTTCTGCACCAGTTCGTCCCAGGCCCCGTTGTTGCTGAGGTACTGGGGCCGCCGCACGAAGACCTTCACGCTGCCGATGGCGACCTGCTGGGGCACCTGTACGTAGACCTCGGTGTCGGTGCTGGAGGCGTCGGGGATGGCTTCGTAAGTGCGGCCGTCCGGGCTCTCGAAGACCACGCGCAGGTCGCCGATGACGCTGCCGTCCTTGGCGCTGGCGGGCGCCGGCGGGTTGTCGTAGGTGAAGCGGTCGCCGCGGATGAGCACGAAGGGCGCCACGCCGCCGGCACCGTCGTTGCGCAGCTCGAAGCGCGCCTCGGCGATGAAGGGCTCGGTGGCGGCGGAGGTGGTCGCGCTGTAGGGATTGACCACCTGGATGCGGTAGTCGCTGACCTTGCCCGGATTGACCTCGACCCCGACGGTGGTGCGGGTTGGGAGGCCTTCGGCCGGCACCGCGATGATCTGCAGCTCCCGTTGGCCGATCAGCGCGGTCATGTAGAAGCCGGCGGTGAGCCCGAAGGCGACGCCCATCGCGGCCCCGCCGCCGATGGAGGACAGCAGCGCAAAGGCCGAGCCGCCGTCATTGATGCCCACCGGGAAAGTGGCGTAGGTGCGTCCGCGCACGGTGCTGAAGGACTCGGACGCGATGCCGCAGGTGTACACGCCGGAATACGAGATGCCGGCGTAGGGCGGCGACATGGTGCGGGCGTAGCCGTCCTCGCCGACGACGCCGGATTCTTCCTGTAGCCAGACCGGCATCAGCGTGCCTTCCGGTGTCGGGATTTCGGCGTAGCGCATGAACACGACCTTGGTGCCGGCGGCCAGGCCGGTGGTCGGCATGGCCAGCTGGATCGGCGTGTCGAGTTTGCGCTCGCCCAGTTCGAGCCTGAAGGCACCGGCCGAGGCCATGCCGTCGGGCATGCCGGCCGGCAGGTCGGCCACGGCGTCGATGGACACCGTGACGTTCCCGCGCAGCGCGCCCGGCGGCACGGCGATGATGCTGCCGCCGGCGCCCTGCACGATGCCGCCCAGGCTACCGAGCACGCTGGCGCCGACGATGGGTTGTTCGACCTTGACCGGAAGCACGAACTCGCCGGCCCCGTTGATCACGGTGACGGTGGCGGTGCCGGCCTGACGGGCCGTGATGAGGCCGTCGGCGGAGACGCTGATGACCGCATCGTTGCTGACGAAGTAGCGGGTGCCGGTGCTGGCGGCGGTGAGGTCGAGCTGCTTGTAGAGATCGACGAGGATCTGGCGCCGACCGCTGTTCTCGGCCAGGCTCACGGCGCCCGGATAGACGCCGATGCCGACCCCGTAGATGTAGGCGGCCGTCGTTTCTGTGGGCATGCCGACCGTGAAGGAGGTGGCTGCGCGCAGGCCGGCGCGCTCGACGACGAGGACGCCGGAGCCCTTGCCGACGGCGTTGATGCGACCGCCGCTGACGAGGCTGCCGATGGCGTCGGCAGTGCTCATCAGGCTCACGTAGGAAACCGGCAGTTCCACATTGGTCTGGTCGGCGAAGTCGCCGACCAGACGGATCTCGCGGCCCTCGCCGACGGCCAGGCGCAGATTGCGCTCGGCGAAGTCGAGGCGCACCAGCGGGGCGTTGCTGATGGTCACGGCCACCGTCGAGGTGGTCTGGCCGAAGCCGTCGTCGGCGCGGATCGTGAAGCTGGCGGTGCCGACGAAGCCGGCTTCGGGGGTGAACACCACCGAGCGGCCGTCGCCCGACAGGCGCGCCGTGCCGTGGCTGCTGCCGAGGATGGAGAAGAAGCTGCGGTCGCCTTCCGGATCACTGACGAAGCTCGCCACCGGGGCGCTCACGTCCAGATCGAGGTGGGTCTTCACCGTGTCGGCAACGACCACCGGCGCCCGGTTGGGCGTGAAGCCGGCGTTCTGCATCAGGAGCTGCAGGTCACCGCTGTCGATGCGGCCACTGTCGTCGGCGTCGAGCGCCGCGCTGTAGGCGGCATCGCCGCGCTGGGCACCGCTGGCCGCGGCGATCAGCTGGGCGTCGAGCCCGTCGACCCTGCCGTCCCGGTTGGCGTCGCCGGCGACGAAGAGGCTGAGGCGGTAGTCACCGCCCGTGGTGGAGGCAATATCGATGAGGCGCAGGCCGGCGCTGTCGAGCTTGTAGAGCGCGAAGGCGCGGTTGCCTGCCTGCGACGAAACCACGGCCGTGAGCCCCGCCAGCGCCGGGATGGCCGGCACGAGTCCGTTGCTGCCCTCGACGACGAGGCCGAGGTAGACCGAGCCGGACGCAGTGGCGTCGAGTTCGGACTGGCGCAGCGTGAAGGCGTAGTGGGCCGTGCCGCCGGCTTTGAGCTGGCCATCGACGGGCGTGGACAGGTAGCCGAGGGCGGAGCCGAGATCGGCGGCGATGCTCTCCCGCGTGACCGCTGTGGCAGCGTAGCGGAACAGGCTGCCGCCGGTCGGGCCGCTGATCAGTGTGAGGCGGCCGCTCGCGGCCTCTTCGTAGCCGTAGCGTACCGACTTGCCGGCCTCGAGGTCGCGCACGGAGGCGAGACGCCCCTGGGCGTCGTAACCATAGAGGAACTGACGACCGTCGGCGGCCACCACGCGCTGGATGTTGCCGGCGTGGTCGAGGCTGAACTGTACGGTTTCGCCGGTGCTGGCCACCATGCCGCTGTCGCTGAGCGCCACATGCACGCCGTCGCTGAAGCGGATTTCGCGCACCGAACCGTCGCCAATCGCATAGCGGGTGCCGTCGGGGGCGACCAGCACGTAGTCGGTGCCGCTGGCGGCGGCCGGGTTGTAACCGCGGCCGGTGACGAGGTCGTAGTAGCTGGCGCCGGCGCGCTGCAGTTCGGTGGCCGGGGCCTCGAGCTGCCAGCCGGTGGCCTCGGCGGCCACGAAGGCCGGCGTGTACCAGGTCTGGCCGGGGATGCTGTGGCGTTGTGGCACGAAGCTGAAGGCCGTGCGGCGCCCGTCGGGCAGCGTGAGGACGACCCGCTGGCCGTCCTGGAAGGTGCCGAGCACGCCGGCTTCCTCGCGCCCGGTGAGGGCCACGTCGGTCTGCAGGTCCACATCGCGGAAGGCCAGCCGCCAGCCGGCGCCGAAGCTGCCGTCCGTCGAGCGGGCCAGGGAATCGTAGCTGCGCGCAAAGGCGATCGCGTGGCCGGCCACGTCGACCACGAAGTCGGTCTCGAGCTGTACGAGGCGGCTGTCCTTCTGCGCGGAGTCGATTTCGATCTCCACGTTGGCCTCGCCACGGCGGCCGGCCAGGTCGGTGACCGACAGGCGCAGCGTGTAGAAACCATTGGCGAAGGCCGCCGGGTCGAGCTGCAGCAGCGCGGCGTTGTTCACCGCGCTGCTGCCGCCGGCGAGGCGGGTGTAATGCGCGTCGCCGCGGCGGGCGATTTCAAGGGTCCAGGAATCGACGTTGGCATCGCCGGTGTTGCCGATCAGGGCCGTCGGGCCGGTGAGGCGGGCGAAGGCCAGCTGGCTGGCGAAGGACGGGGTGGGCGCGGCCTTGTCGAGGGGGTCGCGCACGCGGATGACGGACGTGGTACTGCCGACGAGGCCGTCCACATCGGTGGCTTCGGCACGCAGGCTGATCTTGCCGGTGGCAGTGGTGGTGAGCCAGGCGCGGCCATTGGCGTCGACGGGCACTTCGATGCCGTCGGCGAACAGGCGCAGGCCGGCGATGGCGCCGAAGCTCTCGGCAATCACATGCACCAGCACCTGCTGGCCGGGAATCGCCGGGAAGCTGGGCGTGTTCTCGATGATGACGCTGGGGGTCGGCGGCGTCAGCGAGGCGCGCAGCACCAGCGGCAGGGTCGTGGACACCAAGCCGTCGCTGACGCTGGCCATCACCAGGTAGTCGCCGGCCTGGCCGGCGCCGGGCGTCCATTTGAGCACGCCGGTGGCGGCGTCCAGCGTGGCGCCTTCCGGCAGGCCCTTGGCGCTGAAGCTGAGCGTGGTGCCGGCGTCCGGGTCACTGCCGAGGATCGCGAATTCCAGCGGGCGACCAAGCAGGGCCACGTGGTTGGAGACTCCAAGCACCGGTGCGCGGTTCACGTTGGCGATGGCCAGGCTCACCGTGGTCTCGGAACTGGCCCCGGCCGGGTCGCGGGCCGAGAAGCGGAAGCTGTAGTCGCCGGCCTGGGTGTAGGTCGGTGTCCATTTGAACTCGCCGGTGCGTGAATCGAAGCGCGAGCCGTCGGGCAGCGGGTCGATGGCGCTGAACACCACCGGGTCGCCATCCACGTCGCCGACGGTGAGGCGGAACTGCACCTGGCTGCCTTCGCGGCCCATCTGCGGGAACATGGACACGAGGATGGGCGCCTGGTTGACGTTGCGCACGCTGATGCGCACGGTTTCGCTGCTCTCGGCCATGCCGTCGGAAACCGAGAAGCGCACGCCCGGGTAGTCGCCGGCGGAGAAGATGTTCGGCGTCCAGCTCAGGCGGCCGGTGGTGCTGTCGAAGCTGGCGCCAGTCGGCAGGTTGGTGACGGCGTAGCCGAGGGCGTCGCCGTCCGGATCGACGGCGGACAGTTGCAGCGTGAAGGGCTGGCCTTCGGTCAGCACCAGGTCGCCGATCGGCGCGAGGATGGGCGCCATGTTGGCGTCGCGGACCTTGATGCGCACCACTTCGCTGCGGGTGTTGGGCAGGGTTGCGCCGTTGTTGCCGTTGTCGCTGACGCGGATGCGCACATCGAAACTCTGGCCGAGGCTGGCCGCGCCCGGCGTCCATTCGACCAGCGCCCGGCCGTACTGGGCTTGGGGGGTGATCGTCATGCCGGCCGGGGCATTCTCCAGCGTGAAGACGAGCGTGTCCTGATCCAGGTCGCGGGCGCTGACGGTGAAGGACAGCTTCTGGCCGACCAGTGCGAGCTTGTCGCTGAGGGGCGCCAGCGCGGGTGCCTCCGAGGCCGATGCGGCGCTGAGGATGAAGCGGCGGGTCAGCGACTGGGCGTAGAGCGGGCCCTGGCTGTCGCCGTTGTCGGTGGCGGTGAGGGCGATTTCGTAGTCGCCGCGGTCGCCGCTGTGGGGTGCGAAGACGAAGCGGCCGGTGCCGTCGCCCTTGTCGGTGAAACTTGCAAAGGCCGGCAGGCCGGTAACCGTCAGGGCCAGCGGGTTGCCGTCCGGGTCGGTGGCGGTGACGGGCAGTTCGAAGACCGTGTCGCGCTGGATCACCTGGGTCGGGATCTCGGCCATCAGCGGCGCCCGGTTGGCGTTGCGGATGCTGATCGGGACGATGATCTCGCTGGTCAGCGGCACGCCGCTGCCGTCGCCGTCGTCGGTGGCGACGAAGCGCACGCTGTAGTCGCCGGCCTGGGCGTAGCCGGGCGTCCAGGTGAACATCGCGGTCAGCGGGTCGAAGGCGGCGCCGTCCGGCAGGCCGGTGGCGATGTAGCTGACGCTGGGGTCGGAACCTTCCTGCTCGGTGAGGGTGCCGCTGGTGAAGCGGTCCTGCGGGACGTAGCTGGGGTTGTCCGGATCGAAGGCGAAGGCGCGGAAGGCCAGGGCCTGGCCCTCGAAGCTGATCCACGAGCCGAGTTCGTCGAAGACCGGCGCCGCATTGACGTTGAGAACATGAAAGCGCGTTTCGGTGAAGCTGCGCTTGGTGCCGTCGGTGACGCCGATCTTGAGCGCGTAGTCACCGGCCTGGATGAAGCTCGGGGTCCATTCGAAGACGCCGGTGTTCGGGTCGAGGAAGGCGCCGGCGGGCAGGATGTCGGCGAAGAAGCTGAGCGTGTCGCCGTCCGTGTCGGAGGCGCGGAACTGGATGCGCAGCGGGTCGCCTTCGCGCAGCGTGCGCTCGGCCACCGGCTTGAGTTCGGGCGGGGCGTCGTCCTGGGCGATGAGCAGCGCGAAGCTGCGGGTCACCGAGGTCTTGCCGTCACTGACGATCAGCTGGATGTCGCCGTAGGTGCCGGCGGACTGGTAGTCCGGCGTCCACACCAGCGCGTTCAGTTCGCGGTCGAAGACCGCGCCCGGTGGGAGATTGTCGGCGTAGAAGTGCAGGAAGTCCTCGTCCGGATCCTGGGCGGACAGGCCGATGACGATGCTTTGCCCTTCCTTGCCCTCGATCTCGGCGGGCAGTTCGGACACCACCGGCGGCCGGTTGGCGCCGGCCACCTCGATGATGAAGGTCTGGGTGTCGAAGCCGCCGCGGCTGTCGTAGGCGCGCAGCAGGACCGAGGTGCGGGCCGGGCTGGCGGCGCTGGGCAGCCAGTTGATGAGGCCGCTGGCGCTGTCGAGCACGAGGCCCGTCGGGCCGTCGAGCAGCAGGTAGGTGAGGACGCGGCCGTCCGGGTCGGTGGCCACCGCCTGGTAGGCGTAGGCCTGGCCGGCGGTGGCGGCGCTGACCGGCGTGGAGGTAAAGGCCGGCTTCTCGTTCGGGTAGGGCACGGCATAGATGCCGTGGCCGAGCTGGATTTGCTGGGAGGCGCTGTTGGTGATGCCGACCGTGAAGCTGACGATGCTGCTGCCGGCCTTCAGCACGCCGTTGGGCAGTTTGCCGGAGAGGTCGATGTACCACAGGCCGCTGCCGCTGTCCGGGCTTACGCCGCCCAGCGGCCGGCCCTGGAAGTAGCGGGCCGGATCAATGACCAGCGAGGCCGGCACCAGCAGGTCGTAGTCGGCGATGTTGGTGATGGTGACGTCGTAGGAGACGACGCCGGTGCCGCGGTCGCTGCGCACCCGCTCGAACTGCAGGCTGACCACCGAGGAGAAGTCCTGGGCGGTGACGAAGCGCGAGATGAAGGCGCTGCCGAGGGCCATGCCGGCGCTGCTGCGCAGCGTGCCGAGCACGCGCAGTTCGTAGAGATCGGCGGCGAGGTCGCTGACGGTGAGGGTGACGCTGCGGCTGGCGGCGTCGTAGCTGACGTCGGTGATCGTTGCGAGGCCGCCGTTCTGGCGCATCACGTGGAAGTTGTCCGGGTTCAGTACCGAGGCGCTGTCGGTGGCGGCGCCGGTGTACATGTCCTGATCGAAAGTGACGCTGAGCTGATTGAAGGGCAGCGGCACCACGGCCAGGTCGGGCGGATTGGTGGCGATGACGCGCGGCGCGACGATGGGGCTGATCACGTCGACCTGATGGGTCTGGGCGACCAGCACACGGCCGTCTGCGGTGGCGACGAGGGTTTCGCCGCGCGAGCCGCCGCGGGCGATCTCGACGCTGCGCAGGGTCGCGAGGTCGACCATCGTCAGGGCGGCGCCGTTTTCACCGGTGGTGGCATTGCTCGAAACGAAGAGCAGGCCAGCGAGGCGGGTGCCTTCCTTGCCGAAGGCGAGGGAGTCCACGTCGCCGTCGAGGCGGACCTTCACCGTCGGACGGCCGCGCTGATCGAACGTGACCACGTCGCCGCGGTCGGGCCAGGTGCTGCCCCACAGGGTGCCGTCGGGCGCAAAGGCGAGGTCGTCGACGCGGGTGTCGCTGAAGTGGCGGAAGGCGCCGGTTACCGGGTTGAAGATCTCGATGCCGTCGCCGGACGAGACGTAGATTTCACCGGTGCTGGCCTTGAGCGCCAGGGCCTGGGTGATGCCGGTGCCGAAGCGCTCGACGATCTGGCCGCTGGTGGCGTCGAGGCGCAGCAGGGCGCCGCCGCCGGTGGTGGCCCAGAGCTGGCCGTTGTCGTCGAGGGCCAGGTCGAAGATGGGTTCGTCCAGTTCGGCGAAGGGCTGCAGCGCGCGGCCGCCGTCATGCCCGAAGCGGTACAGCCAGCCGCGGTTGGGACCGCCGCTGGCGATGACGTTGCCGTCGGGCAGTTCGATGAGGGCCAGCGCGCCGACACCGGCGTGGCTCTCGGCAAAGTCGGTGGCCCAGGCCTGGGCGGTGAAGGGCCGCTCGACCTCGGTGAATTCCGGCAGTTTGGAGAGGGGCGTGGCGGCCGGGATCTGTTTTTCCGCTTCGATGAAGAAGGGGTTGGTGGCCGGCTGGGTCGGGGCCGGCGGGGCCGGCAGATCCTGGGTGGTCTGACCGAAGGCCGGCAGGCCGCCGAGCTTGGCGCCTGAGCCGTCATCCGGGGCCTGGACGCCGCCGGGGGCCTTCTCGCGGTTGCCGGCGTGGTCGGTGGCCAGGGCCAGGAACTCGTAGCGGTGGCCGGCCTGGCCGGCGTAGATGCCGAAGTTGTCGGTGGTCTGGCGCAGCCAGATCTTGAAGTCGCCGCCGTCCTCGGCGACATAGACAGTGACGGTGGCGACGCCGGAGCCGCGCTCTTCGTCGACGGTGCTCCAGCGTACTTCGTAGTCCGATCCGCCGGCGGAAACCGGCGTCGCGGTGAGGGTGCTTACCGGCGCGCCGGTATCGAGGGTCTGGGTGAGCTTCTGGGTTTCCTGCGGCGCGATGGCGTTGAAGCGCACCACGGCCTGGGCCGACACCTGGGTGCCGGAGGGCAGCTCGGTTTTGGGCTGGACCGTGTAGCCGAGCTGGCCAAGTCCGCGGCCGTCGGCGGCGTTGGGCCGCAGCAGGCCGCGGGTGGCGTCCTGCAGGACTTCGCCGGTTTCCGGATCGATGGCCTGGAAGACCCACGAGGCGGTGTGGGTGGTCGGATCGATGCCGGCCGACACGCGCAGGATGAAGCCCTTGGCGTTGCGCAGGTCGAAGTCGCCCTGGAACAGCGCGCGGCCCGCCGGGATGTGCACGGTGATGTCGCCGAGCTTGATGTCACCGAGGCGGAAGGTGGTCGGATCGAGGGCCGGGTCGAGTTCGCTGGCGACGCGGATCTCGGTGACCGAACTGGCCGCCGCCGCCGGGTTCTCGAACTTCACGGTGTAGGGCAGGGCCTGACCTACCGGCAGGAACTGGTCCACGCCGTAGCCCTGCGGGCCGGAGATGGAAGCCAGCTGGCTGTCGCGGATGGCCTGCTCGTAGAGACGGGAGAAATCCAGCGCGGTGAGCTGGTTGGAGGCGGCCACGGAGGCGTAGTCCGGCAGCGCGATGGTGGCTGCGGACGCACCATCCTTGTTGAAGCCCACGAAGGGCACAAAGATGTTGAAGGTTTCGAAATAGGTCGGGTGCGACAAGCTGAGGTTGTAGTCCTCGAACTTGGGCAGGGCCGGAACCGGGATGTCCCCTTCCAGGCAGTCGCTTTCCCGGTGCTCGTAGTGGTCGATGGCGGCCTTGGTGGCCGGCGTGTCGCCGTACCAGGTCTTGATCTTGGCGAAGAATTCGACGAGATCGCCCGTGGTGCGCAGCTGGTCGCCCACCGGGCCGACGAGGATGCCGGTGGCCAGCGTGCTCATCAGGCTCATCAGCTTGATGTCCTCGCGGATCGGCGGGGCTTCGTCTGCCGGGCGCAGGATGCCGACCTGTTCCAGCGCGGCCAGATAGGCCTTGGTCCACGCTTCGGGGTCGGCGGCGAGGTTGCGCAGCGCAATGGCGGCGCGCTTTTCGGCCAGGGTGGTGGCGTCGCTGCCGGTGGCGGCGATCTTCGCGTCGAGGTCGGGGTCACCGAGGATGGCGGCGCGCAGCTTGAGGGCCTCGATGGTCTGGTCGGCGACGAACTCCTCGCGGGTCATCGGCGTGGCCGCGCCGACGATGTTGAAGCGGTAGGGGATGAAGGGGATCACGCAGTCGTCGGGCAGTCCCTCTTCCGAGTTGGCCTGCTGCCACAGATCCCAGTAGGCCGGCAGCGCGGTCTGCATGGATTCGGGGCCGCCGGCGAGGGCCTGGATCGGCTCCAGGTCCGGGTACATCTCGTAGAGGCCGACCCGCAGCGCATCCCAGTTGAGGGTGGCCAGGGCCTTGAGCAGCGGATAGGTGGTGACGTTGAAGGTGGCGCCGGTGTAGCCGCCGGCGATCACGTCGTAGGCGTAGCCGCTGGACAGGATCTGGCCGGTGGTGTTGGTGGCCGAGTCCAGGCTGGCCCACGGCACGTTTTCGCCGCCGGTGTCGGGCTGGCCGCGCAGGTTGTTGTAGTACTTGAGGAAGGGCAGGTCGTAGACGTACTGGTTGTTGCCCATCTCCGGCACGCCGAAGGTGAAGCGCACGTAGGGCGTGTCCACGTTGGTGAGGCTCTGCAGCGCCACGCCGTAGGTGCCGGTTTCGCCGGCGGCAAGCACGCGCGGGCCGCCGAGGCCGATGGTGACGTCGGGCTCCAGCGCCCGCTCGATCAGGAAGCGGTAGGCGACGGTGGCCGTGGCACCGCTCGGGTTGATGACCTTGAGGTCGTAGAGGCCCAGCGGCGCGCCGCGGAAGTCGAAGGTGGCGCGGATCCAGGTGGAGTCCATGACCTCCCATTTGACCGGCTCGTACTCGGCCACGTCCGGCCGCACCAGCTTGAGGATGGCGTTGTCGGCGAACTTGGCGCCGCGCACGTCGATGGTCACCCAGCGGCTGTCGCCGCCCTGGTCCACATGCACACCGGTGATCGCGAAGGGCACCACCTCGGCCAGCAGCTTGACCTGGGCGTTGGGCTTGGGTTCGCTGTGGCCGCGGATCAGGACGTAGTAGTCCCCCGGCTTGGTGAAGGGAATGACCGCGGTCTGGTTGGCCTGCAGCGGGTTTTCGTAGGTGGCGTCGTAGTTGAAGCCGTCGGGTACGTCGCCGTAGCGGATGAAGATTTCGTTGGCGGCGTTCTGGTCGGAGGCCGTGAGGCTGACCTTGAGAGTTTCGCCCTGTCCCACCGTCAGTTTGTAGACGCGGCTCTGGCCGGTGGACAGGGTGGTGGGCAGCGGTACGCCGAGGTGCAGTTCGTCGATGGCCACGGTGAGCACGTTCGGCGCCGTGGTGTAGTTGTTGGCTTCGCCGGCCGAGCGGTACGGACCTTCGAATACTTCGTTGAAGATGTCCGGCCGCACGATGACGCGGTATTGCCCCGGTTTGGTCGGCGGCACCACGGCGTCGAGGCTGGCGGTGTAGCTGGCGCTGTCGCCGAGGATGCCGCTGTGGACGACCTTGCCGAGCAGGCGGTCGTTGATGTCCCAGGTGTTGTCGTCGGACAGATAGACCGCGTCGGTCCAGCCGCCGGAGGTGGCATTGGTGCTGTGGTTGGAGACGGTCCATTCCACATGGACATTCTCGCCGGCGCGGGCGCTGCCGCCGAAGACGATGCTGTCCACCTGCACGTCGGACGGCGGGGGCAGTTCGAAGATCGACGGGGGCGAGTTGGGCGTGGCGTTGTTGCGCTCGAAGCCGCCTTCGAAGACCTTGCCGCGCGCGTTGCCGCGGGCCGGGTCGGTGACCACGAAGACATACCAGGCGCCGCTGATGTCGAGGGGCGCGCGCAGGGTCTTGCTGACCGTGTAGCTGGCGCCCTGGGCGAGGGCCCCATCGCGCTTGACGCTCTGCATGAAACGGTCACTGTCGAGGTCGAGCAGCGGGTCGCGGGACAGGTAGATGAGGTCTTCCCACTCCGTCTGCCCCGGCGCGGTGGCCGCGCCGCCGAGGTTGGCGACGGTGTAGGTGACGGTGAAGTCGTTGCCGACGGTGATGTGCTCGGGCGCCGTGACCTGCGTGACCTGCAGGTCGGCCAGCGGCGCGGCGGCCACCGGCAGCGGGGTCACGGTGACGTTGTTGCCCTCGCCGCGGAATTCGGGCACCTCGTCGGCATCCGATCTGATGCCGACGCCGCGGTACTCGGGAACGATGTTGCTGTTCCACCACGACAGTCGCGCGTCGGCCTCGGAGTCGGTGAAGGCCAGCAGGCTGAAGTTGCCGGAAATGCCTTCGGGCAGCTTGAAGGTGGCGCTGCCGGTGTAGCTCTCGCCGACCTTGAGCATGCCGTAGTGGCGGGCTTCGCCCATCTGCAGGTCGTAGGTGTCGAGGGAGCCGTCCTTCGACAGGAAGAGGCGGTCCCACCAGGAGATTTCGCGGGTGTCCCGGTTGCCGATGTTGGTGACCGTGTAATTGACGGTCACCATGCCGCCCGACTGGCCCCCCGCGGGCGGCACGACGAGGCTGGTGACCTTGAGGTCGGGCTCGCGGTAGGTGACCGGGATGCTGCCGATGCCGCGGTTGTTGGCTTCGCCGCCGATGCCTTCGTAGGCGGAGCCGGGGTAGTACTCGTCCCGCGCGTAGGGGTTGCTGCCCTGGTCGAGTTCGCCGCTGGGGAAGCGCGGGTCGTAACGGTTGGCGTCGGTGATGACGTAGAGGTAGTAGTTGCCGCCTATGCCGCGCGGCAGCGTGACTTCGGCGCTCTGGGTGTAGCTGGCGCCGGCGGCCAGGCCGCCCGCGTTGCTGTGCACGAAGGTGCCCAGGCTGATGGCCCGCTCGGGCAGGAAGACCGGGTCGGGCGACAGGTAAACGCTGTCGAGCCAGTAACGGGTGCCGTCCCAGACCGCGCCGCCGAAGTTCTTCACCGTCCAGGTGACGGTGGTTTTCTCGCCGGAGAAGTTTTCGGCCGGCGCGGCGATGGTCACCACTTTCAGGTCGGCCGGCAGCGCCGTCACGCTGGTGTCGGTGCTACGGGTGTTGTTTTCCTCGTTGCCTTCGACCACGTCGTAGGGCTTGGGCTTGTTCGGGTTGAGGTCGGTGTAGGCCAGCACGTACTTGCCTGCCGCCGCCGGGTTGAGGGCGAAGGTGACGGAGTTGCTGTAGCTGCTGCCTGGTGCGGCGCCACCCTCGTGGGCAACGCTGCCCAGATACCAGACCTTGGCGCCCTGGGCATCCAGGGTCGGCATGTCGGACAGCCAGAACACGTCGTTCCAGTTGCCGGAGGCTTCGCCGGCACCGCTGTTTTCAACGCTCCAGTTGATCGTCAGGGCACTGCTGGTGGAGGCCACCGGCGAAGCGCTCAGGGCCGAGATCTTCAGATCGGGTGGTGGCGGCTCGAAGCCGCCGATCACGTCGATGGCGCGGGCCTTGTAGTTGTTGTTGTCGAGCTCGTTGGGATCGTCCGGGTTGAGGTTGCTGGCCAGCGTGTCTTCGAGGATGACGTCGTAGCTGTCGCTCCAGACGGTGACGTAGTAGGTGCCGGAGCTCATGTGAGCCGGCAGGTTGACGCGGGTGAGTACGTCGTAGCTGCTGCCAACCGCGAGTGAGCCGTTGTGCTGCAGGGTGCCGAGCAGGATGGCGCTGTTGCCGCCGGCGTTGGGGCGGGTCTTGTCGCGGGACAGCCAGACGGTGTCGGTCCAGCTGTTGCCGGCGGTGGTGCCGCTGCCCTTGTTGGCCACCGTGTAGCGCACTTCGATGCTGGCGCCTTCCACGGCCTGGGCCGGCGCCACCACGCTGCCGGCCATCAGGTCGGCGAGCGGATAGGGCTCGACGTAGAGCGGCACCGCGGTGATGTTGTTGGCGTCGTTGGGGTACTCATCCACCGAACCGCTGCTGTCGGCCTGGATGATCAGGAACACGTCGCCCCGGTAGCGGATGGGGATGGCCATGCTCGCCGTGTCGGTGGCGTAGAGCTCGCCCGGGTTGAGGGCCGAGCCGTTTTCGGTGCTGCCGATCAGTAGATCGTCGCCGGTGAGCTTGTTGTCGAGGGACAGGTAGACGCTGTCACGCCAGTGCGGGGTGCTGGTCGGCACGGTTCCCTGGTTGATGATGGCGAAGCGCAGCGACACCGTAGACCCGGCCGAGGCGCGGGCCGGTGCGGTGACGGTGCCAACCTGCAGGTCGGCACGCGGCAGCAGGGCCACCTGCAGGATCTGGTCGTCGGCGACCCGGTTGTTGTCGGCGGCTGCGCCGTGTTCATACACGCCATTGTTGGCGTTGGTGAGCACGACGGCCTGGTAGACGCCCTCGGTGCGCGGCGGCAGCTTGAAGCGCTCGGTACGGGTGTAGGTCTTGCCCGCGTCCAGCCCGCCGGCATCGAAGCTGAAGGTGCCGAGATAGATGCCGGGGTCGTTCGGCTGGCCCACCTTGCGCATGTAGACCATGTCGGTCCATGCGCCAGCGGCGCTGGCCTGGCCGTTGTTGGTGACGGTCCATTTGATGTCGATGTAGTCGCCTTCGTTGGCGCTGGCCGGGGTCTGGATGTCGGTGACCTGCAGGTCGGGCGATGGCGACAGGGCGATGTTGACCGGGCCGGCGACGCGGCTGTTGTTGGCGGTATAGACGAACTCGAAGGGGCCGGAGCTGCGTACGCGCACGTAGTAGTCGCCGGCCAGACCGTTGGGCAGCGTGACTTCCTGGCTGCGGGTGTAACTGTCGCCGGCGGCGAGCACGCCGAGGTGGGTGAACACGCCGAGGCTGGCGACCTGCTGGGTGCCGGCGGCGTCCGAGGTGAGGATGATCTCGTCGTTCCAGCCGGCGAGGTCCGTCGGGCCGATGCCCTGGTTGCTCACCTTCCACGCCACGCTCATGCTCTGGCCCGAGCTGGCGCTGGCCGGCACGCTGGCTTCGCTGACGACCAGGTCGGAGTAGGGGATCGCCATCACATCGAAGATCTGCGAGGACTCGCTGGCGTTGTCGGCGTCGAGGCCGTTCTCGAAGACCTCGCCCTTGCCGTCGGCGCGGGCGAAGAAGTGGTAACGGCCCTGGAAATAGGCCGGCAGCAGGAAGGTCTCGGTGCGGGTGTAGGCGTCGCCGACGGCGAGGCCGCCGTCATGCACGAACTGGCCGACGATGCGGTCGTCGCCATTGCCGACGATGGCGTCGGTGGACGCAATGAGGGTGTCGGTCCACGACGAGCTGCGGCCGAAGCCGGTGCCCTGGTTGGTGACGGTCCAGCTGACGGTGATCTGCGCCGGGTCGCCGATGGTGAGCGTCGGCGCGATGACATTGGAGGTGACCAGCTGGGCGTAGTCGGCGAGGCTCACATCGAGCCGGCGGCTCGCCACGTTGTTCCCTTCGGCGCCCGGTTCGGGCACCTGGCCGGTGGCGTCGGCGGCGACCAGCAGGTAGTAGGTGCCGTCGGCACCGAGCGGCAGGTCGACGTCCACGCTGCCGCCGTAGCCGGGGCCGGTGGCCAGCGGGCCGCTGATGCTGCGACTGGCGAGAAGGGTGTCGTTGCCGTCGATGAGGGTGTCGCGGGACAGATAGACCCGGTCGATCCAGTTGCCGCTGGCCGGTCCGCTGCCGGCATTGCGGATGGTGTAGGTGAGCGTGACCCGGTTGCCGGAGATGGCCGTGGCTGGCGCGTCCAGGCCTTCGGGCAGCAGGTCGGGGTGGGCCACCACGAGCGCTGCGGTGGAGGCTGTCAGGTTGTTGCTTTCGCCGGCGCTGCCGGCCGCGCCTTCGTAGATCTGCCCGCCGGTGTCGGTGACGACGACGATGCGGTAGTTGCCATCGGCCATCGAGGGCAGCGTGAAGTCGAGGGTGCCGGTGTAGCCGGCCCCGGCGTCCAGGTTGGCGCTGCGGGAGAAATCGCCGAGATGGATGGCGCCGCTGAGGCTGCCGTCGGCCGAGAGGTAGACGCGGTCGTACCAGGGACCCTTGGCGATGCCGCCGCCGGCGTTCACGGTCGTCCATTCGAGGTGGATCCGCTCGCCGGGCACGGCGGCGGCCGGCAGGCTGATCGAGCTGACCTGCAGGTCGGGCAGGGGCGCCGGCGTGACCGCGGTGGCCTGGAAGGCGGCCGTGGTGTTGTTGGTCTCGAAGTTGGCTTCATAGACCTTGTTTTCGACGTCGGTGCGAACCAGGAAGTAGCGGTTGCCGCTGATGCCATGCTGCAGGAAAACCTGGGCCGAGGCGGTGTAGCTGTCGCCGACGGCGAGGAAGAGGCCGTTCTGGGTGACCTGGCCGAGCAGGGTGTCGCTGTCGTCGAGCTGGGTGTCGGCCGACAGGTAGATGGCGTCCTTCCACTGGCTGGTGTCGGTGGTGGAGTCGCCGCTGTTGCGGACCCGCCAGGAAACCTGGACCGATTCGCCGGACAGTGCCGCCAGCGGCGCCGCGACGGCTTCGACGACGAGGTCGGCGTGGGGCGCGGCGATGTTCAGGAGTTTGGGGCCGAAGACGTTGTTGGCGCGGGTGTCGGGCTCCAGCACTTCGCTGTTCACGTCGCTGCGCACGAAGAGCCGGTAGGCGCCGTCGGCGCGCAGCGGCACGACGATCTGGCGCTCTTGAGTGTAGGACTGGCCGGGCTCGAGGATGCCGTAGTGCGGCGCGGTGGCGAGGATTACGTCGTCGCTGTTGCCCAGCACATCGTCGCTGCTGAGGACGAGGCGGTCGCTCCACTGGGCGGAGGTGGCGGCGTCGCCCTGGTTGGCGACCGTCCAGCGCACGTTGATGGTGTCGCCGCCGCGGGCACTGGCGGGCGCCTCGATGCTGATCGGCGCCAGGTCGGGGTATTTCTTCTTGAGGCCGGTGAGGCTGGTCGAAGCGCTGTTGTTGTTGTCGTCGAGTTCGGGAACGGTGCCGAGGTAGTCGGTGGTGACCGTGATGGCGAGGGTGCCGACGGCCTTCAGGCCTTCCGGCAGCGTGAAGCTCAAGGCGCGGCTGCGACTGCTGCCGGCCAGCAGCGGCTCGGCGCCGCCGGCCGCCGGATCGTAGGCGACGCGCAGGTCGGCGAGGGTTTCGCCGGTGCTCTGGTTGACGATGCGGACCCGGTCGGTCCAGCCGGCCACGGTGGCGGCGACGCCGGTGTTCACGGCGTCCCACAGCAGGCTGAGGCTGGTGCCGGCCTCGGCGCTGCTCACGCTGGTGCGAAGATTGGCGACCTGCAGGTCGGGAGCCGAGGCGATCGTGAGCCGGGCGGTGTTGTTGCCTTCGGCGTTGTTGTCGGCGTTGTTCTCGAAGATCTGGCCGTCGGCGTCGGCGGCGACGGTGAACTCGAAGCGGCCGATGCCGAGCGTGCCGGCGGGCCACACGATGGTGAGCTGACGGTCGCGGAACTCGCCCGGGGCGAGGGCGCCGAGGGCCGTGGCGTCATAGGGGAGCGCGGCCTGCTGCACGGTCTGGCTGGTGCTGGTGTTGCGGATCAGGACGCTGTCGGCCCAGCTGGCGGTGGTGGGGCCGGAGCCGGTGTTGCTTTCGCGCCAGCGCAGCACGACCTGGGAGCCGGCGGCCCAGCCGGCGGCGGGCTCGACGGTGAGGCCGGAGATCAGCAGGTCGGCGTAGGGCGAGAGCGTCGACGCAACGGTGACGGAGGCCGAGTTATTGAGCTCGGCGAGACCGCCGGCGCCTTGTTCGACCACCGTGTTCTCGACGTCGGTGGTGACGCGGAACAACAGGTCGCCAGCGCCGAGATTGCCTTCGGGAAGGCTCAGGGTGACGCTGCGGTGGATGCTCGCACCCGGCACCAGGGCGCCGTCGGTGGCTTCGTCGTGGGCCACGAGTTCGGTGTGGATGAGCGTGCCGGAGGTGCTGCGGACGACGATCTGGTCTTTCCAGGAGCCGCTGCTCGGCAGGCTGCCGGCGTTGCTGATGTCCCACGACAGCACGACCTGTCCGCCGGAGTGGATGTCGCCGGCAACGGGCGTGACGGACAGATTGGTGACGACGAGATCGGCCCCGGGCTCGTTGCCCAGGGTGATGGGGATGATCTGCGACAGCGGGGCCGGCGACAGATTGAAGCTGTAGCTGGCGGCGCCGGTGAGGTAGGGCCGGCCTTCGACGAGCAGCAGGTAATCGCCGCTAAAGGCGGCGGTGCGGACGTCCTGGTCGTTGAAATAGCTGGCCGGGAAGACGTTGCGGCCGTAGGGGTCGATGAAGCGCCAGGTGACTTCGCTGTAGTCGTCGTAGGGGTAGGAGTCGTTGCGGTTGATCGACAGGGCGTCGAAGTACAGGCGCTCTCCGGCCGTGAGGGAGATGCGGTACAAGGCCATCTCGGTGGCCGGGTCGAGCAGGCCGGCGACAACGGTGCCGGCGTCGATGGGGGTGGCGGCGGCGACGTCGAGCAGGCGGAAACGGTAGTCGCCGACGGCATCGCCGGCGAGGTCGAAGGCCAGCTCGTAGCTGCCGGCCGGGAGATCAAGCCAGGGCTGGTTGGCGTCGCTGTCGGAATTGTCGATGCGCACGCTGGTGGTGCCGCTGTCGCGCAGGATTTCGGCGCCACGGGGGCCGGTGAGCGTCCAGGTGATGCTGCTGTTGGTGTAGCCGAGGGTGTCGAAGAACAGGCGGGTCGGCGCAGCGAGGGTGAAACTGTGCCGGCTGACCTGGCCGGGGCTTGCGATGCTGCCGCTGACGACGCTGCCCGGTTCGATGGGCGTGACGGTGTCGGTGACGCTGCGCAGCGTGAAGCCAAGACTGCTTGGCGCCGTGGCGTCCTTGCGGCCCTCGACGAGCAGCAGGTAGCTGCCGCTGCGCGGCAGGGGCGTGACGTCCTTGTCGTTGGCGGTGACGTCCTGGAACAACTGGCGCGCCGGATCGATGATCCGGTAGTAGGGGCGCGTGCCGGTCCACGATTGCACGTCGAAGAGGACGCGCTGGCCGGCCACGCCGTCGAAACGGTAGAGGCGGGTGCCGGTGCCCGGGTCGAGGTTCGCCAGTACGGCGGTGTCGAAGGCCAGGGGCTCGGCGGAGGCGGCGTCGAGGAGCCGGAAGCCGAAGCCGCCGGTGGCGCTGGTGGTGCCGTCGATGGTGAGTTCGTAGCTGCCGGCGCGCAGATCGAGCAGGACGCCGGTGCCGGAGACATCGTTGGCATTGCTGGCGGTGAAGGCGCGGCTGTCGACCAGCTTGCCGGTGGGGCCGGTCAGGGTCCAGTTGATGGTGCCGGTGGCACTGGTGTCGAGCGTGTCGAAATAGACCTGGGCCGTGTTGCCAAGGGTGAAGCGATAGCGGTTGGCCTGGCCCGGCCCGGCGAGCTGGCCGTTCACGGTGTCGCCGAGGGCAATGCTGACCGGCGCAGGGTCGTTGATGCGCACGATGCGGGTGCGGTAGTCGAAGCTGCCGGACTGGTAGTAGCGCCCTTCGACCAGCAGCGTGTAGGTGCCGGCGACGGGCAGCGTCACGTTGTCGCGGTCGTAGTACTGGTACTGGCTGTCGAAGATCTGCCGGCCGTCGGGGCCGATCAGGCGCAGGTAATGGCCGCTGTCGCCGGATTGGAGGTGCTGGAAGTAGAAGCGTTCGCCCGCTGCTGCGGTGAAGCTGTAGAGGTCGGTTTCATTGAGGGGCTGGAGCGTGCCGGCGGCCTCCATGCTGCCCTGGGCGTCGGGGGTGAGCTGCGTGGCTGTGGACAGATCAAGCAGCCGGAAGCTGAAGTTGCCGCTCTGGTTCGACAGCGTGACGACGTAGTGGCCCGGACCGAGGTTGAGCACCGGATTTGCCGGGGAATCGCTGTAGGTGTTGTTGTAGGCGTTGAAGTCGTAGCTGTCGCTGGCGTAGAAGTAGCGCGGCGCTACCACCTGGCCGTCGGGGCCGGTGAGGCTCCATTGCACCGACGAGGTGTTGCTGAGGACGTCGAACACCAGCCTGCTGGCGCTGGCGAGGTCGAAGCCGTATTGCTTGGTGTCGGTGCCGGAGGTGAGCGTGCCGCTGACCGTGGTGCCGAGGCTGATGGGGTCGCCCGCCGGCGGCGCCGGCAGGTCCACGTGGCCGGCGCTGCGGACCTGAAAGCGCAGGGTGCCGGCGGTGCTGTCGCTCATGCGCGACTCGATGGCGAGGAGGTAGCTGCCACTGAGACCGAGGGTCAGGGTGGCGCTGTCGTTGGCAAAATAGCCGTAATGCAGCTGCGCGCCGTTACGGTCGAACAGGCGCCAGGTCGGGTAAACATTGTTGCTGCGCTCGAGGAAGTCGAGCACCACCTGGTCGCCGGCGGCGGCGTCGAAGGTGTAGAAGCGGGTGCCGAGGGGCTCGGCGGTCTGGCCGGTCTGTTCGACGTCGCGGGTGATGGCGGTGGCCGAGGCGGCGCTGAGCAGCCGGAAGGCGTAGGCGCCGGTGGCAACCCCGCTGCCGTCGACGGTCAGCGTGTAGTCACCGGCCCTGAGCAGCATGAAGGGGTTGGTGGAGCCGATGCTGTCGGAATCCGAAGCACTGAAATTGCGCCGCGCAAGGATGCCGTTGCTGCCGCTGAGGGTCCAGCTGACATCGCTGCGGTTGGTCAGCGAGTCGAAATAGACGCGCGTGTCGGCGGCCAGGCTAAGGGTGTAGCGGTCCACCTGGCCGGGTATCGCGAGGGCGCCGTTGGTGGCGGTGTCGAGCGCCAGGACGGCGGCGTCGTCCACGATGTGGTGCAGCGTGAAGGTGAAGGCGGTGGCGTAAGTCTGGCGCGCATCGCCCTCCAGGAGCAGCGTGTAGTCGCCGCTGAGGGCCAGGGACCAGCCGTCCACGTCGGAGAAGGAGCCGTACCAGAGCTGTTGCCCGAAGGGGTCGATGAGGCGCAGGTAGGGTGTGTAGCTGACGCCGCCGAGGGCGTTGCGTTGCAGGAACAGGCGATCGCCGGCCGTGCCGGTGAAGTGGAAGACCTGGGTGCCCGCGGCCGGGTTCAGGTTGCCGATAACCGGTGCGTTGTAGGTGATCGGGGTGCCTGTGGAGATGTCGAGCAGGCGGAAGGCGAAGCGCGGGGTGGCGTCGGCGGAGGCGTCCACGCTGAGCTGATAGTCGCCGGCGGCGAGCTCGAGGACCGGCGAGGTCGAGCCCAGCGGGCTGGCGTCTGAACTGAGCAGATTGCGTCCCGCAATCACGGTGCCGGTGGGGCCGGTGAGGGTCCAGGTCAGGTTGCTTCCGGAGTAGAAGCCATCCATCACGAGGCGCCGTGCTTCGGCGAGCGTGAAGGTGAAGCGGGCCTGCTGGCCGGGGGACGTGATGCGTCCTTCGACCCCGCCGAGATCCTGCAGAATGTGCCGGACTTCGCCGGTGGCGGCGCTGGGGCTGCTGTCGGCGATGCTGCGTCCGCTGCCTTCGTCGAGATGGAAATAGCCGACGAGGCCGGCTTCGCTGCCGGTGAGGATGCGGTTCCGGTCGTCCGCGATGGCGGTGGCGCTGCGCGCGATATTCCAGATGCGCAGCTCGTCGATGGCGCCGACGTAGTTCGGGTAGTTTTCCTGGGTGGTGGCGACCAGCAGGGGGCTGCTGTTGGACAGGGCCGACCCGGCGGCAAGCCCGCCGTTGGCGGCTTCGACGCCGTTGATGTAGATCTTGAGGCGGTTGGTGTTGCGGTCGACGACCGCTGCCACATGCTGCCATTCGCCGAACTTCACGCTGCCGGCCGTTGTGGACACGGCCTGCCCGCTACCGTTGGTGTTGGTGTACAGGTGGAGGTAGCCGCTCTGGTTCAGCCACACGGTGAACTGGCGCTGGCTGGCGTCGGTGGTGCCCTTGAAGACGAGGGGCGTCCACTCGGCAGTGGCGGGCTCGGGCCGGAACCAGAATTCGGCGGTGGCCGAGCCGGTGAGGTCGAGGGCGGCGGAGGGCGGAATGCGGGCGCCATCGTAGCCGTCGAATGCGAGGGCGCTGCCGGAGGTGCCGGTGATCCACGCCGGTTCGAGCCCGGAGGGCTGGCCGACGGTGATGGGGGTGGTGCTGTCCACGACCTTGCGCAGGCTGAATCCATAGCTGATGGCGGGGCTGCCTCCGTCGCCATTGCCGCCTTCGAAGAGCAGCGTGTAGCGACCGCCCAGGGCCAGGGTGGTGACGTCGCGATCCGAGAAGCTGGCAACCCCGAAGACCTCGCGGCCCAGCGGGTCGATCAGACGCCAGACCGGGTTGCCGGCGCTGAGGGACAGGCGATCGAAGTAAACCCGGTCGCCGGCGGCCGCGTCGAAGCTGTAGGCGTCCGTTTCGCTGCCGGGGTTCAGATTGCCGCTGACGAGCTGGTCGTAGGTGATGGGCGTGGCGGTGGCAAGGTCGAGCAGGCGCAGCGCGTAGGAGGAGACGGTGTCGCCGGTGCCATCCACCGTCAGCACGTAATCGCCCGCCGGCACGCTGAATACCTGGCCGCTGGCGTTGAAGTTGTAGCGGGTGAGGCTCTGGCCGTTCGGGATCTCGCCGGCCGGACCCGCGAGGCTCCAGGTGAGGCTGCTCGAATCCGGAAGAATGCTGTCCAGGTAGAGGCGCGTGGCCTGGCCGAGGCTGAAGGTGTAGCGGTCGATCTGACCCGGGCTGGCGATGCGCCCGGCGATGATGCCGCTGTTCGTGGGCAGGCCGTGGATGAGCTGGCCGTTGAGGGCATTGGCGCCGGAGTCGCGGATCAGGCTGCCATCGGCGGCGGCGAAGCGGTAGTCGGCGACGAGGCCGGTGGCCGAGGCTGCCGGCGGGGTGTTGCGGGTGGCCTCGATGTCGGTCTGGCTGCGGGCGGTGTTCCACAGGCGCAGGGTGTCGATGGCGCCTTCGAAGCGCCCGGCGCCCCAGGTTTCGACGGTGTCGCCGAGCTGCAGGGGGGCGCTGGGGTTGCTGGTCGCGGCGGTGCTGCGCACGCTGCCGGTCTTGACCAGCTGGCCGTCGATGTAGAGGCTCATCTGGCCGGTCGTGCGGTCGATGACTCCGGCCACGTCGTACCAGACGCCGGTGCGAATGCTGCCGTTGGCGGACCCGATCGCCTGGTCGCTGCCGTCGCCCGTGTCCAGATAGACATAGCCCGAGCTGTTGATCCACAGGCCATAGGTGCGCTGGCCCGTGTTGCCGTTGCCCTTGAAGACGAGAGGCATCCAGCTGGAGGTGAAGCTGTCCACGCGGAAGCGCGTCTCGAGGGTGAGCGAGGCGGTGAGGTCGAGGGCCGGCGCGCTGGCGATGCTGCCACTGGTGTAGCGCCCGAGCAGCACGGCATCGCCATCCTTGCCGGCGACGTAGGCGGGGTCGGTGCCGCTGGCGACGCCGGGGCTGACGGCACGGGTTTCGACGACAGGCTTTTCGATCGAGAGGCTGTAGTCGTAGGTGTTGGCGCTGTTGTAATACAAGCCTTCGACGATCAGCGTGTAGCGCCCGCTGGCGGCAAGCGGCGTGGTTTCGATGTCGGAGAGGTAGGAGGGATTGCTGCTGAAAGCGCTGCTGTCGAGCTGCTTGCCGGAGGGGTCGAGCAGGCGCAGGTAGGCGCCGTAGTAGTCCGTATAGGACTTCACGTCGATGAAGACCCGCTCCCCGGCCTGGGCGTCGAAGCGGTAAATCTGGGCGGCGCTGCCTGGCGAGAGTTGGCCGGAAATGACATCGCCGATGGCGACGAGGGGTTTGTTCTCCTCGTCGAGAAGCCGGAAGCGGTAGGGGCCGGTGGCGTTGCCGGTGATGCTCAGTGTGTAGTCGCCGGGGGCCAGGTCGATACTCGCCGGGCCGCCGTAATCGTAACTGTCGGCGTAGATGCCGCGCTGGTTGATCAGGGTGCCGCGCGGCCCGCTGAGGGTCCAGTTGAGGCTGGTGCTGCCGCTGAGGTAATCGAAATAGACCCGCGTCGGTGTGGTGACGCTGAAGCCGTAGCGGTCGGTCTGGCCGGCGGTGCTGCGGCTGGCGCTGATGGTTTCGTCGAGCGCGATGGGCTGCGCCACGTTGGTCTGCGGGCGGATGATCTGGAAGCTGTAATCGGCGCTTCCGCCAAGAGAGGGGCTGCCTTCGAGAACCAGCAGATAGCGCCCGCTCTCCGGCATGGGTGAATAGCTGAAATCGTCGAAACTGGTGTAGGTCAGCACCGAGCCAGACGGCGAGACGAGGCGCCAGACGAGGGCGCTGGTCGACACCGACGCCGACACGGCGTCGAAGCTCAGGGTTTCACCGGCCGTGGCATCGAAACTGAAGAGGGCCAGCGAGTTGGCGGGGTCGAGGGTGCCGCTCACTGCCTCATTGGCGGCGATCGGCGTCGCTGCGTCCATCGGGACCAGCCGGAAGGCGAAATCGCCGGTGGCGCCGCCGGAAGTCGACACGTCGAAGAAATGGGTGCCCGGCAGCAGGGTCACGAGGGTGCCGCTGCTCCACCGGTAGCCGTCGCCGTAGGCAAAACTGGTGGTGCCGGTTTCGTCGCCCCACGGACTGCCGATGCGCCAGCTGAAGCGCTCGTCGCTGCCGCGGGAGTCGACGAAGATGCGGGTCGGCGCATCCAGCGTGAAGCGGTAGCGGCGGGTCTGGCCGCCGGCGTCGATGCTGCCGCTGACCACGTCGCCGACACTGATGTCGGCCAGTTCGGTGGTGACGCTATGGAGGCCGAAGGCGTAGTTCTGGTCGGAACTCTGACCACTGTAGCCGGAGACGACGATGTAGTAGGTGCCGCTGCGGGTGAGCGGAATATTGCTGGTGTCGTCTGCCCATTGGGGGGAGAGCGCCAACTGGCCGTCCGGCGCGAGGATATAGACCGAGCCGCTCCAGTATGTGATGGCCGTCAGCGCCACGACGTCGCCGGCCACGCCGGCGAAGGAATAGACCTGCAGTTCGTTGCCTGGCGAGAGCGTCCCGGCGGCGCTTGCGCCGGGGACGATGGGCGCCGCTTCGGCCGCCAGATCGACGAGGCGGAAAGCGTAGGCCTGCGCGCTACTGCCCCTCAGCGTGAGGGCGTATTCACCGGCCGCCAGCCGTAGCGGATGCACGCCATAGTAAGGGTAGCCACCGTCGCTGGAATAGAAGTACTGGTTGGTGGTTTCGCTGCCGCGCGGGCCGCTAAGGCTCCAGGACAGGGAGTATTCCTCGGCGCCCAGGGCATCGAGGAGCAGCGTGGCGTCGCTGGCGAGCGCGAAGTTGTAGACGACCGGGGTGGCCGAGGCATCGAGCGTGCCGGTCACTGTGTCACCTACGGCGATCGGCGTGCCGGCAGGAAGCGCGTTGCCGCCGTCGTTCGACTGCAGATCGAGGAAGACGTTGTAGACGCTGTCCGCTCCACTGTAGATGTAGCCTTCGACGAGCAGCGTGTAGCGGCCGGTCTGCTCCAGCCGCAGCGGGGTCTGGCCGGTGCCGGCACGCGCGACGCGCCTGCCGAAGGGATCGAAGAGTTGCAGGATGGTGCTGCCGTCGCCGGACACATAATCGAGATTCAGGGTGACATGGTCACCGGACTGGGCATCGAAGGCGAAGGCGCGGGTTTCCCGCCCGGACTGCAGCAGTTGGACCGGAAAGGCGTCGCCGAGGGCGATCGGGGTGGCACCGGCCATGTCGAGGAGGCGGAAGGCGTAGCTTCCGGTACTGGCGCCGTCCGGATCGACCACCAGCGTGTATTGCCCGGTTGTCACGGAAATCAGTTCGCCGTTGGCGCTGGCGCCGTCCGACCAGGTGAAGTTCCGGCCATCGATCTGGTAGCCGTCCCCGTCGTAAAGTGCCCAGTTCAGATACCCGTCGCTGGCGAGGGAGTCGAAAGCCAGCACGGTATCGGCGGCCACGTCGAAGGTGTAGCGCTGAACCTGCCCCGCCGTGGCGATGCTGTCCGCGACCAGGTCGCCAACGGCAATGGCCGTGGTGCTCACTGTCGGATGGACCAGGCGGAAACCGAAATCGACGCTGCCGGTGTTGCCCAGCGGGCCATCCACGATCAGCGTGTAGGCGCCGTCCACGGCCAGCACCGGCAGATCGGTGTAGCCGCCAAAGTAGTTGTAACTGAGGACTTGCCGGCCGCCCGGATTGAGCACGCGCCAGTAGAGGGTCTGGGCCGGGTTCGTGCCGATCTGCTGGAAGGCCACGCGGTCGCCCGCGGCGGCGGTGAAGCGGTAAGCCTGGGCACCGGCGGCCGGGTCGAGTTGCCCCGCAATGGGGGTACCGAAATCCACTGCGGTGGCGGCACTCAGGTCGAGGAGGCGGAAACCGAAGTCGCCGCTGAAATCGCCGCTCGCCTGGACGGTCAGGCTGTAATTGCCGGCCCCTAGGGCCAGGATCTGCTGGTCGTAGAGACCGGCGCCCCAGCTCGTGAAGCTCTGCCCGCTCACGGTGGTGCCGAGGGGGCCGCGCAGGCTCCAGCTGAGCCGGCTGTCGTTGGTCAGGCCGTCGAAGTAGAACTGCCCCGCGCTGGCAAGGGAGAAGTCATAGCGGGCGCTGCGGGCCGCCGAAGGCAGGTTGCCGCTCACCGTCTCGCCGATGCCGAGGGCAGCCACGTCCTGGCCCGCCTTCAGGAGGCGGAAGCCATAGGGCACGGCCGAGCTGGCGTCGATACTGCCTTCGAGCAGGAGGGAATAACGTCCTCCGGTGGTCAGTACGCCGGTGTCGAAAGAGTTGAGATCCCAGCCCTCTTTGACGACCTGGACACCCAGTGGGTCGATCAGGCGCCAGTAGCCGGCCACCGACGGATTCGTGCCGCGACTGATCAGGTAGCGCTCGCCGGCCTGTGCGTCGAAGGCGAAGACGTCGGTCTCGTTCGCCGGGTCGAGATTGCCGCTGACCGGCACTTCGGGCGTCATCAGATTCGCGGTGCTGAGGTCGATGAGCCGGAAGGCGTAGCTGCCGGTTGCATCTGCCACGCCATCGACGCTGAGCGTGTAGTTCCCGCTTGCCAGTTCGAGCACCGGGGATGCCTGGGCCGAGTTCGAGTCGGAGCCGGAGAAGGGCCGGCTGTTGACCACCGTGCCTCTGGGGCCGCTGAGGCTCCAGTTGAGATTGCCCGTGTTGGTCAGGGAGTCGAAGACGACGCGCGCGTCGCTGGTCAGCGAAAAGCCGTAGCGATCGGTCTCGCCGGCCACGTCGATGGAACCCTCGATCCGGGTGGCCGGAACGACCGGCGTGCCGTCGAGCAGAATCCGTGGTTCGAGTGCCTCAAAGGCGAGGTGATCCTTGCGTGAGGGCCTGGCCTCCTCCGCCCTGGCGCCCAGCACGGGGGCCAGAAACTGGCTCAGCCAGGCCAGACCGCGGCGGCGGCGGAGCGCGCCAGAAGTAGAGGATTGTGCCGATGCTTCAGAACGAACCTTGGTATCCATGACGAGCTCCGCAAGACTTGCGCCAGGGGCGGGGAATGCCCGGGTCCCGGCGGACCAACCGCTTTGATCGAACATCACGTCCCGTTTCACGACGTGAATCCGCGTTTCAAAAACGAATCAAGGGGCCATGCGCCCCTTGATCAAAATCACACTGCAGTGAAGAACGCTTGATGCGCCATGGACGTCAGGCCACGCGACGTTTCCGGTAAAACTGACCCATCACCGCCAGGCCGAGGCCCATGAGCCCCAGCGTGCCGGGCTCTGGCACCGCACCCTGCTGAGGCTGAAGCACGGTTACCAGCGGACTGATGGCGGCGAAGGTGCTGGGGCTCGGATCGAAGCTGCCCTCGGCGATGGTGACCGTCACGTCCTCCGGCAGGATCGCCGACGGATAGGGGGCGGCGATGTCGAACCAGATCGAGAACAGGCCACTGACGGGCGTCAGGGGGCCGCCGATATTGGCGAGCGACAGCTCAACCAGCCCGGGGGTGTTGCTGATGGCGAGCGCCATCAGGTCACCCGTCGTGCCCTGTGCGTCGAAATACGACAGACGGCTGCTGTCGAAGCTGATCAGGAAGTTTCCGCCGAACTCGAAGCTGCCGCTGGTCAGCGACACATCCAGTTGAACCTGGGCGCCGGGCAAGCCCGAAACGTTGCCAGCCGAGATCGCAACTTGTTCCGCCACGTTGGCCAAGCTGTGGCCCGACAGCGACAGCATTCCAGAGGCGATCGCGCAAATGAGAGTCTTTTTCATGATGGTGGCCATGCAATTTGTCCTGTTGTAAATGAGCAATTTCCGTTCCATTGCTTTTTTTTAAAATGCAAGGCACTGAAAATAAAGAAAACTTTTATTTTCAGAATTGGAGGGGCAGGGCGGAATGTAAAACCTGTCGACACTCGGAAGGCCGGGAGCGAGAAGCAGCCTCGATTCATTTTTGGGCATGATGTGTCTTCCCGGCGAAGGCGTCAGGCGGGCTTTGTTCTGCATGGGTGTGGCGAATCGGGATCGAAGGCCGCCGCCGCGGCGCCACTGGACCCCAGCGCCCTCGCGGGCAGGATTGATCGAGGCAAGACATGGACTCCGCTCCCGATTCGCGCTATCCTGCGCGCCGCACAACGCAATGTTGTGCAATCAACCGCGCGCCCGTAGCTCAGCTGGATAGAGTACTGCCCTCCGAAGGCAGGGGTCACACGTTCGAATCGTGTCGGGCGCGCCATAAAATCAAGGACTTAGGCCACTTTTCGGGTGGCCTTTTTCTTTGGTACGGAATCCATACGGAAAACCGCATTCCGTATGCGCGGCCCTTCCACCCTATCTACTTGCCCCCGTCGCCTCTGTCGGTGCGCTCTGCCTGCTCCCATTTCGCACGCCAGAACGGGGCGCTGCTGTGTTTATGGCGCTGTGCGTGGGTGCTTGTGGCTGCGAGGGCGAAGAGGGCACCAAAGGGCTGTAAAGCGTCGGGCTGCTACAATATAAGCGTTCGATTATTTACCCTGCCCTGTCATGGAAAACCCATCTTTGAAGCTCACCCCTCGCCAACAGAAGTTTGTTGATGAGTTCGTTCTCTGCGGTAACGCGTCAGAGGCGGCGCGGCGGGCTGGGTACAGCGCAACGGCTGCTGGCACCATCGCAGCGGAGAACATGCAGAAACCCCTAATTCTTGAGGCTATCCGGGGTGCACAGGCGCGCAACGCTGCGGCGTTTGATGTCACCCGGCAGGATGTTATCGGCGGTGTCCTGGAGGCTATCGCCATGGCTCGGGCTGCGGGCGATCCTGGCACGATGCTTACCGGGCTGCGCGACCTGTCCCGAATGATGGGTTTCAACGAACCTGAAGCCGTTAGGGCGGTCGTGGTGGATACCGCGTCGGCAGCCTATGTCGCCAAGTTTGCGGCAATGTCGGACGCTCAATTGATAGCGGTGGTGCAGGGCGGGAGCGCACTGTCCTGATCGGGCGTCGGGTGCGGCCTCTATCGGTCGCACATGATGGCGCGGCGCCATGCCCCCTAAACCTTCTTTTTTCTCTATATAGAAATACCCATCGTCACATCGTCATATCGTCACGCTACGCACACCGATAAGGCTGGAAACCCGCGCCAGTGCTGGCTTTCGCCAGAATCAGCCGTGTGTCGATGTGGTCGCAAAAGGTGTAGGTCGTGCATGTCTCGACGGGAAAAGCGTTGTTTCGTGCCCCTCACTGCTGCAAAACAGACCAGTCCAGCCGGCGCGCGATACTCCCAGGTGAGGCGCGCACCGGTTCATTTCCTCTGCCCTGTGGGCGGTAGCGCTCTCGGTCGGTGCTTGGTGCTTGGCTTACTCGGGCGCGCGCCGTGGCTCTGCTGCGCCCTCGCGTGGTGTGGAGCGCTGGCCGGTGTGCCGGCTGTCTTCCGTGCGCACCGGCGCGCGGCGTGGCTCTTCTTGAGTCCTTGCCCTGCCACACCTCGCGCGCAGCGCCTCGATTGATCTTTCGTTCTGCCTCGCGCGTAGCGCCTTGATCTTCGCTCTGGTCGGGATGTGGCTTCGGTGTCGTCCGTCTGGCGCGGGGCTGCACTGCTGCCCGGTTCAGGCGTCGGCGGCGTTGCGGTGTGAAAGTTTCAGGCGTAGCGGAAACCGAATCCGAAGGCCCCGGCCCCTTTTCGGAAGGTGGGGGAGGGTATCCGAGCGGGTAAGTTCTCAAATTTTTTTATAAAAAATTTTGGGTGTGTATATGACGAACGGGAATAAACGAGGCGTTTAGTAAATCGCCTCAGAGAATGCAAAAAGGGTATCGTTCAATGCTTTGGTATAATTCAAGAGGCGCGCAATGAATGCAATGGCAATCTTGCAGAATCCACAGGTGTTAGTGGCGATCGGGGTCGCGCTTTTTCTTGCCCTGCTGGTGTCCCCTAG
>ERZ795061.814-NODE-814-length-31079-cov-6.167354_pt1 | contig 31079 bp, 31 predicted proteins | sample MGYA00375145_ERZ795061 | MGnify/ENA primary metagenome ERZ795061 (study PRJEB30190, sample SAMN05720144) | anaerobic digester metagenome | isolation source: active sludge of municipal wastewater-treating anaerobic digesters | place: USA | collected 2014-12-22 ... | reverse complement strand
GGCCACCAGCTGGGAATATTCGCCACGAAGGTACCGGGTGCCTCGCGCTCCAGTTGCACCATCCCCCAGCCATACCAGGCCAAGGCAGCACAGACACCGCTGGCGGCCAGTTGCGTTACCGTCCAGACGACTTGATGGGTTTTGGCAGGAAGCAATCTTGGCAAGGCATCAATCGCGATGTGTTTTTTCTCGCGCGTGGCGCTCAAGGCTCCGAGCAAAGCAAGCCACAGCACGCCTTGCCGACTGACGGGTTCGGCCCACAGAAAACCGGTATCAAAGAATACCCGCAGCAAAATTTGCAGCACCGACATCACCAGCAGCGCCGTTAAAAGCACTGCCAACAGATAAGTCTCAAATCGGTGCAGGTAATGCTGGGCTTTATCCAACACTTATTTCGCCCCTGCAGCTGCCTTGCGCACGGCGTTCACCATTTCTGCCGAGATGATTTTTTCTTTTTCAAGCTGGGTCGTCACTTGCGCGCCGATATTTCGCCAACGGGTATTTTCGGCGGCATCGAGCTTGGTTATCACGAGTCCCTGTTTTTTCATGGCAGCCAAGGCCGCTTCGTCATCGCGCTTGATATTGGCATCCATTTTCTTTGCGGCGGCGCCGAATATCTTGCTGACGATGGCCTGGTCGGCCGGACTCAATTTCTGGTATGCCTTGATATCCAGCACCATGAAGCCGACAACGAAACTCATCGGCAAATCGACCATGCTGCGCACCTTGCCATGCCACTGCAATGCCACGGCACCGCTCGGGGTATTGGCGACGGTATCCACTAAACCGGTTTGCAGACTCGTGAATACATCGCCCAATGGCAAGGGTATCGGCGTGATGCCGCCTTGCTTGAACACGCGCTCCGCGATGACATCGTTTTGCGGGATCCACAGCTTGATCGAATTCATTTCGGCACGAGTACGAATGGGCTTGGTGCCCATCATGTAGGCAAAACCGATTCCGGAGGCACCCAGCATTTTGTAGCCTCTGGCTTCAAAACCTTTTGCCAGCAGCGGATCAATTTGTACTCGGGCCTTATCTACCTGCGCCCAGTTATCAAAAAGGAAGGGCATGCTGTAAACCGGAGCATCCGGATAAACCGCCGCCAGTTCGCTTGAAGTCAGTACGCCACCCTGCAGCTGCCCCAGACGCATCTTGCGCAGGACCACCGCATCAGGTCCCATCACGCCACCCGGGTAAAACTTGATCAGAACCCGGCCCTGCGTAGTGGTTTCAATTTCTTTTGAAGCAACACGCAGCTCCCGCATCCATGATGAGCCATCTGGCGCCAAAGTCGCGATTTTCAGCGTCTGTTGCGCCTGAACCTGGGTGCTTAGACACAAAGCGAATACGAGAGATAAAAATCGTTTCATAATTCCTCAAAAATAGTCTTTACCGCTGGCGAGTAATTGTTTGGCCTGATCCTGCGCCAAGGTATTGATAAGAGTGTAACCGTTGGCCTTTGGATTCGCGTTAATGACTTCATTCAGAAGTTGATCATGCAATTCCTGATTGAATACCAAACGCGCGTAATACTGGGCCAAAGCCGTCTTGGCGTAGAGATTCTTGCCTTCCGATATCGCAATCGCTTTTTCGAAATAAGCACGACCAACTTCCGGTTTTCCGCCCAATGCTTCGGGACGGAGTGAATTGATCACGCCGAGATACACATAAGGCAGGCCGCGCTCGTGGTTAGCATCCAGCGCAACGACGCGCATCAGCAAGGCATCGACTTTGGGCAAATCGGCAATCGCGCCCCAATCTTCGCTGTTACTTTGCAGGAAACCGGCCCAGCTCGATGCAAGTGCATACAGAAGCGCCGTGTTCTGATCCTTATTCACCACAGAGATAAATGCATCGATATCTTTATCGAGAGAAAGGCATAAATCGGCATCATTCAGACAAACCGCTGCACGGGCATAATCCAGGGACTTTCTCGACAATCGCCGGGCACGAACCGAATCCCCTTGGGTGAAATTGCCGGCATAGGCACCATTGAGTTGTGCTGCAGCGAGCAACACGCCGGCGTTGGATTTGTCACCAGACTCTTGGCCGGCAATCAATCCATCAAGTAGTAATAGATAAGCCGGCAACCCATCGCGAACGGTTGCCGGATCTTCGCTATTGAGTACGGCGTTGCCAAGATTTCTGGCGAAGCTATCGGTTGCTTTCCCGACAATTGAGGCGCAACCGCTCACTGCAGTGGCAACCAACAATGCTAGTGCGATTTTTTTCATGCCTAAGTCTCACATACCAAGATGACAAAAACTTGTGATGAAACAATTTTTTACCGAACGCAAACCCTTTAATCGCCAGACTCTGCCGCTTCAAGCGTGTTTTGCATCAAGGTTGCCACCGTCATGGGCCCTACTCCGCCCGGTACGGGTGTTATCCAGCTAGCGCGTTCGAAGGCAGCTTCAAATCCGACATCGCCGACCAAGCGGCCGTCATCCATTCGATTGATACCCACATCAATCACCACAGCACCCGGTTTGACCCATTCGCCCGGAATCAGCCCCGGCTTACCGACCGCCACCACCAGAATGTCGGCCTGCCTTACCTGTGCTTCCAATACGTTTTTTGGCGTGAATTTGTGACAGGAAATGGTCGTGCAGCCGGCAATCAGCAACTCCAGCGCCATCGGACGACCGACATGGTTACTGACGCCGACAATCGTCGCCGTCGCGCCACGTACCGGTTTATCGGTGAATGCCAGTAGTGTCGTAATGCCGCGCGGAGTGCACGGGCGCAATCCGAATTGCCTCAAAACCAGATGCCCGACATTTTCAGGATGGAAACCATCGACATCCTTGCGTGGGTCGATCCGATGGATCAATGCGCTGCCATCCCGATTTCCGGGCAGCGGCAGTTGCAGCAAGATCCCGTGGACTTTCGGGTCCGCATTCAGCTGGTCGATTAATTGCGCAATTTTTTCATCGGATGTATCGGCCGGAAGATCGTAATCGTAGGCCTTGATACCGACTTTCTTACAGGCTTTGCGTTTGTTGCGTACGTAAACCGCCGATGCAGGATCTTCACCGACCAGTACCACGGCAAGCCCGGGACGGGCTTTTCCGGAAGCAATACGGGCTTCGACACGGGCCGCAAGTTCATCCAGCAGGGTATCGGCAATGCCTTTGCCATCCAAAATTCGGGCGCTCATCTGCAATCCAGCCTAAAATCAGCGTGCATTATCCCTGATGCCCACCCTCGACCGCCACATGGGAGTCCAAATGAATCGTACGGAAATTGAAGCGGCTGCATTCCGTCGCCTGCTAGCACACCTGGATAGTCGCAAAGACGTACAAAATATCGACCTGATGATTTTGGCCGGGTTCTGCCGCAATTGCCTGGCCGATTGGTATCGTGAAGCCGCTCAGGAAGCGGGTACGGAAATGAGCAAGGACCAGGCTCGCGAAATTATTTACGGCGAAGATTTCAGCGAATGGAAAGCGAAATACCAGCCCGAGGCGACACCTGAACAATTGGCCGCCTTTGCCAAGGCGCAAAAGCCGCAGCATTGAATTTCCATAAAAAACGCCCCGACATGCGGGGCGTTTTTTTGACTATTGCCGAAGAATCAAGCTGCTTTACGACGCGTAGCTTTGGTAACGCGTTTGGTGGCACGCTTAACAATACGTTTTGAAGCGGGCTTTTTGACAGCGGCACGCTTGGTTTTTGCGGCCGGTTTTTTACCGAACTTTGCCAGTACAGGTGCCAGACGGGTCTCGGCTTGCGCCTTGGCTTCGTTGACGACGGCCAGCAATTGCTTCTGGATCGGTGCAACCTTGGCTTTGATCTGCTTCTGGATTTTGTTGCCTTCGGTTTGAGCCTGCTTGTTCAATTGGCTGAATTTTGTTTCGGCCTGTTTGCGAAATTTCTTCGCAGTCTTTTCACTGTTTTTGACGCTGTCGTTCAAATAGGTGCTGAAATCAACAACGTTCTGCAATGCATTCGCATAGCTGGAAATCGCTTTCTTGCGGCCTAATGAAACTGCACCGATACCGGCCAGCAATAAATCGCGTGAGCCTGCTTCGGTTTTTTTTGTCGCCGTGCGAACGGTTTTAACAGTCTTCTTGGTACGTGCCATAAAACACCTCGTCTGTAGATGGTTGGCCGCATGGCCGGGAGATTTGAATTGCAGTGTTGGCCTAAATGCTTGAGTTTTCACACTAAATAGGCAAATGGATGGCAAGCCTTTTTTCAAATCATTCACTATCCAGCTTGCACAACACGATACTTCGCGACATGCTTGGCAAAATTCTGGAGAACATCATGGCGAGTAAAAAATCGGGCTGGGCCAAATTTCCTCACGACCAAAAAGCATTTGATTACTCCGGCGACAAACTCAAGAAAGCGTGGCCTGCCCTGCACGGCGGAGATTGCGAGCCCTATCCCGATGAAAAGCGCGCGGCAGCATTGATAAAGGCTGCAGGTAAAGCAGCACCGAAAGGACTGGATGCCGAACAATTGGCAAGCCAACTTCAACAAGCATGGGCCGCCTACCATCGTGGTGATTTTCAACAGGCATTCGAACTATCGGAAGCACTCGGCCCCGTTGGAGCATCTGTTGCCTGCAAGGCGATGGGAATCCACACGACGTATCTGGTGGAAGACGAAGACGAACAATTGAAACAATTCGAGCAAGCCGGAAAAATTGCCGAAGCTGCCATCGCGGCGTTACCGGATGAGGCGAACAGCCATTACCGTTTTGCCTTTACGATGGGCCGCTACAGCCAGGGCATAAGCATTACCAAAGCCTTGAAAATGGGGCTGGCTACGAAGGTTCGCAAGGCTCTGGACGCTACGTTGGAACTGGCGCCCAAACACGCAGAGGCGCAGACCGCGCTAGCGCTTTACCACGCCGAAATCATCAGCAAAATAGGCGCCATGATCGGCGGCATGACATACGGTGCCAAAGCTTCCGAAGCCGAAAAACTGATGGCGTCTGCTTTGAAACTGACACCCGATTCCCCGATTGCCCATCTGGAGCACGGCAATATGCTGATGCTTTTATACGGCGACAAAAAAGAAGACGCTGCGGCCAATGCGATCGAAAAAGCCAGCAAGCTGAAACCGAAAGATGCGATGGAAAAACTCGACGCCGAGCATGCGAAGGCACAGCTGGAATAAGGCTATGCCAATCCTTATGCGGGACTTCTGATCCCGTTGCGATATTGTGCAACATAGGCTTCAAGCGAAGCAGCTTTCTCGCTGGTATAAATAATGCCGTCGGATTTATCGAAAATCAGCGGCAAACTGGCGGATAGACTGGAGTTCAGATTTCCCGATTCGACATGCTCAAGCGTGTCGTAGAGAAAAACCCAGCCAAAATCCTGTTCGATCACGTCCGAAACCATCAACTCGATGCTTATCTGTTTCGCTACTTTTGCCAGCAATTCGGTAACCGCTTTTTCCGCAGAATTGTAATCAAACATCACGAGGGCCTTTAATTATCGCTTCGCCATGAATGCCGCCAGATTTACGGCGGCCTGACGACGTACTTTTTTCTTCAGGAACGAAGACCAGCCCAAAAACGCGCCGGGAGTTCCAAGTGCCTGCTTCGACCAGCGCCAGAAATCGAAATGATCTTTGTGCGAAATGATCAGTCCACCCTTGAACCTGAATTCCGCATCGATGATGTTATGCACCATTCGGCCGGTGGCACTGAAACGATATCGCGGCTCCCAATGGACCTTGCCTTGCAAATCGTCGGCAGAAATGCCGGAAAACTCGAACTGCCAGACATCGCGGCCTTTTTCCTTCACCGTGGTGCAAAGCATAGTCCACATGCCGACGACTTCTTTTTTGCCGTGCAAAGAAAATGCCGGGTCCTCGAACCCGGCATTTTCGTGATAACAGCTCGCCATCGTTTCAGCATCCAGTACGGCAAATGCGGAATAGAACTTTTTCAGTAATTCGGCATTTGCGTGCGACATGACTTACCTCAATCCGGTTTCGTTACGTGCGATGACCATGCGCTGGATTTCGCTGGTGCCTTCATAGATTTCGGTGATCTTGGCATCGCGGAAATAACGCTCCAGCGGCATTTCCTTCGAATAGCCCATGCCGCCGTGAATTTGCACGGCCTGATGAGTGATCCACATCGCATTTTCCGAAGCGGTCAACTTGGCGACCGATGCTTCGGTGCTGAAACGGCCACCGTTTTTATCGGCCTGTGCCTTGGCCCAGGCAGCGCGCAAAGTCAAAATCGTGGCGGCATCGAGTTTGCATTTCATGTCGGCAATCTTGGCCTGGATCATCTGGAAACTACCAATTTGCTGGCCGAAACTCTTGCGTTCTTTTACGTAGGCAACGCTTGCTTCATAGGCGGCTCGCGCCAAACCAACGGCTTGCGAGGCAATACCGATACGGCCGGCATCCAGTACGCCCATGGCGATCTTGAAACCTTCACCTTCGACGCCCAGTACTTCATCCGCCTGCGCCACATAATCCTGGAATTCGATTTCACAGGTGGCCGAGGCGCGAATGCCCAGCTTCGGTTCGGTCTTGCCGCGGAAGAAACCTTTCTTGTCGGTATCAATCATGAAGGCAGTAATACCTTTGGCACCTTTGCCGGGTTCTGTCATGGCGAACAGCACGATGTATTTGGCAACCGGACCGGAAGTGATCCAGCTTTTCTTGCCGTTGATAACGAACGTACCGTCGTCTTGCTTTGTCGCACGGCAACGCATGGCGGTCGCATCAGAACCTGATTGCGGTTCGGTTAACGCAAATGCACCAATCGCAGTACCGTCGGCAATGGCACGGACATAAAGCTGTTTTTGGGCTTCGGTACCAAACTTCAGGATGCCGTTGCAAAACAAGGAATTATTCACCGACATGATGGTGGAGTGCGCGCAATCGCCTGCAGCGATTTCAATCATGGCCAGCACGTAACTGATCGGATCCATCCCGGCACCGCCGTATTCGGTCGGCACTTCGATTCCCATCAGGCCGTTTTCACCCAATAACTGGATGTTTTCCAGCGGAAATTCACCGGTTTTGTCGAAATGCTCGGCACTCGGAGCGATTTTCTCCTGGGCAATTCGACGAGCGACGTCTTGGATCATCAGTTGTTCTTCGGTGAAATTAAAATCCACGGCAGCCTCACTAGTTAATTCAAGCCGCCATTGTAACGGTTTGTGATGTCAACGGTTAGTCAGTGTTCACGGAAAAATGCGCTTGACCAGACGCTAAAGCCCGTCTAATCTGCTTTATCTTAAAATCGCGATGAAAAGATATAATGGATCTTGAAGCTTGGTCTGCCTGTTTGCACGTGCTCGCCGACCCTACACGGGTCAGATTGCTGGCATTGCTGGAACACGAGGAACTCACGGTCGCCGAATTGGCTTCAATTACCCGCTTGGCGCAACCACGGGTGTCCACGCACTTGGCAAAACTGAAAGATGCCGAGCTAGTGCTGGATCGACGCGCTGGTGTCTCTGCTTATTACCGATTCAACGACGACCAACTCGATCCGGGTGAAAAGCGTTTGTGGGAAACCCTGCGCGATTCCACCGATGATCCTCTACTGCGACAGGATGCTGAGCGTTTACCTTTGGTGTTGAGCTCGCGCGCCAATGACCAGAATTGGGCCGACTCCGTTGCCGGCGATATGGAACGGCATTATTCGCCTGGTCGTACCTGGGAAGCGCTGGCGCGCTCTGCCCTGCCCTTGCTGGCACCGGGTGAAGTTCTGGATATTGCGTCCGGCGACGGCGTGCTTGCCGAATTGTTGGCACCGCATTCGAAAAAATATATCTGTCTCGACAGCAGCGCGAAAGTCGTCATGGCGGCCAGCGAACGTTTGCGTAAATTGCCACATGTCGAAGTCATTGAAGGCGATATGCAGGCCCTGCCATTCGAAAACTCGCGTTTCGATCTGATTTTATTGATGCATGCACTGACTTACGCCGACAAACCGGCGCTCGCCATCGCGGAGGCCGGTCGCGTGCTGAAGAAAAATGGCCGTCTGCTGCTCACCTGCCTGGCAAAACATGAACATCGTGCCGTGGTAACACCCTACGGTCATGTCAATCTCGGTTTCAACGAGAAGGAATTACGGAAATTCGTCGACAAGGCCGGGCTGGAAGTTCAGGCATTCGAAGCCGTTACCCGTGAAAAACGCCCGCCGCATTTTGAAGTTCTGACATTGTTGGCACGCAAAGCATGACGAACAAGCTTCCCTACAAGTTTCCGGATCGCGTCAAAAAACTTGAACAGGCACTACGCGAACGGATCCTGATTATCGATGGTGCGATGGGCACGATGATCCAGCAGCATCAGCTTGATGAGCCCGCTTATCGTGGCGAGCGTTTCCAGCATGGCAATGACGGTCTTCAGTATTCGGAAGGACATCAGCATGGCCACGATTGCGGCTGCCATAGCGACCTGAAAGGTAATAACGATCTCCTCACGCTGACCCAGCCAAAAATAATCCGCGACATTCACGCCGCTTATCTTGAAGCCGGCGCCGATTTCGTCGAGACGAACACGTTCAACTCGACTCGTGTATCGCAAGCCGATTACAAACTTGAACACCTGGTCACAGAACTGAATTACGAAGCCGCCAAACTGGCAAAGCAGGTTTGCGAAGAATTCGAAGCAGCGAATCCCGACAAGCCACGCTTCGTGATCGGCATTCTGGGCCCGACCAGCCGTACTGCGTCGCTTAGTCCGGACGTCAACGACCCCGGCTTCCGCAATATCAGTTTCGACGAGCTCGTCGACAATTACCGCGAATCCACTTTCGCGTTACTGGATGGCGGCAGCGACATCATCATGGTCGAAACCGTATTCGATACCTTGAACGCGAAAGCGGCGGCATTCGCGATTGAATCGGTATTCGATGAGCTGGAAGCACGCTGGCCTGTGATGATTTCCGGCACGATTACCGATCAATCCGGCCGCACGCTCTCTGGCCAAACTGCCGAAGCCTTCTGGTACTCGCTGCGCCATTGCAAACCGATCTCGATAGGTTTGAATTGCGCTCTGGGCGCGAAAGATTTGCGTGCGCATATCGACATGCTGTCGCAAATTGCGGAAACCCATATCTCCTGCCATCCGAATGCAGGACTGCCGAATGCATTTGGCGGTTATGACGAAGGTCCCGAAGAAATGGCCGAGGTGTTGGCAGAATTTGCCGAAGCCGGCATGTTGAATATCGTCGGCGGTTGTTGTGGCACGACGCCTGCGCATATCAAAGCCATCAGCGACGCCGTGGCGCATATGAAGCCGCGTGAAATCGCAAAGCCCGAAGCCTACACGCGACTGTCAGGTCTGGAGCCTTTCGTTATCACGCCGGAAACCAATTTCGTGAATGTCGGTGAACGCACCAATGTCACTGGTTCTGCGCAATTCAAGAAAATGATTCTGGAAGGCCGTTACGACGATGCTTTGGTCGTCGCACGACAACAGGTGGAAAACGGCGCCCAAGTCATCGATATCAATATGGACGAAGGCATGCTCGATGCGGAAGCCGCAATGAAGCGCTTCCTGCATTTGATCGCCGCCGAACCCGATATTTCGCGCGTACCGATCATGATCGACAGCTCGAAATGGAGCGTGATTGAAGCTGGCCTGAAATGCGTGCAAGGCAAAGGCATCGTCAATTCCATTTCGATGAAGGAAGGTGAAGCCGCGTTCATCGAGCAAGCGAAAAAAGTCCAACGTTATGGCGCAGCCGTCGTGGTCATGGCGTTCGATACCGTCGGTCAGGCCGATACCTATGAACGCAAGGTCGAAATCTGTTCGCGTGCCTACGAGCTATTGACCAATGAAGCCGGCTTCGCGCCGGAAGACATTATTTTCGATCCGAATATTTTCGCTATCGCCACCGGCATTGAAGAACACAATGATTATGCCCGGGCCTTTATCCTGGCGACGGCGGAACTGAAGAAGCGGTTTCCGCTCAGCCATATTTCCGGCGGCGTTTCCAATGTGAGTTTCAGTTTCCGCGGCAACAACACGGTACGAGACGCCATCCATTCGGTGTTTTTGTATCACGCGATCAGGAACGGCATGGACATGGGCATCGTCAATGCCGGCGGCATGCCGATCATGGATGATTTGCCCGCCGATCTGCGCGAAGCCGTCGAAGATGTTGTACTGAATCGCAACGGTGAAGCGACCGAACGCCTGATTGCGATCGCCGACCGCAGCAAAGGCAGCAAGCGCAAGGAAGACGCCAAACGCGATGAAGCCTGGCGCGACCTGCCGATCAAGGAACGCCTGCAGCATGCACTGGTACATGGCAATGACAGCTTCATCGAAGCCGATACCGAATTGGCAAGACAGGCATCGACACGCCCTCTCGACGTGATCGAAGGCCCGTTGATGGATGGCATGAACGTGGTCGGCGATCTGTTCGGCGCCGGTAAAATGTTCCTGCCGCAAGTGGTGAAATCCGCTCGCGTCATGAAAAAAGCGGTCGCCCATCTGCTTCCCTATATCGAAGCGGAAAAATTGGCCAGCGGCGATGTCAGCCAGAGCAAGGGTAAAGTCCTGATGGCAACCGTCAAGGGCGACGTACACGATATCGGCAAGAATATTGTCGGCGTGGTACTTGCGTGCAACAACTTTGAAGTCATCGATCTGGGCGTGATGGTACCCACGCGAACCATACTTGATCGTGCTCGCGCCGAGAACGTCGATTTGATTGGCTTGTCCGGCTTGATCACGCCATCGCTGGAAGAAATGAGCCACGTCGCGAAGGAGATGCAACGCCAGGGCTTCACGCTGCCACTGCTGATCGGCGGCGCCACCACTTCACGTGCGCATACCGCATTGAAAATCGCCCCGCACTACAAGTCGCCTGCCGTCTGGGTGAAAGATGCTTCGCGTGCCGTTGGTGTTGCAACTTCCTTGATGAGCCCCGAAATGCGAATCCCGATGCTCGCACAAATAGAGGCCGACTATGCCGATGTACGCGCACGCCATGCCAACAAGGGCGATGCGAAACCCTTGATGGGGCTGGAACGTGCTCGCCGCAAAAAATTCGACGGCGCTTGGTCGGAATATCAGCCGCCGACGCCAAAAAAAACCGGCATCAGCATTTTCGACAACGTACCCCTGGCTGAATTGCGGGAATTATTCGACTGGACGCCCTTCTTCCAGACCTGGGAGTTGGCGGGTCGTTATCCGGCCATATTGAAAGACGAGATTGTCGGTAGGCAGGCAAGCGAATTATTTCGCGACGCCAATGCCATGCTCGATAAAATCATCGCTGAAAACTGGCTGCAGGCGAAAGCCGTGTGCGGCATCTGGTCCGCTGCAAGCGTCGGCGATGATGTTGTAGTCAAGGATCTTGGAACCTTGCACTTCCTGCGGCAACAAGCCGAGAAACCGGAAGATCGCGCCAATTTTTGTCTCGCCGATTTTGTTGCTCCAGTCGACTCCGGTATAGCCGATTATATCGGCGCTTTTGCCGTCAACGCCGGCATCGGCATAGAACCGCATGTCAAAAAATTCGAAGCCGAATACGACGACTACAGCTCGATCATGCTAAAGGCGCTCGCCGACCGTTTTGCCGAAGCCTGTGCAGAATGGTGTCATCGCAAGGTGCGAAAAGAAATCTGGGGCTATGCCCATGATGAGAACCTGAGCAATGAAGACTTGATCCGTGAACAATATCGCGGCATCCGTCCTGCACCCGGCTATCCGGCCTGTCCGGAACACAGCGAAAAAACAAAACTGTTCGAGCTGTTGCAAGCTGAAAAGAATATCGGCCTGTCACTCACCGAAAGTTATGCCATGTACCCTGCTTCATCGGTATCCGGCTACTATTTCTCGCATCCGGGTTCGCAGTATTTTGTCGTGGGTCGATTGTCGCGCGAACAGGTAGCCGACTACGGAAAACGCAAAGGCGTCAGTCTGGCACAGGCCGAGCGCTGGCTTGCGGCGAACCTCGATTACGACCCGGACTGATCTGCAAACACGATCTGCGGATATCCCTATAAACTATCCGCATGACCAATCGTAAACTCAACCTGATTTTGATCCCGGAAAAACGCATGACCGGGATGGGGGACTTCCAGAAAATCGCCGAGATCATAAAAAGCCGGTGCGACGATGTCATTCCGCATGTCGTCAAACGCAGCGCCTTGCCATTCATGCAAATTCTTTTTGCCACGCGCCCATGCCTGTACGTGGCATTTTACGAGGCGCGACAATTCCAGCCGTTTCGCGGTCTGTGCCTGCACGGCAAGTCGATGGAGAAATCGAAGCAATACCTCGAACTGGAAAAACACGGCCTGCCTACCGTGCCGTGGCAAAACATAAGACCCGAAGAACGTTACGATCCGGCTATATGGGGGCCATACGTCATCGTTAAACCCGACGAGGGCCGTCGCGGTCAGGATGTAAAAATCCGCAAGACCGGACGTGTCAATTACGAGAAAGACTGTCCTGAGGGATCAGCACATTTGATCCAGAAGTTTATTCACACTGGCCCGCAGCCTGTCTCGTATCGCGCGCTCACTTTTTTCGGTGATACCCTCTATCTGCAGAAAAGCACGAATACCGCCTGCGGCAACTGCCTCAATGATCCCACCAAGGCCGATGAGATTGGCGGGCACAATCCGGTCGCCACAGCCTCCCACGGAAAAGCAGAACTTGTTGTCGACGAGGAAGTGATTTCATTCGCAAAGGAAATTGCGGAAACGGCCTTCAAGGATATTCCGCTGCTGGGACAGGACATCGTGCGCGATGCTGCAACAGGCAAACTTTACTGTCTCGAAGTAAATCCCTATGGTTCCACTTGGCATTTCTCGTCGCAAGTCGGTCTCGCGATCCAGTCTGCCAATCATTCGAACTACGAGAAGCAGTTCGATGCATTCAATAAAGTAGCCGACATTCTCGTCCAGAAGACGCGGGCACTGGCCAGATAAACACAAAGGAAGCTTATGAAGCATATTGTGATCGCTCCCGAAATAAGTAACCGCGAGTTTCTCGAAACCTATGTCGGTTCCGCCCGCATCGGGCTTTGTGGCGGAACCGAGTTCATCAACAAGGCGATTCGCAAACTGCAATGGCAGGTAACGGCCGATGGCCGTCGAAGCCCTTGGTCGCATGCTTTCATGTTCAGCGAACGTCGCAGTGATGGCGAATTTTGGGTGCTGGAATCGGATCTTGATTTTCGCCATAAACAGATACGACTCGGTGTGCAGGAAAACCGCATGTCGAAATATTATGATGAGGCCGAATATCCGAATCTTGCCGTCATTGATTTCGGTTTGACGCCCGAACAAACCAAGGCAGTACTTACCGAAGGCCTGAATTTGTTGTCAGGCCTCTCGACCTACTCATTGGCCGAATTGCTGGGTACATTGATGTCGCTGAGCAATACCCGTTTGAGATCGAAAGAGAACCTGCTAGCAAGAGAAGGCGCGCTCTACTGTTCGGCCATGGTGCAGCACTGTTTTGATGCGATCAATTTCGACCTGAAGCCGAATGTCGACACAAAAAATATCACGCCGCATGATCTGTTTCAGACGCCGCAACCGCACACGGCATATCACCTGATACGGGAGCAACCCAAAGGTCCGAGAAAATCCATTGGCCAGCGGATGATGGATTTGGCAAACACCGAGATCCTGTAACTGCAATGAAACCATCATGCAAAAACCACTCCTAGTCCTGATACCTGAATTGAGCCTTTGTGATATTCGTGATTTCCGGGAAATTGCGGATCACGTACGGCAACAGGCTCCGGATATTGAAGTTCGCATCATCAAACGCAGGCAATTATGGTGGCGGCAACTGGCCTTTCTGTTTCGGCCCAGCCTTTATGTTGCATTCTACGAGGCAAAACAATTCAAGCCACTGAGAGGATTATGTCTGCATGGCAAATGGCTTACCAAGGCCGAACAATATACCCAGATGCAAAATGCCGGCATTGACGTCATTCCATGGCAAAAGATAAGCCCTGGCAAAGAATACAGTTCATCGGAATGGGGACAACTCGTCATCGTAAAACCGGATGAGGGTCGCGAAGGCCGTGGCGTATATCTCTCCAGGCCTGAGCAGATCGTTTTTAAAAATGTATGTGCCGATGGCGAAACCCATCTGATCCAGAAATTCATCAACACCGGCGACTGCCCGAATTACTATCGATGTCTCACACTGTTTGGCGAAACACTGTATCTGAGAAAAACCACTAATGATGCCAGCCTGCTCACTGCCGACATAACGGGCGAATTACCTGATCCCGTGGCAAACGCAGCGCACGGTCATGCCGAATTGGTCAATGATCCCGAGGTCATTGAGTTCGCCCGGAAAATCGCGACCACTGCATTCCCGCAAATTCCCCTGCTCGGACAGGACATCGTGCGTGAACATATCTCCGGACGCCTGTATTGCCTCGAAGTCAATTCCTATGGCTCGACCTGGCATTTTTCCACCCCTGTCGGCCGCAGACTGCAGCTCAGGGAAAATATCGATTACAAAAAGCAGTTCGATGCCTTCAAAGTGGCAGCGGATGTACTGGTCACGAAAACCCGGTTACTTGCCCGATAATTGACGCCACCTTGCCGCTGAGCCATTTAATCTCGGCAAGTCAATTCAAAGGTCGAAAATATCGTGGCCAAGACAGCAGGCTCAGATGACATCGATCGCATCATTCAGATGGCCTGGGAAGACAGAACGCCATTTGACGCAATCGAATCGCAATTTGGCCTAGGTGAAGGCGGAGTAATTGACCTGATGCGCCGGCATTTGAAACGCTCCAGCTTCTGCCTGTGGCGGAAACGCGTTGCAGGCAGGAATACCAAACACCAGAAAATTCGCAGCGACCGGGTGGTCCGCTTCAGATCGAGTGATCAGAAGAACCGCTTTTGATCACCAGACCAAATCGTCAGGAACCTGATACAGGGGATCGCTGTAGGGGTCGTCCGATGCCGGTGCATTCGGATCAATCTGCAATGCGACGATGCTTGGCAGCAGTAGCTTGACCTGATCCGCGATATCGGCATTCACAATTAAATATCGCCCATCGAGTTGCACCAATCCCAACACGCCTTTATTCAAATCTGACAGTTGCTCGGGTGTTACATAGACGCGCCGGATTTTTCCGTTGTACTCAAAATGCCGGACATGTTCGGCAGATTCTATGTTTTGCGCCTTGTCTTTCAGCAGTTCCTGCACTCTCTGTTTCAATTCACGCTTGAGTTTCGCCTCTTCCTGCTTGCGTTTTTCGGCAGCAATGCGCTCCTGCTTCTCGGTTTCGGAACGCAAAGCATAGGCTTTTGCCAGATCGATTTCTTCTTGCGACTTCGAAGCTGGCTTTGTCTGCTGACTTGGTCGCTGAGCCTGTCGTGGATTCGCGCGCTGGCCTTGATGCTGCTTATGCTCAGGTTTGCTGCTTGGCTTTGCAGGCCGCTGCGGTTCCGGTTTTTTTTCCGGTTTTGGAGCTGTCTTGAAGCCCAGGCCCAAAAGTTGATCGCGTAATGAATTGCTCATGGTATTGAAATAGTCTTTTATTGATCGAGGGTTTCTTTTTCTTGTAGTAGATCGATTCGATCTTCCGTTTTGCTGATTTCGACAATCAATCGCCTGAAAGTCCATTGGCCTGCCGATTCCCTGGCAACGACATAGAGGGTAGCTTCTCCCCGCGGACCTGAAATCGGGATCGCCAAATCAGCCGAGCCGGAAGCACCGCCCTCGCTGATATTGCCCGTGATGAAAATGCCTTCAACGATAGGCTCACCCAAGGCCGATACAAGTTCGGGGTTTTTTCTGGCACTTTGCAAAGCCATTTGATAGACCTCGGAGGATCTGATCATCGAAGTGACACCATAAAAAATCAGTCCGATAAAGCCCGCGAACAGAAAAACCGCCAGCAGGCAAGAAACCGGTAAAAACCATTTCCAGTTCCTGTCCCACCAGCTGGTGCGCATGGTTTGATTCATTTTTTCATGTCCGGACCAGCGTCCTAGTAATGCGGTGGCGGCGGCTCATTCGTAGGATCGGAATACAGAAGCGTGCGCAATTGTTTCAAATCGTCGAGTGCACGCATCAGTAACTCGTGATTTTTGGAAGCTTCCGAACGTGATTGCGCCAAAGCATCGCTCATTTCATTCAAGGCCTGTTCCTGAAAGGCAACACGGGTTTCCAGATCGGCGAAGCGTCGATCAAATTGAAATTCCAGATTGGTATCAGGCACAGGCATTGCATCCTCACTGTTTTTTGATGGTACGGCCACGGCCGATACCGTAATAGGCAAGTCCAGCTGCCTCGACTTCGAGTGGATCATAGATGTTTCGGCCATCGAAAATCGCGGGCGTTTTCAGGGCCGCCTTGATTTTTCCGAAGTCAGGGCTCCAGAAGGTTTTCCATTCCGTTACCACGATCAAGGCGTCTGCATTTTCCAATGCCTTGGCTGGTGAGTCGGCATAGACCAGATCATCGCGTTCACCGAAAATTCGCTGGGTCTCATGCATCGCTTCTGGATCATAGACCTGCGCTTTTGCTCCGGCTTCCCATAACAGGGACAGCAACGTGCGACTGGAGGCTTCACGCATGTCATCGGTATTGGGCTTGAATGCCAGGCCCCAGACGGCAAAGGTCTTGCCTTTGAGCTCGCCGTTGAAATGGCGAGCCACCAGTTCGAACAATTTGGATTTCTGTCTCTGATTTACGGCTTCGACGGATTCCAGTATTTGTGCGGTGTAGCCGTATTGCTTGGCGGTCCGTTCTAGTGCCTGGACATCTTTCGGGAAACAGGAGCCCCCGTAACCGGCACCGGGATAAATAAACGAATAGCCAATCCGCGGATCGGACCCGATGCCATGACGGACCATTTCGATATCGGCGCCGACGCGTTCGGCGATATTGGCCATTTCGTTCATGAAGCTGATCTTGGTTGCCAACATCGCATTGGCAGCATACTTGGTCAACTCGGCCGAACGGACATCCATGGCGACGATACGCTCATGATTGCGATTGAACGGCGCATATAAACGCTTCATCAGTTCGAGCGCGTTCGTGCTGCCGGTACCCACGACAATACGATCCGGACGCATGCAGTCTTTCACTGCATCACCCTCTTTCAGGAATTCGGGGTTTGAAACGACTTCAAAGCCGATATCGGCATTTCTGAGTTTCAATTGTTCCGCGATCGCTGCCTTCACCTTGTCGGCGGTACCGACCGGGACCGTGGATTTATTCACGATCACCGCGGCTTTGTTCAAGTGCTTGCCAATGGTTTGGGCTACTGCCAATACATGCCGCAGGTCGGCGCTGCCATCTTCGTCCGGCGGTGTACCGACCGCTATGAAAATAATTTCGCCATGTTCGATACCACTGGCCGCATCGGTGGTGAATTCGATTCGCCTCGCGGCATGGTTCGATAGAACGAGACTTTCAAGCCCGGGCTCGTAAATGGGGATGACACCATTGTTCAAGCCATCTACTTTTGCTTTGTCAACGTCAACACAAATCACATGGTTACCGACTTCGGCCAAACATGTTCCAGTGACCAAGCCCACGTAACCGGTACCAAAAATTGTAACGCGCATGCGATCTCCCGTTACCCGGGCAGAAAACCGCCCGGGTACGTTGCGTATTATTACTGTTGTGGTGCTTCTTGAGGCATTACCTGGGCGGAGCCTGCTTTCACGTCTTGCAACTCGACTTCAAAGACGAGAGTTGCATTCGGTGGCATCGCGCCTTGACCTTCTGCACCGTAGGCAAGTTCAGCAGGAATCCAGAATTTGAATTTGCTGCCTTTGCTCATTAGTTGCAAACCTTCGGTCCAACCAGGAATCACTGCATTCAGTGCGAACTCGGCAGGTTGGCCGCGATCATATGAGCTGTCGAATTTCTTGCCGTCGAGGAAAGTACCAACATAGTGAGCCAATACCGTGTCGTTTGCCGTTGGTTTCGGACCATTGCCCGGACGCAGGATTTGATACTGCAAACCGCTTTCCGTGGTTTTGACGTTTGGCTTCTTTTTGTTTTCAGCCAGGAATTTTGCGCCTTCCTCAAGATTTTTCTTGACGGCGATTTCGCGTTCGGCAGCCTGCTTGGCCATCATGCGCTCACCGAAAGCCTGTCCGACTTGCTTCGCTTGTTCGTCGGTCAGCAAAGGTTTGCCATCCTTCATTACGGTCTTCATGGCTTCGACCAGGGTTTCCATGTCAACTTCATCTTTTACCGGCGCGATCGACTTGCCGATATCCATGCCGATCATGTAGCTGAATTGTTTGCGTTCGGTATCCAAACTGGCGATGCCTTTGATGACTGGCTCGCGTTTTTCATCTTTTTTAGCCGCTTCCTTGGACACTTCTTTTTCTTCACCCTTGGAATCACCTTTGCAGGCAGTCGAAGAGAGAATGACGGCGACCAAAGCCAAAGGCGCGAGCGTATTACGAACATTCAAAATCATTGGGGGAAAACTCCGTTGGTAGGCGCCACCCTCTGGCGCTGGAACGTCTATTGTCGCGGTCTGCGAGCCAGACAGCAATCATTTTGGAGCCAATTTCGCGTCCGACGCGACATAAAAAAGCGAAATCAAGCTCGGATGCGACCATGCGAGTCCGTTGGCGGAACTTTCTCGGCATGTCCGGTGCCATAAGCTGCCGGGATAAATCCGCTTCACGGCCAGCTCACCGCAGATGTTATTTATTACCGGCATGGAAACTTTAACTACCCTCGACACGATTCGCGCCCTTCATCCGGATGTTCCAGCAGCCGGCTCACTGGAAGAAAGCGCCGCTATAGAAAATTTCAGACACTTTTTTTCGAGTTTTGCGCCAGATCGCATTGACCAGCTTCTTGAAAAAACCTATGCACCGGACATCTATTTCAATGACACGCTTAAAACCATACGTGGCATAAATGATCTTGCACATTATTTGAGAGAAAGCGCTGAAGCTGTGCAGGAATGTCGGGTTGAGGTGCTTGATGTTGCGCGCACCAACATGGGCGATCACTATTTTCGCTGGAAGATGATGATCCGTTTCAAGCGTTTCAAGAAAAACCGGGACACTTGGACAGTTGGCATGAGCCATTTGCGCTTCAATGCCCAAGGCCTCGTGGTATATCACCAGGACTATTGGAATGCGACGGATGGTATATTCCGCCACATCCCGGTGCTGGGAAACATGATCAACGCAGTGATCAATCGCCTGTAGGGGCGTAATTATTTTTTCGGTACTGGCTGCGCCAATAATTTTTCGATCTGGGCAAGCATCTCAGCATCATCGGGTTTTACCCGACTACCGAAATTCGCGACGACATTACCGTTGCGATCGATAAGATATTTATGAAAATTCCAACCCGGTGCAACGCCGGTGGTGGCAGTCAGTTCTTTGTAGAAAGGTGTTGCCTGCTCGCCAATCACACTGACCTTTTCGAACATAGGAAATTTCACGCCATAAGTCAGTCGGCAAAAATCCTTGATCTCTTTTTCAGTGCCGGGTTCCTGGCCGCGGAAATCATTGGATGGAAAGCCCAGAACCGAGAAACCGCGTGACTTCAGCTTCTTGTGCAAGGCTTCCAGTCCGTCATATTGCGGTGTAAATCCGCATTTACTGGCGGTGTTGACTACCAACAGCACTTGCCCGCCATAGGTTTTCTGCAGGTTAACGGGTGTTTTGCCCGCTAAAGGACGGAAATTCAGGTCCAGCAAGGCGGTTTTTGCCTGCACCGGCATGACCAAAACGAGGCTTAGCAAAGCTAATATTTTCAATACTTTCATGATCTTAGTCCATTTCCAAGGCTTTATTTGTCGATATAGGTCTTTAGTTGGGGTCGCTTTTTTCAAAAACTTGTTGACGAGTAAAAATATAGTGTTATAGTTACCTACAACACCTAACCGTTACCTCACTTAGGAGGTCGTATGAACCACAAAGTCAAAAGCACGATGACCGGTATCTTGGTTGCACTCAGCTTCGTCACCACCAGTGGCTTGCTTGGTCAGGAACCCGTCGCAACGAACGTCGAACCTTCCCCTGCCAATATCGCATATGTTGCCGATTTGGATGTGATGGATGCTTCACAGGAAGCAAGCAAGGCACACGATAAACGTCTGCGTCGTCAATTATCGATGCCTTATTTTTCGTTCAGCCGCGTGCTGCCAAAGCAAGGCCTGTAACTATGAGCATCGCATGGAATGACAACGCCCCCATTTATCGCCAGCTGAAAGACCGCGTCGTGAGCATGATGCTCGATGGTGTCCTGAAGCCGGGCGATGCCCTGCCCTCGGTCCGTCAAATCGCCGCCGAGTACCAGCTCAATCCGATTACTGTCTCCCGCGCCTATCAGGAGCTGGCTGACGAAAATTTAGTAGAAAAACGAAGGGGACTCGGAATGTACATGACAGACAACGCCCGTGATCAGTTGCTTGCTTCTGAACGCGAACGTTTTTTAAAGGAAGAATGGCCGCTGGTGATCGAGCGCATTAATCGCCTGGGCCTGAACTCGGAAGTCTTGCTGGCCAAGGGAGGCACACGATGAGCGCCGTTATCTCCGCACGAAATCTCAGCAAACGCTATGCCAATACGGTTGCCGTGGATAATGTCAGCTTCGATATTCCGGCTGGCCGCATCGTCGGCTTGATCGGACCAAACGGCTCCGGCAAAACTACCGCACTGAAAGCCATCCTCGGATTATCAACCTTCGACGGCGAGTTGAATGTTTTGGGTTTCAATCCGCAAACCCAGCGCGACGAGCTGATGAAGGAAGTCTGCTTCATCGCCGACGTGGCCGTATTGCCCCGCTGGATAAAAGTCCGCGAAGCGATCGATTTTGTTGCCGGCACGCATCCGAAATTCAACCGCGCCAAGTGTGAAGCCTATCTGGCCCATACAAAACTCAAGCCGGACATGAAAGTAAAGCAAATGTCCAAGGGCATGGTGGTGCAATTGCATTTGGCGCTTGTGATGGCGATTGATGCCAAATTACTGGTGCTCGACGAACCGACACTAGGCCTGGACATTCTCTATCGCAAGCAGTTTTACCAAAACCTGCTCGAAGATTATTTCGACGAGAACAAGACCATTATCGTTACGACGCATCAGGTGGAGGAAATCGAGCACATCCTTACCGATTTGATGTTCATTCGCGACGGAAAAATCGTGTTGTCCGCCACCATGGACGAAGTGGCCGATCGCTTTGTCGAAGTGATGGTGTCGCAGGAACATTATGCGACTGCCAAGGCGCTGAACCCGATCGATGAACGGCAGGTGTTTGGCAAGTCCGTGATGCTGTTCGACGGCGTTCCACGCAGTCAATTGAACCAGCTCGGCGATACACGAAATGTCGGCATTGCCGATCTGTTTGTGGCAACTATGAAAGGAACCTACGCATGAACACCATGAAATGGCTTGTCAAACGGGAATACTGGGAAAACAAGGGCGGTATTTTCTGGGCTCCCACCATCGTGGCGGCAGCGTTTACGGTCCTGATGTCCATCGCGATTGTGCTCTCCGCTGCTGGTGTCACCAAGGGCGGCATGCATATAAATGGCGTGGATCTACATGAATTATCAGGCGTAGTTACTGCCGAACACAAGGCTGTAGCCGCACAAGGTTTGGCATTCAGCTACATTCCAATTACAGGCTTGCTACTCGCCGTGATGGTATTTGTTGTCTTCTTCTATAGTTTGTCGAGCTTGTATGATGACCGCAGGGACAAGAGTGTACTGTTCTGGAAATCGATGCCGATTTCAGATTCGCAAACTGTGTTCTCAAAGTTATTTGCCATTTTGGTACTGACACCACTTGCTCCGCTGGCTTTGGGTGTGCTGGTCACGATAATAATCACACTGGTATTCTCTCTTGCTGCATTACTGCTTGGTGTCAATCTTTTCGGCGACATATTGACTACCGTTGATTTTTATCTGATGCCGCTACAACTGCTTGCATGTCTTCCAATCTTCATTATATGGGCATTTCCATCAGTGGCATGGTTCATGATGATATCGGCTTGGGCTCGTCGCTTTCCTATTCTATGGGCAGTCTGCATCCCCGTAATCCTTGGCATTTTGCTTTCGATAGCGGAATGGATGACAGGCGTTGGCATCCCGCACGAATGGTATTGGAACAATATCGTAGGGCGTTTATTCGGTGGTTTTGTTCCTGGTACTTGGCTGGCATCAGTTGATGTAGGTTCGAACATCGAATTTGAACCGGGCACACATCCGGGCCTGGAAATCCTGAAAGCCTCATGGGCAATCCTTGGTTATGCCAAGGTCTGGATTGCAGTCGCCATAGGTGCTGCCATGACCTACGCAGCCATCCGTTTACGCCGCTACCGCGACGAAGGCTAAACATCAAAGCGGCATACCTGAAGTGGTCTGCCGCTTTGTCATAGAACAGAAAAGGATTCCCGATCATGAAACTTGCACTCCCCTCCGCTTTGCTGATTTCGCTTGCGATGCTCACTGCTTGCGACAAACAGGGTGCCGATAAGGCGACTGCCGAATCTTCAACGGAAAGTACCTTGAGTGGCACTATGGCCAAGGCTGCCGAAGAAGCACGCAAGGAAATCCGCACCGGCAATATGAGCGTCGGTGATATTGCGGGCAATGCGAAAGCCGAAATCACGCCACAGGGTGATCTTCTGATCGATGGCAAGGCCGTCACGGTGACGGCAGAACAACGCAAGTTGCTCATCAGGCATCGTGAATTGCTTGGTAATGTCGCCATCAGTGGCATGGAACTTGGCATGCAAGGCGTGGATCTGGCCAAGAAAGCGGTAGGCGAATCCATCAAGGGGCTATTTACCGGCGAGTCGGGCCAGGTCGAGCAGAAGGTCGAAGCCGAGGCGAAGAAAATTGAAGCTTCTGCCAAATTATTGTGCGAACAATTGCCTTTGCTGCTGGAGTCACAACAAAAACTTGCCGAATCGCTGCCTGAATTCAAGCCTTACGCCACCATGACTGAAGACGATTTTGACGATTGCAATCGTCGCGACAAAGTAGTCGAACGGAAGTAGTCATTCCCGATACACCACGAAGCCGGTTCGCTGAAATGGGCCGGCTTTTGTTTGCCCAAAATTCATATGGAAAGTGTTCAGGATGAAAGCATTCGCTAAACGGGCGTTTAAATATTTTGGAATATTGCTACTGACTGGCGTGTCAGTCATCGCGTTACTCGCATTGATCCCGATAACTGCTACCGTGAAGCCAATCCAGCCCACCGCCGATACGCATTATTGGTCGATGCCCGGAAATTACCGGATCGCCTATCAAAAAGTTGCTTCAAACAATCAGCAAAAAAAAGCACCCATCATTTTTCTGCATGGCGGTCCGGGTGGCTACATCCACAGTTCGATCGTAAAAACACTGGCGCCGATTTCAAACAGCGGACGGGACTTATATTTTTATGACCAATCCGGAACCGGCCTCTCCGACCGCCGTGAACATCCCAAGGACACCACCTTGCATGGCCATGTAGAAGATCTGTATGAAATCATCACCCGGCAAATCAAAGCCGAAAAAGTCGTGATCATCGGTCAGTCCTACGGTGCGCAAATAGCGACCGGCATGGCGGTACTTCATCCGGAATTGGTAGAGAAATTGATCCTCTCTTCCCCTGGGGATATCGACCCCGTGGAATTCGACGAAAACGGTCGGCCAAGAAATGAAATTCGCTATCCCGTACCGGCAAACCTGACGTTCAGGAATATCGATCCGAACGGCGAGGCACGGGCAAAGCAGGACATCGATTCCATGCCGGTACGCGCCATAGTATCTCTGGCTATCGCAACTATGTTCGACAGGAAATTTGCTTCAGACCAGGAAGTGGACAATACGTTAAACACGATGGCATCGCGCTTTACCGAAGACATGGTGTGCGACCGGAAAAACGTAAAACCGGAAGAAGGTGGCGGCGGCATGTATAGCCGTGCCGGCAGCAATTTTTACCAGGACTCCGACAACCCCCGCGCATTGATGCCAAAAATGAAAGCGCCGGTCATGGTGCTTCAAGGCGGTTGCGATTTTATTTCCTATTCAGATGCCTATGAATATGTCGCCTTGTACCCCAATGCACGTTATCAGTTCATTCCGGATGCCGGGCACATCATCTGGTGGGATAAGCCTGAGGCCTACCGAGCCAACATCGAGAAATTTCTATCGGAACCATTGCCGGTTAAATGAGAAACTTCGGATCCAGCAATTTACGTAGCTGCACTGCCCCCAGATCGGTCATTTCGATGGCCACATCCAGTACCGGCCGTTTTTCCTTGTAGGCACGCTTCGCAATTGCGGCGGCTTTTTCATAACCGATAATCGGGTTCAATGCGGTCACCAGAATCGGGTTGCGATCAAGCGCCTGTGCAATCCGGTCTTCTCGAACGACAAAGCCGGCAATCGCATTATCGGCAAGTGCCAAGGAAGCAGAAGACAACAAGCGCAGACTTTCCAGAATATTGTGGGCAATCAACGGGAGCATCACGTTCAGCTGGAAATTGCCGCTTTGGCCGGCCACGGTAATCGTGGTGTGGTTGCCCATCACCTGCGCACACACCATCGCCACCGCTTCCGGAATCACCGGATTGACCTTGCCTGGCATGATGGAAGAGCCAGGCTGTAATGCTTTCAGCTCAATCTCGCCCAGGCCCGCGAGCGGTCCGGAATTCATCCAGCGCAAATCATTGCTGATTTTCATCAGGCAAGCCGCCAGCACATTGCACTGCCCGGATAGTTCGACGATGTGGTCCTGCGCCGCGATGCTTTCAAATTTGTTTTTCGCCTCGCTGAATTTGACGCCGGTCTGTTTTTTCAAATATTGGCAAGCAAGACGCGGCATTTTCGGATCGGCATTGATTCCGGTGCCGATTGCGGTGCCGCCGAGCGGCAAATTTTGCAAACGCTTGCTAGTGTCTTCGAAACGTTCGATGCACGAAGAAACCTGCGCCGACCAGCCCGACAACTCCTGTCCGAAGCTCAACGGCATGGCGTCCATCAAATGCGTACGTCCGGTTTTAATGACCTTCGCCAATTCCCTGGCGCGTTTATCGATCGTTTTTTGCAGATGTTTCAATGCAGGCAGCAAATCCCGGTGCAAGACAAGATTCGCCGAGACCTGGATCGCGGTGGGAATGACGTCATTCGAGCTTTGTCCAGCATTGACGTGATCATTCGGATGGATTTTCAGCTTCGCGGCATTCGATGCCAGCGTGGCAATGACTTCATTCGCATTCATGTTGCTGGAGGTGCCCGAACCGGTCTGGAATACCTCCACCGGAAAATGTTCGCGCCATTGTCCTTTTGCCACTTGTTCCGCAGCCTTCACAATCGCCGATGACTGTGTTTTGGTCAGATGCCCCAGTTCACCGTTCGCGTTGGCGACAGCCGCTTTAATTAATGCCAGCGCCGTGATGAATTCAAAAGGCATTGGGTAGGCGGAAATATGAAAATTATCGACTGCACGCTGGGTTTGGGCGCCATATAGAGCCTCATCCGGTACTCGCAATTCGCCCATGCTGTCGTGCTCTACACGCGTTTTCTGGCTCATAGTTGGCTCGTTGCAAGGAGAATGTGGCGATGATAACCCCGTTCAGCGGTACAATTGGAGACTTCGCAGACTGCCTGAACTACCCATCATGTCCGAATTTACCCTACTCGCCCTTTCTCCACTCGACGGCCGATACGCCGGCAAATGTGATGCGCTCAGACCGATATTTTCCGAATTCGGGCTGATCAAGGCCCGGGTAAAAGTGGAAATAGAATGGCTGATCGCTCTTTCAAACGAGCCGGGAATCGAAGAACTGAAACCCTTCTCCGCCGCTGCCACCAAAAAATTACGGGATTTGGCGGCTAATTTTTCGGTGGATGACGCGGCCCGCGTCAAGGAAATCGAACGCACCACCAATCACGACGTAAAAGCGGTCGAATATTGCATCAAGGAAAAACTCAAGGACGACGCCGAACTCGGCCCTGCTTTAGAGTTCGTGCATTTCGCCTGCACATCGGAAGACATCAATAACCTGAGTTATTCGCTGATGCTCAACGAAGCGCGTGCCATGGTGATGCAACCGGCCCTGCAGCAACTCGGAACGAAGCTGCGCAGCATGGCGCGCGAACATGCGGGACTGTCCATCTTGTCCCGCACGCATGGACAAACTGCATCGCCAAGTACCGTCGGCAAGGAAATCGCCAACGTACTTTCCCGCCTCGAACGCCAATTGAAACAACTCGGTCACGTTGAATTGCTCGGAAAGATCAATGGTGCGGTCGGCAATTACAATGCCCATATCGTGGCGTATCCCGATGTCGACTGGCCGGTTTTCGCGAAGAACTTCGTCGAATCGCTGGGTCTGGTTTTGAATCCCTACACCACCCAGATCGAGCCGCATGATTGCATCGCCGAAATCGCTGATGTGCAGCGCCGCATCAACACGATCGGCATCGATCTGTGTCGCGATATCTGGGGTTATATTTCGCTCGGCTATTTCAAGCAGGCGGTAAAAGCCGGTGAAGTCGGTTCTTCGACCATGCCGCACAAAGTAAACCCGATCGATTTCGAAAATGCCGAAGGAAACTTCGGTTTGGCGAACGGATTGCTTTCACATTTTTCGGAGAAACTCCCGATCAGCCGCTGGCAACGCGACTTGACCGACTCAACTGTGTTGCGTGCATTGGGCACTGCTTTCGGTCACAGCCTGATCGCAATCGATTCGTTGCAGCGCGGACTGAACAAGCTATCAGTCAACCCGGAAAAACTCGCAGCCGATCTCGATGCCGCCTGGGAGGTATTGGCCGAGCCGGTACAAACCGTGATGCGACGTTACGGATTGCCGAACCCTTACGAACAACTAAAGGCGCTCACACGCGGCCACGGTATCAATGAAACCGCTATGCGCGAGTTCATCCAATCACTTGATTTGCCTGCCGATGCGAAAGCACGCTTGATCGCGATGACACCTGCAAGTTACGTCGGTCTGGCGGAAAAACTGGCGAAAGAGATTTGAAAATGATCGAAGTCACCGCTAGCAAAAAACACTTTCTCGGCATGCCGGTGACGGAATTCCTGCGCGACTATTGGCAGAAAAAGCCGCTACTGATCCGCCAGGCATTTTCCGACTATCAGGCGCCTTTGGCACCGGAAGACCTTGCCGGTATTGCCTGCGAAGAAGGTGTACTGGCACGCTTGGTCAAGCATGACCGTAAAAAAGATCATTATTCGGTTGAAACCGGGCCATTCAAGGAATCGATTTTCCCGAAGCTCGGAAAAAAAGACTGGACCTTGCTGGTGCAGGATATGGACAAGTGGGATGGCGATGTCCGCCAACTGATCTCGGCATTCGATTTTTTGCCGCGCTGGCGCGTGGATGACGTGATGATCAGCTTTGCCTCGTCCGGTGGTTCCGTCGGGCCCCATATTGACCAATACGATGTTTTTCTATTGCAGGCATATGGCCAGCGACGCTGGGAAATTGATGAAAATCCGGATGCCGACAAGGCTTTCCGAAAAAATACCGAACTGAAATTGCTGCAACATTTCAGTCCTTCGCAGCAATGGATCTTGCAGCCCGGCGACATTCTCTATTTGCCACCCGGCGTTCCGCATCATGGCGAAGCGGTGGATGCCTGCATGACATTTTCGCTGGGAATGCGTGCCCCCTCGCATGCAGAGCTTCTGAATGATTGGGCAGACGGTTTATTCGAGCGTGTCAGCGAAGAAATTCGCTACAACGACGGCGATTTGAAAGTGGCCAAAGACAATACCGAAATCGATGCCGATACCTGCGGACGCGTATTGGATATTTTCAAGCAGCATGTCCCCGACTCCCCGGCAGCCGCCGCAATTTTCTTTGGCCGGTTTGTGACGACTTATCGAAATTCGATGGAAATTGCAGCGCCGCCGAAAACTCCAAAACCGGAAAAAATAATCCTGCAACTGGCCAAGGGCGCCGTGCTTGAACCACATCCATTTGCGCGTTGGGCCTGGTGCAAGGATGGTCGCGATGCGGTCCTGTTCGTTCAAGGTGAAAGCTTTGCGACTCTTCCGGCAGTTGCATCCCGACTGGCGCATGCGCAAGCTCTGGATGCAAAGGCATTCAACGATATTCCAGAATCGGAACATGGTCTGGTTTTTGAGCTCGTCGAACGTGGATACTTGGTTCTGCAAAAATAGTTCCTGATCATATTTGGAGTGGCTTATGACAATACCGATGTCCGATTTTCGCGTTGAGCCCGCCGACTACCAGGTCGATTTCAGGGATTTGCGTGCCATCCGGGAACCGGTATTCGTCGTTGAACAAAAGGTGCCGATAGAAGAAGAATGGGATGCCATGGATCCCGTTTGCTATCACGTGATTGCCCGAGACAACGACAATCAGCCAATCGGCACCGGACGCCTGACACCGGAGCACAAAATCGGAAGAATGGCCGTGCTCAAGGAATGGCGTGGCAAGGAGGTCGGAGCTGCCCTGCTGCAAGCGCTCATCGACAAGGCCAGGGAAATTGGCCTACATGAAGTCAGCTTGAACTCGCAAGTATCGGCGATTGGCTTTTATGAAAAATTCGGATTCGTCTGTTTTGGTGAGGAATTCGAAGAAGCGGGCATCATGCATCGCAAAATGAAACTCACCATCGAACCCTTCGAACAGGTGCAACGCGATTCCGAGAAAAGCATGATCGCGAGAATGCAGACCTTCGAGACCTCATCTCAATTGCATGAGGCAACTCTGCAGGTGATTTCGACGGCGAAGAGAGGCTTGGCGATCTACAGTCGGGATCTGGAACATAGCCTTTACGCGCATCCGGCCATTGTCGAGGCGCTGAAGCAATTCGGCATCCAGAGCCGCGGGGGCGTGGCCCGCATTCTTGTGCAGGATGTCGGCGCGGTTCGCAGCAAACCCCATCCGCTTCTCAGTTTGTCACACAGGCTTTCGAGCGTATTCCAATTTCGTACCCCGGTTGATCCAGAAGACCTGCAGTACCCGTCAGCCTTCATTACCAATGATCGCAACGCCTATTGCTTCCGTCTGTTGGACGGCCGCTACGAGGGTGATTGGAGCCCGGCATTACCGGCACGCAACAAGCAATTGATGGAGCATTTCAATCGTGTATGGGAGCGCAGCCGGGTTTGCACGGAGTTCAGGGCGCTTGAAATGTAGGCGGTTTTGCCGCCCTTGTGATGGCCGTCCTGATTCCGGTCCAGAGGCGGCTCCTACAAAAGCCAACGGGCTCAGGCTATAATTGTCGTTCTTGTGCGAGGCATTAGCCTTGGACACAACCCCAATCACAACAATCACTTAGCCGCACAAGCTGCGGGTCGGGCCAAGAACGTGGATAGTCTGTTAAAACAGTTTAGTCAAAGCTCCCAACTATCTGGCGGTAATGCCGCCTTTATCGAAGACCTCTACGAGCAGTATTTGCTCGATGCCGACAGCGTTGGCCCCAAGTGGAAGACCTATTTCGACGCATTCAAGGGCCGCGAAGCCGGCGACGTTCCGCATTCGGCAGTGATGGCGCAAGTTCAACGCGCGGCGGCCCAGGCAAAACACCAAACCGGTGGTGGTGCCGTTGATGAGGAAGGCGCCCGCAAGCAAACCGCCGTCGGCAAACTGGTAACCGCCTATCGTTCGCGCGGCCACTTGAGCGCCAAACTCGATCCACTTGCAATGATGCCGCAACAAAACGCTCCCGACCTCGGCTTGGCGTTTCACGGTTTGAGCGACAGCGATCTGGATTCGGAATTTGCGGTTGCCAGTTATTTCGGTGCCGAAAAATACAAATTGCGTGATTTGGTCACTCAACTCAATGCCACCTACTCCAGTTCGATCGGTGCGGAGTTCATGCATATTTCCGATGCCGCCCAACGGCATTGGATGCAACAAAAACTCGAGCGTGCTGCCGGCAAGTTCGCGTTCGGCAAGGACGAGAAAAAACGCATTCTCGAACGCCTCACCGCCGCCGAAGGTCTTGAACGTTATCTGCACACCAAATACGTCGGCCAAAAGCGCTTTTCGCTGGAAGGCGGCGATTCGCTGATTCCGATGATGGATGCGGTCATTCGCGATGCCGGCAGTGCCGGTGCAAAGGATGTCGTGATCGGCATGGCGCATCGCGGTCGCTTGAACGTGCTTGTGAATACGCTTGGCAAACCCGCGCAAAAACTGTTTGCCGAATTCGAAGGCAAGTTCGACCATGTGGATGATCCGGCCCATTCGGGTGACGTGAAATACCACATGGGCTTCTCGGCCGATGTCGCTACGCCGGGTGGCGCAGTTCACCTGGCCCTCGCCTTCAATCCTTCGCATCTTGAAATCGTGAATCCGGTCGTTGCCGGTTCGGTACGCGCACGCCAGATGCGTCGCGAAGATACCAAGGGCGAAAAAGTATTGCCTATCCTGATTCACGGCGATGCGGCGTTTGCCGGTCAGGGCGTGATCATGGAATTGTTCCAGATGTCGCAGGCTCGTGGGTTCCGCGTTGGCGGTACCGTACACATCGTGATCAACAATCAGGTTGGTTTCACCACCAGCCGTACCGACGATTCCCGTTCGACGCTTTACTGCACCGATCCGGCAAAAATCATTGGCGCGCCGGTGCTGCATGTGAACGGTGATGATCCCGAAGCGGTTGTCTTCTGTGCAAAACTGGCACTTGAGTTCCGCAACACTTTCAACCGCGACATCGTGATCGATCTGGTGTGCTATCGCCGCCACGGCCATAACGAAGCCGATGAACCATCGGCAACGCAGCCTTTGATGTACCAAAACATCCGTGCCCGCAAAACGACACGCGAACTTTATTCCGATGCCTTGATCACACAAGCGGTATTGACGGGCGACGAAAGCAAGACATTGGTCGACAGCTACCGCGACAAGCTCGACAAGGGCGATGTCACTACCGAATTGGCGCAGGCCGACAAGGACAATGCGAACGTCGACTGGAGCCCGTGGCTGAAAGGCAAATTGTCGGATGTCGTGAAAACAGGCACGCCGCGCTTTGTACTCGACGCACTGGCAAAGAAAATCAACACGATTCCCGATACGCTGAAACTGCATCCGCGCGTCGCGAAAATCTACGAAGACCGCAACAAAATGGCGACTGGCGAGCTGGCCATGGATTGGGGCTTTGCTGAAAACCTCGCCTATGCAAGTCTGCTGCAGGAAGGCTA